>Ga0160432_100068_pt1 | contig 117722 bp, 102 predicted proteins | sample HID1971M_E0MG_FD_108250 | JGI IMG/M metagenome (GOLD analysis project Ga0160432, IMG submission 108250) | Enriched millipede-associated microbial communities from UW Madison campus, WI, USA - HID1971M_E0 MG | ecosystem: Host-associated > Arthropoda: Insects > Digestive system > Unclassified ... | reverse complement strand
GCGGTAGCTCAGCCTGCCTGACATCAAGTTATTCATAACCAGGAAGGGCAGAGAGCCCTTCCGTTCTAACGAGGTAAAAATGCGAAAGATTTTTCTAGCCTGCCCTTACAGCCACGCCGATGCGTCGGTAACCCACGACCGCTTCATTGCTTGCAACAAAGTCGCCGCAACCATCGTTGAATCCGGCAACTCGGTGTTTAGCCAGGTGTCGATGTCTCATCCAATCAACCTAGCCTTTGAAGGCAAGGACAGCGCCGCCATCGGTAAACTGTGGGCTCCAGTGGACGCTGTGTTCATGGACATGATGGAAGAGCTGATCATTCTGGATCTACCAGGTTGGGATCTCAGCTCGGGCATTAAGCGCGAAATAGAGTTCTTCAAGAACCGGGGCCAAAAGGTAAGTCTTTGGTCTGAAGTAGTTAGCGAGTTCAACTGAACCATCTGAAAGGGGGCCCAAGGGCCTCCTTTTATATGCATCACTACCACGGATGAGGCTCAATAGATGATTTATGACCGTATTGTCGCGCCGCTAATTGCGACTGCTTTTCTTTTTAACCACACCTTTGCCCAAGCAGCCTCTCAGGCGCCTGCTGCCGCAGAAAATGGTATGGTTGTGACCGCTCAACACCTTGCTACACATGTCGGGGTTGATGTGCTGAAGTCCGGTGGTAATGCGGTTGATGCTGCTGTGGCTGTTGGTTACGCCCTTGCTGTGGTTTACCCAGCGGCAGGCAATCTTGGTGGCGGCGGTTTCATGACCGTGCAGTTGGCCGACGGTCGCAAGACCTTCCTCGATTTCCGCGAAAAAGCGCCGTTGGCGGCCACTGCCAACATGTACCTCGATAAAGACGGCAACGTCATCGACGGCCTTAGTGCCAAAGGCCACCTGGCTGTCGGCGTACCCGGCACCGTGTCCGGCATGGAAACAGCTCTGAGCAAATACGGTACACTCAAGCGTGCCCAGGTCATTGCCCCGGCGATCAAGCTGGCGGAAAGCGGTTTTAAACTGGAGCAGGGTGATATCGACCTGCTGCACACCGCCACCGGTGAGTTCGAAAAAGACAAAGACATGCGTGGCATCTTCCTGCACAACGGACAACCGATGCAGGTCGGCCAGAAACTAGTGCAGAAAGACCTGGCCAAGACCCTCAAGGAAATCTCCGCCAAGGGCACCGACGGTTTCTATAAAGGTTGGGTCGCCAAGGCCTTGGTTGATTCAAGCCAGGCCGGCAAAGGCATCATCACCCAAGCTGACCTCGACAAATACAAGACCCGTGAACTGGCGCCCATCGAATGCGACTACCGTGGCTACCACGTTGTTTCGGCCCCGCCACCGAGCTCCGGCGGTGTAGTGATCTGCCAGATCATGAACATCCTTGAAGGCTACCCGATGGCCGACCTGGGTTATCACTCGGCCCAAGGCTTGCACTACCAGATCGAAGCGATGCGCCACGCCTACGTGGACCGTAACAGCTACCTCGGTGACCCGGACTTCGTAAAGAACCCGATTGCCCACCTGCTTGACAAGGACTACGCCGTCAAGCTGCGCGCCGCGATCGAACCGCAAAAGGCTGGCGATTCCCAGGCAATCAAGCCGGGTGTGTCGCCCCATGAAGGCAACAACACCACGCACTATTCCATCGTCGACAAGTGGGGCAATGCGGTCTCGGTAACCTACACCCTTAACGACTGGTTCGGTGCGGGTGTGATGGCGAGTAAGACCGGGGTGATCCTCAACGATGAAATGGACGACTTCACCGTCAAGGTCGGCGTAGCGAACATGTACGGGCTGGTCCAGGGTGAAGCCAACGCCATCGCACCGGGCAAGGCGCCGCTGTCGTCGATGAGCCCAACCATCGTGACCAAGGATGGCAAGGCCGTGATGGTCGTCGGTACGCCGGGCGGAAGTCGGATTATCACCGCGACCTTGCTGACCATACTCAACGTCATCGACTACGGGATGAACATTCAGGAAGCTGTGGATGCGCCGCGTTTCCACCAGCAGTGGATGCCGGAGACCACCAACCTGGAAAATTTCGCGGTCAGTGCGGATACCCGCAAAATACTCGAGAGCTGGGGCCACAAGTTTGCCGGCCCCCAGGACGCCAACCACTTGGCGGCGATCCTGGTCGGCGCACCGTCGCTAGGTGGCAAGCCGGTAGGCAACAACCGCTTCTACGGCGCGAACGACCCGCGACGTAACACTGGTTTATCGCTTGGCTATTAAAGGTTACAAGGGCTAGAGGTTGGAAAAGGTTTTGGCGGTGAACTAGACATTCCCGCCAAATCTACCTCGACCTCAAGGGATGAGCGTGGAACAGGTGGCCGGATCACCGTGGAATTAGTGGCCGGATGTTCATGGCATGGGCCGGATGGCCCTGGAATCCGCAGTCAGCACGCCTGTGATGAAAAGCCCCAAGCCGAGCCAGTGAGCATGCTGCCCGAACATGCCTCCCCAAGTCCCCTCAACGCTGGGTCCCATGTAGAAGAACATCTGATAAAGGAATGTAGCTTGTCCTTTTGCGGCCTTCGCGCATCGACCGATCCAACTGCTGGCAACGGCATGAGAACCAAAAAAACCGAAGGTGAAAATCACTTTGCCAATGACGAGTGAGTAGAGGTTGTTCACTAGCGTGAGCACTACTCCGATCAATGTGAGCAGAATGATCTTCCAGAATACTTTTGGTCGTTCAGCTCTGTCTGCCAAAGAGCCAATTTTGGCCGAGCTGTAGAGGCCTGTCAGGTACACAAAAGACAACAGACTGACTGTCTGCTGGTTGAGAAAGAACGGGCATTGAAGTAGGTGATAACCGATGTAGTTGAAAAAGGTTACCAGACTGCCCATCAGCAAGAATGCTTGAGGAATAGGAGGCGTAATGCCGAATTTTGGAAGTGGAGAAAAAACACTCCCATTAAATTTTTCGTGTTAATCGTGCGCGATGTGAAGTGCCTGGACACTCCGGCAAATAGCGCCAGAAAAGTACTGCAGCAACCACACCAGCTATGCCGATCGCACCCATGGCCATGCGCCATGATCCGTACTCCAGAATCAGACCACTGGCCAGGCGTCCTGTCATACCTCCAATCGCACTGCCGCCAATGTATAAGCCGATCGAGACGCCTATGTTGAGAGGATGTATCTCCTCACTCAGGTAGGTCACAGCAAGCGCCATTATGCCGCTAAGCGACAACCTGAGAAGCGCACGCATCATTAGCAAGTTTTGCCAGTTTGGCATCATCGATGCCAAGATCGTGCATAGCGCAGCCGCCATCAATGCAACCACCATCACGGGCTTTCGACTTACGGCATCTGAAATTTGGTCAGTAAAAAGGAGGACCATTGCCAAGGTAATGGTTGAAAAAGACAAGATGAGACTGCTCTGGGCTGCACTGATTGAAAAAGCCTTTGACAGAGCAGGCATCATGGGTTGAACGCAATAAAGCAGAGCAAAACTGGAAAACCCACCTGCTAGAAGTGCCCATGAGGTTCTACGAAATTCAAGGGTTCCTGTCTCGATGTATCCCGCGGCCGCTGGTAAGTCCGATGGCACTTGGTTTTGCTGAAGGGAAGAGCAGGAGGAGGGGACGAGTCAGGCCGAATGCAAATGGGTGGGCAAGTCTGTGCAATTACCCACACAGTGTTTCTTCGAGTAAATGATGGATCGGCTCGAAGTCGCCCTCGGCGTGTACATCCACAGGTTCTTCGAGAGCAATACCGGCAATGAATCCATCGCCTTCCGGACGGATCCACGCACCCGAATTATCAAAAAGCATTGGAAAGCCTTCCGTCGGTACCGGCGTTTTGATGTGAAAGACGGTTCGCTTACGAGGCTCTACAGGAAGGTCAATCCCTAGCCAGTTAGGCACTTGCCGGCCCAGCCGCGTTGACGCACCAAGCGCATGGCAAATTGGTTCCTTCGGTGAGTGAACGGATTCGACTTTGCCATTGCTCTGGGTGATGCCGCAGGCTTCACCTCTTATGTCTGCTGCAGTCCGTACCGGCGTGCATTACCTCGATTTCTCGGCCGAACTCCACACGTATCGGGAGGCGTTGGCGCTCGACGGGCAAGCCTGTGTTGCGGGTGTGATGCATTTACCCGGAAGCGGAGGAAGCGTCGCGATATTAGGAAGCCTTGCTGGCCATGCCGTGGCGCGGGTCAACGATCCGCGAACGATCGGCATCGCCCTTGAAGTGGCGGGAGCAATGTCGAGAGGGTCGGCGACCAGCGCGAAGCAGAATATCGTGACGGAGACACTCCATCTCGTGGATGGTGAGCTCGTTGCACGCAGCCCCGAGGAGGTGCGCGACTTTGACTTTGGCAAGGGGCCGCTATCCTCATTCCCGGTGACGCTGCCCGAATCTTCTGACAATCCATAAAGCGATAGGCGTAGCTCATATTGAAACTTTTGTTCATGTCACCGAGGGAGCATTTCCAACCGGAAATGTCCAAGCTCTCCCTGCTGGGCCGCGCATCGAAGAACGAGCAGCGAATCGCTACCATGCGACGGTCGGACGGTACGGTGGCACGCTCGGTGCTCGATACAGTTAACGGTTATACCTTTACCTCGATGGCCGCTGCAGAAGTTGCCCGGCGAGTGCTTGCTGGTGAGGTTCGGCCCGACTTTCAGACACCGTCGGTCTGTTCGGCTACGGCTTCGCCGAGACCATAGCCGACACACAGATCACCGATATGACGATCAAAGATGCTCAGGATTGACGACTGCGCATGCCAGGCAACATTGCGCATAAGCGCAGGCAGATCCCTTGATGCTGCGCTACCACCACACTGAGTGGGGCGTGCCCGAGCACGATGCCCATCGACGATCGTCTATGCCTGGAAGTAGGCAGTCGGGACTGCCAATGAAGGATTTCATTGCCTCCTATGCTGCTGTGGTTGTGTGCTTGTAAGCATCTTCACTGAGATCATTGGTTCTTCAGCACTTGCGGCGATTCGACCAATCCAGCATTAGCTTGCCTTGGAGCTTCTTCTTTTTCGTTCTTGGAACACCCCAATAACAAGTCCAGAATTGAGTCTTCTCCTGCTTCCGTAAGAAAAGAACCCTTAGATTTCAATGGGGCGAACGCTAGATGCGAGTCTCGTTTCGCAACCTTCTGATTGTTTTCGCTGTATCGTCAGTCTCTCGTCACTCGCGCTGCGTTTTGCCGCAACTGGTCTAGGTAGTTCGCCCATTGTTGAGCCGCCTCCCGGCGCTGCACTAGCAGTTGAGCGCGCGCATATACAGCCCCCAGCGCACCTGGCATCCGGTGGGATAACGACAGTTCGAGCACGATTGGATCGATACCCAAGTGCTCGTGGGCAATCGTGCGATAGGTGGCGCGAAAGCCGTGGGCGGTGATGTCGTACTCAGGCCAGATACGCTGAAAGGACTTGAGCATGGAGGTCGGATTGATGGGGCGCCCTGGATAGACCGGCGAGACAAACACCCAGCCTTTGCCTTCTTCATCCACCACGCGGGTTTTATTTAGCTCGCGCAACAGGACCAGAGCTTGTTCGGGTAACGGCACGATGTGCTTGCTCTTGTCCAGGTGCTTGGTCTTGCTCACTACGTAACGCCAATCGGCGCCGACCAGGTCGACGTCTTCCCAGCGCATCTGCACCAGCTCACCAGGGCGGACCGGCAACATGACCAGCAGACGCATCGCGGTGGCAACGCTGCCGTCGTTGCAGTCATCCAGGCGCAGAAGAAACCTGCCTAGGTCGGCTGGCCTTTCGATCGCCGGGTTGCTGCTCACGACGTGGCGAATCTTCAGTTCTTCTATGTTGCTGAGCGCCACGTTGCGCTCCACCCAGCCTCGACCTTCGGCAAAACCCAGGATGGAACGGATGATGGTGCGTACGCGCCGGGCCATGGCCATGATGCGCTGGCGGCGCAGCTCCGTGATGATTGTGGTGATGTGCTCCAGCTTGATCTCGCTGACCGGTTTATTGCCGACGGCAGGCAAGATGTGGTTATTCAGCGCGCCACTAAACCCTGAGATGGATTTGGTCACCAGTTCGGCAGACTTAAATGCTAACCATTGCTTGGCCACATACTCGAAGGTGCGCTCTTCGTTGAGCAACTGCGCCTCGATCTTGGCGGTCTTGGCTTTGAGCGGGGGGATGTGATTGGCCACGTCGCGGCGTGCGCTGCGGGCAATATCGCGTGCCTCCTTCAGACCGATGTCGGGGTAAGCACCGATCGAGAAACGGTTCTCCTTGCCATGCAGCCGATACTTCAAGCGCCAGAACTTGGAAGGGGATTTGCCGACCTTGCTCGACGCCCTCACCTCCAAGTAGAGACCAGGGACTTCGCCGTCAGCGTGTTTGCCGGGTTCGATCAGCGAGCGGATAAAGGCATCGCTGAGTTTTCGTTTGAAAACAGCCGCATTATCTGGGGGCATCGGTGGGGGCATCCTTTTTAAGGAACCGAAATTTGCCCCCAATTATGCCCCCACAAGCTCTGGAATCCATTGGATTTAGACAGACGGCAGTAGACTGATATTTAAATTAAGTTGTTGTTGTTAAAAGGTTTTGTGGAGTTTAGTGGAATTCCATTACAAGCTATCTGGGTCCCCAAAAAACATCTGAATCCGCGACCGCAACCAACGCTCCCCCGGATCATTATCCTGGGACCCACGCCACGCCATGTGCAATTCAAAGCTGCGCACCGGCAACGGCGGGTCCTCAGCCCGCACCCCGCCAGCCGCCGTCAGCGCATCGGCCGTATAGTCCGGCACGGTGGCGACGATATCGGTACCGCTCAACAGGGTACTCAAGCCGTTGAACTGCGGCACCGCCAGCACCACGTGACGTTTGCGCCCGAGCTTTTCCAGCTCTTCGTCAATAAAGCCACTGAGGTCGCCGGCGAACGACACCAGCGCATGGGGGCGCGTGCAGAAGTCATCCAGGCTCAATGGGCCAGGCACGGTGTCGGCTCGCAACAGTTTTGGCATGCTGCGGCGCAACACTTTGCGCTTGGCATTGGCGGGCAGGTCGGTGGTGTAGCTGACGCCGATGGAAATTTCGCCGGAGGCCAGCAAGCCGGGCATCAGGATGTAGTTGACCCGTCGCACCACCAGCACAATGCCCGGCGATTCGGCGCGCAGGCGCTTGAGCAGCATGGGCAGCAGGGCGAATTCGACGTCGTCCGACAGGCCGATGCGAAACACCGCGGTGCTGGTGGCCGGGTCGAACTCGGCGGCACGGCTGACGGCGGTGGAAATCGAATCCAGCGCCGGAGAGAGCAGGGCGAAGATCTCGACCGCCCGCGCGGACGGTTCCATGCTGCGACCGGTGCGCACGAACAACGGGTCGTCGAACAGCCCGCGCAGGCGCGAGAGCGCCGCACTGATGGCCGGCTGGCCGAGGAACAGCTTCTCCGCGGCGCGGGTCACGCTGCGTTCGTGCATCAGGGTTTCGAATACGATCAACAGGTTCAGGTCGACACGACGCAGGTCATTACGATTCATCTTGAGTCCTGGCAGAGTCAGCAAACTTGACGTGAGCGGCCATATGGGAACAATGGCCAGCAGGAATATTACGGGCAAAGGCTGGTACTCTGCACCGGGTAATTCAGTTTTCCCAAAAAGGCTGCTTCGGTTTCTTGCGACATTTGACGATGTCGCCGCAGCTGCGGAATCAATGACAGGCATGTCGACTATTAATAGCCACTGATAGTGTTGGGTTGAAAGCCCAGCTAGAGTTCAAGGCATTAGAGGTTCAATTGGCGAGGTTTGCGATGTCCCGCACGATCCGTTTTCACAAGTTTGGTTCAGCCGAGGTGCTCAAATGCGAAGAGCATGCGGCGGCCCTGCCTGCACCGGGCGAAGTGCAGGTGCGCGTCGAAGCCATTGGCATCAGCTGGTACGACACGCTCTGGCGGCAGAACCTGGCGTCGTCACACGCTCGCTTGCCAGCCGGTATTGGCCAGGAAATGGCCGGTATCGTCACCGCTGTCGGTGAGGGTGTCGATGACCTTGCGGTCGGTGACAAGGTCGCCAGTTTCCCGGCCCAGAGCCCGAACGATTATCCGGTCTACGGCGAGCTGATCGTGCTGCCGCGCTCGTCGCTGTCGCGTTACCCGGACGTGCTCAGCCCGATCGAAGCCAGCGTGCATTACACGCCGCTGTTGATTGCCTATTTTGGCTACGTTGATCTGGCGCGGGTCAAACCCGGGCAATTTGCCCTGGTCACCGACGCCAGTCACTGCGCCGGCCCTTCGTTCGTACAATTGGGCAAGGCCCTGGGTGTTCGAGTGATCGCCGCGACCAAGACCGCGGACGAGCGTGAATACCTGCTGTCGCTGGGTGCCGAGAAAGTCATCGTCACCGAGGAAGAAGACCTGCTGATGCGGATCAACAAGATCACCGACAACCGCGGCGTCGACGTGGTGTTCGATGGTTTGGGTGGCCCTCAGATGTCCCTGCTCGGCGACGTACTGGCGCCTCGCGGCAGCCTGGTGCTGTACGGCCTGCAAGGCGGCAACCAGACGCCATTCCCGGCGTGTGCGGCGTTCCAGAAGAACATTCAGTTCTTCGTGCACTGCATCGGTAACTTCACCGGCAAGCCGGAATTGGGCATCATCCAGGATCAGGTCGCACTGCAACGTGCCTTGCGCGACATCAACCAGATGACTGCCGATCGCGTATTGCTGCCGCTCAAGACCCGGGTCTTCCCGTTTGCCGAGTTTGTCGAGGCGCACCGCTACATGGACGAATGCCCATGCCGGGAAAGGGTTGCCCTGCAAGTCGAACCTGCCTGATCCCCCCTCAAAGAGTCCGTGCCTGCACGGACTCTTGCGTTTGAGCGCCTTTCCCCCCGACATGAGACGTCCCACCAGCCTGAAGGTGGGTCGGTTCAGCAACTGAACCGGTTTTTGCTCTCGATCTGTAGCTTCTAATCAACATCCAAGTACTGATAATTGCATGATTACTTTCATCTCAAGGAATGAGTCATGGCCAGGTATCTAGCCGAAACTTTTCAATGCGCGTCGTTGACCCATGTTCGACAACTAGTGAATCGTTGTGCGGTCGCCACATTATTTCGAGAAGCTTCTTTCCTCATTATTTGTATTAAATGTCTGTGGGACGCTGTCAGACATTTCCTAGGATGCCGAAGGCAATCGTCACAAGCTGCGGCCAAGAGCCTGCGCGCAAGCCATTGCGTGGCTGTCTCGCTTCTGGCGATCAATTATTTCAAATGTTGACCAAAAACTTTAGCGTTAGCATTTGGTAATAAAGTCCAGTAATTAATCCCCATTCAGGCATCCCTTTGCGCTGTGCGTGCAGTTGTTTGCGCTGTGTCGAACTTACGAATATCAGGTAAATAGAAAATGACCCATATCCATGATCAGGCGATGAACTATGTCTATCAACAAGTGCTGCAACGACTGCTGAGTTTTTTTTCCCGTGCCGAGCGCACGGCATTGCAGTTGTTGATACAGCGCCTGGCTGTCGCCGCCGGAGGAATGGATCGGATCGGTGGCTTCAAGGTATTGGCCATCCAGTGTGGCTCGCGTGACAGTTGCTACACCTTGGCACTGCTGCGTGCCGCGCAGCTGACGATCGCCAGTCGGGCGCCCGCGACATTCCAGTTGCGGGTCGCGACCCTGCGGCTCAATGGCATGAGCCAATTGGCGCTGGATAACATCCATCGCAGCTACAGCGCTTTGTTCCTCTACGACGATCCCCGAGTCGAAGTGTTGATGGTGGATAACCGTGAGGTAATGCCGTTCGATCACCAGGCACCGGTGACCAGCGCCGGGCGTGAAGCCAATCGGACGAACCTGCTGATGATCGGCCATCGTCGTGCCGTGGACGGGCCTCTTGATCTGTTGGACGACGGGTATCTGGCCACGGGCGAGTTCCATGGACAGATCGCCCGCTGGAACCATGGCGTCGATGCCTTGGTCAGTGGCGACTCGCCGCGCCAGCAGAAGCGCTTTATCGAAGGGCTCAAGCGCGCGGCCGCCAAGGCAGGTCTCGAGACGTCGAACCGTCACGAGGCGGATTACGGCGGGTTGTTCATGCTGCTCGATGAATTGGGCAGTGACTGTTACCAGGCGTTTTATGCCGACTACGGCCAGGAGACCTGGCGTCCGGCTGAACAGTTTGAAGCCTGTCGTCGTACTACCTACATCGATATTCACGACGTACTGGTCAGCCACCTTGAAGATCGTTGGCCGTTGCTGACCGAGTTTCTCGGTTTCCAGGCCGATGAACTGGCGGTTCATCTTGGCGAAAACCAGTTCGTCAGCGTGGCTGTCTCGGCGCACCTGCGCGGGTTGCAAGCCGGCTTCGTCCAGGGCGGCACCTATGAGGCAGGTGTTGCTCACTACCTGCAGCGCGCCCTGGTGATGATGCGTCGTAACCAACTGGAGGAATACTTGTACGAACGGGCAGAGGAGGCGTACGGCAACCCGGCGATCCTGGCCGGCCAGCGCGCACGCATCGCCGAGGAGGCGCAGCAGAACTTTGGCCTGAACGAGGCGCAATGGGTGTGCCTGCTGTTTGCCCCTTTTGTCGAGCAGGGCGCGGCCCTCGAGCGCTTCCTGCGTCTATGTCACCCGGGCATGCTCGTGGCCTTGCCCGAGTTGCACCGGGCCATGCAGGGGCATCCGGTCGCGGAGCAGATCCTGCAGTGGATGGTCGATGTCAGCGGCTTGCCTGTGAGCCTGATCGGCAGGTTGTATCGCATGGGGCCGGTGGCAGAACAGGGCAGGTCGATGAACCCGCCCGCGAGCGAGGCCTCGGTGCCAGTGCAGGCAAGCGACGAGGCGTCGATGACCGCTCAATGGTCGGCAGGACGTTGATCATGCGCATGTTGCCGGCCCTTTCGAATGTGCGTGGCGGCCACCGCCACGGATGGGGCCCCCTGTCATGAAAGGACAGCGTGAAACCGATTTCGCCTACCAGGCGGTCTACCGTTACCTGACCTGCCTGATCAGCGAACCCGTGAGCGACAGTCGCGTACGCCTGCCATCCTTGCGTGAGCTGTCCGAGCGCCTGGGCGTGTCGATCTCGACCATCCAGTACGCTTATTCGCTTCTGGAAAAGGAGGGGCGGGTCTATTCGGTGGCCAAGTCCGGTTATTACGCGCTACCGGTCGCGCCCAGCAGCATGCTGTACGATGGCAATGACTTGCTCGAGAGCGTCTATGTCAACGCCCGTCTTCCCGCCATGCTGGTCCTCAGCGCGGATGAACCGGCCTTGCTGCAACCGCTCGACAGCCCGCTGTTGCTGCTGGAAAGGGAGCTGCTGCGCCAATACCCGCGCCAGCCGCAGCCGTCTGCGCAGCCCTGCGGCGAACTGGAGCTGCGTACCGCGTTGGCGGCGCGCTATACCACCTCGCCGGTGCGCTGCTGGCATGCCGATGATGTCTACATCGGCGCCGATCTACGCGGTGTGCTGGAAATACTGATCGTCGTATTGGCTCTCAAGGACGCGACGGTGGTGGTCGAGTCGCCGTGTGACTGGGCGATCCTGCGCCTGTTCCAGGCAGCCGGCGTGAAGGTGATCGAATGGCCGCTGCTGGGCGACGGTGGCCTGGACTGCAAGCGCCTCAGAGACCTGCTGGAAGAGCAGCCGGTGCGATTGGTGATGGTGTCGTCCGGGCTGAACATGCCCCGGGGCAGCAAGGCACCCGATGATAACCGGCAAGCGATCGCGCAATTGCTGGGCCGACATGACACTTGGGTGCTGGAAAACGATAGTTATGGCGAACTCGGGTTTGAGCCCGATCTACTGCGATTTCGCGAGCTGTTGGCCCCGGAGCGCCTGATGGTGTTTTCCGCATTCGAAAAGATCATCGGCCCGGAAGCGCCTTACGGTTATCTGCTGTCTCGCCATATGAGCGGCGAGCTGCAGCGGCAATTTCTATTACGAGCCTTTCGCCTGTCGCCGATTCGCCAGAAAGCCATCGCTCGCCTGTACAGCAACGGACGCATCGATCAACACCTGCAGGTATTGCGTCGGCGCCTCAAGGACGGCAAGGACCAGATGACCCGGCTGCTCCAGGAGCGACTGGGCGACGCCTTGCAGTACGTCGAGCCCCAGGGCGGCGCGACGATCTGGTTGCGTTCGCTGCGCCGGGTCGATATGAGCCGGGTGTTCCAGCGTTTGCTCAGGCAACAGGTGGTGGTTGCGCCCGGCGAGCTGTTCAGTCTGCAAGGCTTGCATGGGCAACACTTGCGTTTGAGCCATGGCGTTGGCAGCGATCAGGACCTGGCCGCCGCGCTGGGCTTGCTGGGGGACGCCTTGCGCCTGGAAGCCATTGATTGAGCCCAGGTAAAATCATGCCGATGGATCGATTCCATCGCGCTAAGGTCAAACTGCCAGTAAACTCCGTTCCAATTCCTGAACTCTATCTCAGAGGTTGCGCATGACACTCAGTCCTTTTGCGGGCAAGCCGGCACCGGCAGAATTGTTGGTAGACATCCCGCGACTGGTCACGGCCTATTACACCGGCCAGCCCGATGCCGCCATCTCGACCCAGCGAGTGGCCTTCGGCACCTCCGGGCACCGGGGCGGCTCGTTCGATTTGAGTTTCAACGAATGGCACGTCCTGGCGATCAGCCAGGCCATCTGCCTGTATCGCGAGGCCCAGGGCATCGATGGCCCCTTGTTCGTCGGCATCGACACCCACGCCTTGTCCACCCCGGCCGGCGCCAGCGCCCTGGAAGTACTGGCTGCCAATGGCGTGAAGGTGATGATCGCCGAAGGTGACGAATACACGCCGACCCCAGCCGTTTCCCATGCGATCCTGTGCTACAACCGCGGGCGTACCTCGGGCCTGGCGGATGGCATCGTCATCACCCCGTCCCACAACCCGCCGCAAAGCGGGGGCTACAAATACAACCCGACCAATGGCGGCCCGGCCGATACCCACATCACCAAGTGGATCGAAGCCAAAGCCAATGAGCTGTTGGCGAACAAACTCGCCGGGGTCAAGCGCATCAGCTACGAGCAGGCGCTGAAGGCCAGTACCACCCATCGTCACGACTACCTCAACACCTATGTCGCCGACCTGATCAATGTGATCGATTTCGACGCCATCCGTGATGCCAAGCTGCGCCTGGGCGTCGATCCGCTGGGAGGCGCAGGCGTGCGCTACTGGTCGGCGATCGCCGAGCACTACCGTCTGGACCTGGACGTGGTGAACAAGCAGGTCGACCCTACCTTCCGCTTCATGACTGTCGACTGGGATGGCCAGATCCGAATGGACCCATCGTCCAGCCACGCAATGCAGGGGCTGATCGGCCTGAAAGAACGATTCGACGTGGCCTTCGCCTGCGACCCGGATCACGACCGTCATGGCATCGTGACCCCCTCTGGCGGTCTGCTGGCGCCGAACAACTACCTGGCCGTGTCGATCGATTACCTGTTCCAGAACCGCCCGCACTGGCGAGCAGATGCCGCGGTGGGCAAGACCGTGGTCAGCAGCGGCTTGATCGACCGCGTGGCCAAGCGCCTGGGACGCCGTCTGTACGAAGTGCCGGTGGGCTTCAAGTGGTTTGCCGATGGCCTGTTCGACGGCTCCCTGGGCTTTGGTGGTGAAGAAAGCGCGGGGGCTTCGTTCCTGCGCAAGGACGGTAGCGTCTGGTGCACCGACAAGGACGGGCTGATCCCGGCTTTGCTGGCGGCTGAAATGACCGCCCGTACCGGTCGCGACCCAAGCCAGGCTTATCGTGCCCTGACCGATGAACTGGGCGAGCCGTTCTCGGTGCGGGTAGACGCCAAGGCCAACCCGGAACAAAAGGCCCTGCTGAGCAAGCTGTCGCCGGATCAGGTCACCTCGACCGAGCTGGCGGGGGAAAAGATCCAGAGCATCCTCAGCAAAGCACCGGGTAACGCCCAGGCCATTGGCGGCCTGAAGGTCATGACCGAAAACGGCTGGTTCGCGGCGCGTCCGTCGGGCACCGAAGACATCTACAAGATCTATGCAGAGAGCTTTGTGAGCGACGACCACCTCAAGCAGTTGGTGGCTGAGGCCCAGACCCTGGTGGATGGCGCTATTTCTTCGAAATAAATGATGGCCCCTTCGCTGGCAAGCCAGCTCCCGCAGGATTGATGCAACCTTGTAGGAGCTGGCTTGCCAGCGAAGACGGTAGTCCAGGCACCAACGGTGCTTAGGACTTACCTAATCAAGCCAGATCCACCAACACAATCTCACTGTCCTCAATCGCCGTCACCCGCAACACCTGCTCCTGGGCAACCGCGACACCGTCTCGAGCTTCTGCTCGCAAGCCATTGACTTCAATGACCCCCGTGGCCGGAACAAGGTAAGCGCGACGGCCGTTGTCCAAGTGATATTCCGCCGTTTCACCAGACTTCAGGTTCGCCGCCACCAGTCGCGCATCTGCGCGGATTCGCAGGCTTTGATCGTCCCCGGCCTTGCCGCTGGCCAAGGTCACGAACCCTTCGCGCTGGCCTTTGGGAAACGGCTTGGCGCCCCAGGAGGGTGCCAGGCCGGATTCGTTCGGGATGATCCAGATCTGGAAAATCCGCGTCGGTGTCGCTTCCAGGTTGTATTCGCTATGGGCGATCCCGGTGCCAGCACTCATGACCTGAACGTCACCGGCTTCAGTGCGACCCGTGTTGCCCAGGTTGTCCTGGTGGGTAATCGCCCCTTCACGGACATAAGTGATGATTTCCATGTCCCGGTGCGGGTGCTGCGGGAAACCGGTGCCCGGGGCGATCACGTCATCGTTCCATACCCGCAGGTTGCCCCAGTTCATGCGCTTGGGGTCATGGTATTCGGCGAACGAAAAGTGGTGATGGGCATCCAACCAGCCATGGTGAGCGCCGCCGAGCGAGTTGAAAGGTCTGAGTTCAAGCATGATCGTCTCCTGTAAGGTTCGTCATGGGGCGCAAGGGCCTGGCCACGAATCGAGACCGGTGGTTGATGACGGGCATCATCCATCAGGCAATAATCGATAAAAAGCGTAAAAAGTGCCTCATAATCATCGAATAGTTTGATAGGAAGTTACCTCAAATGGATCTTATACAACCTTCAATATCGCGCATAAGTCGATGAGTCCTAAGCATTTCACTAGAACTGAACGGCAAATAAAGACACCATAGCCCTCAACAGCCTCACACCCTGGAGTCCGTCCGCGTGCCGCAACACACCCCCGATCTTCCGCCTGAACTTCGCCCCCTGGCTGAAATGCCACTGCTCAAACGCCTGGCCGCGCGCTTTTTTGGTCATGGCCTGACACGCCTGCGCGCGCAGCACCGCGCGTCCTGGTTGCATGGCCAGGCAGACGGTTTTCGCAGTGGGCATATCGCCGGGGTGGATTACGGATATAAGGAAGGCAAGCTCGAAGGACTCGAAGAGGGCCGGCAGGTCCTGCTGATTCGCGACTCGCGCAGCACCGAGCACCGGCCACCGAACATCGATGAGCATCTGTTCGACGATTGGCGCCTGCCATTGAGCGCCGAATTGAAGAAGCGCGTGAAGGCCGACGTCGCCCGGCTGCTGCCGGCATATGCCCAGCCCAGCGCCGCGCAGTGGAAGATGATCTTCAGTGACACGCCTTCGACCTCCGTGATTGCCGGAGCGGGCGCGGGCAAGTCGACGACGTTGGTCCTGCGCATTTTGCTGCTCCACCACTACCTGGGATTCGAGCTGGGCTCGATGACCGTGGTGACCTTTACCCGCGAGTCGCGCAAGGATTTCATCAATAAACTGATCGAGCTGTTCGCGCTCTGGGGGCGGGTAATCAGCTTCAGGGACGCGCGTGACCTGGTGCGCACCTTCCACTCGCGGATCCTGCCGATGGTTCGCAGCCTGCCGGGCTTCGAACGGCTGCAAGCCTTCGAAAACCTCAGTCACCGCGCCCAAGGCGCGGATGACGAAGTGGACAGCAACCCGTTCGACCTGCGTATCAATGACGCCCAGCGTCAGCAACTCAACGCCTGTTATCACGCCTTGCACAGCCGCGATCAGCGTTTTCGCGAGCTGATCCAGCCGTTGTCGCGCCACGCCTTGCAACTCAAGGAGCTGGAGCGCGACCACCCCGATGTGCAGAAACGCGTGGCCGTCACCGAGTTGGCGGCCAAACGCGATGAGGAACTCTGCGACCTGGTGGAAGACCTGTGGTTCCGCGCCGGCGCCTGGCCGATCAAGGGTATCGAACCCAACCGCCAGGCTTTTGATATCAATGGCAGCGCCTTTCATTGCCACGGTTACATTCCGTCGCTTGATGCTTGGGTGGTGCTGGGTTTCGACCCTGGGGAAAATCCACAACTGACCCGGCCCAACGCCAAGCTGACACTGCGTGCGGAATCGGCGGTGAAGCGAACCCTGTTTCAAGCTTTCTGTCGTAAGCCATTGATATGGCTGGATAGTTACGAATCGTCGAGGCGTGTCCTGGCCTCCCTTGGCGGCGACGCCAGCGCCGGGCCTGGCTTCGATTACAAGGTCAAGGGAGAGCTTGCGTCTGCGCCGTTGCTGGACTGTTTTGTCGCCGCCGCCGGGTTCATCGAAAACCTCGGCCTGGATGTGCCGACGGCGGTGGGCCAGATGAGCTTTGCCAAGGATGACCCGGACCGGTTTTTCTTCGAGGCCCTGAGCCTGTACTGGCGAGCCCTGGAAGATCACTTGCTCGACCTGAAACCGCCGGTCATGACCTACAACCGCATGTTCGCGTTGTTCAGCGAACATTCACCGGAGAACCTCAAACTGCTCAGCGACGAGCTGTTGCGGCCGCTGTCGCACTTGATGATCGACGAGTTTCAGGATGTCTCGCCGCAAATCGTCTCGTGGATCCGCGCCAGCCTGGTCGAGATCCGCAGCCGCGGCCCGGCCATGCACACAGGACGCGGCGCCCAGCACTCGTCATTGCTGTGCGTGGGGGATGACTGGCAGTCGATCTACGGTTGGCGCGGCAGTTCGCCCACCTATTTCATGGAATTCAACAAGACGTTCTCGTCGCCCAGCACCACCAAGGTCATGCTCAGCGACAACTATCGCAGCCACCAGCACATCATCGACGCCGCCGAACACATCGTGCGGGCCGCGCCGGCGATTGCCGGCAAGAAGGCCAAGGCCAGCGGCGAGCCGAAGGCCTTGCTGCCGGTCAATGTGCTGGACCGGGACGACCAAGGCATGGCCCAGCGCCTGATGGAGCACTACCGCAAGGGTGATTCAATCTTGATGCTTTATCGAAAAAGCAGTGATAAGTCATTGATTGAGCAGCATATTCAATCCGTAGTTAATGTGGATTCTAGATTGCCGTATGAAGCCCGGCGCCTTAAGCAACTGACCTATCACAGCGCCAAGGGGCTTCAGGCGGACGCGGTGTTCCTGCTTGGCGATTGCCAGCACCTGACCCGTTCACCGTACAAGAACCAGGTATACCGCATGGCGGGCCTGGGCAAGGCTGGCGATAGCGAGCCTTACGACAATGCGCAGAAAGACGAGATCCTGCGCCTGGCCTACGTGGGCATTACCCGGGCCGTGAGCCATTGTTATTGGTATGTAGACGCGCAGGACACCCAGGCGGTGAACATGCCCAAGGCGTCGGATCGGATCAGCCAGGGCAAGGCGTTCTTTGCCGATCATCGACAGGCCAAGACCCCGGCGTAATCCATTCAATCTCCCGCGGCCGTACCCGATCTCCTGTAGGAGCTGGCTTGTCGGGTCGCCGCATCGCAGCGATGGTCGACAACGATGACGCGTCCCGTCTGAATGAATGCGTTGTACAGATGAGCCCGCTCCCACAGTTGATCGGGTACATCCGCGAGTGATGGTTCGGCTGTGAGGCCGCCTTCGCTGGCAAGCCAGCTCCTACAGTTGATCCTCGGGAGACGGTCTGCACCCCAATCCATAATTCTGTAAAAAACAAAAAAGCCCACCATATCGTGGGCTTTTGGATGGGGAAGGCCTGCCTTCAGGCATAACTCCTGAGGGCCACCGGAGGAATGAACGCTTCAAGCTCATCCTCCACGGCTTCGATTATTCGCTCGACGTCGGCGGCATTCATGACCGTCGAACAGGGGATACCGGCGATGGCGATCATGGTCTCGCCACTGGCCCGATCAAACAAACGGGCAATCATGCTGCCCGGGGCGTCCATGCTTGCCTCGAAACCCATGGGATGGAAATGCCAGCGCATCAGCTGGCAGGCATTTGGAAAAGTGACCTTGCTGAACCCTCTATTCATGTGTTGCCCGCCTTCTTTATCGAGCGCTTCCGTTAGCTCACGTTAGGTGGGAAGAGCCTTCATTGGCTCAACCAGTGACAGTCTTTAAAAGTAGCAGCTGGATGTGAAAAAAATGTGTTTTTTTCAGGCCGTTTGGCAATTGCTGCGATTCTTTTGATGCAGGTCACGTGCGCCAACGTTTGCGCAATGGCCAGCCACTGTTAGCCATTGAAGGCGCGGGCAAACTTGGGCAAGCTCGGCACTTTTTAACGAGACTTACCATGCATGCCGAGGATGATGGCCCGCTGCAAACCCAGGCCACGGGCGAGACGGTCATGCGTTATCACTTGCGCTGGAAACACCGCGATCTGGACGGGGTCATGGCGCTGTATCACCCCGAAGTCCAGTACAGCGATTTTTTCCAGAACCGGGTGATGGGGCTGGCTGAGTTGCGGGACTATGTGCACAGCAGCATGCCCCGTGACCCGGACGAAGCCCTGGAACACACGGACCGCATCCGCCTGGACGGCAACACTGCGTTCATCCAGTACCGCATCACCCTGCGCGGCGGTGAGGGGTTGGTGTCGTTTCGCGCCAGTGAAGCGATTACCGTGAAGGACGGGCTGATCTGGCGGGTCAACGAATACGCTTCGCTGGTTCACGAACAGCCAACCGGTAAAAACACCGCCAGCCAGCGCCCGGCGGTCAGTCGACTGGGCCTGTCGCCGCGGCAGTTGAGCTTCATGGCCGACGACCTGCAACAGTACTTCCAACGCCAGCAGCCTTATCTCGACCCTGAGCTCGACCTGCAGCGGGTGGCGCAGGAGTGCGGGTACAGTCGCAACCAGATTTCCTATCTGCTCAACCAGGTGCTGGGGCAGAGCTTCTATCGCTACGTCAACCAGGCACGGCTGCAGCACCTGCTCAGCGCCCTGGACAATGCCACGCCACCGGTGCGTATCGACGAGCTGGCGTTCGCTGCCGGGTTCAATTCCCTGTCGGCGTTCTACAGCTGTTTCCGCCAGCACACAGGCCTGTCGCCCAAGGCCTACGTCAAACAGATTTCCTTGCGTGCACGCGCGCAAGACAGTGTCTGAGCCCGAGCATTAGGATCAACGCCATCGAAGTCTGAGTGGCGGAGTCTTGCATGTCGGCGTGGCGCACTATCAGTTTGTGGATGGACCAGCTCGACGAGCCCCTGGTGGCGCGTGCGGCGCTGGAACAGGATCTGGACGTCGACGTCGCCATTATCGGCGCGGGGTATACCGGGCTCTGGACCGCGTACTACCTCAAGCGCCAGGCGCCCGACCTGAACATCGTCATCATCGAGGCGCAAACCGCCGGTTTTGGCGCCTCGGGGCGCAATGGCGGGTGGTTGATGGGCAATCTGCTGGGCGAAGACCGGCTGCTTGCCGCCTCGTCACCCGAGCAACGTCGCGCCTCTTACGATTTGCTTCATGGCATTCCCGATGAAGTGAAAAACGTCATCGATCGTGAAGGCATCGACTGCGATTATCGCAAGGGTGGCGCGCTTTATTGCGCAGCCCGCTATCCCGAGCAGGAGGCCAGCCTGCGCCAGTACCTGGACAAGCTGTACAGCCAGGGGCTCAACGAGAACGATTACCGCTGGTTGAGCCCGGAACAGTTGGCGCAACAGATCCGCGTGGCCAAACCTTACGGTGGTATCTACGCGCCACACGTCGCGACCCTGCACCCGGCGAAACTGGTCCGCGGGCTGGCGCGAGCGGTCGAGCGCCTGGGCGTCAGGATCTACGAGAACAGCCCGGTGAATCATTGGCAGTCCGGCAGCCTGCGAACGGCCCGGGCCTCGGTGCGCAGCCGCTGGGTGGTGCCGGCGGTCGAAGGCTATTCGGTGACCTTGCCGCCGTTGGGGCGTTACCAGTTACCGGTGCAAAGCCTGATCGTGGCCACCGAGCCATTGTCGGCCGCCACCTGGGACGAAATCGGCCTGAGTCGTGGCCAGGCTTTCAGCGAAAGCAGTCGCCAGGTCACCTACGGCCAACGCACGGCAGACAACCGGTTGATCTTCGGCGCCCGTGGCGGCTACCAGTTTGCCGGCAGGCTGCGCCATGACTTCGACCTGACGCACAGCGAAATCGAATTGCGCCGGTATCTGTTCGGCGAACTCTTCCCACAGCTGCGCAATGTGCAGATCACCCATGGCTGGGGCGGCAACCTGGGCATGTCGCGGCATTTCAAGCCACACATGCTGTGCGACCAGGCCAGCGGCATCGCCGTGTCCGGCGGTTATGGCGGGGAGGGCGTCGGCGCCAGCAACCTGGGCGGCAGGACCCTGGCCGACCTGATCCTGCAACGCGACACCGAGCGGGTCCGGCAGCCTTGGGTGTTAACCCGGGGTGGACTGAACGCACTCAAGGCCTGGGAGCCCGAACCCTGCCGCTGGCTCGGCTACAACGCGATCATCCGCAGCTTCGTCCATGAAGACCAGACCCTGGCCAACCCAACCAGCGCGCCCTGGCGGCGAAAGCTCGCCAGCGGGGTTGCAGGGTTCATGGAAGGTTTCATGCACTAAACAGCGTTTTCTTCACTGACAGGTACTCCCATGCGCATCACTCAATTCAAGAACACCGCCACCCTGCAACTGCAAGAGTCGAACCCGGTCGCCGTGCCTTTGGGCACGCCGGTGGCGGTGGCTTCGACCACCAGCGTCGAACGCGACGACGGCGTCGAGACCGGCGTCTGGGAATGCACCCCGGGACGCTGGCGGCGGCAGATCGTCGCCCAGGAATTCTGTCACTTCATCCAGGGGCGTTGCACCTTCACCCCGGACGAGGGTGAAACCCTGCACATCGAAGCGGGCGACGCCCTGATGTTGCCGGCCAACAGCCTCGGCGTCTGGGATATCCAGGAAACCGTGCGCAAGACGTACGTCCTGATTTTCTGAACGCAGGTCCCTTGATTGCCTGCCGAACTCCAACAACAAAAACAGCCCCACAGGAATCGACCCATGTCCCCAAAGTCACTAGTCCTGGCGCCGCTGATGCTGTGCGCTGCCATCAGCCAGGCGGCCGAGACCGTCAAGATCTACAACTGGTCGGACTACATCGCGCCGGACACCACGAAGAACTTCCAGAAAGAGACCGGCGTTGCCTTCACCTACGACGTCTACGACAGCAATGAAACCCTCGATGGCAAGTTGATGACCGGAAGGTCAGGGTACGACGTGGTGTTCCCGTCCAACCACTTCATGGCGCGGCAAATTGAAGGCGGCGCCCTGAAAAAGTTCGACAAGGCGCAGTTGCCCAACTGGAACAACCTCAACCCGGTGTTACTCAAGGCGTTGCAGGGCAACGATCCGGGGAACGAACACGGTTTCCCTTACCTGTGGGGCAGTACCGGCATTGGCTACAACATAGCCAAGGTCAAGGCGGTCCTTGGCGAAAACGCGCCAGTGGACTCCTGGGACCTGATCTTCAAACCCGAGAACATGCAGAAGCTGCAGAAGTGCGGCGTGGCGATCCTCGACAATGGCCCGGAACTACTCCCTGCGGCACTTAACTACCTGGGTCTGCCACACCACAGCAAAAACCCGGAAGACTACAAGAAAGCCGAAGCGCTGCTGCTCAAAGTGCGGCCTTATGTCAGCTATTTCCACTCGTCCAAGTACACCAGTGACCTTGCCAACGGTGATGTCTGCGTGGCGGTCGGTTTCTCCGGCGACATCCTGCAAGCGGAAAACCGCGCCAGGGAAGCCAACAACGGCATAGAGATCGGCTACGCGATTCCCAGGGAAGGCGCCGCCATCTGGTTCGATATGGTTGCCATGCCCGTGGACGCCCCGGATGAAAAGGCCGGTTACGCCTTCATGAACTACCTGCTGCGGCCAGACGTCATGGCCAGCATCAGTAACCATGTGCACTACGCCAACGGCAACGAACAGGCCGACAGCCTGATCGACCCGGACATCAAGAATGACACCAAGGTTTATCCGAGCCCGGACATGATGGGGAAACTGTTTGCGCTTGAGGCGATGCCGTTGAACATCGACCGCATTCGCACCCGGGTCTGGAACAAGATCCGCACTGGCAGCTGAAAACTGACCCTGGCCATCGGGACAGGACGTCCCGGTTGCCTTTTATTCAAGCGCGACGCAGATCAAGCTGCCGGATCGACCGTACAAGTCATTGCTCCAGCGCCCGGCATTTGTAAAAGGGTCTCACTGCCGTTTTGCCAGAAGCTGTAGTCGCCGCGGAAGTCCTTGCCCTTGTACTGGTTGCCGGAATAGTTCGACACCTGGTCAAGGATGACTGAGGCGTTCGCCCATTTCAGGTAGACGACGCCCGGCCCTGCATTGAAGAAGGTCGCGGTGAGCACCCCGTTGAATCCGGTGCAGCGATAGGCGACCGGGCCTTCAGTGAGTCTGCTGGGATCCTTGGTCCGCGCAATCGCCGAGCCTTGACGCAGCTGGTGCGCGCGCTCGGCATAGCTGCGGACCACGCACGCCTTGGCTTGTGCCCCGGCACACTGATTACGGGCGTGGACCCAGAACTGCTGATCAAGCTCGACTTTGTCCGGGGGCGGTACCGAATGTGCATCCGTGAGCGCCAGCAGATAAAGGCGTTGCAGCTCCCTGTCCATTTGCGCCAGTTGGCTATCGCGACAAATCAACTTTTCAATGGGCTCCCTGGCCGAGGCGCAATCGAAGCTGGTGTTGAAGGTTCGCGCGGGCGTCGCGGCATTTGCACAAAGACACGTGGAAGCCCAGGCGCCGACCGCGAGGAGGGAAGTCAAAAGTGGCGTGACCATGTTCATTTCGACACCATCATCCGGTCGCACTGGGTCTATCGCAGTGTAAGGCAGTGCTCGAAACCTGCCACACCAGCAGAGCAGAGCAAAAATGATTCGCGGACTCAGTCTTCCTCTCGAACCGTGGCCACTTCATCAGCCCTGACCTTCACCGTCGCCCCGGAAATATCCTCGAACTCGTAGAAGCCGTCCTTGCTCTTGGTTTTCGGCATGTCCTTGGTCAGGTACTGGGTGCCGTTCTGCAGGGTAACCACCGTGGGTGTCGAGCAGCCAGCCAGGGTAAAAAAGGCTGCTACCGCCAGGGGAAAACCCAGAGTCTTGATGTTCATAGTCACCTCTCATTGTTCATTGAAACCGGACGGCTGCCGCAAGCGAGTGCAGCTCCATGGCGATTGGTGCGATGGAACGGCGGAAAGTTCGCTGCCCGGGATAAAAAACCCTTACAGCGCCGCCGCTTATCCTTTTCCGTTTGCATGGGGCAGGGCGTTACTGGTATCTGTATGCATAACCAGTGCTCGCACTACATGGCCCTTTTTCCCGTGACTGCAAATCCTCTCGACGATCCGTTCTACTATCTCAACAACTTCATGCAAGTGCTTGATTGGCTTGAGCATCGCTATGCCGACGTGTTGAGCGACGAAGAGCATCGCTTCATTCGCGACTTCAATGGCTTGCCCCGCGAGTCCCGTGCGCTGCTGGTCAGGATGGTCATGCGCAAGGGAGTTCATTTCAGGGCCAGCAAGCTGTATTACGCCGAGATCGGTGACATCCCCAGCGCCGCCCAGCCATTGCTGGCGCTGGGTTGGCTCGACGACCGCCAGCCGTTACCGGTAGAGGCGTTGTTTGAAGTGTTGCTCAAGGCGGAAATACTGCAATGCCTGGGCAACGCGATTGTTAAACCCAAGGGTAAAAAGACCGACTGGCTGCCGGATTTGTGCGCGCAGTTTCCTCAAGCGCAGCCCTTCGACGACTGGTGTCCGGCGCTGAACGACCGCTTGTTCAGCCTGACCATCATGGGCCTGTGCGATCGCCTGCGCTTGATGTTTTTCGGCAATGTCTACCAGGACTGGTCCGAATTCGTCCTCGCGGACCTGGGTATCTTTACCTATGAAAAAGTGGAGTTTAGCGACGATTCCCGGGGCTTGCGCAGTCGTGAGGACGTCGATGCCTGCCTGTTCCTCTACCAGTGCCAGCAGCTGTTCGAGGCTGGCGAGGCGGTGGCCGACATCGCCGTGCAGATCAACGGCCTGGCGCTGAGCAATCCCTGGCTGCAGAGGCGCCGCGACAAGCAGTTGTTCCAGATGGGCCAGGAGTGCGAGCGCGTCGGTGATTTCCCTGCCGCGTTGAGCCTGTACCGTGACTGCGCGTATCCCGGCGCGCGGGTGCGCATGATCCGGGTGCTGGAGCGTTGCGGCGAGTACCAGATGGCCCTGGACCTGGCTTGTATGGCCGAACAGTCACCGCAAAACGCCGCGGAGCAGCAGCACCTGTTGCGTGTCCTGCCCAGGCTGCGGCGCAAGCTGGGCGGGCCGGCGGTCAAGCGTGTGGCTCCCCGGGAGATGTTGCGCCTGGACCTGCAACTGAGCAGGATCGACCCTTTGTTGTCGGTCGAGGACCATGTACAGGCGCACCTGGGCGAAGAGTCGGCACCGGTTCATTACGTCGAAAACAGCCTGATCAACTCGCTGTTCGGCCTGCTGTGCTGGCCGGCGATTTTTGCCCCGCTGCCGGGGGCGTTTTTCCATCCGTTCCAGCGCGGTCCGGTGGACCTGTTGAGCGAAGACTTCCATGGCCGCCGGGCCGAGTTGTTCCAGGCCTGCCTCGGCGAACTCGACGACGGGCGCTATCGTGCAACCATTCGCGCGCGTTATGCCGAAAAATGGGGGGTACAGTCGCCCTTCGTGTTCTGGGGCGCACTCAACGAGGCGTTGCTGGAGCAGGCGTTGGACTGCTTGCCGGCCGAGCACCTCAAGCACTGGTTCAACCGCTTGTTGCTCGACATCAAGGCTAATCGCGCGGGCATGCCGGACCTGATCCAGTTCTGGCCGCAGGAAAAAACCTACCGCATGATCGAAGTCAAGGGACCGGGGGATCGCCTGCAGGATAACCAGCTGCGCTGGCTGGCGTTCTGTCATGAGCACCGGATGCCGATTGCCGTGTGTTATGTGCAATGGGCGGAGCAGGGCGCTTGAGCTACAGCATCGCGGTACGGGCGTTGTGTGAGTTCACCGCCAAGGTCGGAGACCTCGACTTGCGTTTCACCCCGTCGCCGACCGCGCTTGAAGGTATCGTCGGGCACCGCACGGTGGCGTCACGGCGCAGTGATGGCTACCAGAGTGAAGTCGCTCTCGAAGGTTCGTTTCAGGGCCTGACGGTCAGGGGCAGGGCGGATGGCTACGAGCCCGGGCAAAACTGCCTGGAAGAGGTCAAGACCTACCGCGGCGACTTGAGCAAGCAACCGGCCAACCACCGTCAACTGCACTGGGCACAGGCTAAAATCTATGGCTGGCTGATGTGCCGCAAACTCGACCTGGCGCAGATCAACCTGGCGCTGGTGTATTTCGATATCGTCAGCGAAAAGGAAACCTGTCTGGTCGAGGCCTTCGACGCCGCCGAACTCGGGCAGTTCTTCGAACACCATTGTGGCCTGTTCCTGCACTGGGCCGAACAGGAAACGGTCCATCGCCAGGGGCGTAACCAGGCGGCGCAAGAGCTGGCGTTTCCCCATGCCGACTTTCGCCCGGGGCAGCGTCACCTGGCCGAATCGGTGTTCAAGGCCGTCAGCACCGGCCGCTGCCTGATGGCCCAGGCCCCCACGGGGATTGGCAAGACCATCGGCACCCTGTTTCCGCTGCTCAAGGCCCTGGCGCCACAGCAACTGGACAAGGTGTTCTTTCTCACGGCGAAAACCCCTGGACGCAAGCTGGCCCTGGACGCCGCGCAGGTGATCCTGGCGCGCGCCGATGCGCCGCCCCTGCGGGTGCTGGAGATGATCGCCCGGGACAAGGCCTGTGAACACCCTGACAAGGCCTGCCACGGTGAATCCTGCCCGTTGGCCCAGGGCTTCTATGATCGCTTGCCGGCGGCGCGCCAGGCCGCCAGCGAGCTGAGCCTGCTGGACCAGAGCGCATTGCGCCAGGTCGCCCTTGAGCATGAGGTCTGCCCGTATTACCTGAGCCAGGAAATGGCCCGCTGGGCCGACGTGGTGGTAGCCGATTACAACTATTACTTCGATTTCAGTGCGCTGTTGTTTGGCCTGGCCCAGGCCAATACCTGGAACGTCGCCGTGCTGGTCGACGAAGCCCACAACCTGGTGGAGCGCGGTCGGCAGATGTACAGCGCCAGCCTCGATCAATCGACCCTCGATAGCGTACGAACAACCGCCCCCGAGGCTTTGAAAAAGCCGCTGCAGCGGGTCAACCGCGAATGGAATGCCCTGCATAACCAGCAACTCGGTGCCTATCAGGCCTACGACAAACCGCCGGAAAAACTGCTCCAGGCCTTGTCGTCTTGCAGCGCCAGCATCGGTGATTACCTGAACGATCATCCCCAGGGGCTGGACAGTGCATTACAGAGCTTCTACTTCGAGGTGCTGCAGTTCTGTCGGGTGGGCGAGCTGTTCGACCAGCAGTACCTGTTCGACATCAGCAAGCGCGACCTCGAACGCAAGCGCAACCTTTCGCAACTGTGCCTGCGCAATGTGGTGCCCGCCGGCTTCATCGGGCCGCGCCTGAGCGCTGCACGCAGCACCGTGCTGTTCTCGGCGACCCTCAGCCCTCGCCACTATTACGCCGATTTGCTGGGTACCCCGGCGAATACCGTGTGCATCGACGTCGAGTCACCCTTTCATGCCGATCAGTTGCACGTGCAGATCGTCAACCAGATCTCCACGCGCTTTGTTCATCGCCAGGCCTCCCTGGGGCCGATCGTCGAGTTGATCGCCCAGCAGTTCCGGCAGCGCCCCGGCAACTACCTGGCGTTCTTCAGCAGCTTCGATTACCTGCAGCAAGTGGCGCAGTTGCTGGCCGAGCGCTATCCCGCAATCAACCTGTGGTCACAGTCCCGGGGCATGGCGGAGGCGCAGCGCCAGGAATTCCTCGACCGCTTCACCGCCGAAAGCCAGGGTGTGGGCTTCGCGGTGCTGGGTGGGGCGTTTGGCGAAGGCATCGATTTGCCAGGCGCACGCTTGATCGGCGCGTTCATCGCCACCCTGGGGCTGGCGCAGCTCAACCCGGTCAACGAGCAATTCAAGCGACGCATGGCAGCCCTGTTCGGCGCAGGCTACGACTACACCTACCTGTACCCCGGCGTGCAAAAAGTGGTGCAAGCCGCAGGCAGGGTGATTCGTACCCAGCAGGACCAGGGCGTGGTGATGTTGATCGATGACCGGTTTGGCGAGAGCAAGGTCAAGCACTTGTTGCCGCGCTGGTGGTCAATTGCACCGGCGACTGTTCAAATGGACGGTTTATCGCATACTTCAGAAAAACAGCAGTGGATGTGAGGGATCAATGAGCGAAGTTCGAACCCAGGCCGAGATCAACGAAGACAGGCGCCTGCGCCTGCTGATCGATGCAGTGGTGGACTATGCGATCTACATGATTGATCTGGATGGCATCATTACCAGCTGGAACGCAGGGGCCCGGCGTTTCAAGGGTTATGAGGAAGCGGAGATTCTCGGCCAGCATTTCTCGCGCTTCTATACCGATGAAGATCGTCGTGCCGGCTTGCCCCAGCGGGCGCTGGACACGGCCATCCGCGAGGGGCGTTTCGAAGGCGAAGGCTGGCGCGTGCGCAAGGACGGCACGCATTTCTGGTCCCACGTGGTGATCGATCCGATCTACGACCCGACGGGCACGCTCCTGGGGTTTGCCAAGATCACCCGTGACCTGACTGACCGCAAGATGGCCGAAGAGACCCTCAAGCAGAGCGAGCAACAGTTTCGGTTGCTGGTGCAGAGCGTCACCGACTATGCCATCTACATGCTTGCCCCGGATGGCCGTGTGACCAACTGGAACCTGGGGGCCCAACGCATCAAGGGTTATTTGCCCGAAGAAGTCATCGGCCAGCATTTTTCCATGTTCTACACCCCCGAAGACCAGGCTGCCGGCTTGCCAGCTTGGGCACTGGAGATTGCGACGCGCGAGGGACGCTTCGAGAACAAGGGTTGGCGGGTGCGCAAGGATGGCACGAGGTTCCTGGCCCATGTCGTGGTCGACCCGATCCGGGGAGACACCGGTACCTTGCTCGGGTTTGCCAAGATCACCCGCGACATCACCGAAGCGACCGAGGCGCAGCAGGCGCTCGAGCAAACCCGCGAAGCACTGTTCCAGGCGCAGAAGATGCAAGCCATCGGCCAGCTCAGCGGCGGGATTGCCCACGACTTCAATAATCTGCTGACCGTCATTCTTGGCAACCTGGAAATTGTGCGCAAACGCCTGGCCGACGACCCGAAAATAGTCCGTTTGCTCGACAACGCCACCCAGGGTGCTTTGCGCGGCGTGTCCCTGACCCAGCGCATGCTGGCCTTTGCCAGGAAACAGGAGCTCAAGACGGAACCTGTGGATCTCGCCGATCTGGTGCAAGGGATTTCCGGGCTGCTGCGCAGCTCTCTCGGGCCTTCGGTGGCATTGGAAGCCCGTTTTCCAGCGCAGCTCGAGCCGGTCATGGCCGACGTCAATCAGCTCGAACTGGCGGTGCTGAACCTGGCCACCAACGCCCGCGATGCCATGCCCAATGGCGGCAGAATCGTCATCAGTGCCCGGGTCGAAACCATCCCTGTTCAAAATAGGTCTTTCCCGAAGGCGGGACGTTATGTGTGCCTGAGTGTCACTGACACCGGCGAGGGGATGGATGAAGCGACACTGGCCTCGGCGATGGATCCGTTTTTCACCACCAAAGGGCTTGGCAAGGGCACAGGACTGGGCTTGTCGATGGTCCATGGCTTCATCGAGCAATTGGGTGGGCGATTCATTTTGAAGAGCCAGAAAGACCAGGGCACTACCGCGGAGTTGTGGTTGCCAGTGGCCTCGGCAAACGCCGTGATGGCGCCCGTTATCGAAGAGCCGGCAGAGCCGGAAGTTCCTCGGTTGTGCATACTGGTGGTGGATGACGACAGCCTGGTGCTGACCAGCACCTGCCTGTTGCTTGAAGACCTCGGCCACCGCGTGATCACCGCGACGTCCGGTGTACAGGGCCTGGAGCAATTCGAGAACAATCCGGCCATCGATCTTGTCATCACCGACATGGCCATGCCGCACATGAGCGGCGCGCAGCTGGCGGATGCGATCCGAACGCTTAAACCCGATATGCCGATTATCCTGGCTACCGGTTATGCCGATCGGCTGGAAGGCTTTGCTTCCGGGCTGCCGCGATTATCCAAGCCGTTTACCCAGCTGAACCTGGTGGAGATCATCGCGACGGCCCTGTAGGAGCCCGGCTTGCCGGCGAAGGCGTCGCTGAACATGGCGTTGGTCTCAAGGACGCCTTCGCCGGCAAGCCGGGCTCCTACAGGTATGGGCTGCCGCCGTTACAACACACCATCATCAAGCAGCCATATGCGAAGCCGCCATTTCCTTTTTCAGGCGGGCCTTCAAAGCCTCCATTTTTTCCCCAAGCTCATCCAGAGTCGCTTTCCCCAGCAACTTTTTAGCCTGGGGAAACATCTCGGTCTCTTCCTCTTCAATGTGGTGTTCGAGCAATTCCTTGACCACTTTGACGCGACCGGCGAATTCAGGTGTAGACGGGTCGGTGACTTTCAGGTCCGGCAGTACCAGGGAATCCACGGTGCGGTGTTCTTCCTTGGCTTCGTAATACATGATGTCCTGCTCCTTGCCGCCGGCTTCCTTGTAGGCCGGGTACAGGATGTCTTCTTCCAGGCGGGTATGGATGGAGATTTCCATTTCCAGCTTTTGAAGGAGATCGGTGCGCTTTTTCAGGCCGCGCTCGGTGGACTCGCTCAGTTGGCTGAGGATGCCTTTTACGCGTTCATGGTCGGCTTTCAACAGGTCTATGGCGTTCATGGTCAGGTCTCTCAAGTTGAGGGCAGCGCGAACGGTTTGTACCGCAGGTCACTCATCGTTGTAGAGCATTTGTCGTGCCGCTTCAGCTGCGTTAATAAAGTGCTTTTGAATCAATGGGTTATTTGCACTAATGGCCAATTGGGGCCATGCAGGCTGCATGAGGCCGGGCTTCGACTCATGCACTTCGCCACGGCAAAAGGATCCATCAGGCCGGCGGCGGCTTGTGCCGTTCATAGTGAGCGAGGATCGGTTGAGTACTGATCCCGTGAATCAGGATGCTCAGCGCCACCACCGAGAGCGTGAGGTCGGTGCACAGGGTCGCCATCGACGGCGCGAGGTCGTGGTTCAAGGCGTAGAACAGGTAATAGAAGCTGCCGATGCCGCGAATGCCGAACCAGCCGATCAACAGCCGTTGCTTGCCGTCCAGCAGATTGCCCCAGGGCGCCAACCCTACAATCAGCGGCCGGATCACGCAGAACAGCGCCAGCGCAATCGCCAGCGCGCGCCAGTCCCAATGACCCACCAGCACCACCCCGAGCAGCGTCACCAGAAACACCTCCATGGCCCGCTCGACCAGGCTGCCAAATGACAACATGTCGCCCATCATGATCCCGGCCGCCACCTGCGCGTCCTCCAGATTCGTCACATCGCCATGCACGGCGGCATCGGGCTCGACGTTCTGATGACCGACCACCGGCTGCACCAGGTGTTCGGCCGGCACCTGTGAATGCCCCATCGACTTGACCTCGGCCCGACGCAAGCCCAGGGCCGCCGCGAACACCGACAGGAATCCGTAGCCGTGCACCGCCTCGGCGGCGACATAGGCCAGGGCGATCAGGGCAAAGGTCAGGTAGTCGTTGGGCGACAGGGTGCTGTCGGCATTCCTGATGCGCATGGACAACGTCAGGCGCCCAATGACACGGCCCATGATGTAGCCGACCAGCAAGCCGGCGGGCACCGCCCACAGCAGCCGCTTGAGCGCCCAGTCATCGAGCCAGGCGGTCGAATCACCGCCGCCTTGCTGGATAAACAGCAACCCCAGGATCACAAAAGGAAACGCTATGCCATCGTTGAGCCCGGCCTCCCCGGACAGACCGAAGCGCACGGCGTCGTCGTCCTTGGCATCGTTGACCTGCACCAGCGAGGCCAGTACCGGGTCGGTGGGCGCCAGGATCGCGCCGACCAGCAGGGACGGCCCCCACGGCAGGTCGAAGGCGTAATGCAGCAACAGGCAGACACCAATGATGGTCAGGACCATCACCGGTCCCGCGAGCCCGAAGGCCACGCGCCATTTGCGGTCCCTGAGGGGCAGGCGCAGCTTGAGTCCACAGACGAACAACGAAAAGAGCACCGCGACTTCCGTCAGGTGCTCCATCCAATAGGCGGCATCCTTGATGTCCAGCCTCAGCCAGCCCAGACCCGCCGGCCCGATGGCCACCCCGAGTGCCAGGCACACGGCCGAGGTGGTCACCGGCATCCAGCGCAGGAATGACGAGGTCAGTGCCAGCGTCAGCAGCACGGCGCCCAGCACCGCGACCCAGACAATGAAGCTCATGGCCCGGGGGTCATTGAGTGACGGTAGCGCGCAAGTACTCCGGCGTCAGTACGTTGAACCACAGCAGGATCATGCTCACCAGAATGGTGACCAGGACCAGCAAGCCGACGCCCCAGACGCAAACGGCATTGAGCACGCCTTGCTCCTTGCGCTCGTGCATGAAGGTCGGCAATCCGACAAACAGCAGGAATGTCGAGTAAGCCGAAGCCGCCGCCAGCACCAGGATCGCCAGCCAGCGACTCGGGTACAGGCCGGCAATGCCCGCCAGGAAAAACGGCGTGACCGTGTAGGCGGCAAAACCGATGCACTGGTTGAGCGTCGGGCGTGAGTCGAAGGTGCGCGACATCCAGCGGATGAACACCCCCATGACGGCGACTCCAGCGAGCGTGCACAGATACAGCAAGGCGCACAGGTGCAGCGCGCTACGGTGGCTGAGGCGGACTGTTTCGTTTTCCGCCAGGCTCCAGCCGACGTAGGTGGTGCCAATGAACAGGCAGACGGCGGGGATCAAGGCCAGCAGGATCAAGTGTGCAAGGTAGTGGCGAGGATGCGCTTCTTCTTCCTTGCGAATATCCGTCCACGCGAAGTTCGGCTGAGTGAACAGTTTGACGATAGGTGCGGACATGACGACCTCCAGGTATCGAAAGGCCCGCCGGGGAGGGCCCATGAAGAGTGGAGCGCTGGAGGCCTCGCCAGGTTCCATTTTTAAGGTGCGCTGTGCATCACAGGATCGGTTTGCCCCCGGTTACCCCGAAACGCTGGCCGGTGATGTAGCTGCCTTCGTCCGAGGCCAGCAGCACGTAGATCGGCGCCACTTCCACCGGCTGGCCCGGACGGCCGAGCGGGGTATTGGCGCCGAAATTCTGTACCGTATCCTCGGGCATGGTCGAGACGATCAGCGGCGTCCAGATCGGTCCCGGCGCCACGCTGTTGACCCGGATACCCTTTGGCCCGAGCATCTGCGCCAGGCCAGCGGTGAAGTTGGCGATCGCGCCCTTGGTAGTGGCATAGGCCAGCAGGGTGGGGTTGGGCATGTCGGAGTTGACCGAACTGGTGTTGATGATCGAGCTACCGGGCTGCATGTGCTTGAGCGCCGCCTGGCAGATCCGGAAAATGGCGGTGATGTTGACGTCGAAGGTCATCACCCATTCTTCGTCGGAGATGTCCTCGAGGTTTTCGTGGGTCATCTGGAACGCCGCGTTGTTGACCAGGATGTCGATGCGGCCGAACCGCTCGACCGTTTTCTCCACCAGGGCCTGGCAATGCACCTTGTGCGCCAGGTCACCCGGCAGCAGCAGGCATTGGCGGCCGGCTTGTTCAACCCAGCGTGCGGTTTCCTCTGCATCTTCCTGCTCGTCGAGATAGGCAACGGCCACGTCGGCACCTTCACGGGCGAAGGCAATGGCCACCGCGCGGCCGATGCCGCTATCGCCCCCGGTGATCAGGGCGATCTTGCCGGTCAAGCGACCGGAACCCTTGTAGCTCTGCTCACCGCAATCCGGATAGGGATCCATTTTGCTTTGGGAGCCCGGGACGGGTTGCTGTTGTTTGGGGAAGGGTGGTTTTGGGTAGTCGTTCATCATCGATCTCCGGGTTCAAGGATGGGGGAGTCATAGGGTTGACCCTGGCCTTTTGTGCGGAGTTCGGTTGGATAATGTCCTGATGACGGGTGAAAACCTTGTAGGAGCTGGCTTGCCAGCGAAGGCGCCCGAAAAGACCAACGCAATGTTCAAGGACGCCTTCGCCGGCAAGCGGGGCTCCTACAGGGTTCTGCGCCGACCGGGCGGCTGCGCTAATATGCCCACCACTCAAACAAGAACAAGGCTCGCCTCGCGCAATGTCGGAAAAAGACACCATTTCCATTCAACTGGTGCGTGAAGCGCTGTTGCAAAGTTGCGCCCCGGGCGCGGCCACCGATGAGGTGTTGGGCAAGGTCGGCATTGATCCGGCGTTGCTCGGCAGTAGTGACGCGCGGGTTCCCGCCAGTGCTTATGCGCGCCTGTGGCGCTTGCTGGCCCGGCGAGGGGATGACGAGTTCTTTGGCATGGACCCGCGCAAGCTCAAGTCCGGCAGCCTGGAGTTCCTCTGTCGCTGTGCCATGGTCCAGCCGAGCCTGGCGGCCGGGCTCGGCAGCGGCCTGGGTTTCCTGTCGTTGATGCTCGAACGCATGCCCGCCGAGCTTGTGCATCAGCAAAGCCTGGCGGAAATCGTCTTGCTCGAAGACGACCACGAGCCGCGCCGGGCCTTCACGTACTTCACCTACTGGATGATCGTGCACGGCGTGGCCTGTTGGCTGGCCGGACGGCGAATTCCGATCCTGGCGATCGAGCTGCGCTGTGCCCAGCCGGATTTCTGCGATGATTATCAGGTGATGTTCTCCGAGAACCTGCGCTTCGACCGACCGCGCACGCGGATGATCTTTTCCGCGGACTGCCTGGGTTTGCCGATCAAGCGCAGCGTCGAAGAGCTGCGGCGCTTCCTGGCCCATGCGCCGGCCAACATCCTGGTCAAGTACCGCGATCCGCAAAGCCTGGCCAGCCGGATCAAGCAGGACTTGCGGCAACTGCCCGCGGAGCACTGGCCGGAGACCGAAACCCTGGCGCAACGCCTGTGCATGTCGGCCTCGACCCTGCGCCGGCGCCTGGCCGAGGAGGGGCAGACGTACCAGGGGCTAAAGGACAGCGTGCGCAAGGAGCTGGCCATCGCCTGGCTGGCCGAACCGGCCATCAGCTTCGCCGAAATCGCCACCCGCCTGGGGTTTGCCGATGCAAGCTCGTTCTACAAGGCGTTTCGTAAATGGTCGGGGTCCAATCCCGGGCATTACCGCAGTTTGATTCTCAACGAAGCCAGTTGATCTGGATTTCTGGTCGTATGGGCGGGCCTCTTCGCCTGTAGCAGCGAGCTTGCTCGCGATGGTCGTGAACGATGACCCTGGGAGCCTGATGCCCCGCGGTGTTCTCACGCCCATCGCGAGCAAGCTCGCTCCTGCAGCCTTGGCCAAACCAGTCAGACAACTTGATAACTTTGACCATTGCCCGACACCCCGCGCAGAGCGAGTATTTCCCTGTTGGTTACGGTTCCCCCCACCTAACAAAAAATACAGAGGGATTCTGGCAATGCGCGATTACTTGTCTGCCGTTTCACAGTTCAATTATCAGCACACCGTCGATGCCGCACTCGCCGGCAATCTGACCGCCCTCAACGCCTGCATCGAATGTTGCGACCGGCATGCGCTGCCGGGGCGTATCGCGCTGTTCTGGGAAGGCCGTGATGGCTCCAGCGCGACCTACACCTTCAACGACCTGCAGGACAAGGCCGCGCGTTTTGCCAACTTCCTGTTGTCCCAGGGCGTGAAGAAAGGCGACAAGGTCGCCGGTCTCCTGCCACGCAACATCGAATTGCTGATCACCGTGTTCGCCACCTGGCGCATCGGCGCGGTCTATCAACCCTTGTTTACCGCCTTCGGTCCCAAGGCCATCGAACATCGCCTGGGCAGTTCCGGGGCGAAAGTGGTGGTCACCGACGCGGTCAATCGCTCGAAACTGGCGGAAGTCGCCGACTGCCCGACCATCGTCACAGTCGCCGGCCCCAAAGGGCAGGGCATAGTCCGTGGGGACTACAGCTTCTGGGCCGAACTGGCCAACCACTCCCATGTCTGCGAACCGGTGCTGTTGACCGGCGAAGACCCGTTCCTGCTGATGTTCACCTCGGGTACCACCGGCCCTTCGAAAGCCCTGTCGGTACCGCTCAAGGCCATCGTCGCCTTCCAGAGCTACACCCGTGACGCGGTGGACCTGCGCCCTGAGGACGCCTTCTGGAACTTGGCCGACCCGGGCTGGGCCTACGGCATCTATTTCGGCGTCACCGGCCCCCTGTCCATGGGCCACCCGATCACCTTCTACGATGGCCCGTTTACCCTGGAAAGCACCTGCCGGGTGATCAACAAATACGGGATCACCAACCTCACCGGCTCACCAACCGCGTATCGCCTGCTGATCGCCGGTGGCGACGAATTCGCCCGGTCGATCAAGGGCAAGCTGCGCATCGTCAGCAGCGCCGGCGAGCCGCTGAACCCGGAAGTGATCCGCTGGTTCGCCGATAACCTGGACGTGGTCATCCATGACCATTACGGCCAGACCGAACTGGGCATGGTGCTGTGCAACCACCATGGCCTGGAGCACTCGATCCACATGGGAGCCGCCGGTTTTGCTTCGCCGGGCCACCGCATCGTGGTGCTGGACGACGATCACCAGGAACTGGGCGTTGGCCAACCGGGCATCCTGGCCATCGACCGCACCCAGTCGCCGATGTGCTGGTTCGCCGGCTACGAAGGCGCACCGACCAAGGCCTTTGTCGGCAATTACTATTTGAGCGGCGACACGGTGGAGTGGAACCCGGACGGCAGCATCAGCTTCGTTGGCCGCAGTGACGATGTGATCACCACCTCCGGGTACCGCGTCGGCCCTTTCGATGTGGAAAGCGCTCTGATCGAGCACCCGGCGGTGGTCGAAGCCGCGGTGATCGGCAAACCCGATCCGGAGCGAACCGAACTGGTCAAGGCCTTCGTCGTGCTCAGCGCGCAATACCGTGCCGCGCCAGAGTTGGCCGAAGAGCTGCGCCAACACGTGCGCAAGCGCCTGGCGGCTCACTCCTATCCCCGGGAAATAGAATTTGTCAGCGAGTTGCCGAAAACCCCAAGCGGCAAATTGCAGCGCTTTATCTTGCGCAACCAGGAAGTCGCCAAGGCTCAAGAGGCCGCCGCGAAGAACGTTTCAGCTTGAATCGAAGGACACAATGATGCAGATCGAAAACAAGGTTTTTCTCGTCACCGGCGGTGCTTCCGGCCTCGGTGCGGCCACCGCTGAAATGCTGGTCGCAGCCGGCGCCAAGGTGATGCTGGTGGACATGAACGCCGAAGCCGTCGCGGCCCAGGCCCAGCGCCTGGGCGCGCAAAGCGTTGTCGCCGACATCAGCAACGAAGCGGCGGCAGAAGCGGCGGTGCAGGCGACGGTCAAGGCATTCGGTGGCCTCAACGGGCTGGTCAACTGTGCCGGCATCGTGCGTGGCGAGAAGATCCTCGGCAAGAACGGTCCGCACGCGTTGGCAAGCTTCAGCCAGGTAATCAACGTCAACCTGATCGGCAGCTTCAACATGCTGCGCCTGGCGTCGGCGGCGATTGCCGAAACCGAAGCGGACGCCGATGGCGAGCGCGGCGTGATTATCAACACTGCCTCGGCGGCGGCCTATGACGGCCAGATCGGCCAGGCGGCCTACGCCGCGTCGAAAGGCGCCATCGTCAGCCTGACCTTGCCGGCCGCCCGTGAACTGGCGCGCTTCGGCATCCGCGTGATGACCATCGCCCCGGGCATTTTCGAAACGCCGATGATGGCCGGCATGACCCAGGAAGTGCGCGACTCCCTGGCCGCTGGCGTACCGTTTCCGCCGCGCCTGGGCAAACCTGCCGAGTATGCGCGGCTGGTAAGGCATATCATTGAAAACAGCATGCTCAATGGCGAGGTGATCCGTCTCGACGGTGCCTTGCGCATGGCCGCCAAGTAAGGAGGATTTGTCATGACCCTTTCCAACGATCCGATTGTTATCGTCAGCGCCGTGCGCACCCCGATGGGTGGTTTCCAGGGCGAACTGAGAAGCCTCACCGCACCGCAACTCGGTGCCGCTGCGATCAAGGCCGCGGTGGAACGAGCCGGTGTAGCCAGCAATGGCGTCGACGAAGTGTTGTTCGGCTGCGTACTGCCGGCCGGCCAGGGCCAGGCCCCTGCACGTCAGGCGGCGCTCGGCGCCGGGCTGGATAAATCGACCCGTTGCACCACCCTCAACAAGATGTGCGGCTCGGGCATGGAAGCGGCCATCCTGGCCCACGACATGCTGGTGGCTGGCAGCGCCGAGGTGGTGGTCGCCGGTGGCATGGAAAGCATGTCCAACGCACCATACCTGCTGGACCGCGCCCGCAGCGGCTACCGCATGGGGCACGGCCGGGTACTGGATTCGATGTTCCTCGACGGCCTCGAAGACGCCTACGACAAGGGGCGCCTGATGGGCACCTTCGCCGAAGACTGCGCCGAAACCAACGGCTTCAGTCGTGAGGCCCAGGATGCGTTCGCGGTGGCTTCGACCACCCGCGCCCAGCAGGCGATCAAGGACGGCAGCTTCAAGGACGAGATCGTGCCCTTGACCGTCACCGTCGGCAAAGAGCAGGTGACGATCAGCCATGACGAGCAGCCGCCAAAAGCCCGACTGGACAAGATCGCTTCGCTGAAACCGGCGTTCCGTGATGGCGGTACCGTGACGGCGGCCAACTCCAGTTCGATCTCCGACGGTGCGGCGGCACTGGTGCTGATGCGCCGTTCCGAGGCCGACAAGCGTGGCCTCAAGCCGCTGGCGGTGATCCATGGCCACGCGGCCTTCGCCGATACCCCGAGCCTGTTCCCGGTGGCACCGGTGGGCGCGATCGAAAAACTGATGAAGAAAACCGGTTGGTCGCTGAACGAAGTCGATCTGGTGGAAGTCAACGAAGCCTTCGCCGTGGTCAGCCTGGTGACCATGACCAAGCTGGAAATCCCCCACGAAAAACTCAACGTGCACGGCGGCGCGTGCGCCCTCGGCCACCCGATCGGGGCGTCCGGCGCGCGGATCCTCGTGACCCTGCTCTCGGCCCTGCGCCAGAAAGGCTTGAAGCGTGGCGTTGCAGCGATCTGCATCGGTGGCGGCGAAGCCACGGCCATGGCCGTGGAATGCCTTTACTAGGCCAACCCCACCCCTGTGGGAGCCAGCCTGCTGGCGATGACGGTGTGTCATGAAAGTAGATATTGACTGACACGACGCCATCGCCAGCAGGCTGGCTCCCACAGGGTTTTGTGTCGTACCCCGGATTCTAAGGATTCACCATGATCCCCAATGACGAACAACAGCAGATACGCGACGCGGCCCGGGACTTTGCCCAGGAACGCTTGAAACCCTTCGCCGCCGAATGGGACCGTGAACACCGCTTCCCCAAGGAAGCCATCGCCGAAATGGGCGAGCTGGGCTTCTTCGGCATGCTGGTGCCGGAGCAGTGGGGCGGTTGCGAGACCGGTTACTTGGCCTACGCCATGGCCCTGGAAGAAATCGCCGCGGGCGATGGTGCCTGTTCGACCATCATGAGCGTGCACAACTCGGTCGGTTGCGTGCCTATCCTCAATTACGGCAATGCCGACCAGAAAGAGCGCTTCCTCAAGCCCCTGGCCAGTGGCGCCATGCTCGGTGCTTTCGCGCTGACCGAACCCCAGGCCGGTTCCGATGCCAGCGGCTTGAAAACCCGTGCCCGTTTGGACGGCGATCACTACGTACTCAACGGCTGCAAACAATTCATCACCTCGGGGCAGAACGCCGGGATCGTGATCGTGTTCGCCGTGACCGACCCGACTGCCGGCAAACGCGGCATCACCGCATTCATCGTGCCCACCGACTCGCCGGGCTACAAAGTTGCCCGGGTCGAGGACAAGCTTGGCCAGCACGCCTCGGACACCTGCCAGATTCTCTTCGAAGACGTGAAAGTGCCGGTGGCCAACCGTTTGGGCGAAGAGGGTGAAGGCTACAAGATCGCCCTGGCCAACCTCGAAGGTGGGCGCGTCGGCATTGCCTCGCAATCGGTGGGCATGGCCCGCGCCGCATTCGAAGCGGCCCGCGACTACGCCCGCGAGCGCGAGAGCTTCGGCAAGCCGATCATCGAGCACCAGGCCGTGGCGTTCCGCCTGGCGGACATGGCGACCCAGATCGCCGTGGCGCGGCAGATGGTGCATTACGCGGCGGCCTTGAGAGACAGCGGCAAGCCGGCGTTGGTGGAAGCCTCGATGGCCAAGCTGTTCGCCTCGGAAATGGCCGAGAAGGTATGCTCCTCGGCGCTGCAAACCCTTGGCGGTTACGGTTACCTGAACGACTTCCCGCTGGAGCGGATCTACCGCGACGTGCGGGTCTGCCAGATCTACGAAGGCACCAGCGATATTCAACGCATGGTCATTTCACGCAACCTCTAAAATGGAACCCCTGTAGGAGCTGCCGCAGGCTGCGATCTTTTGATCTTGATCGTTACAATCAAAAGATCGCAGCCTGCGGCAGCTCCTACAGGGATCGAGTGCTTAGCAGGAGTCATTTACATGAGTTATGAAACGATTTTGCTGGAAACCCACGGCCGTGTGGGTCTGATTACTTTGAACCGCCCGCAGGCGCTGAACGCGTTGAACGCGCAGATCGTCAGGGAACTGAACCAGGCCCTCGACGGCTTCGAGGCGGACTCGAACATCGGCTGCATCGTCCTGACCGGTTCGAAAAAGGCCTTTGCCGCCGGTGCCGACATCAAGGAAATGGCCGAGCTGACCTATCCGCAGATTTATATCGACGACCTGTTCAGCGACAGCGACCGCGTGGCCAACCGCCGCAAGCCGATCATCGCCGCCGTCAACGGTTTCGCCCTGGGTGGCGGCTGTGAACTGGCGCTGATGTGCGATTTCATCCTGGCTGGCGACAACGCCAGGTTCGGCCAACCGGAAATCAACCTCGGCGTATTGCCGGGCATGGGCGGCACCCAGCGCCTGACCCGTGCCGTGGGCAAGGCCAAGGCCATGGAAATGTGCCTGAGCGGGCGCTTGATCGATGCCGTGGAAGCGGAACGTTGCGGCATCGTGGCGCGCATCGTGCCGAGCGATGAGTTGCTGGATGAAGCGCTGAAAGTCGCGGCGCTGATCGCTAAAAAGTCCCTGCCGATCGCGATGATGGTCAAGGAAAGCGTCAACCGTGCTTTTGAAGTGAGCCTGTCGGAAGGCGTGCGCTTTGAGCGTCGGGTGTTCCATGCGGCGTTCGCGACGCAGGATCAGAAGGAAGGGATGGCGGCGTTTATTGCCAAGCGTGAGGCCGAGTTCCAAGGTAAGTAATGTAGCGTTATTGCGTGCCTCTTCGCTGGCAAGCCAGCTCCTACAGGTTTCGGTGTGTACACAATATGTGTGACCGACCGAGAACCCTGTAGGAGCTGGCTTGCCAGCGAAGCTTTTAAGGCTTCAGACCAGATAGTTCTTCAGTTCACGGGCAATCACCATCCGCTGAATCTCGCTCGACCCTTCATAGATCTGCGTGATCCGCGCATCCCGGTAATACTTCTCGACCGGGTAATCCTCCAGATACCCATACCCGCCATGAATCTGAATCGCTGAGGAGCAGACTTTCTCGGCCATTTCCGAGGCAAACAGCTTGGCTTGCGAGGCCTCCGACAGACACGGCTTGCCCGCCGTGCGCAGGCGAGCGGCGTGAAGGATCATCAACCGCGCGGCGTTCAACTGCATGTGCATGTCGGCCAGCAGGTTGGCGATGCTCTGGTGTTCATTGATGGTTTTGCCAAACTGCACACGATCGCGGGAATAGGCCAGCGCCGCTTCGAACGCCGCGCGAGCAATGCCCAGCGCCTGGGCGGCGATGCCGATGCGGCCGCCTTCGAGGTTGGACAGCGCGATGGCCAGGCCTTTTCCGCGCTCACCGAGCAGATTGGCCTCGGGGATGGTGCAGTTGTTCAGGGTGACCGCACAGGTATCGGAGGCGCGAATGCCCATCTTGTGTTCGGTGCGGTCGACGATGAAGCCAGGGGTGTCGGTTGGCACCAGGAACGCCGAGATACCGCGCTTGCCCAGGTCCGGGTCGGTCACCGCAAACACGATCGCCAGCTTGGCCCGCTTGCCGTTGCTGACAAACTGCTTGGCGCCGTTGATCACCCACTGGCCGTCACGCAATTCGGCGCGGGTGCGCAAGTTGTGCGCTTCGGAGCCGGCTTGGGGTTCGGTCAGGCAGAAGCACCCGATGACCTGGCCGCTGGCGAGGTCCGCCAGCCAGGTCTGTTTCTGTTCTTCGCTGCCGTAGTTGAGCACCGGCCCGCAGCCGACCGAGTTGTGGATGCTCATGAACGCGCCGGTGGCGCCGTCGCCGGCCGAGATCTCTTCCACCGCCAGGGCATAAGCGACGTAGTCGACATAAGTGCCGCCCCATTCCTCGGGCACCACCATGCCCAGCAGGCCCAATTCACCCATCTTCGCCACCAGGGCGTCGTCGATCCAGCCAGCCTTTTCCCAAGCCTGGGCGTGGGGCGCGATTTCGCCACGGGCAAAGTCCCGGGCCATGTCGCGGATCATGACCTGTTCTTCGGTCAATTCGAGATCGTGCATGGTTCAGCTCCCGCTCTCATCGAAACCGTTGAAGAAGCTCGCCACGTGTTCGGCGTCCAGCGCCTGCAGGGTAGGCGGGTTCCAGCGCGGGTTCTTGTCTTTGTCGATCAGCAAGGCGCGCACGCCTTCGATCAGGTCGCCGCGCTCGAACCACTGGCGGTCCAGGTGCAGCTCAAGGGCAAAACATTGTTCAAGGCTCAGGTGCCGACCGCGCCGGAGCATTTCCAGGGTTACGCCCATGGCCAGGGGCGAGCGGGTCTGCAGCAGGTCGGCGGTGCTCAACGCCCACTCATGGCTGTCGGCGACCGTGACCTCGCGCAGTTGCTCCACAATACTCGGCACATCGGGCAAGGCGAAGAAGTGGTCGATAGCCGGGCGCAAGGCGGCCAGCGGTGCATCGGGCAACTGTTGCACGGCGAGTTTCGCCAGCAGGCCCTGAAGATCCTTCAGGGGCGTGTCACGCCATTGCAGTTGATCGAGTTTTTCATCCAGCGTGGCGAGTTTGCCGCTGTCCAGGTACCAGTCGGCCAGCCCGCAGTACAGCGCATCGGCCGCGCGGATCTGCACGCCGCTGACGCCCAGGTAGATCCCCAGTTCACCGGGGATGCGCGGCAGGAAGTAGCTGCCGCCCACATCCGGGAAATAACCGATGCCGACTTCAGGCATCGCCAGGCGACTTTTCTCGGTGACCACCCGCAGGTCGGCGCCTTGCACCAGGCCCATGCCGCCACCCAGGACAAAACCGTCCATCAAGGCCAGCACCGGTTTGCGGTAATGATGAATCGCGAGGTCGAGGGCGTATTCCTCGACGAAGAAATCTTCGTGCAGCGTATCGCCGCCCTTGAAGCTGTCGTACAGCGAGCGAATGTCGCCACCGGCACAAAAGGCTTTTTCGCCGGCACCGCGCAGCACCACCGCATGCACCTGTTCATCCTGTGCCCAGGCGTCCAGCTGCCGCTGCAGGTTGCGCACCATCTCGAGGGTGATGGCGTTAAGGCCGGCGGGGCGGTTGAGGGTCAGGTGACCGATGTGGTTGCGAACCTCGGCCAGCACTTCGTTTTGCGTGGCATCCATTGACGAAGTCGCTGGAGAAGAAACCTGAGCAGTCATCACTAACTCCCTGCTTTTATTATTCTTTATTAAGAAGCTCGCGCGCGAGCGATGCTGGATCGTACCAGTGCAAATTTGCCTTGTACAACCGGGATATGTGCAGGTGCTGTCTGCATTTTTGCAGCGGCTTTTGTAGGAGCGAGCTTGCTCGCGATGGTCGTGAACGATAACGCGTAAACCATTGGTGCAGCGGTGCCTTGATGTTTTTCGCGAGCAAGCTCGCTCCAACAGATAAGCCGATTCAGGCGCTACGGCTCAACACCTCACCAATACTGCGACGCCTGGCCTGCAACTCAGTGGCATGGATCAGCTGTTCAAGATCTTCGGGGGTGACGTCGATGAAGGCTTCCATCTGCGCCAGGGCCAATTTCAGATCCTGGGCGGTGATTGCCTGGCTGTCGATTGGAGGGTGGTCAGCCGGGACCACGGCGACCGGCTCGCTGGCACGCTTGGGATATCGAATGCGCGTCAGGTTGTTATAGGCCAGGGCGCTGAGCAGCATGGTCGATGCGGCCAGCATCACCGGACCCAGGGCTTTCCAGTCCATGGCAATGGTCGCCGGGTCCGCCAGGACCATTAGCAACGCCAGCGCCCCGGCCGGTGGATGCAGGCAGCGCAGCCAGCACATCAGGATCAGCGCCATGCCCGCCGCGAGGCAGGCGCTGCCCAGGGTCCGTCCGAGCACGTGGGCCACCAGCAGCGCGACCACTGCGGCGCTCAAGTAACCGCCGAGTATCGACCAGGGTTGCGCGAGCGCACCGGAAGATACCGCAAACAGCAACACCGCCGAGGCACCCAGCGGCCCGACCAGGTGCTGCGCCACTTGCATGCCGAATACCTGGGCGCACAGCCAGACGCTGAACATCGTCCCCAGCGCCATGCCGATGGCAGCACGACTCCATTCTGAAGGGCGGGTGTTGACGGCGGCGGGCAACCAGCGAGCTAGCATGATGAACAGCGTTCCTTTGAAAACCTGAGGAAAAAAAAAGGCTTGTCTGGGAAATCCAGAAAGCCCTTGAAGTCGTTCCAACTATTGGGGGAGGAACGACGACAGTGTGCCGATCATTGCCGATGATGACAAATTCATATTAATGAAGCTTCAGTTCATTATTTCTGATGTATCGCCACACGCCGTCCACTCATGAAACACAGGAACCCGCCCAGGGCCGTCAGCGCGCTCAAGGCATAGAACATGGTCGGGGCCGGGGTGTGCATCAACAGGAAACCGCAGATCACCGGGCTCAGCGCGCCACCGAGGGCGGCCAGGTTCTGCGCGCCGTAGTAGCTGCCGCGCAGTTCTTCCGGGGCCAGGGTGTCGACGAAGAGGAATTCGGCCGGGTAGATGATCATTTCGCCGAGGGTGAAGATGAACATCGCCACGCACCAACTGACCATGCTGTCGGCCACGCTGAAGCCGATCAATCCGAGGATGAACAGACCGGTGCCGCCGGCAATCCAGAAGCGCAGTTTTTCACGGTTGAGGAACCGACCGATTTGGTACTGCAACAGGATCACGCTGATGGCGTTGCAGGCCAGCAGTGCCGCCATGATCTCCAAAGTGCGCCTGGAATCCTGGGTCACCAGCAGGTATTGCGACAGGTACAGGGTGAAACGCCCGTGCACCACGGTGCTGAGCAGGCAGCCGCAGGTGAACATGATCAGGGTGCGGTCGTTCTTCAGGGTGACCAGGGTCTTGAGGAAGCTCTGCGGTTGGCCGATGGTCGGTGCCTGCGCCGAATCCCTGGGGATGCCCAGCATCAGGAAGATGCTGGTGAAGGCGATACCGCCTGCGATCAGGAAGGGTGCGATCGGATAGACCCCGGCCATCACCACGCCGAACATTGGGCCGGTGGCGTAGCCGATGTTGGTCAGGGTATAACGCAGCGAAAACGCCTTGGCGCGCTGGCCCACGGGCAGGTTTTCGCTGAGGATCGCCTTGGAGCCGATGAGGAACAACGCCGAGGCCGTTTCGGAAATGACCAGCGTCAGGGTGGCCAGGTAAAGGTTTTCGGCAAAGGCCAGCAACACGAAGCCGATGGCGCTGGAGAGCATCGTGAGGATCAGTAGTCGGCGTTTTTCCAGGCGGTCGATGACGTAGCCGCCGTACAGGGCGAGCAGGGTGGCGATGAACACCGCGATGCCCAGCAGCAGGCCGACGTCCTGTTGGTTGAGGCCCAGTTTGTCGCTTAGAAACAGGGTGAGCAGCGGACTGATGATGGCGCGGCTGACAACGATGGTCAGCGAAACGATCATCAGCCGGCGAACAACGAGCGAGTAGGTGGCCACGGTGGGGTAAATGTCCTTATTCAGATGGCAGCTTCCGTGCTTGCCATCCTCAGGCAGATGCGGGCTCACTTCAAGGCGAATTCACACTATCCCTGTAGGAGCTGCCGCAGGCTGCGATCCTTTGATTTTTTGAAAGCAAGATCAAGAGATCGCGGCCTGCGGCAGCTCCGACAGGGGGATTAGGCGACCACCTGCGCCGCAGGCCATTGCTGATACGGAATCGGCAACTTGCGCGACTCGCCGCGGCCCATCGGGAAGTACATGAAACCATTGCGCGCCAGGCGCTCGGCATCGTACAGGTTGCGGCCATCGAAGATCACCGGCGCATTGAGGCGCTGGCGGATCAGATCGAAATCCGGCGCCTTGAATTGTTGCCACTCGGTGCAGATGATCAGTGCGTCCGCACCGTTGAGCACCGATTCCGGCGTGCCCATGAGCATCAACCGGGTTTCATCGGGGTACAGCTGCTGGGTTTGCTGCATGGCTTCGGGGTCGAATGCCCGCACATTGGCACCGGCGGCCCATAACGACTCGAGCAACAGGCGGCTCGGTGCATTGCGCATGTCGTCGGTGTTGGGCTTGAAGGCCAGGCCCCAGACGGCGAAGGTCTTGCCCCGCAGCTCGCCTTTGTAGAAGGCCTTGAGGCGCTCGAACAGCTTGTGTTTCTGCCGCTGGTTGATGGCTTCCACCGCTTGCAGCAGGTCGCTGGAACAATGGGCCTGTTCGGCGCTGTGAATCAGGGCGCGCATGTCCTTGGGGAAGCAGGAGCCGCCATAACCGCAGCCGGGGTAGATGAAGTGGTAGCCGATGCGCGAGTCGGCGCCGATGCCCAGGCGCACCGATTCGATGTCGGCACCCAGGTGTTCGGCCAGCTCGGCGATCTGGTTGATGAAGCTGATCTTGGTCGCCAGCATGCAGTTGGCGGCGTATTTGGTCAGCTCGGCACTGCGCAAATCCATGAACATGATGCGTTCATGGTTGCGGTTGAACGGCGCGTACAGGTCACGCATCACCTCACGCACTTCTTCGCGTTCACAGCCCACGACGATACGGTCCGGGCGCCGGCAATCGGCCACGGCCGAGCCTTCCTTGAGAAACTCGGGATTGGAGACGATATCGAACTGCAACAGGCGTCCGACCTTGATCAGGCACTTGTCGATATGCGCGCGCAGGGCATCGCCGGTGCCCACCGGCACCGTGGACTTCTCCACCAGGATCAGCGGTTGTTCACGGTGCCGTGCCACCGCTTCGCCCACCGCCATCACCTGGCTCAGGTCAGCCGAGCCATCGTCCCGGGACGGTGTGCCGACCGCGATGAACAGCACCTGGCCATGTTGCACCGCGAGTTTCTCATCGCTGGTGAACTGTAACCGTCGGGCATCCAGGCCTTCGCGTACCAGGCTGGCCAGCCCCGGTTCGAAAATGCTCACGTGGCCCTGTTGCAGGCATTCGACCTTTTTCTCGTCGACGTCCATGCAGACCACGTCGTGGCCGACTTCAGCCAATACCGCCGCTTGCACCAGGCCTACATAACCGCTACCGAACACACTGATTCTCATGGTTTGCTCCTGCCCCGATCGAGTCCGGTCAAGGTTTAGCAATGCCATGTTTCAATTCGGCTATCGGCGTCACACCGGCCGTTGGTCGGCAGGGCATTTGACTTTCCCAGCCGTGACCGGCAGCGTAGCGGCCATTCCTGTCGCCATGGCGTTTTCTGTTTCCTCTTTATCCAAGGCCGTTTCGTTTGACTGACTTACCCGATACTGATCCAAGTGCCCTCAGACCCAATCCGCTAACCCTGTATCTCGCACGACTGGCGCCCTCCAGCCAACTGACCATGCGTTATGTCCTGCAGGACGCCGCCGATCGCCTGGGCTTCGAAGAAATGAATGTCGAGGAGATCGCCTGGCACGACCTGCAACCCGAAGATGTCATCGCCCTGGTCGCCGCCTTGCGCACCGACGGTTATGCGCCCAACACGTCGTCGTTGTACGTCAATGCGGTGCGCGGGGTAATGAACGAAGCGTGGCGCATGAGCCTGATCAGCCAGGAGCACTTGTTGAAAATGCGCTCGGTCAAGGGCATCGCCGGTACGCGCCTGTCCCAGGGGCGCAACCTGCGGCGCTCATTGATCCAGGAACTGATGGAGGTTTGCGCCGCTGATCCTCGGCCACAGGGCAAGCGGGACGCCGCCGTTATCGCGATCCTGTACGGTTCGGGCATGCGTAAATCGGAGTCGGTGAATCTCGACCTCAATCAGCTCGACTTCAATGAGCGCAGCCTGCGCGTCACTGCCAAGGGCAACAAGCAGTTGATCAAGTACGCCCCGGCCTGGGCGTTCGCCAAGCTCGATGCCTGGCTGGAACTGCGCCGCTCGATGCTCAAGGAAGGCGAAGAGGACGACCCGTTCCTGTTCAATCGTATCCGCCGTGGCAGTCACATCACCCGCGAGCGCATCACCAAGCACGCGATCTATTACATCGCCCGGCAGCGGGGCGCGCAGGTGGGGGTGAAAATCATGCCGCATGATTTTCGCCGCTCGTTCATCACCCGGGTGATCGAAGAACACGACCTGTCCATCGCGCAAAAACTGGCCCATCACAGCAACATCCAGACCACCGCCAACTACGATGTGCGCGACGACAACGAGCGCCGTCGTGCGGTGGATCGCTTCGATCTTTGACGGCCATGCTCCAGGTTCGATGGATCAGGGCTCGCTCAGCACATGCGCGTGGCCGATGGTCGAGACCTGCACGGCGCTGCCGGCAGGCGGTGCATACAGGCCGGAGCTGCGTACCAGCAATGATCGGCCTATGGGCTGATCGGCGGTGCGCGAATGCAACTCCACGGTCAAGGTGCAGGTGTTGCCGCTGAAATCCCGGTCGACCACCTTGGCACGACAGCCCGTGACACCCGTGGCGTCGGGCAGCACGCTGGTCAGTTGCAACTGTTCGGGCCGTAGCATGATCTGCGCCGAGTGGTTGTTGCGGTGATTGTTGACCGGTATCCGGCCCAGGTCGCAATGGGCCCAGCCAGCCTCGATCCGCGCTGGCATGACCACGGCGTCGCCGAGAAACAGCGCGGTCTGTTCGTCGTCGGGGTAGCGATAGAGGTCCAGCGGATGGCCTGACTGCACCAGCCGGCCGTGGCGCATCACCGCCAGTTGATCGGCGAAGGACAAGGCTTCGCTCTGGTCATGGGTGACCAGGATGGTGGTGACCCCCGCGTCGGCCAGTAGGTGCGCGACCATCTTGCGCATGACCGCGCGCAAGCCGGTATCGAGTGCCGAAAACGGCTCGTCCAGCAACATCAGCTGCGGCTGCTGCGCCAGCGCCCGTGCCAGCGCCACACGTTGCTGCTGGCCGCCGGACAATTCATGGGGCCAGCGCATCGCCATGTTCGCATCCAGTGCCACGCTGTCCATCAATTGCGCGACACGCTCGCGCTTTTCGCGGCCCTTGATCGACAGGCCGAAGCCGATGTTGTCGGCCACCGTCATGTGCGGGAACAAGGCGCCGTCCTGTGGGACGTAGCCAATCAAACGTTGGTGCGCCGGCACTTCATGGGTGCTGTCGACCAGGGTCTGGCCATTGAGCGACAGGCGCCCGGAGTCAGGAAACTCGAAGCCGGCAATCATCCGCAGCAAGGTGGTCTTGCCTGAGCCCGAGGGGCCGACAATGACCGTACGGCTGCCGCTGGGCACCGACAGGCTGACGTTATCCAGGGCTCGCTGGGAACCGTAGGCTTTGTTCAGTGAATGCAGTTCAAGAGTGTTCATCGGCCAGCTGTTTTTTTCGATTGGTGATACAGGAGCCCGGTCAACGGCAGCGACAACAGGATCATCAGCAGGGCATAGGGCGCCGCCGCGACATAGTCGATTTCGCTGGTCATGGCCCAGAACCCGGTCGCCAGGGTCCGTGTGCCATTGGGCGCGAGCAACAGGGTGGCGGTCAGTTCATTGGTGATCGCCAGGAACACCAGCGCCGCACCGGCAGCCGCACCCGGAGCGGCCAGGCGCAGGGTGATCAGCCATAGCGCGCGGGCAGGGGAGCGGCCCAGGCTGCGGGCCATGTTTTCCAGCTCCACCGGTGCCTGAGCGATGCCGGCGCGCAGGCTCACCAGCGCCCGGGGCAGGAACATCAGCAGGTACGCCAGCAGCACGGTGACGGTGGTCTGGTAGATCGGCCGGGCAAAATGAATGGTGACGGTCACCAGTGCCAGCGCAACGACGATGCCCGGCAATGAACTGGTGATGTAGTTGCAGCTTTCCAGCAGCCGCTGCAGGCGTCCGGGATGGCGGATCGACAGCCAGGCAATCGGAATGGCGGCGCAGGTGGTCAGGGCAGCCCCCGCCACGCCCAGCATCAGGGTCTGTTGCAGCGCCGGCAGCAGCTCGCCCAGGTTCCAGGCCTGCACGCCGCCGGCGATCAGCCAGCCGCCCAGGGTGATCAAGGGCACACCCAGCGCCAGGGCGCAGGTGGTGCTCTGCAACGCCAGTGCGAGCACCCTGGCCGGGGTTTTCAGGCCCACGATCCGTTGCTCACGGGCACTCCCGGAGCCCACGCGGGCGTAGCGCGCATGGCCCCGTGCGGCGGATTCCACGGTCAGCATCACCAGGCAGCACAGGGCGAGCACGCTGGCCAGCATGTGGGCGGCAGCCCCGTTGAAGGTGGATTTGAACTGATCGAAGATCGCGGTGGTGAAGGTGTCGAAGCGGATCATCGCGTACAGGCCATATTCGGCCAGCAGGTGCAGGCCGACCAGCAACGCGCCACCGCAAATGGCCAGGCGCAACTGCGGCAGCACCACGCGAAAAAACACCGCCCACGGCTTGAGCCCCAGCGATTCGGCGACATCTTCGATAGCCGGGTCGAGGCGCCGTAAGGTCGCGGCAATCGGCAGGTACAGGAACGGGAAGTAGGCAATCACCGACACCAGCACCCCGGCGAACAAGCCGTGAATCGGCGGCACCAGGCTGACCCAGGCATAACTGTGGACGAATGCCGGCACCGCCAGGGGCGCCGTGGCCAGCAACGACCACCAGCGACGCCCCGGCAGATCCGTGCGCTCGGTCAGCCAGGCCAGTGTCACACCCAGCGCGATACAGAGGGGAATCGTCAGCACCACCAGCAACACGGTGTTGATCAACAACTCGCCCACCCGTGGCCGGAACACCAGGGTCACCACCGTGGACCAGCCGGTCTGCAGGGACACGCCGATGACGTAGGCAATCGGCAGCAGCGCCAGCAACGACACCAGCACCGACAAACCGACCACCCACGCGCCACCGCGGCTCGCGAACACGCCGCGCGATCGTCTACGCAAATTGGCGGGTAGCGCTTGGGCGGTACCCGCGGGCAGGATTTCAGGCATCAATTAAAGCAGTCCTGCCTGAGTCATCAGCTCCACGGCTTTTTTACTGTCGAGTTTCGAGGCGTCGACGGATGGGGCGTCGAGCTGCTGCAAAGGCACCAGTTTAGGGTTGGATTCGGCGTTCTTGCCCACGGCGTATTCAAACGATTTGCCATCCTTGAGGATGGCCTGGCCGTCCTTGCCGGTGATCCACTTGAGGAACGCCTGGGCTTGTTCCTTGTGCTTGCTGGAGGCCAGGACGCCGCCTCCGGAAATGCTGACAAACGCCCCCGGATCCTTGTGCTTGAAGTAGTGCAGGGCGGTGTTCTTGCTGTTTTCGCCGGTCTTGGCCTGATCGACGAAGCTGTAATAGTGGTAGATCACGCCGCTGTCGATCTGCCCGGCATTCACCGCCTTGAGCACCGAACTGTTGCCCCGGTACGCCGTGAAGTTAGTCTTCATCGCCTTCAGCCAGTCCAGGGTCGCGGCTTCGCCTTTCTGTTCGAGGATGGCGGCGACGATGGCCTGGAAGTCGGCACCACCGGGCGAGGCGCCCCAGCGGCCTTTCCACTCTGGCGCGGCGAGGTCCATGATCGACTTGGGCAACTTGTCCTGGGGCAGTTTGCTCGGGTTGTAGACGAACACCGTGGAACGCGCCGCGATCCCCACCCATTTGCCGTGGGCCGGGCGGTAGGCCGGGTCGACCTGCTCCAGGGTGGCCTTGTCCACGGGGGCAAACAAGCCTGCGCCGTCGACCAGGACCATCGCCGGGGAGTTTTCGGTGAGGAACACATCCGCCGGCGAGTCGGTCCCTTCCTGTACGATCTGGTTGCCCATTTCGGTGTCGTCGCCGTTGCGCATCGTCACCGAAATGCCGGTTTCCTGGGTAAACCCTTCGACCCAGGATTTGGTCAGGCTTTCGTGCTGGGCGTTGTAGACCACGATGCCGACGGTATCGGCGGCGTATAGGTGACCTGCGCTCACCAGGGCGGTGACCAGCAAGGCTTTTTTGAGGAACGAAGGGATCGTTGACTTCATGCGGCGTCAGCTCCTGTTATTGTTGGTCTTGCAGGCTGATACGAGCGAATCGACAAAAGAAGGTCGTCAATTATTCTAGATCAATACGAATCATTTGCAGCCTGTGGGAGCGAGTTTGCTCGCTCCCACAGGGGGATGGTGTTATGGGCTGGTACTTGCGGATGGACAACCTTTTTGCGTGGAGGCCGCTGCCTGGTTGATCAGTGCCGCCAGGCGCCTGACGTTGTTCTGTTGCGCCGCCACCAGCTCATCGATGGACGGTCCCGACGGTGTCTGCAGGGTGCTGCGGCAGGTGTCCATGAGGCTTTCACTGCCATTGTTGGTACGCAGGCGCCATTTCACGTCGAGCAACCCATACTGGCCGGGAATCGAATCGAAGCGCTGCACCTCCAGCCGCACCGATACCCTGCGTTGCGGATTGTTGTTGATCATCTGGTCGGTCAGGGCACTGCGCAACTCGTCCACCAGGCTGGCCCCCCACCACTCGGTTTCCAGGATCGCCATGCCGGTATTGCCCTCGCGCACGACGATCTGCGGGCGATCGACCTGGGGCGGTACGGTGAGCATTTCAATCTGGATACCGGCGGTACTGCGTGAATTGACCGCCGGCTGGGCCGGGGTCAGGGTGTGAAACTGGATCGGATCGCTGCGGCAGGCAGCGAGTAACGACAACGCCGCGACCAACGTGATTTTCAGCGGAAAAGCCATGAATGTTGCTCCTGTGGTCATTTGCTCGGCGGCCCTTGCATATCCATCGGCGCGGCATTATCCGGGCGTCCACGAATCAGCGATTCCGGATGCCGGCCAAGGTAATCCGCCAGGTCACGCAGCGAGCGCGAGGTGCGTCCGAGTTCGTCCAGGGTCTGTCCGAGTTTTTCCCGCTGCGGCGAGTCTTCGGCCAGAGTCGAGTTGGCCGATTGCAGGGTCTTGCTCACATCGGTCAAGGTGGTTGACACGCCAGGCAGGGTCTTGGCATTGAATTGCACCAGGCCTTTGCGCAGTTCGACGAGGTTACTGTCCAGATTGGCGGCAATGCGGTCGATAGGCAGTTGGTTGATCTTGTTGACCATGCCCTCGAGTTTTTCCTGCAATTGTTCGAGGCTGCCTGGAACGGTCGGAATGCTGACTGGACGGGCGCTTTGATCAAATACGACTTTTTCCGCCTTAGGGTAGAAGTCCAGGGAAATGTACAGCTGGCCGGTCAGCAGGTTGCCGGTGCGAGCCTGGGCGCGCAGGCCGTTGTCGATAAAGGTACCGATCACGCGTACGGCGGCGGCTTCATCCTTGGGATCGTGATTGAGAGTCTGGAGCATCTTCGTGTGCGCTCGGCCCAGGCGCTGCGGATAAATCATGATGCCGACGTTGACCGGGAAGGTGCGTTTTTTCGCGTCGAAATCCAGATTGACCGACACCACCTTGCCGATTTCGATGCCGAGGAATTCCACCGGGGCATCGACCTTGAGGCCGCGCAAGGCCTGGTCGAAACGCAAGGTCATGAACTGTCCCTTGCCACTGGGCGGGGCGAGGGCCGTTTGCTGGTCCTGGAACAGTTCGTAGGCATATTCCTCCGGGGCCGGTTTGTCGTCGGGGCTGTATTCCGGCGCACGGAACGCAACGCCGCCCACCAGCAAGGACGACAGGGACTCGGTCTTGACCGCAAAACCATTGGCGCCGACGCTCACGTCCACACCGCTGGCGTTCCAGAATCGGGTGTTCTCGGTGACGTACTTGTCGTTGGGTGCGTGGATGAACAGTTCGATGTTCACCCCCTTGCCATCGGGGTCCAGCGCGTAGGCCACGACCTGGCCGACCGGAATCTTGCGGTAGTAGACCGGCGAGCCGATATCCAGTGAACCGAGGTCCTGGGTATGCAAGGTGAAGCGTTTGCCCGGTTCGCCATAGGTGATGGCTGGCGGGTTTTCCAGGCCTTCAAAGTTCTTCGCGCGGGCATTGTCCTGGCCGATATCGGCGCCGATGTAATCCCCTGACAACAGGGTATCGATTCCCGAAACCCCGCCAGCGCCGATCCGCGGCCGGACCACCCAGAACTGCGAGTCCTTGCGGGTAAAGCTTTCAGCCTGTTTCACCAGCTTGATCGTCGCATCGACGCTCTTCTGGTCGTTGCTCAACGCCACGTCCGACACATGGCCGATCACCACGTTGCGGTATTTCACCTCGGTCTTGTTGGCGGTCAGGCCGCTGCCGGTCTTGAACTTGACGGTGATGGTCGGCCCCTCCTGCAAGATGCTGTGGACCACCAGCGATATCCCTACCAGCACCGCGACAATCGGCACGATCCACACCATCGAAAAGCTGAAACGGCGGGTCTTGATCGGAGCCTGCCCCGGGACCAGCGGCCCGTCAGTGGCTTGTGACTTCATCCGTGACCTCCTCATTTTGTGGTTGTTGCCGCTCTTTATCCCAGATCAGTCGCGGATCGAAACTCATCGCCGCGAGCATGGTGAACACCACCACCAGACCAAAGAACAGGATGCCCGGGCGCGGTTCGATATCGGCCAGGGCCTGGAATTTCACCAGCGAGGCCACCAGGGCGACCACGATGACGTCGAGCATTGACCAGTAACCGATAAGTTCGACGAACCGATACATTTGCGAGCGCTGCCTGAGCGCCCATTGACTGTCGCGTTGAACGGTCACCAGCAGCAGCGTCAGGGCGACGAACTTGACGCCCGGTACCGCAATACTGGCGATGAAAATGATCAGGGCAATGTCCCAGGCGCCGTGCTGCCAGAACTCGATCACGCCGCTCATGATCGTGCTGTCGGCACCGTCGCCGACCATCTTGGTGTTCATCACCGGCAACAGGTTGGCCGGCACATAAAACACCAGGGCGGTGATCATGTAAGCCCAGGTTCGGGTCAGTGAGTTGGTTTTACGCCGATGCAGAGGGGCACCGCAGCGCTCGCATTCGTGGGGATCACCGGTCATGTCGCAGGCCAGGCCGCAGCTGTGGCACAGGCACAGGTTGAGGTCGCGGGCAAAGGGAGGCATGGTCATACGAGGTCCCACAGTTCACGAATATCGCGACCGGCAATGCGGATCATCATCAGGCTGAGGACGGCCAGGGCGAACAGACCGATGCCGGGCAGCACATCCAGCAACCCGGCGAGCTTGATCACCGCAACCATCGCGCCCAGCAGGCAGACCTCCAGCATGCTCCAGGGCCGCAGGGTTTCCAGCCAGCGCATGCAGAAGCTGAAACCCGGCGCGCGCTGGTGCCTGAGGGCGAAGCCCAGCACCCAGATCAGCAGCAACAACTGAAAGATCGGTGCGATGATCATGGCGATCGCCGCCACCAGGGCAATGAAGGTGATGGGCCCCAGGCTGAGCGCCACCACCGAATCCCAAAGCGTTGCACTGTTTTTCAGGCCTTTGAGGCTGATGCTCATGACCGGATAGAAGTTGGCAAAAATCCACAGCATCAACGCGGCGAAAGTCAACGCCAGGCGTTGCTCCACGGTCAGGCCGTTATAACGCTGAAGCACGCCGCCGCAGCGGGTGCACAGGGTTTTCTGGTGTTTGGCGAGCGTCACTTTTTCGTACACGCTGTCGCAGTGCTCGCAGATGATCAGCTGATCAGTAATTGCCATGGGCCAGGCTCAACAGGAGGCAGGAAATTCAGAGCACCCCCTCAATATAGAAGTGACTCGCAATTGAGCAAATCGAAAGGCTAAACAGAGAGATGGGGAAGGACGTATCGTTGATACCCTGTAGGAGCTGCCGCAGGCTGCGATCTTTTGATTTTGCTTTCAAAAAAACAAGATCAAAAGATCGCAGCCTGCGGCAGCTCCTACAGGGGCGGTTAGCCGAGGAGTTCGCGCATGCGGTACCAGAGCATGCCCAGGGCCAGCAGCGGCGAACGCAGGGCGCGGCCACCAGGAAAGGTCATGTGCGGCACGGCACTGAATACGTCGAAGCCTTTGCTGTGACCGGCATGGATCGCTTCGCCCAACAATTTCGCGCACCAGTGGGTCACGTTGACGCCATGGCCGGAGTAACCCTGGGCGTAGAACACGTTCGGGTATTGGCTCAGGCGCCCGACCTGGGGGAAGCGATTGGCGGTGATGCCGATCTTGCCGCCCCATTGGTAGTCGATGCGCACATTCGCCAGTTGCGGGAAGACCTTGAGCATCTGCGGGCGCATGTAGGCGCTGATATCCGCCGGATCACGCCCGGAATAATGGCAGGCTCCGCCAAACAGCAGGCGCCGGTCGGCCGAGAGCCGGTAATAGTCCAGGCCGACTTTCTGGTCGCACAGCGCCAGGTTGTGCGGGATCAACTGTGCGGCAAGCTGCGCCGACAAGGGTTCGGTGGCGATGATGTAGCTGCCCGCCGGGAGCACTTTTCCGCTGAGTTTCGGTTCAAGTTCTTCCAGATGCGCATTGCAGCCCAGGACCAGACTGCTGGCGCGTACCGTGCCACTTGCACAACGAATTTGAACAGTACTGCCATGGATCAACTCCAGTACCGGGCTTTGCTCGAAAATCCGCACACCAAGGGATAACGCGAGTTTCGCTTCGCCAAGCACCAGGTTCAGCGGGTGCAGGTGCCCCGAACCCATGTCGACCAGGCCACCGGTATAAACGCTGGAATTCACCACCTGCTCACGGATCTGCGCAGATTCGACCAGACGGGTTTCATGGGCGTAACCGGATTCCTTGAGCGCAGCGTGTTCAGCCTGCAACCCGGCGAACTGCGACGGGGTGTTGGCCAGCTCGCAGAAACCCCAGCGCAGGTCGCAATCGATACCGTGCTCACGAATGCGGTTGCCCACCAGTTGCACCGATTCAGTCCCGGCATGCTCCAGGTAGCGCACACCTTCAACCCCGACATGCTTGGCGAAACCGCTGACGTCATGGCCGATGCCACGAATCAGCTGCCCGCCGTTGCGCCCGCTGGCACCCCAGCCGATCCGCCGGCCTTCCAGCAGGACCACCGAGAGCCCGCGTTGGGCCAGTTCGATGGCCGTGTTGACGCCGGTAAAACCGCCGCCAATCACGCAGACATCTGCCACCAGGTCTTCGGTCAGCGTGGGGTAGGGCACCATGCCATTGGCCGACGCGGAGTAATAGGAATGGGCGTGTTCGTGGGTGTACTGGTTCATTGGTTGGACTTCACTTTGCTCCAGGAACGCGTCATCAAGCGCATGATCGACTGCGGCGGCGTGGTCGAGATGTACAGCTTGTCGAGCACTTCCTGCGGCGGGTAAACCTCAGGGTTGTTCACCAGTTCCGGATCCATGTATTGCTTGGCGGCCGGGTTCGGGTTGGCATAACCGACCGAGGCGCTGACCTTGGCGATCACTTGCGGGTCGAGCAGGTAATTGATGAAGGCGTGGGCTTCTTTCGGGTTGCCGGCGTCCGCCGGGATGGCCAGCAGGTCAAACCACAGGTTCGCGCCTTCCTTGGGAATGGCATAGGCAATGTTCACGTTGTTCTTGGCTTCCTTGGCGCGGTTGGCGGCCTGGAACACGTCACCGGAGTAACCGAACGCCACGCAGATGTCGCCGTTGGCCAGGTCCGACACATACTTGGAGGAGTGGAAATAGGTGATGTACGGACGGATGCTGAGCAGCTTGGCTTCGGCCTTTTTGAAGTCATCGGGATTCTCGCTGCGCGGGTCCATGCCCATGTAGTTGAGCACCGCGGGGAACACTTCATCCGCCGAGTCCATCATCGACACGCCGCAGGCGCTCAGCTTCTTGATGTTTTCCGGTTCGAACAGCACGGCCCAGGAATCGATGTGGTCAATGCCCAGCACCTGCTTGACCTTGTCGACGTTGTAGCCGATGCCATTGGTACCCCACAGGTATGGCACCGAGTGCGCGTTACCCGGGTCGTTTTTTTCCAGCAGGGCCAGCAGTTTCGGGTCCAGGTTCTTGAAGTTCGGCAGTTGCTCGCGGTCGAGCTTGAGGAACGCGCCGGCCTTCACCTGGCGGGCGAGGAAGTGGTTGGACGGCACGACCACGTCATACCCGGTACGCCCGGCAAGCAGTTTGCCTTCCAGGGTTTCGTTGGAATCGAAAACGTCGTAGATCACCTTGATCCCGGTTTTGGCCTGGAAGTCGGCGAGGGTGGTCTCGCCGATGTAGTCGGTCCAGTTGTAGACACTGACCTGTGGCTGAGCCTGGGCAACGGCGCTGAACAAGACCGCGAGCGCGGCCGGGACCATGGATTTCAACAGACGCATAACGATACCTTCTTGGAATTATTGGATTCTTCAGGTGGTTTTCTAGGGTACTGGCGGCCGTCATCGCCAGCAGGCTGGCTCCCACAGGGGGAATGCATTCCAAGTGTGGGAGCCAGCCTGCTGGCGATAAGGTCGTTACAGACAGCGAAGGGGTCAGACGCTCAGCAACAGGAACTCGCGCTCCCACGAACTGATCACGCGCTTGAAGTTCTCGTGCTCGGCACGCTTGACTGCGACATAGCCACGCACGAACTTGTCGCCCAGGTAGCGGCTCACGGTGTAGCATTCTTCCATCTGCGTCAGCGCGTCTTCGATGGTGATCGGCAACCGCAGGTTGCGCCGCTCATAAGCCCGACCCTGTACCGCGGCGCTCGGTTCAATGCGCTCGACCATGCCCAGGTACCCACACAGCAGGCTGGCGGCGATGGCCAGGTAAGGGTTGGCATCGGCCCCCGGCAAGCGGTTTTCCACGCGCATGGCATCGGGGCTCGAGGTCGGCACGCGCAGGCCGACGGTACGGTTTTCTTCGCCCCATTCGACGTTCACCGGTGCCGAAGTGTCCGGCAGGAAGCGGCGGAACGAGTTGACGTTCGGCGCGAACATCGGCAGCACTTTGGGGATGTACTTCTGCAAGCCACCGATGTGGTGCAGGAACAACTCGCTCATGTTGCCGTCGGCATCGGCAAAGATCGGCTGGCCGGTGGCGATGTCCACCACGCTCTGGTGAATGTGCATGGCGCTGCCCGGCTCATCGCCGACCGGCTTGGCCATGAAGGTCGCCGCGACGTTGTGCTTGAGCGCCGCCTCGCGCATGGTGCGCTTGAACACGGTGATCTGGTCGGCCAGGTCCAGCGCATCGCCATGGCGAAAGTTGATTTCCATCTGCGCCGGGCCGTCTTCGTGGATCAGCGTGTCGAGGTCCAGGCCCTGGAGTTCGCACCAGTCGTAGACATCTTCGAACAGCGGGTCGAATTCGTTGGCGGCGTCGATGGAGAACGACTGGCGACCGCTTTCGGCGCGACCGGAGCGGCCCATCGGGGCCTTGAGTGGCAAGTCCGGGTCTTCGCAGCGCTGGGTCAGGTAAAACTCCATTTCCGGCGCGACGATCGGCCGCCAGCCTTTGTCGGTGTACAGCTGCAGGACTTTCTTGAGCACGTTGCGCGGCGACAATTCGATCGGGTTGCCGAACTTGTCAAAGGTGTCGTGAATCACGATGGCGGTCGGCTCGATCGCCCATGGCACCACGTACACCGCATCGGACACCGGCTTGCAGACCATGTCGATATCGGCAGGATCGAGCAGGTCGTAGTAGATGTCGTCGTCGACAAAGTCCCCGGTTACCGTTTGCAACAGCACACTTTCCGGCAGGCGCATGCCTCGCTCATGCAGGAACTTGTTGGTGGGTGCGATTTTGCCGCGTGCAATGCCGGTCAGGTCGCTGACGACGCACTCGACTTCGGTAATCTTGTGATCTTTCAGCCAAGTGAACAGCTGATCGAAAGGGGCATTCATAAAGACCTCGTTATTGGTTTTGTTAACGCGGGAGAAAGTCGATTCATCTGTAGGACGCTTCCCCTGTAGCGCGTTGACGTCTATCTTGGGCGAGGCTTACGGTTCCATCTATCCACTTTTAGCAACACAAAACGCACCAAAAGAGTGCGTAAGGTCACCCATGACAGCTTGCAATTCGTTACAGGTCCAAGCATTCAGTACCGTCGATGTCGCCGAGCAAATCCGCGCCACACCGGGCTGGGTCCAGCATTACCAACAGATGTCGCCGGGACATTTCGCAGGATTGGTGCGCTATCTGGATCTACAGGGCGTCGAGATCTACGAGGAACAGATGAACACCCGGGTCGAGCAGAATTTCAGTGCGCCGCAAGGTTCGCTGGCGTTCTGTTTCGATCGCAGTGATAACGCGCTGTACGTGTTGAACGGTGAAAGCCGCAACATCTGGATCACCCCGGAGAACTACCAGGAAATCGCCGTGGTGTTCGGCCCGGACTTCGTCAAGCGCCATGGGCTGGACGTCGCGCGGCTGGAGGGGTTGTTCCTGGCGCCGCTAAACTCGCAGCAGAATGCCTTGTTCAGTCGCTGGCTCAGCGCAACCCTGACCCAGCTGTCGCAGACCTACGACCCGCCCAGCCGCGAAGCGTTGACCCAACAGTTGTTGGAGGACTGTCTGTTCATCCTCGACAACGCCTGCGTGCGCCTCGACCAGGGCGCCCTGCAGCGTCGGGCCGGGGAGCGGGCAATCATGCAGCGGGTAGGGGAATGGGCGGCGGACAGCCCGGAGGAGCAGCTCAACCTGCTGGAGTTGTCCCGGGTCGCCGGGGTTTCGCTGCGCCAGCTGCAACACGCGTTCAAGACCTACACCGGCATGGCGCCGACCCAGTGGCTGCGCCTGCGCCGCCTCAACAGTGCCCGCCGCGAACTGCTCAGCCGCACGCCGACGCAAACCACCGTGGCCGAGGTGGCCATGCACTGGTCGTTCTGGCATTTGGGACGGTTTTCCAGCAGCTATCGCGCGCTGTTCAAGGAACTGCCGAGCGACACCCTCAAGCGTGCATGTGTCGCTCAGGCAAGCGGGCGCGGCCGGCGTTAGAAGGTCGGCGGGGTGATCACCCAGATCACCACGGCATCCACCTCGCCGGGGTTACCGTAGCGGTGCGGCTCCTGGCTGGAGAAACTGAAACTGTCGCCTTCATTGAGCTGGAAGTAGCGCTCGCCGACCCACAACTCGAAGCTGCCCGACAGCAGGTAACCGGCTTCTTCGCCGTCGTGGCTGTAGCTTTGCTGGCTGTAGGTGCCGGGCGGGAAACGCGAGTGGAGCATTTCCAGCTGGCGGTTGACTTGCGGGGTCAACAGCTGATCGACGATGCCGTCTTCGTAATGCACGTTCAGGCGGCTGTGCTTGCGCACGACAATACCGTCGTCTTCAGGATCGGTGATCGCCTCGCTGGCGAAGAACCACTGGATAGTCACGCCGAGACTGCGGGCGATGTTGAACAGCGCCGGGATCGACGGATAGGCGAGGTTGCGTTCCAGCTGGCTGATGTAGCCGGCGGTCAGTTCGCTCTGTTGGGCCAGTTCCGCCAGGGTCATGCCCCGACGTTTGCGCAGGCCGCGGATGCGCGTGCCGAGGAAATGCGGTTCGGCGCTACCTGATGCGGCCTGGGTCTTGCTGCTGTTGCTCATGGCGAATTCCAAACCGGGTAGAACGTGAACCCTTGTAGGAGCTGGCTTGCCAGCGATGGACTCGATAAAACCGCGATTATCCGGTAAGCACGCGTTAACGTTCACGACCATCGCTGGCAAGCCAGCTCCTACAAGGGTGTTTCAAAGCCCCGGAGTATAAACAGGCTTAAAGCTCCCACGCGACTTTCAACCCTTCGTAAATCGCTTCTTCGGCGGTACGCGGCGCCAGGCAGTCGCCGATGCGGCGAAATTCCACCAGGCCTTGCAACTCTGCCCCCAGGGTATCCACCGGTTGATGGCCCTGGCACAGCACCAGCGTGTCGATATTTTCCAGCAACATCGGCTCGCCGCTGGCGGTGTGTTGCAGGTAGACCGTGTTGTCGTCGCAGCCGTACAACCGGGCGTAGGGGATGATGGGAATGGCGAGCTTGTGCAGCTCGCCAGCCAGTTGATCGCGCACGTACAGCGGCAGGTTCTCCCCGCAATGGGTACCGTTCACCGCCAGTTGCACCTGATGCCCGGCCCGGGTCAGGCGCTCGGCAATGCCGGGGCCGATCCAGTCGCAGCGCCAGTCGACCACCACCACGGAACGGCCGATCTGCACCTCGTCGCGCAGCACTTGCCAGGCATCCACCACCTGCAGTTCGCCGCCACGTTCGAAGAACGGCCGATAGGGCTCGGCACCGGTGGCGACGATCACCATGTCCGGTTTTTCCTGCTCCACCAGGGCGCGGTCGACCCGGGTATTGCGCACCACACGCACCCCGGCCAGTTCCATTTCCCGCTGCAGGTTGGTGCTGGCGCCGCCGAACTCGCTGCGCCGTGGCAGCAATTGCGCGAGCAATACCTGGCCGCCCAGTTGCGAACTGGCCTCGTACAATGTCACGTCATGCCCGCGCTGGGCGGCGACGGCGGCGGCCTTCATGCCAGCCGGGCCACCGCCGGCGATCATGATGCGTTTGCGTTTTGCAGTTGGTTGGCGCTGACCAAAAATCAGTTCACGGCCGGTTTCCGGGTGCTGGATGCAGGAGATCGGCAAGCCCTTGTGGAAGTGCCCGATGCACGCCTGATTGCAGGCAATGCAGGCGCGCACATCTTCGACGTGGCCGGTGTCGGTCTTGTTGGGCATCTGCGGGTCGCAGATCAGCGCCCGGGTCATGCCGCACACATCGGCCTGGCCCCGGGCCAGAATCAACTCGGCCTCCTGGGGCTGGTTGATGCGCCCGGTGACGAACAAGGGAATGTTCAAGCCAGCCTTGAAGGTGCCGGCCTCCTTGGCCAGGTACGCCGCTTCGATCGCCATCGGCGGCACGATGTGCACCGCACCACCGAGGGATGCCGAGGTGCCGGCGACGATGTGTACGTAATCCAGCTGCCCTTGCAGCGATTGTACGGCGGTCAATGATTCGTCTTCGGTCAGCCCTTCAGGATCGCGCTCATCGGCGGAGATGCGCAGCCCGATGATGAATTGCTCATCAGTCGCCGCGCGCACGGCGGCAATGACTTCGCGCAGGAAACGCAAACGCTGTTCCAGCTCACCGTTGTAGCCATCGGTACGGCGGTTGACCCGCGGGTTGATGAATTGCGCCGGCAGGTAACCGTGACTGGCGACCACTTCCACGCCATCGATGCCGGCCTGGTGCAGGCGTCGGGCAGCAGCGGCATAACCGGCGACGATCTCGTCGATCATCGCCTGGTCCAGCGCCCGTGGCATCACCCGGAAACGCTCGTTGGGCACCGCCGACGCCGAGTAGGCCACCGCCAGCAGGCCATCGCTGGACTCCATGATTTCCCGCCCCGGATGGAACACTTGCGACAGCACCACCGTACCGTGGGCATGGCAGGTTTGCGCGAGTTTGCGGTAGCCCTCGATGCATTCATCGTCGGTGGCCATCAGCACATGGGAGGTGTAGCGCGCACTGTCATGCACCCCGGCCACTTGCAGCACGATCAGCCCGGCACCGCCTTCGGCACGCGCCTTGTGATAGGCAATCAGTTGCTCGTTGACCAGGTTGTCGGTGGGCATCGAGGTGTCGTGACCGCTGGACATGATGCGGTTTTTCAGGCGCTTGCCACGGATCTGCAAGGGTTCGAACAGGTGCGCGAAGGCAGGGGACGGGCTCGGCATGGTGCGGTTACTCCGGCGGCTGACCTGTAGGAGCAAGCTTGCTCGCGATGGACGTTAACGATAACGCGTGTTGTCTGGATAAACGCGTCGCCCTCAGGTCCATCGCGAGCAAGCTCGCTCCTACAGAGGCATCAGGTTTTCGTTGTTGTTGTTTGGTCTATAGAAATTTACCTTCAGTAAAAAATCAACTTGTTTTTTTACTTGGCCTTGAGTAGTTTCGTTTCGAGCCCGCTCCTGGGGCGACCCTCACCAACAATAAAAAAGGGCCATGCCGACCTGCAGTCGCCTGGCACCTGCACGAGGAACCACTGATGAAATCGAATACGCTCAAGCACGGTTTTTATCCCTTGGCGTTGACCTTGGCCGTGGGCCTGGGCAGCGCACAGGCAGCATCGGAGATGGTGGTGGTCGGTTACGGCGGCGCCGGACAAAAAGCCCAGGACGTGGCGTTCTTCCAGCCTTTTGCCGCCGTGGATCAGAGCAAGGTGATCCAGAGTGAATACAACGGCGAGATGGCGAAAATCAAAGTCATGGTCGACACCGGCAACGTCGACTGGGACGTGGTGCAGATCGAAGGCCCGGACCTGATGCGCGGTTGCGAGGAAGGCATGTACGAGCGGCTGGACTGGACCCGTCTAGGCCACGCCGACCAGTTGATCCCCGAGGCGGCGCAGGAATGCGGTTCCGCCGCGCTGGTGTGGAGCGTGGCCATTGCCTACGACACCGACAAACTGGCCCAACCCCCGACCTCGTGGGCAGACTTCTGGGACGTGAAGAAAACCCCCGGCAAGCGTGGGCTGCGTAAACGTGCGGTGTACAACCTGGAGTTCGCCTTGCTGGCGGACGGGGTCAAGGTTGATGACGTCTACAAGGTGCTTGGCACCCCGCAGGGCGTGGACCGGGCATTTGCCAAACTCACGGAACTCAAGCCATACATCCAGTGGTGGGAGGCGGGCGCGCAACCGCCGCAATGGCTGACCGCCGGCGATGTGGTGATGACCTCGACCTACAGCGGGCGCATTGCCGACGCCGCGCAGAAAGGTAGCCACCTGGGTCTGGTCTGGCCCGGCAGCCTGTACGGCATGGACTACTGGGCGATCATCAAGGGCTCCCGGCACGTCGACCAGGCCAAGCGCTTCATCGCCTTCGCCAACCAGCCGGATGCCCAGGTGAAATACGTCGAGCAGATCCCCTACGGCCCGACCAACATCCAGGCCGCCGCGAGGCTCGATGACAAACTGGCGCAGTGGGTGCCCACGGCGCCGCAGAACCTCAAGGGCGCGTTGTCGATGAACGTCGAATTCTGGGTCGACCATGGCGAAGAACTGGAAGAGCGCTTCAATGCCTGGGCCAGCAAATAAGTCGCGAGGATGGCTGGACGTGTCGAAGCGTCCAGTCTTACTGTCTGCCCAGCCGAATTGCCTGGAGAATCCGCCCGATGAACAACATCGCCACACCCCTGACCACCCCTGAACGCAGCGTGACCGAACAGCGCCTGCGCGAAGAACTGGCGGCCTGTTATCGCCTGATTGCGCATTTTCGCATGACCGACCTGATCTTCACCCACATCTCGGTGCGTATTCCGGGACCTGAGCATCACTTCCTGATCAATCCCTACGGGCTGATGTTCGACGAAATCACCGCGTCCAACCTGGTCAAGATCGACCTCGATGGCCGCGCCGTCGAGCCGTCGCCGTACCCGGTGAACCCGGCCGGGTTCGTGATCCACAGCGCCATTCACGGCGCCCGGGAAGATGCGCAGTGCGTGCTGCACACCCACACCAAGTCCGGTTGTGCGGTGGCGGCGCTCAAGTGCGGGTTGTTGCCGGTGAACCAGATTTCCATGGAGTTCTATGGCCGGGTTGCCTACCACGACTACGAAGGCGTGGCGCTGGACATGAGTGAGCAGCAACGGTTGGTGGCGGACATGGGCGACAAGCCGGTATTGATGCTGCGTAACCATGGCCTGCTGACCGTGGGCGAAACCGTCAGCCAGGCATTTTTGCGCATGTATTACCTGGAAAAGGCCTGCGAAATCCAGCTGGCGGCGCAGGCGGCTGGCGAGGTGGTGTTGCCGCCGGCAGAGGTTTGTGCGCATACCGAGCGGCAGTTCAATGATCCGGGGCGGCCGCTTGAGGAGGGGGAGTTGAGCGATCCGGATGCGATGCAATTGGCTTGGGCGGCGTTGTTGAGGTTGCTGGAGCGGGTGGCGCCGGGGTATCGGGATTGATCTGAATGCTCGGTTGTACGGGCTGGCCTCATCGCTGGCAAGCCAGCTCCTACAGGGGTAATGGGTGTACGCAGAATCCGTGACCAACGCGTAACCTGTAGGAGCTGGCTTGCCAGCGATGGCGGCGGACCTGCCAACTTCACAACCCTGGCCTGGCCCCAAGGCACGCGTGTTTCAACCCTTGATTGTCTTGCGGCAACGAAAATGTAGCGGTCAGTGGTTTCCCGCCTGTTTTCGCCGGGGCCAACGAAAGTTTCAGCGGCTGTCCGCGCGAAGCATCGCTCAGCCAATACTCCAGCTCAGACGGTGCAATGTCCGTACTGATCGAAAACAAGTCCCCTACCTGGAAAGCCCCGCCAGCGGTCCAGCTGCCGGAAACCCGATGCTCGACGCTGGGACGTGTTCCCGTGGTGATCTGCAGGGGCCCATCGGCGGTTGCATCGGGACCTTCAAAGGGATCGCTGTCAAAACCCAGGGATGCCGGTGCGATCTGCAGGGTCAAACGGGCTGTTTGGGAACAACTGATCTGCAACGTGGCATTGACGCGATAATCCCCATAGGCACTGTCCCCGAAGGTCCGTGCGGTGAGCAGGGCATTCCCGGCGTAGGGTTGTTCCAGCAACCACACCGGGTGCACCGGTTGGATCACCTCGATCCCGGCAGCGGCGAAGGGTGACAGGCACAGGGCAGCCAATGCGGTATTGCGAAGTGAGCAAATCATGAAGGTGTATTAAATGGCGAGGCGGACGGTGAGGGTAATACGCAATCTAATGTAGGAGCCAGGCTTGCCTGCGAAGAACGATTACACGATGTGGCAGCCAAACCGCCTCTTGCTGTACAGTCGTTCAACGATGGACAAACCAGGAGCGTCGCCCATGAACCAGGAAGCCCGTTTTTCTCGCATGGAACCGGAGTTGCGCAAAGCCAACCTGATCGAGGCGACGCTGGTGTGCCTCAAGCGCCATGGCTTCCAGGGCGCGTCGATCCGCAAGATTTCCGCCGAGGCGGGTGTGTCGGTGGGGCTGATCAGCCATCACTATTCGGGCAAGGACGAACTGGTGGCCGAGGCCTACATGGCGATCACCGGGCGCGTCATGACCCTGCTGCGCGATGCCATGGAGCAAGCGGCGCCCAATGCCCGCGAGCGCCTGTCGGCGTTTTTCCGCGGTTCGTTCTCCGCCGAATTGCTCGACCCGCAGCTGATCGACGCCTGGCTCGCCTTCTGGGGCGCGGTGAAAACCGCCGAGGCGATCAATCAGGCCCACGATCATTCCTATGGCGAGTACCGCGCGATCCTGGGCAAGGTGCTCAGGGAATTGGCGCAGGAGGAGGGCTGGGAGAATTTCGATGCCGATCTGGCCGCGATCAGCCTCAGCGCACTGCTCGATGGCCTGTGGCTGGAGTCCGGGCTCAACCCCGGGACCTTTACCCCCGAGCAGGGCATGCAGATTTGCGAGGCCTGGGTCGATGGTTTGCAGGCCGGCGGCCGCCAGCGTTTTTGCCTGCAGACGAGCAGCTGTTGATCACCCGTTCAGCAGTGGCTACTCTCTGCCGCTGATGCAGTCCCCCTAATAAGAAACAAGCAGGACACCCAGCAATGACTCCTCGGGTACTGATCGTCGATGACGATCCGCTGATTCGCGAACTGTTGCATGCCTACCTGTCCCAGGAAGGCTACGACGTGCATTGCGCCGCCACGGCGGAACTGGCCGAAACCTTCCTGGCCAACCAGGCGGTCGACCTGGTCATGCTCGATATCCGCCTGCCGGGCAAGGACGGCCTGACCCTGACCCGCGAACTGCGGGTGCGCTCGGAAGTCGGGATCATCCTGATCACCGGTCGCAACGACGAAATCGACCGCATCGTCGGCCTCGAATGCGGCGCTGACGACTACGTGATCAAGCCCCTCAACCCGCGGGAACTGGTGTCCCGGGCAAAAAACCTGATTCGCCGGGTCCGCCATGCGCAAACGCCACAGCCGGTCGCCGCCGTCGCCAAACCGGTCAAACAGTTCGCCGGCTGGGCACTGGACACCGACCGCCGACGCCTGATCGACCCGGCCGGCTGCGAGACCTTGCTGACCCACGGCGAATACCAGTTGCTCAGCGTGTTCTTGCGCAACAGCGGCCACACCCTCAGCCGCGACCAGTTGATGGACCAGATCCGCAACCGCGAATGGGTGCCCAACGACCGCTCGATCGACGTGCTGGTCGGGCGCCTGCGCCGCAAGTTGCACGACGATCCCGCCGAACCGCAGCTGATCATCACCATCCACGGCGCCGGGTACCTGTTCACTGCCAGCCTGGCGGCGTGACGGCAGTGAGGCGCTGGCTCTGGGTAGTGCTGGTGTTGTCGGCGGGCACGGTGCAGGCCGCGGAAAAAATCCGCTACTGCGATTACCCGGTGTATCCGCCGATTTCCTGGAGCGACGGCAAGCAGGTCCGCGGTCTGGCGCCGAGCGTGGTCAAGCAGTTGTTCAGCCAGCTCGGCTACGAGGTCGAGGTCGTGGTGTTGGGCAACTGGAAACGCTGCCTGCTCGACGCCGCCGAAGGCCGGGTCGATGTGGTGCTGGCCTACAGCACCGCGCAACGGGAACAGAGCATGCTGTTTTCCAGCGTACCGGTGCTGCGCGAAGAAGTGGCGTTGTTCATCAATCGCCAGCATCCGGTGAAGTTCGAACACCTGCAGGACCTGGCCCATTACCGTGGCGGCCTGCTGTTCGGTGAAAGCTACGGCGTGGCGTTCGATCGCATGGTCGCGCAGCACAACAACATCGAATGGGTCGCCAGCAGCCGGCAGAACTTCGGCAAGCTGATTCGCGGGCGCATCGATTTCATCACCCAGGAGCGCCGCACCGGCGAGCTGTACGTGGAAAACCTGCCCGGCGCCGAGGACATCGTCGCCTTGCCCAAGGCCCTGAGCGTGGACTACCTGCGGGTCGCCGTTTCCCGCCGCTCGCCACTGGCCGCACAGATGCCGCAGATCGATGCGCAGTTGCAGCGCATGGTCGATGCCGGTGATGTCGAGCGCCTGCTCAATGAAAGCGAAGTCACCTACCGCGACATGATCAACCTGCCGGCGGACGCGCAATGATTCGCGCGCGTCCCGGCGGACTGTTGCGGCGCCTGCTGCTGTTCATTCTGCTGTTCAGCCTGTGTTTTACCGTGCTGGCCAGCAGCGTGCAGCTGTACATCGAGTATCGCCGGGAAATGCGCGAGATCGACTCGCGCATGGAGCTGATCCGCGCCGGTTACCTGGCCAGCCTGGAGCGCAGCCTCTGGGATCTGGACGAGGAGCAGTTGAAGGTGCAGTTGCGCGGTCTGGTGGATTTCTCCGACGTCGCCAGGGTGCATTTGACCGGTGCCGATTTCGACCTGGTGCAAGGCAACCCCGCGCCTGCAGGGCCGTTGCGTATCGAGCGTTTTGCCCTGGATTACCAACCGCCTTCCGGCCCGTTGCGTCATCTCGGCGAACTGCAGGTCAGCACCGATTTGGGGGCGGTGTATCAACGCCTGTATGCCACCGGCCTGACCAACCTGTTGTGGATGGCGGTGTTTTTCTGCGGCCTGTCGGTGGCGCTGTCGGGCCTGTTCTATCGGCTGGTGACCCGCCACCTGAAAGTCATGGCCGAATTTGCCCGGCGCATTGCCGCCGGGCAATGGCACGAGCCGTTGCGCCTGGACAAGCGGCGCAGCGCGCAGAACGACGAGATCGACACCGTGGCCCATGCCCTCGACGACATGCGCAGGGCGATCCTCAGTGACATCGACCGCCGGGAAACCGACCGCCTGGCCCTGCAGGACAACCGCGATGAATTGCTACGAATGGTCGAGCGCCGCACCGCCAGCCTGATGCGCGCCAAGGACGAAGCCGAAGCGGCCAACCTCGCCAAGTCGCGGTTCCTGGCGACCATGAGCCACGAACTGCGCACGCCGCTCAACGGTATCCTGGGCATGGCCGAATTATTGCGTGGTGCCCGTCTCGAACCGCAGGACGGCAAGCGCCTGGATGCGCTGCACAAGGCCGGCGAGGGTCTGCTGACCATCCTCAACGAAGTGCTGTATTTCGCCAAGCTGGAGGAGGGGACCAGCCTGCCTGAACCGGTAAATTTCTCCATTCGCAAATTGCTCGACGAAGTCCTCACGTTGCTCGAACCCAAGGCGCTGGACAACGACACGGTCCTCAATTGCCGGGTCGATCAGCAGGTCGCCGAGCATCACCACGGCGCCGAGCAATACTTGCGGCAAGTGTTGAGCAACCTGTTGGCCAACGCGATCAAGTTCACTGAAGGCGGCGACGTCAGTGTCGAAGTGGCGTTGCTTGCGCCCGGCCAACGTTTGCGGGTGAGTGTCACGGACAATGGCATTGGCATTGCCCCGGCGATGCAGGCGAAGATCTTCGAACGCTTCACCCAGGCCAGCGAAGAAGTCGCCCAGCGTTATGGCGGCACGGGATTGGGCTTGGCCATCTGCAAACACCTGGTGGAGAAGATCGGCGGTTGCATCGGCGTCAGCAGCGAAATCGGGCGCGGTAGTTGTTTCTGGTTCGAAGTGACGCTGCAGCCGGCGATCGCTGCTGTGAACCCGGCACCGACCCAGATGGCGGGCCCGGCGCTGGACATCCTGGTGGTCGAGGACGTGGCGCTCAACCGTGAAGTCGCCGAGGGCCTGCTGCGACGGGACGGGCATGGGGTCTGGCTGGCTATCGATGCTGAACAGGCTTTGGTGCAATGCGCGGCGCGGACGTTCGACCTGATTTTGCTGGATGTGCACCTGCCGGGGATGAGTGGCGTCCAGTTGTGCCAACAGATCCGTAGCGACGACGGACCGAACCGGCAAACACGTATCTTTGCCCTGACCGCCAGCGTGCAACCGGCGCTGGTGCGCGGTTACCTGGATGCCGGCATGGATGGCATCCTGGCCAAACCCTTGAAGCTGGAAAACCTGCGACAGGTGCTGGCGGGGCAGGCTACTCCCGCCCCGTCGCCGGTAGACGATGAAGCGATGGACTGGCCCTTGCTGCAAACCCATCGCACCTTGCTCGGCGAACAGAAAGTACAGGGCCTGCTGGCCGTGCTGCGCGATTCGATCCTGCAACACCGTGAGGCACTGGGCGAAGCCATCGAAGCCGACGATTGCACCGAAGTTGCACAGCTTGCCCACCGTTTGGCCGGCAGCAGCGATTCCCTGGGGTTTCGGGCATTTGCCTCGGTATTACGCACATTGGAAGAGGCGGCGCTGGGCAATGATGAACCGACGATTCGAGCGCTGGTGCCCGCCGTCGAAGTACAACTGCAACGTTCACTGCATACCCTCAAAGGCCTGTTGCAGAGCTGACGTACATTTTTGTTACGACTTTCTACAACTTCGATCTTTACGTACAACGCGACCTTACATGGCTTTCCAATAATCGACGCAACCGCCGCAGCGCGGTCTTCGAAGCTTATTGGAGATAATAATAATGAATTGCCGTAAAGCTCCTTCCTCCCTGCGCCGTGACGACCTGTCATGCGCTGTCCGTGCCACCGACTCGAGGTGCCGGGCATGAACGAATCCACTGATCGTAAAGGCATCCAACTGACCCGCGCCCTGAAAAGCCGGCACATTTTCATGCTGTCCCTGGGCGGCGTGATCGGCACCGGGCTGTTCATGGGGTCCGGGGTGACCATCAACCAGGGCGGGCCGGTGGGGGCGATCCTGGCGTACCTGGTTGCCGGTTTCCTGATGTACCTGGTGATGGTCTGCCTGGGCGAACTGTCGGTGCAGATGCCGGTGTCCGGTTCGTTCCAGACCCACGCCACCAAATTCATCGGCCCGGCCACCGGCTTCATGATTGGCTGGGTGTACTGGATGAGCTGGGCCACCACCGTGGGCCTGGAATTCACCGCCGCCGGGATGCTGATGACCCGCTGGTTCCCGGCGGTGCCGATCTGGTACTGGTCGGCGCTGTTCGTGGTGGTGCTGTTCGGTATCAATGCCCTGGCGACCCGTGCCTTCGGTGAAGCGGAATACTGGTTCTCCGGGATCAAGGTCGCGGCGATTCTCGGGTTCATCGTGGTCGGCGTGCTGGTGATCTTCGGTGTGATGCCGCTGAGCAGTGGCGCACCGGCGCCGATGGCAACCAATCTGATCGGTGATTCGCTGTTCCCCAACGGCCTGTCCGCGGTGTTCGCGGTGATGATGACCGTAGTCTATGCCTTCCAGGGCTGCGAGATAATGGGTGTGGCGGCGGGTGAAACCGATCAGCCGGAAAAAAGCATTCCCCGTGCAGTGCGCAACGTGGTGTTCCGTGTACTGATCTTTTACGTGCTGGCTATTATCGTCTTGTCGGCGATCGTGCCGTGGCAGCAGGCGGGGCTGATGGAAAGCCCGTTCGTGCAGGTGTTCGACATGGTCGGCATTCCCTACGCCGCCGACCTGATGAACTTCGTGATCCTCACGGCGATCCTGTCGGTGGGCAACTCCGGCCTGTATGCCTCGACGCGCATCCTGTGGGCCATGTCGAAAACCGGCATGGCGCCGAAAAGTCTTTCGCCATTGAGCAAGCGCGGCGTGCCGTTGCGCGCCTTGAGCATCACCCTGTGCTTTGCGCTGGTGTCGCTGATGACCAGTTTCGTCGCCGCCGACACCTTGTTCATGGTGTTGATGGCAGTGAGCGGGATGTCGGGCACCGTGACCTGGATTGTCATCGCACTGGCGCAGTACAAGTTCCGCAAGGCCTACCTGCGTGACGGCGGCCAACTCAGCGACCTGAAATACCGCGCACCGTGGTTCCCGGTGTTGCCGCTGATGTGCATCGCACTGTGCTGCTCGCTGTTCGTGTTCCTGGCACTGGATGAAACCCAGCGGCCATCGCTGTATTGGGGCTTTGGATTCATTGCGCTGTGTTATGGCGCGTACTTCCTGATCCATCGCAAGCGCGGGGCGGTGCTGGCGCCGAGCCTGCCGACTGTTTAATTCCTTCTATCACACACATTCCCTGTGGGAGCGGGCTTGCTCGCGAAAGCGCTGTGTCAGTCACCAATAATGTTGACTGACAGGGCCTCTTCGCGAGCAAGCCCGCTCCCACATTGGTTTTGTGGTGGGCAATAGATCTGCGTCCTGTCGCCAGTTGTTCGAAGTTGTAACAGCAGCAGAGGCGCATCCCTCGAAATCTGAAAAAAAACTAATAAAACCAATGTGTTATTGAATATTCGAGCGTGTTACAGCCCATTTCTCCACCGATTGCCGCCTTACTGAACACTCGTTTAGTATGGCCTCAAGTCGCATCACCTCAGACCAATCACAATAATTCGAGGACTCGCATGACTACTCATGATTCGCTGCTCAGTCAGGTCGAAGCCGGCGTCGCCTGGATCACCCTCAATCGCACCGCCCAGCGCAATGCGCTGGACATTCCGACCTTGAAAAACCTGCACGCCTTGCTCGACACCTTCAACGCCGATCCGGCGGTGCGCGTGGTGGTCTTGACCGGCAGCGGTCGCAGCTTCTGCGCCGGCGCCGACCTGGCGGAATGGGCCGAAGCCGAAGCCCGTGGCGCCCTGGAAACCTACGGCTGGACCGAAACCGCCCACGCCCTGATGACCCGCCTGCACAGCCTGGAAAAACCGACCATCGCCGCGATCAACGGCACCGCCGTCGGCGCCGGGATGGACCTGACCCTGTGCTGCGACCTGCGCATCGCCGGGCAATCGGCTCGGTTCAAGGCCGGCTACACCAGCATGGCGTACTCGCCGGACGCCGGCGCCAGTTGGCACTTGCCACGGCTGATCGGCACCGAGCAAGCCAAGCGCTTGCTGTTCCTCGACGAATTGTGGGGCGCCGACCGCGCCCTGGCCGCCGGGCTGGTCGGCGAAGTCTGCGCCGACGAGCAGCTGCTGAGCGTCACTGGCGAACTCGCCGCACGCCTGGCCGCCGGGCCGACCTTTGCTTTCGCCCAGACCAAAAAGCTCATGCGCGAAGGCGCCGAGCGCAACTTGCCCGAGCAACTGCAAGCGGAACTGGCCGCCGGCCTGCTTTGTGGGCGCAGTGAAGACGGCAACGAAGCCCTGCGCGCCGCCACGGAAAAACGCCCGGCACGTTTTATCGGTCGCTAAATCTCGGCAAACCTCTCATTGCACACGAACAACAGGTAGCAGCATGAATTTCCAACTGACCCAAGAACAAGAAATGTTGGTGGACTCGGTACGCAGCTTCGTCGAGAAGGAACTGCTGCCCTATGAAACCGAGGTCGACCGCGCCGACGAAGTCTCCCCGCAGCTGGCCGCGCAGATCCGCGGCAAGGCGATCGCCGCCGGTTTCTATGCCTTCAACATGCCGGAGGAGGTGGGCGGTGGTGGCCTGGACTACCTGTCCCAGGCACTGATCGAACGTGAGCTTTCCAAGGTTTCCTGGGCGCTGCACGTTTTCGTTGCGCGGCCGTCGAAAATCCTCATGGCCTGCACCGGCGAGCAGATCAACGACTACCTGTTGCCGTGTATCCAGGGCGAGAAAATCGACTGCTTCGCGCTGACCGAACCGGGCGCCGGCTCCGACGCCAACGCGATCAAGACCCGCGCTGTGCGTGAGGGCGACGACTTCGTGCTCAACGGCAGCAAGCACTTCATCAGCCACGCCGGCCACGCCGATTTCGCCATTGTCTTCGCCGTCACCGACACCTACGAACACAACGGCCGCAAGCGCAACGCCGTGACCTCGTTCCTGGTCGACCGCAACACCCCGGGCATGACCATCCGCCGGGGTCCCAAGTGCGTGAGCAACCGCGGTTACCACACCTTCGAGATGTTCTTCGACGACTGCCGCGTGCCGGCCAATAAAGTGCTGGGCGAAGTCGGCAAGGGTTGGGACGTGGCCAACGCCTGGCTCACCGCCGGCCGGGTCATGGTCGCCGCCAACTGCGTGGGCCAGGCGCAACGGGCGCTGGACGTGTCGCTGCAATGGGCGGCGGATCGCAAACAGTTCGGCCAGGCCATCGGCAACTTCCAGGGCGTGTCGTTCAAGCTGGCCGACATGGCCACGCAGATTCGTGCTGCCGAGCTGCTGACCCTGCACACCGCCTGGAAAATGGACCAGGGCACCATGACCGACGGCGAGGCCGGCATGGCCAAGCTGTTCGCCAGCGAAGTGCTCGGTCGCGCGGCCGACGAGGCGGTGCAGATTTTTGGCGGCATGGGCCTGATGGACGAAAGTCCGGTGGAACGCATCTGGCGTAACGCGCGGATCGAGCGGGTCTGGGAAGGCACCTCGGAAATCCAGCGGCACATCATTTCCCGCGAACTGCTGCGGCCGCTGCTGCGCTGATCGGCCCGGAGAATTCCCATGTCCCAGACCATTCGTGACAACCTCAAGCGCATGCTCGCGCCCCGCCATGTGGCCTTTGTCGGCGGCCGCAGCATGGCCCGCGCGCTCAAACGCTGCGCCGAGGGCGGCTACCCAGGACAGATGTGGCTGGTCAACCCGCAGCACGACAGCCTCGAAGGCGTGCCGTGCGTGCGCAGCGTTGCCGACCTGCCGTGCGGGCCCGACGCGGTGTTCATTGCGACCAACCGTGACCTGACCTTGACCTGCGTCGCGGAGCTTGCCGCCATCGGCACCGGCGGCGCGATCTGCTACGCCTCGGGTTTCGCCGAGACCGGCGCCGAAGGCCAGGCCCTGCAACAGCAATTGCTCGAAGCCGCGGGCGACATGGCCTTGCTCGGCCCCAACTGCTACGGCCTGCTCGACTACCTGCACAGCAGCGCGCTGTGGCCGGTGGCCCATGGCGGCAAAGCGGTGGAGAAGGGCGTGGCGGTGCTGACCCAGAGCGGCAACTTCGCCTACAACCTGTCCATGAGCGACCGCTCGCTGCCGGTGGCCTACATGGCCTCGGTGGGCAACCAGGCGCAACTGGGCGTGGCCGAACTGATGGACGTTCTGCTCGACGAGCCGCGTGTCACCGCCATCGGCCTGCACCTGGAAGGCCTGAAGAACGTCCCGGGATTCGCCCGCGCCGCGCACAAGGCGCTGGAGAAGGGTATTCCGATCATTGCGCTGAAAACCGGCGTGTCGCAGATCGGCGCTGAACTGGCCCTCAGTCACACCAGTTCGCTGTCCGGTTCCGATGCGTTGTACGACGCGCTGTTCGATCGCCTCGGGGTGATTCGCGTCAGCGGCCCGGTGAGCTTCGTTGAAACCCTGAAAGCGGCGGCCTGCGGCAACTTGCCGGCGGGCAACAGCCTGATCGCGCTGGCCTGTTCCGGTGGCGATGCTGGTTTGATCGCCGACTACGCGGAACGCAATGAACTGGCTTTGCCCAAGCTCGATGCCGGGCAAGTCGGCGAACTGGCCGAGGTGCTGCCCAGCTACGCCAACCTGGTCAACCCGCTGGATTTCACCACGGCGATCTGGGGCGACGGCGAGGCGCTGAACCGCATGCTCGACAGCGCCCTGCGCACCGAAGCCGATGCGGCGATGCTGGTGCTCGACTATCCGGCGGAGTTTACCGGCGAGCGCAAGGAGTGCGACCTGCTGCTGGACCTGTACTGCAAGGCGCTGGTGCGGCATGGCAAGACCGGATTCGTCACCTCGGCATTCCCGGAACTGTTGCCGGCCCACGCCCGCGAGCAGCTGCATGCCCAAGGTGTGGCGGCATTGCAAGGCGTGGAAGACGGCTTGGCTGCATGGGGCCGCATCGCCGGTTATCAGCGCAACCGCCAGGCGTTGCTGGCGCTCGGCGAATCCGCCCTGGTGCCACTCTGCCCGCAAGCGCTGGAAGGCGAAGGACAGCTGCTCAATGAGTGGGACTCGAAACAGGCGTTGCGTGCGTTCGGTCTACCGACACCCAATGGTGTATTGAGCAACCCGGACAACGCGCTGAACGATGCCCAGGCACTGGGTTATCCGCTGGTATTGAAAGCCGTGAGTGCACAGTTACCGCACAAAACCGAAGCCGGTGCCGTGGCCCTGAACCTCAAGGACAGCGCCGCCCTGAGCGCTGCCCTGGACAACATGCGGGCGAACATTGCCGCGTACGCGCCGGGCGTGCCCTTCGATCAAGTGCTGCTGGAGCCGATGGCCAAGCCACCGCTGGCCGAACTGATCGTCGGCATCAAGCGCGAAAACGATTTTGGCCTGGCGCTGGTGATTGGCGCGGGCGGGATTCTGGTGGAGTTGCTCAAGGACAGTCGCAGCCTGTTGCTGCCGACCACCGACGGCGCGATTCGCCAGGCCTTGCTGAGCCTGCGCAGCGCTCCGTTGCTGCAAGGTTTTCGCGGGCGCGAAGTGGCGGACCTGGACGCACTGGTGGCGGCGATCCGCGCCGTGGCCGACTACGCCTGCGAAAACGCCGCGCAGTTGCTGGAACTCGATGTGAACCCATTGTTGGTCGGCGCCCATGGCACGACCGCGGTCGATGCGTTGATTCGCATCGCTCATGCGTGAGGACCTGAACATGCAAAACAAAACCTTGACCGGTGGCCAGGCGCTGGTGCGTCTGCTGGCCAACTACGGTGTCGATACCGTGTTCGGCATCCCCGGCGTGCACACCCTTGAGCTGTATCGCGGCCTGCCCGGTAGCGGCATTCGCCATGTGTTGACCCGCCATGAACAGGGCGCCAGTTTCATGGCCGACGGCTATGCGCGCGTTAGCGGCAAGCCGGGTGTCTGCTTCGTCATCACCGGCCCCGGCGTGACCAACGCCGCCACCGGTATCGGCCAGGCCTATGCCGACTCGATTCCGATGCTGGTGATTTCCAGCGTCAACCACACCGCCAGCCTCGGCAAGGGCTGGGGCATCCTGCACGAGTGCCAGGACCAGCGCGCCATGACCGCGCCGATCACCGCGTTCTCCGCCGTCGCCTTGACCGCCGAAGACCTGCCGCAATTGATCGCCCGTGCCTATGCGGTGTTCGACAGCGAGCGTCCACGGCCGGTGCACATTTCGGTGCCGCTGGACGTGTTGTCGGCACCCGTGGCGCGAGACTGGAGCAATGACGTGGTGCGTCGTCCGGGGCGTGGCCCGGCATCCGCCACTGCACTGGATCAAGCCGTGGCCAAGCTCAACGGCGCAAAACGTCCGATGATCATCGCCGGTGGTGGTGCCTTGAATGCGGCGAAAGAACTGAATGAACTCAGCACTCGACTGGCCGCGCCGCTGTTCACCAGCGTTGCCGGCAAGGGCCTGTTGCCTCCCGACGCGCCGCTCAATGCCGGTTCGTCCCTGTGCGTAGAGCCGGGCTGGAACTTGATTGCCGAAGCCGACGTGGTGCTGGCGGTCGGCACCGAAATGGCCGATACCGATTACTGGCGCGAGCGCCTGCCGCTCAACGCTGAACTCCTGCGTGTGGATATCGATCCGCGCAAATTCAACGATTTCTACCCCTGTACGGTGGCGTTGCAGGGTGATGCCCAACAAACCCTCAGCGGTTTGCTGGAGCGTCTGCCAAACGATGTACCGGATGCCAGCGCAGCGGTTGCCTCGGTCGCCGCAATGCATGAAGCGGTCAAGGCCAGCCATGGCTCGTTGCAGTTGATCCATCAAGCCATCCTTGATCGCATCGCTGCCGAACTGCCGCAAGACGCCTTCATCAGTACCGACATGACCCAGCTGGCCTACACCGGCAACTACGCCTTCGCCAGCCAGGCCACCCGCAGCTGGTTGCACCCGACCGGTTACGGCACCTTGGGCTACGGCTTGCCGGCCGGTATCGGCGCCAAGTTCGGTGCACCGCAACGGCCAGGCCTGGTGCTGGTGGGCGATGGCGGTTTCCTCTACACCGCGCAGGAACTGGCCACCGCGGTCGAGGAGCTGGATAGCCCGCTGGTGGTGCTGCTGTGGAACAACGACGCCCTGGGGCAGATCCGCGACGACATGCTTGGCCTGGACATCGAGCCGATCGGCGTACTGCCGCGCAATCCGGATTTCGCCGCCCTTGGCCGCGCCTTCGGTTGCACCGTGACCCAGCCGCAGAACCTCGCGGAACTGCAAACCGACCTGCGCCTGGGCTTCAAGCGCAACGGGGTCACCCTGATCGAACTCAAGCACGCCTGCGTTCGCTGACGTTCAACTTTTTAGAGGGAGTAGGGCCATGCGCTTTTCCGATCTGACGCAACGAATCGCCGGTGACGGCGCCGCCGCCTGGGATATTCACTACCGCGCGCTGGCATTGCGCGAGCAGGGCGAAGACATCCTGCTGCTGTCCGTGGGCGACCCGGATTTCGACACGCCACAACCCATCGTCCAGGGGGCGATCGATAGCCTGCTGGCCGGCAACACCCATTACGCTGATGTACGCGGCAAGCGCGCTTTGCGCGAAGCCATCGCCAAGCGTCATCAGCAGCGCAGCGGCCAGGTCGTTTCGGCCGATGAGGTCACGGTGCTGGCCGGGGCGCAATGCGCGTTGTTCTGCGTCGCCCAGTGCGTGCTCAATCCCGGCGATGAAGTGATAGTCGCCGAGCCGATGTACGTCACTTACGAAGCGGTGTTCGGCGCATGCGGCGCCAAGGTCGTGCCGGTGCCGGTGCGTCCCGAGAACGGTTTCCGGGTACTGCCGGAAGACGTCGCCGCCCGCATCACCCCGCGTACCCGTGCACTGGCGCTGAACAGTCCGCACAACCCGTCGGGCGCGAGCCTGCCGCGCAGCACCTGGCAAGCCTTGGCGGAACTGTGCATCGCCCACGACCTGTGGCTGATTTCCGATGAGGTCTACAGCGAGCTGCTGTTCGAGGGCGAACACGTCAGCCCGGCGAGCCTGCCGGGCATGGCCGAGCGCACCGCGACCCTCAACAGCCTGTCGAAATCCCACGCCATGACCGGTTGGCGCGTCGGTTGGGTGGTGGCGTCGCCGTCCCTGACCGCGCACCTGGAAAACCTCGCGCTGTGCATGCTCTACGGCTCGCCCGACTTCGTCCAGGACGCCGCCGTGGTGGCGCTGGAAAGCAACTTGCCGGAACTGGACGCCATGCGCGAAGCCTATCGCCAGCGCCGCGACCTGGTGTGTGAATCCCTGGCCGATTGCCCGGGCGTGCGCGCCCTGAAGCCCGATGGCGGGATGTTCGTGATGGTCGATATCCGCGAAACCGGGCTCAGCGCCCAGGCATTTGCCGACCGTCTGCTCGATCGCCACGGTGTTTCGGTACTGGCCGGTGAAGCCTTCGGGCCGAGTGCGGCCGGGCACATTCGCCTCGGCCTGGTGGTCGGCGCCGGTCCGCTGCGCGATGCCTGTCAGCGCATCGCCCGTTGTGCCCATGAACTGATGGAGGCTCAGCTGCATGCTTAACCACAAGGCACTGTTTATCGATGGCCGCTGGATTACCCCGTCGGGCCAGGGCATCGCCGAGGTGATCAACCCGGCCACCGAAGAAGTCGCCGGCAGCGTGCCCCTGGGCGACGAACGCGATGTCGACAACGCCGTGGCCGCCGCACGCAAGGCCTTTGGTCCATGGTCGCGCACGCCGTCGAGCGTGCGTGCCGGCTACATCCGCGCGCTGGCAGAACAACTGCGCGCCCGCGCCGATGAAATGGCCGCGGTGATCACCACTGAGCTGGGCATGCCGGTGCAATGGTGCCGCTCGGTGCAGGTTGACGGGCCGATCGTTGGCCTGGAGCAGTACGTCGAACTCGCCGGCCTGATGGACGAAGTGCGCGAAGTCGGCAACTCGCTGGTGATTCGCGAGGCGGTGGGCGTCTGCGCGTTCATCAATCCGTGGAATTACCCGCTGCACCAGTTGATCGGCAAACTCGCGCCGGCCCTGGCCGCCGGGTGCACGGTGGTGGTCAAGCCGAGTCAGGAAACTCCGCTGCATGCCTTCCTGCTGGCGCAGATGATCGAGGCCATCGGCCTGCCGGCCGGGGTGTTCAACCTGGTCAGCGGGCCCGGTTCGAAAGTTGGCGAAGCGTTGGCCAAACACCCGGATGTGGACATGGTGTCGTTCACCGGTTCCACCGGCGCCGGGGTGCGGGTCGCGCAAGCGGCGGCGCCTTCGGTCAAGCGGGTGTGCCTGGAGCTGGGCGGCAAGTCGCCGCTGCTGATTGCCGAGGATTCCGACCTGGCTGCCGCCGTGCGTTATGGCGTGCAGGACGTGATGATCAACTCCGGCCAGACCTGCACGGCGCTGACGCGCATGCTGCTGCCGGCCAGTCGGTATGCCGAGGCCGTCGAACTGGCGTTGGCAGAAACCTTGAGCCTGCGCATGGGCGATCCCCTCGACCCGCAAAGTTTTCTCGGCCCGATGTGTTCGGCCGGCCAGCGCCGTACCGTGCTCGATTACATCAAGGTCGGCCAGGAGGAAGGCGCGCGGCTGCTGTGCGGCGGCGATTCGTCCGCGGCATTCGAACGGGGTTATTACGTCAGCCCGACGCTGTTCGCCGATGTCGACAACCGCATGCGCATCGCCCAGGAAGAGATCTTCGGCCCGGTACTGTGCCTGATCCCCTATGCCGATGAGGCGCAGGCGATCCAGCTCGCCAACGACTCGCCGTTCGGCCTGTCCAGCGGCGTCTGGGCCGGCAGTGCCGAACGAGCCCTGCAATTGGGCCGGCAACTGCGGGCGGGCCAGTGCTTTGTCAATGGCGCGGCATTCAATTACCAGGCGCCTTTCGGCGGCTACAAACAATCCGGTAACGGACGTGAATGGGGGGAAGAGGGGCTCAACGAATTCGTCGAAGTGAAGGCGATCCAGGTGTGACTGTTGGCGATTCAAAGGTTATGCGCACCGGGCCTTGGCCCGGTGTCTTGCGTGGTGTTGAACCGGTATTCCATTAGTTTTTGATCAGGGGCAATGCAATGAGCGATAACAAAAACAAGATTACTCAAGCGAACCAAGAATTCAGTTTCCCGCGCAGAGACTTCCTGAAGTACAGCGCGGCAGCTGCGGCGGTGGCCGGAGCGTTCTCCATGGGCCTGCCGTTTGGCGCCATGGCTGCAGAGGCGACACCGAAACCCGGCGGCGTGCTGCGCCTGGGCCTGGCGGGTGCCAGCACCACCGACTCGAAAGACCCCGGCTCCTGGGTCGACACCTTCACCTTTGTCGGCTTCTCGGCGATCTATAACACCCTGACTGAAATCGCCGTAGACGGCTCGGCCATCCCCGAACTGGCTGAAAGCTGGATCTCGACCCCCGACGCCCGCGTCTGGACCTTTAAGTTGCGCCAGGGTGTGACCTTCCACAACGGCAAGACCCTGACCGCCGACGATGTGGTCGCCTCGATCCAGCATCACCTCGGAGAAAAATCCAGCTCGGCGGCCAAGACCGTGTTGGGCGATGTGGCCAAGGTCAGCGCCAACGGCAGCGACAGCGTGGTGTTCGAGCTGCATTCGGGCAATGCCGACTTCACCTACGTGGTCGCCGATTACCATCTGGTGATCATGCCGAGCAAGGACGGCGTGCCGGACTGGCAAGCCGGCGTCGGCACCGGCGGTTATCGTCTCAAGGACTTCGAGCCGGGTGTGCGCATGACCCTGGAACGCAGCCCGGATTACTGGAAACCCGGGCGGGCGCACTTCGCTGGCGCCGAGCTGGTCGCGATCGGCGATGGCGCCGCGCGAATCAACGCGTTGGTCACGGGCCAGGTAGACGTGATCAACAAGGTCGACCTCAAGACCGTGGCCCTGCTCAAGCGCAACCCGAACCTGGTGATCGAAGAAACCAAAGGCGCCCAGCACTACACCTTCCCGATGCTCACCGATAGCCAGGTGTTCCAGAACAACGACGTGCGCCTGGCGATGAAGCACGCGATCAACCGTGAAACCCTGCTGGCGTCGGTGCTGTACGGCTATGGCCTGGTGGGCAACGATCACCCGATCCAGCCCGGCAGCCGCTTCATCAACACGGCGCTGGAGCAACGTACCTACGATCCGGACAAGGCGCGCTTTCACCTGAAGCAGGCCGGCCTGGATTCGCTCAAGGTCCGCCTGCAGGCCTCCGACGCGGCGTACAGCGGGGCAGTCGATGCCTCGGTGCTGTTCAAGGAGCAGGCGCGGGCGGCGGGGATCGACATCGACGTGGTGCGCGAGCCGGCCGACGGTTTCTTCTCCAACGTCTGGATGAAGCAACCCTTCACCACCTCGTTCTGGTACAGCAGCCTGACCGCCGACCGCATGTTCAGCATCGGCTACGCCAAGGGCGCGGCATGGAACGAAACCCATTGGGACAACCCGCGTTTCAACCAACTGCTCAACGCCGCCCGGGGCGAAATGAACGAGCCGCTGCGCCGCGAGATGTACAACGAAATGCAGGCGCTGTGCCGCGATGACGGCGGGGCGATCGTGCCGTTGTTCGCAAGCTCGGTGGCGGCGCGTTCGAACAAGGTGGCACACGGCGGACAGACCGCGCCTTACGGTGAGCTCGACGGTTTGCGCGTCATCGAGCGCTGGTGGCAGGCGTAATTCCAAGATCCCTGTAGGAGCTGGCTTGCCAGCGAAGGCGTCGGTACAGGCAACATTGATGTTGGATGACCTACCGCTTTCGCTGGCAAGCCAGCTCCTACAGGGGGAATTCGCAGAATTCGAAGACGTGCCCATTTCAAGGAACCGCACGATGAGAAGTATTTTCAAGCTATTAGGGCAGCGCCTGGCATTAGGCCTGTTATCGCTGTTCGCCGTTTCAGTCATCATCTTCCTCGCCGTCGGCCTGCTCCCGGGCGATATCGCCCAGGCCATGCTCGGCCAGTCCGCCACCCCGGAAACCGTGGCGGCCTACCGCGCGCAACTGGGCCTGGACCTGCCGCCCCTGACCCGTTTCGGTCACTGGATCTGGCAATTGCTGCACGGTGACCTGGGCGTGTCGCTGGCCAACCAGCGGCCGATCGCCGATCTGGTCGGCAATCGCCTGGGCAACACCTTCAGCCTGGCCTTGCTGGCGGCCATGGTCTCGGTGCCGCTGGCCTTATTGCTGGGGATGCTCGCGGCCTTGTATCGCAACAGCTGGTTCGACCGCCTGCTCAACACTTCGGCCCTGAGCGCGGTGTCGTTCCCCGAGTTCTTCGTCGCCTACATCCTGATCCTGGTGTTCGCGGTGAAGCTCAACTGGTTCCCGAGCATTTCCAATCTCTCGCCGAACGCCTCGCTGGGCGAGGTACTGGAGCGCTCGGTGCTGCCGGTGGCGACCCTGAGCCTGGTGGTGATCGCGCAGATGATGCGCATGACCCGCGCCTCGCTGATCAACCTGCTGGCCAGCCCCTACATCGAAATGGCCCGGCTCAAGGGCATCAGCCAGTCGCGGATCATTTTCCGCCATGCCTTGCCCAATGCACTGGCACCGATCGTCAACGTGGTGGCGCTGAACCTGGCGTACCTGGTGGTCGGCGTGGTGGTGGTCGAGGTGGTGTTTGTCTATCCGGGCCTCGGCCAGTTGCTGGTGGACTCGGTGGCCAAGCGCGACATCCCGGTGGTGCAGGCCTGCAGCCTGATCTTTGCCGCGACTTACATCCTGCTCAATACCAGCGCCGACGTGCTGTCGATTGCCAGCAACCCACGTCTGATGCATCCAAAGGGGTAGACCATGAGCCTGCTTAAAACTTTGCTCCGGGCGCCGCTGAGTGCGCAGTTCGGCTTGCTGGTGATCGTTGTGTACATCCTGGTGGCGTTGTTTGCCCCGGTCCTCGCACCGTTTGGCGAAACCCAGGTGGTGGGCGAGGGCTTCGCACCGTGGGGTGGGCAGTTCCTGCTGGGCACCGATAACCTGGGACGCGACATGTTCAGCCGCCTGGTCTATGGCGCGCGCAACACCTTGGGCATTGCCTTCCTGACCACGGTGCTGGCGTTCCTGTTGGGCGGCACCTGCGGCCTGATTGCGGCGATCAAGGGCGGTGCGATCGACCAGGGGCTGTCGCGGGTGGTGGACATCCTGATGGCCATTCCACAACTGATTTTTGCCTTGCTGATTCTCAGTGTGGTCGGCACCAACGCGACATCGCTGGTGCTGGTGATCGCGCTGCTGGATGCGACCCGGGTGTTTCGCCTGTCCCGCGCCGTTGCGATGAACGTGGTGGTGCAGGACTTCGTCGAGGCTGCGCGCCTGCGCGGTGAAGGCCTGTACTGGCTGGTGACCCGCGAGGTACTGCCCAACGCGGCGGCGCCGCTGATTGCCGAATTCGGCCTGCGGTTCTGCTTCGTGTTCCTGTTCATCAGTGCGCTGTCGTTCCTCGGCCTGGGCATCCAGCCGCCCACCGCCGACTGGGGCAGCATGGTGCGCGACAACGCCGTGCTGATCACTTTCGGCGACATCAGTCCATTATTGCCTGCCCTGGCCGTGGCCTTGATCACGGTCAGCGTCAACTTCGTCGTCGACTGGATGCTGCATAAATCCAGCGGCCTCAAGGAATGCTGAACATGACGACCTCCAAACCCTTGCTGGAAATCCGCAACCTGCACATCGAAGGCCATTACGAGGACGCCTGGCATCCGCTGATCAAGGGCATCGACCTGACCCTGCAACGCGGTGAGGTGCTGGGGCTGATCGGCGAATCGGGGGCGGGCAAATCGACCCTCGGCCTGTCCGCCATGGGTTATACCCGCGACGGCTGCAAGATCACCGGCGGTACCGTGCATTTCGACGGCATCGACCTGCTCAAGGCCAGGCCCGAAGCCCTGCGCAAGTTGCGCGGTTTGCGCATCGCCTACGTCGCGCAAAGTGCCGCGGCTTCGTTCAATCCGGCTCACCGCCTGATCGATCAACATGTCGAGACGGCGGTGAAAAACGGCGGCATCAGCCGCGAACAGGCCATGCGCGAGGCTGTGGAGTTGTATCGCGTGCTGCGCTTGCCCAACCCCGAACAGATCGGCCAGCGTTACCCGCATCAGGTCTCCGGCGGCCAGTTGCAGCGGGTCATGACTGCCATGGCGATGGCCTGCCACCCGGACCTGATCATCTTCGACGAACCGACCACCGCCCTCGACGTCACCACCCAGATCGAGGTGCTGGCAGCGATTCGCGATGCGGTGAAGACCTACGGCAGCGCGGCGATCTACATCAGCCACGACCTGGCGGTGGTAGCGCAGATGGCTGACCGCATCATGGTGCTGCGCCATGGCAAGCCGGTGGAAGAGGCCGAGACCCGCAAGATGCTCGGTGACCCGCAGGAGGACTACACCAAGTCGCTGTGGGCGGTGCGCAGTTTCCGCACCGAACCCAAGGCGTTGCCACAGCAGGAACAACCGCTTCTGGAATTGCGCAAGAGTTGCGCCAGTTACGGTCATCAACCGGTGCTGCACGACGTTTCCTTGAAGCTGTATCGTGGCCAGACCCTGGCGGTGATCGGCGAATCCGGCAGCGGCAAAAGCTCCACCGCGCGACTGATTACCGGCTTGCTGCCGCCTACTTACGGCGAGGTGCTGTATGACGGCCAACCGCTGCCAGCGGACTTCCGCCAACGCAGCAAGGAGCAACTGCGGCGCATCCAGATGATTTATCAGATCCCCGACACGGCGCTGAACCCACGCCAGCGCATCGTCGACATCATCGGCCGGCCGCTGACCTTTTATCTCGGGCTCAAGGGCAAAGCCATGCGTGCGCGGGTCGCCGAGCTGCTGGAAATGATTGAGCTGGACCCGGCGACCTTCATGGAGCGTCAGCCCCGTGAATTGTCCGGCGGGCAGAAACAGCGGATCTGCATTGCCCGGGCCCTGGCGGCCGATCCGCAGCTGATCATCTGCGACGAAGTCACCTCGGCCCTCGATCAGCTGGTGGCCGAAGGCGTGCTCAAGCTGCTCAACCGCATTCAGCAACAGCTCGGCGTGGCCTACCTGTTCATCACCCATGACGTTGCCACCGTGCGGGCGATCGCCGACGAAGTGCTGGTGATGCAACGGGGCAGGGTGGTGGATCATGGCTCGCGCAGTGCTATTTTCACCCCACCGCATCAGGACTACACCGGATTGCTGTTTTCCTCCGAACCGCAAATGGACCCCGACTGGCTCGACCGCTTGCTGGCCAGCCGTGCTACCCCGAATTCAAACCCTACGCTGGAAAAAGTCTAAGGAATTACCATGAAAGTACTGATTGTCCACGCTCACCCAGAGCCCCAATCGTTCACCGCAGCCTTGCGCGACCAGGCGATTGCCACCCTCCAAGCCCAGGGCCACGAAGTGCAGGTCAGCGACCTGTACAAAATGAACTGGAACCCGGTGGCCAGCGCCGATGACTTCTCCTCGCGGGAAAATCCCGAGTACCTGGTCTACGCCCTGGAACAACGCCTGGGGGTGAAAAGCCAGTCCCTGGCCGCGGACATCCAGGCGGAACTGGACAAGCTGCTGTGGGCCGACCTGTTGATCCTCAACTTCCCGATCTTCTGGTTCTCCACCCCGGCGATACTCAAGGGCTGGATTGACCGGGTACTGGTATCCGGGATTTGCTATGGCGGCAAGCGTTTCTATGATCAGGGCGGGCTCGCCGGCAAAAAAGCGTTGGTCACAGTGACCTTGGGTGGCCGTGAACACATGTTCGGTGAAGAGGCGATCCATGGTCCGTTGGAGGACATGCTGCGGCCGATCCTGCGCGGGACGTTGGCCTATGTCGGCTTCGACGTGCTGGAACCATTCGTGGCCTGGCATGTGCCGTACATCAGCGACGAGGCGCGCCAGCAATTCCTTGCCGATTACGACCAGCGCCTGCAACAACTGAGCGACGACCAGCCCCTGGTGTTTCCGAAACTGTCGCAGTTCGACGAACAGCTTTATCCGCTGTCTACGAATGTCTGATTAACGCCACAAAACCTGTAGGAGCAAGCTTGCTCGCGATGAGACCATCAGCTTCACCACCTGAGTTGACTGACCCGCCGCCATCGCCAGCTGGCTCCCACAGTTTGATCTCCGTCGTACGCAAATCCTGCAGCCACCACAGATCCCCTGTGGGAGCCAGCCTGCTGGCGATGAGGCCATCAGCTTCACCACCTGAGTTGACTGACCCGACGCCATCGCCAGCAGGCTGGCTCCTACAGTTCGGTTGCGTTGGGTTCAAATCCCCGCAGCATTGTTCTGAATACGCAAACACTGAAGTCGCCGAGAATGGAATTGTTGGTGCAGTGGCGGGCTTGTAGCCTCCATTACGCCGAACACCACGATCCGCCAACGACCGGGTGGAGCTCCAGCCAGGGCTCATCAAGACGTCATACCTTGCTTTCGGCCTTACGCCCCTTCGGGGGGTTGGCTCCTATAAAAATAAGGAAGGCAGGTATGAGTATTCGTGCATGGGTCTGCGCAGCGACCCTGTTCGCGCCCGTTCCGGGTGGCGGCGTTTTGTTTCCCGCGACAGCCTTGGCGGCGGACGATCCGATGGGTTCGTTGGTACGCGGGGTGTTCGGTGACAGCCTTGAGCGCGAGCATGGCATCAAGATCTATGGCTGGGGCCAGGTCGGAGCGATCTACAACAACAACGGCACGGATGACGTCAGCAAGCAGAGCTTCTTCAATACCGACGAAGGCGTGAACCTCAATCAGTTCGCCCTTGCCGTGGAGAAGAAACCCAAGAGCAACGTGGTCGGCCGTGTGGGACCGTTTCCCGGGCCGATGCCGCAAGAGGCGGACTGGGGTTTCAACGTCACGGCGCTGTATGGCAAGGACGCACGCTTCTTCAAGACCTACGGCTGGGACGAAGATCTCAGCGTCAACCGCGATAACAAGGCCGAGGACGAAGCCTTCACCTTCGCTCAAGCGTACGTCGACTTCTACTTCCCGGTGCTGGGCGGTTCGGACCTGATGATCGGGATCTTCCACACTCCGCTGGAAAACGAAATCGGCTTCGCCTTGCCGTCGCCTGCGCCGACCGACTTCTACTCGCACACCTACTCGTTCATGCACGGTCCGGCCAAACATGCCGGCGCGCTGTATTCGTTCAAACTGCCCTCGGAGCCGGGGCAAAGCATGCTGGGTTTCGAGCTCGGTGTGGTGCAAGGCTGGAACAACCTGCAGGACCCCAACCACGACCCGGACGTGATCGCCAACGTACGCTGGCGTTCGGCGGACTTCGGCACCTGGATAGACTGGGAAAACATCTACGGCAACGGCGCCGGCGACAGCTTCGCCGAATGCAGTTGTGGTTCGCCGCTGCCGGCCGGGACCAAGGATGACGACTACAAGCGCCTGGCGTCTTACTTGACCTTGTCGCAGGTGCTCGACCCGAACAACCGCGTGGCGCTGGAGCTGAATTACGGCACACAGGAGCAGGGCGCCTTCGCCGGGTTCGCCAACAAAGACGATGCCACCTGGTACGGCACCGACATTAACTGGTATCACAAAATCAGCGAAACCCTGATGTGGAACAGCCGCGCCGAATGGTTCTACACCGACGCCCCGGTGCACGTGATGATGGCCAACATCGACCCGGACACCGGGATTCCCGATCCGACCTGGGGCAGTTTCTACGGCGTTACCACCAACCTGGCGTGGACGCCGACACCGAATGTGCGCCTGCGTCCGGAACTGCGCTACGACATCCATTCCGGCCCCGGTCGCGATGCCTACGCCGATGGGGAAAAGGACTCGCAAGTGGTGGCGTCCTTCGACGTCAGCTTCTTTTTCTAAACCGACTCTTTCGCTTGACCCTGACCCCTGCGTGATGGCTCTGCCCCCACGCTGCGACCCTGTTCGTCCGGGCTTTTGGAGTTCTACATGACAGACAACAACGATAAAAACCTGTTTGGCCGCGACTTTTCCCGCCGTGCTTTCCTGCGCAGCACCGGTATTGCCGCCGGTGGTGTGGCCTTGGCCAGTATGCCGTTCAACTTCGCCATCGGCAGTGAGCGGGTGATCAAGCTCGGCTACGTCAGCCCGCAGACCGGTCCACTGGCACCGTTTGCCGCCGCCGACAACTACATCATCGAATCGCTCAAGCAAGTGTTGAAGAACACGGTCAATGTGGGCGGCAAGGCGTACCGGTTGGAAGTTATCGTCAAGGACAGCCAGTCCAACCCCAACCGCGCGGCGGAGGTGGCGAGCGAGCTGATCCTGTCCGATCAGGTCGACTTGATGCTGGTGTCGTCAACCCCGGAAACCACCAATCCCGTGTCCGATCAATGCGAAATCAACGAGATTCCGTGTATTTCCACGGTGGCGCCATGGCAGCCGTGGTTTTTCACCCGGGGTGGCAAGCCGGATCAGGGCTTCGAGTGGACCTACCACTTTTTCTGGGGCCTTGAAGATGTGATCGGCGCCTACAGTTCGATGTGGGGCGCGATGCCGTCGAACAAAGTGGTCGGCGGCCTGTTTCCCAATGATGGCGACGGCAATGCCTGGGGCGACCAGAAGCTCGGCTTCCCACCGGTGCTGGCGCAAAAGGGTTTCCAACTGGTCGATCCCGGTCGCTTCCAGAGCCTGACCGACGACTTCTCGGCGCAGATCGCCGCGTTCAAAAAAGCTGATGTCGAGATAATCACCGGGGTGGTGATTCCACCGGACCTCAGCACCTTCTGGACCCAGGCACGCCAGCAGGGCTTCAAGCCCAAAGCGGTCTCGGTGGGCAAGGCGTTGCTGTTTCCCACCGCGGTCGAAGCGCTGGGCAAGGCCGGCGACAACCTGTCGACGGAAATCTGGTGGAGCCCGACGCACCCGTTCAGCTCTTCACTGACCGGTGCCAGTGCCGGACAACTGGCCCAAGGGTTCACCCAGGCCACCGGCAAACAATGGACGCAACCGCTGGGCTTCGTGCATGCATTGTTCGAACTGGCGGTGGACATCCTCAAGCGCACCGAGGAAGTCGGTAACGCCCATGCCGTTCGTGATGCCTTGCTCAAGACCAATCTCAATACCGTGGTCGGGCCGATCAACTGGAACGGCGGGCCGGTGAAGAACGTCGCCAAGACGCCGCTGGTCAGCGGCCAATGGCGCCTGGGCAACGACAACAAATACGACCTGATCGTGACCAGCAATGCCACTGCGCCGGCGATCCCGCTGGGCGGCGAGATGCAGGCCATTACGTATTGATCGCGGTAAAAGCAACGGGTGCACCATGCAACAACCACTTCTGCAAATGACCGATGTGCACAAAAGCTACGGCTCGGTGAAGGTCACGGACGCCATGGACCTGACCCTGCAACCGGGAGAAGCCCTGGGCATCATCGGCCCCAACGGCGCGGGTAAAAGCACGCTGTTCAACCTGATCGCCGGTGGCGTGGCAGCCGATAAGGGCACGATCCATTTCGAAGGCCGCAACGTCACCCGGGTACCGGTGTTCAAGCGTTGCCAACAGGGCATTGGCCGTTCCCACCAGATCCCGCACCCGTTCGTGAAAATGACCGTGTTCGAGAACCTGCTGGTGGGTGCGACCTTTGGCGCGCAGTTGCGTGACAAGGCGGCCAGCCAATGGTGCGCGCAAACGCTGGAACTGACGGGCTTGATGCGCAAGGCCAACGTGCTGGCCGGTTCGCTGACACTGCTGGACCGCAAACGCCTGGAAATGGCCCGCGCCTTGTCGACGCAGCCACGCCTGTTGTTGCTGGATGAAATCGCTGGCGGCCTGACCGAACCGGAATGCCTGGCACTGGTGGAAACCATCCAGGGCATCCACAAATCCGGGGTCGCCATTATCTGGATCGAGCACATCGTGCATGCCTTGCTCGCGGTGGTCAGTCGCCTGACCGTGATCAACTTCGGCGCCAAACTGGCCGAAGGCGAGCCGCGCAGCGTGATGGCCGACCCTCGGGTCCAGGAGATCTACATGGGTATCGGGAGTTGACGCATGCTGACCATTGAAAAACTCTGCGCCGGCTACGGCGACTTTCAAGCGCTGTTCGACATCAGCCTGACCCTGGAGCAGGGGGAAACCGTGGCGATCATCGGTTCCAACGGCGCCGGCAAATCGACGTTCCTGCGCTCGCTGGCGGGGCTGATCAAAAACCAGCCCGGCGCCATCACCTTCAAGGGGCAGGCCATTGGTGACATGGCGGCCAATCAGGTGCTGGAGCGCGGCATTGCCCTGGTGCCGGAAGGACGCAAGCTGTTCCCGTCGCTGAGCGTCGAAGAAAACCTGTTGATCGGCGCCTACAGCAAACGCCCGGGACCGTGGACGCTGAAGCGCATCTATCAGCTGTTCCCGGTGCTGGAAAAATTGCGCAAGCGTCCAGGCACAGCGTTGTCCGGCGGTCAGCAGCAAATGGTCGCGATCGGCCGGGGCTTGATGGCCAACCCGCACTTGCTGTTGTGCGACGAGATCAGCCTGGGCCTGGCGCCGACCACGATCAAGGACATCTACGCCGCGCTGCCGTCGATCAAGGCCGACGGCACCACGGTGATTCTCGTCGAGCAGGACATCAATCAGGCATTGAGTGTCTGCGATCGCTTCTATTGCTTCCAGGAAGGGCGCGTGTCCCTGACCGGGCGCCCAGGGGATGCGGACAAAGCGCAAATCAAAGCCGCGTATTTCGGGATCTAGATATGGAATGGCTCAATACTTTGCTGCAAGGCCTGTTGCTCGGCGGACTGTACGCGATGTTCGCGGTGGGGCTGTCGTTGATGTTCGGCATCATGCGCCTGGTCAATATCGCCCACGGTGACTTCATCGTTCTCGCGTCGTACCTGGCGCTGGTGGTGGTCAACCATCTGGGCTTCAGCCCGCTGGCGAGCCTGCTGATCGTGGTGCCGCTGATGTTCTGTTTCGGTTATCTGCTGCAACGGCTGTTGCTCAACCGCACCCTGGGCACGGACATCCTGCCGCCCCTGCTGGTGACCTTTGGCTTGTCGATCATCGTGCAGAACCTGCTGCTGGAATTTTTCAGCGCCGACAGCCAGAAACTGTCCCAGGGCGAACTGGAAGTCGCCAGTGTCGGTTTCGGCAGCCTGAGCGTGGGCGTCATGCCGCTGATCGTGTTTGGCAGTGCCTTGCTGATCATTGGCGGCCTGCAATTGCTGTTCTACAAAACCGCACTGGGCCGGGCGTTCCGGGCCACCTCCGATGACCAGCACACCGCACGGCTGATGGGCGTCAACAACGCGCATATCTTCGGTCTGGCCATGGCGCTGGCGATGGCGGTGGTGTCTATTGCCGGGGTGTTCCTGGCGATCCGTACCAGTTTCGACCCGACGGTGGGGCCGGCGCGGCTGTTATACGGTTTCGAAGCGGTGATCATCGGCGGGTTGGGCAGCTTGTGGGGCACCCTGGCCGGCGGGGTGATTCTCGGTGTGGCCCAGGCCGTGGGCGCCAAAATCGATCCGGGCTGGCAGATCCTTGCCGGTCACCTGGTGTTTCTGCTGATCCTGGTCGTGCGTCCGCGTGGCCTGTTTCCACGGAGTGTCGACTGATGAATGCCTTGAATAATCCGGCGCTGGCCTGGCGCGTGCAACGCACCACCACCAGCAGCACGATTGGTTTGTCCTTGCTGGGGCTGTGTGTGCTGGTGCTGTTCAGTGCGCCACTTTGGGCGGATCGCGCCAGCCTGCGTCTGGTGGTGGAGTTCGCGTATTACCTGGCGCTGGCGCAGATGTGGAACCTGTTGGCGGGTTACGCCGGCATGGTCTCGGTCGGGCAGCAGGCGTTCGTCGGCTTGGGGGGCTATCTGTTGTTCATGCTCGCCAGCCAGTTCGGTGTTCCGCCATTGTTCGCGGTTTTGCTCTCCGGGGTACTGGTGGCGCTGCTGGCGATTCCCACGGCGCTGATCGTGTTTCGCCTGCGTGGTGCCTATTTCGCCATTGGCACTTGGGTGGTAGCTGAAGTGTTTCGCCTGGGGCTGGCGCAGATGAGCAGTCTTGGCGGCGGCTCGGGGCAAAGTCTGCCGGCGGCGATCGTGCGGCAGATCGGCAATGACCGGGACGGTCGCGAGACGCTGATCTACTTCACCGCACTGGCAATTGCGATTGCCGCCATGGCGGTGGTGTTCTTCCTGCTGCGTTCGCGACAGGGGTTGGCACTGGCGTCGATCCGCGATTCCGAGCCGGCATCCGGCAGCCTTGGGGTCGATACGTTCCGCACCAAGCTGATGGTGTACGTGCTGGCCGCTGGTTGTACGGGGGTGGTCGGCGCGCTGATCTTCCTGCAAAAACTGCGGATTTCCCCGGACGCCGCGTTCAACCTGCAGGACTGGACCGCGGTGGTGATTTTCATTGTGATCATCGGCGGCATCGGCACTCTGGAAGGGCCTTTGATCGGCACGCTGATCTATTTTGCGTTGCGCGGATGCCTGGCGCAGTACGGCGCGGTGTACATGATTATTCTCGGGGTGGTTGCGGTGGTGATGATGCTCAAGGCTCCGCAAGGAGTGTGGGGATTGATCAGCGAACGCCTGGGCTGGCAGGTTTTCCCGATGCAGCGACGGTTGACCGTGCAATCCCGGCCATAGCGTGCAGTCCGGAGTGTGGAGTGCGAGGTACCGACAGGCTAACCTCGCTGTTCCTATAAGAACAATTTCTGTAGGCATTCTCCAGGAACCATGCCCCATGGATCGTTTACTCAGTGTCGAAGCCTTCGTGCGGGTTGCCGAAACCGGCAACTTCGCCAGGGCGGCCCAGCAGCTGGGCGTGACCCGTTCGGTCATCACCCATCGCATCCAGCAGCTGGAGCAGTTCATCAATGCGCCGCTGTTCCATCGCAGCACCCGCCATGTACGGCTCTCCGAAGTGGGGGAGACGTACTACAAGGAGTGCGCGGACATGGTCGCGAGTTTCAACTCGCTGACCGAGCACATGCGCGAACTGCGCGCCAAACCCACCGGCAAGCTGCGGGTGCAGATGCTGCCCGGTTTTGCCATCGGCCATTTTGGCCGCATGCTGGCCGAGTTCACGCGGCTTTACCCGGACATTGAAGTAGACGTCATCGTCAACGACCGGGTGGTGGACCCGATCGAAGAAGGCTTTGATGTGGCGTTCCAGATGTTCCCGCCGATGGCGGAAACCCTGATCGAGCGCAAATTGTTCAGCGTTCGCCGCTTGTTCTGCATGTCCCCCGATTACGCCAGCGAGTTCGGCGTGCCGACCCATCCCCAGGAACTGCTGCAACACAAGATCGCCCTGTATGAGGGTTATCCGTCGCGCAACCGCTGGCTGTTCAACCGCGAAGACGAGCAGGTGGAACTGAGCCTGCCGGGTCAGGTGCGCTCAAACTCGGTGCATCTGTTGCGTGATTACGCCCAGACTGGCGTGTGTATTGTCTGCTTGCCGACGCTGGTGGCCAGTGACGACCTGCTCAGCGGGCGGCTGATTCCGGTGCTGCCCGAATACGCGTTGTCCTCCTTCAATTTCTCCGCGGTGTATCCCGCCACCCAACGCCGGGCCTTGAAAGTCCGTACGTTGATCGACTTCCTGGTGGAGAACTTCGGCGATGAGCCATGCTGGGACAAGCCCTTGCTCGAACGCGGCTGGATCCGTTGAGTCACACCAAACCTGTGGGAGCGAGCTTGCTCGCGAATGCGGTTTTTCATTCGACGGGAATGTTGGCTGACACTCCCCTTCGCGAGCAGGCTCGCTCCCACAAGGATTGCAGTGACCCCAGTGTTTGCGTTTCGCGAACACTGTTGTCGCTGACTCTCTAATTGTTCCCGCAAGGCCTCAGACGTACTGTTGCCTCACTGTTACTACAACAACAAAACGGTGAAAACCATGAGTAGCGCGGCAATCGAAACGGTCTTCGGCTCGCTGGACAAGTACACCAAGGGATCGGTTGAAATCATCAGCGGCCAGGCCAGTCACTACGCCTTTTCCAACGTGTTCGAAGTGGCGGAACAATCCCGGCCTTATGAAAAGGTCGTGGTGGGTCTCAACCTCGGCTACGTCATCGAAACCCTGCGCGCGGAAGGCCAGTCGCCCTGGTACACCGCTGCGCACGACGAATTCGCCATCGTCATGGACGGTGAAGTGCGGGTGGATTTCCTCAAGCTCGATGCGCCATTGATGGCAGGCGAGGGCACGCAACTGGCCGGTGATGTGCCGGCGGGCAAACCCATGGGTTACGTCCTGCTCAAGCGCGGCCATCAGTGCCTGCTGCCGGTGGGCACGGCCTATCGCTTCGAAGCCAGTCGCCCGGGCGTGATCCTGCAGCAGACGATCAAGGGCCCGTTGTCGGTCGAGAAGTGGGCCGACATCTGCCTGAAGTGATCTGCCCAGCCGACCCCGCCAACAAAAACAAGAGGAACTCTGTCATGGCCATGCTTGAAACCGCAGCCCTTACCCCACTGTTTGCCGATGAAGACGTCCAGGCCAGCGCCGCCGACGTCGTCACCGGCTACCGCGCTTTCAAACTCGGCGCCTTCGAGCTGTCGCGCGACGAGTATTTCGCCCGTATCACCTGGCCCGCCAAAGGTCAGACCCGTTCCCATCTGATTCCGGTCGATGCCTTCCTGCGAGCCTTGATGCGCGACGTGGCCTGGGGCTTTTTCTACGGCTGGGTCAACTTCGACCACGTCATCGGCACCCGCAACTACTACGGCAAGGTCGACCTGTACGCCGGCACCTTCAATGGAACGCTCAAGGCGGCAGGGGTCAACTACACAGAAAACTTCGAGACGCCGCTGATCATGGCGACGTTCAAGGCGATCCTGCGCGACTGGACCAACGCCACCTTCGACCCGTTCGCCGCCCCGGAAGAAACCGGCAGCGCCTTCGGTCGCAAGAACGGCAACAACATCGAAGCCATCGAACGCTTTCGCATCGCCACCAAACGCATGCCCGGCCTGCCGGATGATTCGCCGCTGCGCAACGACCTGCCGGTCAACCGCCAGTTCATCGATGTGCCCCAGGACGAGCCGGAGATTCATGCGGCGGAAGGCTTCGAGGGCCAGTTGCATGCCTTCAACCTGCACAAGTACCTGTCGCGCTCCGACGTGACCTGGAACCCCTCGGTGACCTCGGTGTGCAAGGCCAGCCTGTTCTGCCCGACCACCGAAGAATTCATCCTGCCGGTGTTCCATGGCAATGACCGGATCGAGTGGTTCCTGCAGCTGTCGGACGAGATCATCTGGGATGTCGGCGACAAGGACGACGGCAACCCCCGTGCGCGCATCACCATGCGGGCCGGCGACATCTGCGCCATGCCCGCCGACATTCGCCACCAGGGCTATTCGACCAAGCGCTCGATGCTGCTGGTCTGGGAAAACGCCACGCCGAACCTGCCGCAACGCTACGAAAGTGGCGAGCTCAAGCCGTACCCGATCGAGTTCTAAGAACTCCGGTCTTGCCCGGCATCGTGTCGGGCCACGCACTCAGCTATCCAGTCAGACACCGTGCCTAAGGCGCGGTGTGAGGAAACCCTTATGCAAAATCAGCTCTATATCGATGGCCGCTTCGTTGATGCGCTCGCCGGCGGCACCATCGACGTCGTGTCGCCCCATGACGGCTCGTTGATCACCCGCATCGCCGCCGCCGAAGCCGCCGACGTCGACCTCGCGGTGGCCGCCGCCAAACGCGCGTTCCCGGCGTGGTCGGCGCTGGGCGCTGCCGAGCGTGGACGCCTGTTGCTGAAACTGGCGGACAGGATCGAGGAATGCAGCGAAGAACTGGCGCAGCTGGAATCCCTCAACACTGGGCACCCGATCCGCGATTCCCGTGGCCTGGATGTACCGCGCACCGCTGCGTGCTTCCGCTACTTCGGTGGCATGGCCGACAAGATCGAAGGCACGGTGATTCCGGTCGAAGCCGGGTTCCTCAATTACGTGCAGCGCAAGCCGATCGGCGTGGTCGGGCAAATCGTGCCGTGGAACTTCCCGCTGATGTTCACCAGCTGGAAGATGGGCCCGGCGCTGGCGGCGGGGAACACCGTCGTCATCAAGCCCTCGGAAATCACACCGCTGTCGACCTTGCGCATTGTCGAGTTGATGACCGAGGTCGGCTTCCCCAAAGGCGTGGTCAACGTCGTGCCGGGCTACGGCCATACTGCGGGCCAGGCGCTGGCGGAACACCTCGACGTCGGCAAGATTGCCTTTACCGGCTCGACCGCGACCGGTCGGCGGATTGTCGAAGCCTCCAAAGGCAACCTCAAGCGCATCCAGTTGGAGCTGGGCGGCAAGGGGGCGAACATTGTGTTTGCAGACGCCAATCTGGAAGCGGCGGTCAACGGCGCTGCCTGGGCGATCTTCCACAACCAGGGCCAGGCCTGCATCGCCGGTTCGCGGCTGATTCTGCACAAAGACATCGCGGACCAGTTCCTCGAGCGTTTCATCGCCCTGGCCAAGTCGATTCGCCTGGGCGACCCGATGGACCCGGACACCGAAATGGGCCCTCTGACTTCGGCCCTGCACCGCGACCGTGTCATGGCGTACATCGACATCGCCATCAAACAGGGCGGCAAGGTTCTCGCTGGCGGCAAGGCACCGGACGACCCGGCGCTGGCCAAGGGCTTTTATGTCGAGCCGACCGTGGTCGAGGCCAAGCCCGGTGATCGCGTGTGCCAGGAAGAAGTCTTCGGCCCGTTCGTTACCGTGGTGCGTTTCAGCACCGACGAAGAAGCGCTGGCCATCGCCAACAGCACCGAGTACGGACTGGGCAGTGGCCTGTGGACACAGAACCTGAGCCAGGCGCACAAGATGGCCGACGCCATCCATGCCGGCATGTGCTGGATCAACTGCTACAAACGCGTCAGCCCGGGCAGCCCGTTCGGCGGCGTCGGCCAATCCGGTTATGGCCGGGAAATGGGTTTCGAAGCGATCCACGACTACACCGAAGCACGCTCGGTATGGGTCAACGTCGACGCAAAAATCCCGCCACATTTCAAACGCTGAGGCCGGCCATGAATCCTTTTATTTACCAAAGCCTGCCGACCCGTGTGGTGTTCGGCTGGGGCAAGCTTTCGGCGCTGGCTGAAGAAATCGAACGGCTGGGTGCGCGGCGTGCGCTGATCCTCACCACGCCGGAACAGCACGGCCTGGGCGAGCGCGTCGCGGCGTTGCTCGGTGATCGCGCCGCGGGTGTTTATCCGCATGCGGTGATGCACGTGCCGCTGGAAGTGGCGCAAGCGGCACGCGTCGAAGCGGCGCGCCTGGATGCCGATTGCTGCGTGGCCATTGGCGGTGGGTCGACCATTGGCCTGGGCAAGGCGATTGCCATGGATTCGGGGTTGCCGATCGTGGCAGTACCGACCACTTACGCAGGTTCGGAGATGACGCCGATCTACGGGCTGACCGAAAATCGCCTGAAGAAAACCGGACGCGACCCTCGGGTCCTGCCGAAAACCGTGATCTACGACCCGCAATTGACCCTGACCCTGCCGGCGCAGATCTCCGCCTGTTCGGGCATGAACGCCATGGCCCACGCGGTGGAAGCGCTGTACGCCGAGGACGCCAATCCGATCGTCGGTTTCATGGCCGAGGAGTCCATCCGCTCGCTGGCCCAGGCCTTGCCCGGCGTGGTCAATGATCCCAACGATCCTCACGCTCGCAGCCAAGCCTTGTATGGCGCCTGGCTGGCGGGCATTTGCCTGGGCTCGGTGGGCATGGCCTTGCACCACAAGCTCTGCCACACCCTGGGCGGCACCTTCAATCTGCCCCACGCCCAGGCCCACGCCATCGTGCTGCCCCATGCCGCGCATTACAACCGCGAAGCGGCCGCCGAGCCGTTGCAACGTGCCGCGCGCGCCCTGGGTGGTAGCTCGGCCAGTGAGGTGGGTGCATTGTTGTATGCACTCAACCAGAAGCTGGGCATTCCATTGGCACTGGCGGACATCGGCCTACCGCCAAACGGTCCGGCCGAGGCTGCAAAAATTGCCTGTGCCAGCCCTTATTACAATCCACGGCCGTTTGAACAAGGCCCGATCGAAGCACTGCTGACCCGCGCATTGAATGGCCAGGCGCCAGCCTGACCCCAGCAGCGCAGCCAGCCCATGTCGGAACAAGAACAATGACCGATCAAGACAAAGTGGTAGAAAAACTGATTTCCGAGCAGGCCGTGAACAGCTTCGCCGACGCCCCGGATGCCCGCTACAAACAGATCATGCAATGCCTGGTCCGGCACCTGCACGCGTTCGTCAGCGAGGTCGAACTGACCGAACAGGAGTGGTTCGAGGGCATTCGCTTCCTGACTGCAACCGGCCAAAAATGCGATGGCCTGGTGCGTCAGGAATTCATTCTGTTGTCGGATACCCTGGGTGTATCGATGCTGGTCGACGCGATCAATCATCGACACAGCGCAACCGCCACCGAAACCACGGTGTTCGGGCCGTTCTACATCGAAGGCATGCCCGAGCGCGCATTCGGCGAAAACATGGCCTTCACCCCGGGCGAGACGGCGCTGGTGCGCGGTCGGGTGGTCGACACCCAGGGCAATGCCTTGGCCGGTGCGGTGCTGGACGTGTGGCAGACCGCCGAAAACGGCATGTATTCGGGCCAGGACAGCGAACAGCCGTTCGGCAACCTGCGCGGTCGTTATCGTACCGACGCTGACGGCTGCTTTGCGATTCGCACCATTGTCCCGGTGGCCTACCCGATCCCCACCGATGGCCCGGTTGGACGCATGCTCGATGCCGCTAATCGGCATGCCTGGCGACCGGCGCACCTGCATTTCATGGTCGAGGTGCCGGGGTATCGCAAACTGGTGACCCACCTCTTCAATCACGACGATCCGTACCTCGAATCCGATGCGGTGTTTGGTGTGAAGCAGTCGTTGCAGGTGATTTATGAGGATCGCAACAGCCACGATGAAGTGTCCGCACGCCTGGGTATGCCATTGCCGTTCAAGCGCGCGTGTTATGAATTCGTCATGGAAGCCGGGTGAAGCATGGGCCAGTTTTTTGCGGTATTCGCCACCGACCACCCGGATTCCCTGGCCTTGCGCCAGCGCCTGCGGCCCAGCCACCAAGCGCATCTGCGGGCGACCGATACCCACCGGGTGGTGGTACGCCTGGGCGGTCCGACCCTCGATGATGTCGGCGCGGCAATGAACGGCACGCTGCTGGTGATCGAAGCCGGCAGCCTGGCGGAGGTGGAAGCCTTCATCGAGGACGACCCCTACGTCCAGGCCGGGCTGTTTGCCAGCATCCAGATACGCCCCTGGCACTGGAGCCTCGGCAACCCGGAACTGCGGGGCTGACCATGACCCTCATCACCTTGTGCCAACGGGAAGACATCGCCGACTGTGGCGCCTTGGGCCTGCCTCAGCACCAGCACCTGCATCCCGCCGGCCTCGTTGCGGTGCGCCAGGGCGAGCAGGTGTGGGTGTACATCAACCGCTGCCCGCATTTTTCGGTTCCGCTGGACTATAACCCGCAGGAATTCTGCACCTATCGCGGCCAGGTGCTGATGTGCGCGCATCACAGCGCGATGTTTCGATTTGAAGACGGGCACTGTATCGATGGACCGTGTAAAGGTGCGAGGCTGGAACCGGTACCGGTGCGCTGGGTGGAAAACAGCCTGGTCATGGAGGTGGACGAGGAGGGCTGAACTACACTCTTTCGGGTGAATCACGCCCATCAGGAGATCATCATGAAAAGGTTGTCACCCATCGGCCTGTGCGTCGCACTGTCGTTATTCAGTGCCCAGGGATGGACCCAGACGGTAGTACCGCTGAAGGGCCAGACTTCGCAACAGACCCAACTGGATATCAATGAATGCAACAGCATCGCCGCCAGTAGTGCATCGACCACCTCGACACCCTCGGGCGGACGGGTCAAGGGCGCCGCCGTGGGCGCGGCTGCCGGTGCGGCCGGGGCCCAGGTGCGCGGGCGTCAGCACGACGAGTTTTATGATCGAGTCGATGACGATAAACAGCAGGACTACCGCCAGGACCGCGCCAAGCAAACGGCGGCGGCAGGTGTTGTGGTCGGCGGTTCTCGCCAGCGCCAGGAGCGCCGGGAGCAGGAGAAAACCAACGCCGCGACCACTTCGACGGCGTATACCAGTTGCTTGCAGGGCAAGGGGTATCAGGTTAATCCATGATCAAACTGGATCTGTAGAGGCGAGGCTGGTGTTTTGCCGCTGATCCAGCAAATACACCATCAGGCAGGCATACAGCGTCACGGCGATGAACAGCCCCATGCGCACCGCAAAAGCGGTGTAGACGTCCTTGCCCGCCAGGCTGTCCTGCACCGATTGCCCGAGCAGGATAATCAGGGTGACCAAGGTGTTGAGCCAGAAGCCCGGGCTAAACCGCCCCGGGCTCAAGCCATAGAGCTTGCGCGCCAGGATCAGGGCGAACAGCAGCATCCACAGGAAGAACATCCACAGGTGCACAAAGACCGTCAGTGCGCTCCAGAACGCAATGGCCAACAGGCCGCCCAGCAAGGTCGAGCCAATCAGCTCGCGGGCGGCATCGCGGGCGTTGGTGGTGGAGCTCTGCTGGCCCAGGCTCACGGCCTTGAGCACGATCGGCATGTAGCTGGCGGGGTCGATCAGGGCCAGCAGAAACGTCGGCATTACGATCAGGGTTGCGCGTAACGCCACCCGGTCGACGTTTTCAGTGGATAGAGCCGGGGCGGGTGGGGGCGTCGGGGTATTGGCCGGTTCGGGGAACAGCCAGTGACTCACCCTACCGATCAGGACCGCCAGGAGCAAGCCGCTGGTCAGCGCCTTGATCACCGTCGCCGCCAGGCCGAAGTCGGCGACTCCGGCTGCGGGGATCATGGTCAGGCCGATCACCAGGAAGGTCACCACCAGGTTGTTGCCGCCCCGTTGGCCGTAGCGAAAGACCATCAGCAGGCCGAGGCCGATCAACAGCACGCCGCTGAAGGCGTAATAACGCAGCAGGGGGATCAGCAGCAGGCCGATGCCGGTGGTCAGCATCGCAGTCAGTGCAAGCACCAGGGTGGCCTTGAACGGCAACGGGCGATTGATGCTGACCAGCAACAATGCCCCCAGCACCGGTGCCAGGAACGGGATCGGCATCCCCAGGCCAAAACTCACTGCCAGGCACAGCGCAGTGCCACAGGCCAGGCGCAGCGCGCGCTGCACCCTCGGCGAACGCTTAGTAGGCATACGACAGCCAGCTCATCAGCCACAGGAACAACCGGCCCAGTGGATTGAGCACGTTGCCTTCGGAAGGGAAGGCCATGACTTCGGCCTGGCCACCGGAGCGGATCGCGCGGTTGTCCTTGAGCATCGACAAGGATTCGGCCGAGAACTCGATGATCACCGGAAAACGCTGGGCGGGGCGCAGCCAATCACGGCTGTTCTGCACCGTCGGCAGGCTGCCGGGAGCGGCCGGGGTGCCCACGCTGACCCCGTAGCCGACGCTGCGCACGCGGCCCTGGAACACTTCGCCGGGCAGCGCATCGAGGGCAATGGACACCGGGGTCTCGGGCCTGACCAGGGCGAGGTTGTTCTCGGTCATGTCGGCGCTGATCCACACATCGTGGATTGCAATCAGGGTCATGACCGGGTTGCCGGCCGCGGCGAACTGGCCGACGTCGGTGCGCAGGTCGGTGATCAACCCGGCCGAACGGGCGCGGATCTGCGTGTTGGAAAGATCCAGTTCGGCTTTCGACAGGGCAGTGGCGGCGCTGCGCAGCAGGGCGTTGTCCTCCTCTTTGCCACCTTCCTGCTCCTTCGCACGCTGGACTTCAGCGCGGGCAGCGGCGACCTGGCTGGTGGCCGCTTCGCGGGCGGCGCGGGAAACCTCCAGCAGGCGCACGGAAACGGTCCCGGGGTCTTCACGGTACAAGCCTTCAAGCCGCTGGTTATCCTGCTTCGCCTTGAGTTCGTTGGCTTGTGCCGCGCGCAGACTGGCTTGGGCCGAGGCGATACCGGCGGTGCTGGCACCGATCTGCCGGCGGGTGGATTCCAAGTCGGCACGCGCACGGTCAACGGCGATCTGGTAGGGCTGCGGGTCCACCTCGAAAATCACCTCGCCAGCCTTCACGTCCTGGTTATTGCGCACATTGACGCGGATCACCCGGCCGGCGACTTCCGCCGCCACCGGAATCACGAACGCGCCCACCCGTGCCTGCTGGGTGTACGGTGTGAAACGGTCAGCCAACAGGTACCAGGCCAGGCTGAAAACGATCAGCAGTAACACCCACTTGATGCCTTTTTTCGCGGGATCGGCGGCAGGCTGCGCTGGCTGAGGGGAGGGCGCGGCTTCAGTCATGGTTTTTTCACCTGATTGGGCAAGGGGGAGGCAGGCTGCTCAGCCGGTGGATCGTTGAGCAGGTCGCCCCAGTCAGTCCGTTGTTCCATTTGCTGGCGCGTGGCGGCATCGACCCTGGGCTGGGCGCTGTACCAACCGCCGCCCAACGCCTTGTACAGGGCAATCACATTGCTCACCGCATCGCCACGGCTGACCAGGTAATTGTCCTGGAGTTCGAGCAGCGCGCGCTGGGCGTCCAGCACCCGCTGGAAGTCCGAATAACCTTCGCGGTACAGCGTGTTGGCCAGGGCCAGCGAACGTTGTGCGGCGCTTTCGGCCTCGCGCAGGATGCGTTCGCGCTGCAGGGAGCGGGTCAGGCCGTTGGCGGCGTCATCCGCTTCGCGTGCAGCCTGGCGCACCTTGTCGCGATAGGCTTCGATCAATTGCTGCAAGCGCGCATCCTGCACGCGTATGTTGTTGGCGATGCGGCCATAGTCGAACACGTTCCAGCGCAGGCTCGGCCCGCCAATCAGGTCGAGGCTGCGGGAGGTTGCGCTCAAGGAGTCGGTGGACCAGACGATGCTGCCCAGCAACGTCAGGGCCGGGTAGTAATCGGTTTCGGCCACCCCGACCAGCGCCGACTGCGCCGCGACATTCAGCTCGGCTGCGCGCACATCGGGCCGGCGCAGCAGCAGGTTGGCCGGCACATCCTGCAGCACGGCGCGATCCACCAGCGGGATCAACCGGGTGTTGTCGACCACCAGTGGCAGCGCACCGGGTGCCTGGCCGATCAACACGGCCAACGCATTGCGGGTGCGATGGAGCTGATCTTCCAGAAGGGGGATGGTGCTCAACGTGCCCAGGTATTGGGTCTTGGCTTGTTGCAGGTCGAGTTCGGCGGTCTGGCCGCTGTTGAACAGCTTCTCGGTGATCTCGTAGTTGCGATGTTGCTGCTTGGCGTTTGCATTGGCGACGCGCAGGCGCGCCTCGGTGGTGCGCAGGAAAAAATAGCTGTCGGCGACTTGCGCCCGCAGCAGGACCAGCACGTCGTCGTAGTTGGCTTCAGACGCGAAATAGCTGGCATCGGCGGCTTCGATGGCACGGGCGAAGCGACCCCAGAAGTCCAGCTCCCAACCGACATCGAACCCGGCGCTGTGTTGCCATAAATGGCTGTCCACCGGGTTATCCCCGCCGGACTGATGGCGGTCGATGTACACGCTGTCAGCGGCGATCTGTTGCAGCTGCGGGTAGCGCCCGCTCTCGGCGATGCCCAATTGTGCGCGGGCTTCCATCACCCGCAGGCCGGCGATCTTCAGGCTGGAGTTGTGCGCGTCCGACTCGGCAATCAGGCGGTCGAGCACCGGGTCGGCGAAGATCTGCCACCACTGGCGGATGTCCGGGTACTGCGCGCGTTGACTGGCGTGTTCAAGGGCCGGGGTGTTCCAGTGGTCGACCCAGGGTTCGCCGGGCGGCTGGAAGTCCGGACCCAGCCGAACGCACCCGCCAAGGACCGCTACCCCAAGCAGCAGCAGTCGACCATGCCGCATCCGTGTGGATGTACCTGATTGCATTGGGTGTTTTCCAACCAAAGGACATCACAGCAGCATAGCCGTCTGTATGCCTTCTGCATGGGCCTGGAGAGTCGGTACGCAAAAACGTCGCGACTGTCGCAAAAACGACCTGTTTACGCTGAACGCGAACCTTCAACAGTTTTCTGTTGAACGAGTGTTCAGCTTGGACTATGTTCGTTCCACCTTCTCTCCCGGCTGGTTGCGGGCTTGCGTTTCTTCATATTGAACGAGGCACTGGCATGCGGTTTTCACCCTTTGTTGAGCGGACGCCCGGTGTTGGCACCGCGGATTTCATCACCGATGCCGCTCTTGATGTGCCTGCTGAAGGTGACACACACAACAGCGAATCTACCGACCGACTTGCCTTGCGCGAAGCGCTTGCCGACCACTACGGCAAGCAGCTCAATCGAGAGCCGAAGACCGCGAGCGTGATCACGCTGGACGGGGCGCAGAACGCCTTGTTTGTCACGTCGATGTGCCTGCTGGCCGCAGGTGACGAGGTGATTGTCCTCGATCCGATGGTCCTGACCTGTGAGGCGTCGCTCAAGGCCTGCGGCGTCAAGCTGGTGCAGGTGGCGATCTCGGCGGAAGCCACAGCGCTGGCCAAGGCGATTACCCCGCGGACCCGGGCGATTTTCCTGTCCGGCCCGAAGCGCAACCCTGAAGCCTTGCAAGCCATCGCCGGACTCGCCATCGCCCATGACCTGTGGGTGGTGATCGACGAGGTCCATGACGACCTGACGCTGCAGCATCCACACCTTAGCCTTGCAGCAGCGCCGGGCATGGCCGAGCGTTGCGTGGTGATCGGCAGCCTGGCGAAATCCCACCCGATGGCCGATTGGGCCATGGCCTGGATCGTCGCTGATCCCGCCCTGGTCGCGCATGCCGAGTCCCTGGTATTGGCCAAGGCCTCCCAGCGTATCCGCGATTTTGTCCAGGCGTTGCAAGCGCCAGCACCCAAGCCTGTGATCAGCCGCGTGTCGAGCGAACCGGTCAGGGAGCCGGTCACTGCGCGAACCATGATCGAAGTCGACCGCCTGCACAAACGTTTTGGCAACATCGAGGTGCTCAAGGGCGTGTCCCTGACGGCCCGCGAAGGCGAGGTGATCTCGCTGATCGGCGCCAGCGGCTCGGGCAAAAGCACGTTGCTGCGCTGCATCAACATGCTCGAAGTGCCGGACCAGGGGCGCATCCTGGTGGACGGCGAAAGCATTCACCTGAACCACACCCGCCCCGGCGCACCGCTGGTGGCTGACGCCAAACAGCTGGTGCGCATCCGCTCGAGCCTGGGCATGGTATTCCAGAACTTCAACCTCTGGCCCCATCGCACGGTGCTGGAAAACCTCATCGAAGCGCCGACCCAGGTCCTTCGTGAGAGCAAGGCGGAGGCCACCGAACGTGCCGAAGCCTTGCTCGATCGGGTGGGCCTTGGGGCCAAGCGCAACGAATACCCGGCGTTTCTCTCCGGGGGACAGCAACAACGGGTGGCCATCGCCCGAGCCCTGGCCATGCGGCCCAAGGTCATGCTGTTCGATGAACCCACCTCGGCACTCGACCCGGAACTGGTCGGGGAAGTGCTGCGGGTGATCCGCTCTCTCGCCGAAGAAGGTCGGACCATGATCCTGGTAACCCATGAAATGGCCTTCGCCCGCGATGTCTCGTCCAAAGTCGCCTTTCTGCATCAAGGGCTGATCGAGGAAACCGGTTCGCCGGACGAAGTGTTCGCACACCCACGCAGCGAGCGTTGCCGGCAATTCGTCAACGCTCATCAAACTCGCTAACACCAATAAAAAGACGGGAAAACACCATGGGAAATCGACGTTTTGCACACTGGTTGACCGGCGCCGGCTGTTTGCTGCTGGCCGCCATGAGTTCGGCACAAGCCCAGCCGATCCGCTTCGCGGTCGCCGCCGAACCCTATCCGCCGTACACCGAGAAACAGGCCAACGGCGAGTGGAAGGGCTTTGAAGTGGACCTGATCCACAAGCTGTGCAGCGAAATGAAAGCCGAGTGCGAGATCAAGGAAGTGGCGTGGGACGGGATCATTCCGTCGCTGCTGGCGAAGAAGATCGACGTGATCTTTTCCTCGATGTCGGTGACCCAGGAGCGGGAAAAACAGATCGCCTTCAGCAAGGCGTACTACGACTCGGTCATCGCCGTAGTCGGGCCCAAGGACGCTTCGGTGAAGAAGTACCCGGACGACCTCAAGGGCAAGACCATCGGTGTGCAGAACTCCACGGTCAGCGCCAGCTACCTGAAGACCTACTACGAAAAAATCGCCGACGTGAAGTACTACGACACCCAGGACTCGGCCAACGCCGACCTGATCGCCGGGCGCCTCGACCTGATGATGGCCGACGGCACCGCCATGGCCGCCTTCGTCAAGACCCCCGACGCCAAGGACCTGGCCTACCTCGGCGCCGTGCCGTACGACCCGATCTTCGGCAAGGGCGTGGGTGCCGGCCTGCGCAAGGATGACACCGAGCTCAAGGCCAAACTCGACAAGGCCATCCAGGAGCTGCTGGCGAGCAAGGACTATGACGATTTGTCCCAGAGCTACTTCGGCACGAGCGTGAAGCCGGCGTTCTGATTTGCCGGATCTGTACACAGACCCTGTGGGAGCCAGCCTGCTGGCGATGAGGGCATTACAGTCGACATCGATGTTGACTGAACCACCGCTATCGCGAGCAGGCTCGCTCCCACAAGGGATCGCGTGCGCCACTGGAGACTCAAATGCCAGCAATGTTCGATTTGATCAGTTTCAGCGAGCAGGGATGGGGCACGGCGCTGCTCAAGGGCCTGTGGATGACCCTGCAGATCTCCGCCGGGGCCTTCGTGGTCGGGCTGGCCATCGGCCTGGTGGTGGCCTGCCTCAAGTTGGGTGGGCCTAGACCCGTTGCAGCGCTGGCTCGCGGCTACACGACCTTGTTCCGCGCGGTGCCGGAGCTGTTGCTGATCCTGTTGCTGTACTACGTCGGCTCCATGCTGCTCAACTCGCTGATGGCAACCCTGGGTTACGACGCGGTGAATGTCAGCGGGCCGCTGGCGGCGATCGTGGTGCTGGGCCTGGTGCAGGGCGCCTACGCGTCGGAGATTTTTCGGGCGGCGATCCAGGCCATTCCCTTCGGCCAGATCGAAGCGGCGAAAGCCTTCGGCCTGCACGGTTTCGGCCTGTTCCGGCGCGTCACGCTGCCGATCATGGCGCCCTACGCGATGGCGGGGATGGCCAACCTGTGGATCAACCTGATCAAGGACAGCGCCCTGATCAGCGTGGTCGGCACCAACGAGCTGTTGTACACCGCCCGGCAAGGGGCGGGTTCGACGCGTCATTACCTGTTGTTCTACCTCACGGCCGCGGCGCTGTACTACGCGGTGACGCTGGCGTCCAACTACCTGTCGGGACGGCTCGAGCGACGCATTCGTCGCTGGATGCCTCTTGCTGACTAAATCGGCAGAGAGAATGAAATGATTCCAGCGTGGATAGTTGAATACGCGTCGCTTCTGGTCCGAGGGCTGCAGACGACCCTTTTGATCCTGGTGATTTCCAGTGTGTTCGGTTTTGTCCTGGCGGTGCTGGTGGCGCTGGCGCGGATCTCGAAGAACACGGTCATCGCCAAGCTCAGCCTGTTCTACACCAGCGTGACCCGCGGCACCCCCTTGCTGATCCAGATCTACATTTTCTACTACGGCCTGGGCAGCCTGTTTGCGCAGTTCCCGCTGATTCGCGGCAGTTTCCTCTGGCCGTACCTGCGTGACGGCTACTGGTACATCGTGTTCGCCCTGGTGGTGTCGGTGGGGGCCTATGTCGGCGAAGTGATCCGCGGTGGCCTGCTGGCGGTGCCCAAAGGCGAAATGGAAGCGGCTTCGGCGTTTGGCATGACCCCGCGCCAGACCCTGTTGCGGGTGCGCTTGCCCCGGGCACTGCGCCTGCTGTTGCCGACGCTGGCCGGGGAAACCGTGATGCTGCTCAAATCCACGGCCCTGGCCTCGACCATTGCCGTGATCGATCTGTTGGGCGCGGCCAACGTGGTGCGCGCGCAAACCCTGCAAGTGTATGAGCCGTTGCTGCTGGTGGCCGGTGTCTACGTGTGCCTGACGTTCCTGATCGAGGCGCTGTTCGCCTTCTTCGAGCGCCGTGGCACCCCGGTTCGCAGGTCCGCTTGATGAAAAGCACGCCAATGGTTGACCGCTCCTTGCAAGGCATTGGCCTGTGCACCCTGGGCTACGCGTTCCTGTCCTTGCAGGACGCCGGCATCAAGTGGCTGGTGGCCGATTATTCGGTGTTCACCATCCTGTTCTGGCGCGCCCTGGTGGTGGTGCTCGCCTGTTTGCTGATCGGGCGCCTGCAACTGGTGCGGCGTGCCTGGCGCTCGTCCAGCCGGCGGCTGCTGGTGGTGCGCGGCCTGCTGTCGATCGCGGCCTGGCTGCTGTACTACACGGCGGCCCGCGACCTGACCCTGGCGGAGATGACCACCCTGTATTTCTCGGCGCCAATCATGGTCACGGTGCTGGCGACGGCGATTCTCAAGGAACGGGTCAACGGCTGGCAGTGGTTCACCCTGATCATCGGGTTTATCGGGGTGGTGATCGCCTGTCGCCCGAGCAACATGGCCGATCCGCTGCCCATTGTCCTGACGCTGCTGGCGGCGATGTGCTGGGCGTTCACCTATATCCAGTTGCGCCAGGTCGATGAGCAGACCTCGGTGCTGGAGCAGATGCTGATCACCAATGTGGTGTTTGTGATCTGCATGGCGCTGGCGTTGCCCTGGACCCACACCCCGGCACCGGTTCCAGCCTGGCTGGGCATGCTCGGCGCCGGCCTGATGGGCGGCATCGGCCAGTTCCTGCTGTTCGCCAGTTTCCAGCGCGCCACCGCGACCGTGCTGGCGCCGTTCGAGTACACCGGGCTGATCTGGGCCTTCCTGCTGTCGAGCCTGATCTGGGGCACGCTGATGGATGTGTCGTTGATGATCGGCGCCGGGTTGATCGCAGTCAGCGGCACCCTGGCGATGATTTTCGGTCGGCACCCGTCGCAGGACGTCGTCGGCGCCGAATGTTCCGTGTCGCAACCCCTTTATCCCGAAGCGGACGAGATCAAACCCGATGGCGGCCGGACGGGTGTCGCGGATCAATGACAGGAGGACAAACGGATGGCGCAGGATATTTCGTTCAGCGTTCGCAACAACAATGGCGATCCGGTGCAGGTCGGAGTCTGGCGCTTCGAGGGTTCCGAAGGTGGACCGAAGGTGCACTTGCAGGCCGGGGTGCATGCCGATGAAATCGCCGGCATGCTGGTGCTGCATCTGTTGATGCAACGCCTTGAAGCGGCTGAGTCGCAAGGCCGGCTCAAGGGCAGTGTGACGGTGGTGCCACAGGCCAACCCGCTGGGCATCGGCCAGTTTCGCCAGGGGCGGATTCTTGGGCGCTATCACGATGCAACCGGGCATAACTTCAACCGGGGTTTCGATCAGTCGGCCGCGATGCAGCGACCTTCTACAGCCGTCCAGGCGTGGCAACAGAAACTGGTGCAACTGGCGGCGCCGGCGGATGTGGTGCTGGACCTGCACACCGACGACGAGGCGCTGCCCTACCTTTATGTGCACCGCAGTTTCTGGCCCCGTGGCCGTGAACTGGCGGCGGCGCTGCGCATGGACGTGGCGATCATCTGGGATGACGGCGACGACGGCTCCTTCGAGGAAACCATCATTGCCCCGTGGCTGCGCGAGGGCACGACCGCGCACCGCATGGCCGCGACCCTGGAGCTGCGCGGGCAGGGCGACGTCAGCGACCGTTTCGCCGAACAGGATGCCCAGGGGCTTTACGCCTGGCTCTGCGCTTATGGGGTGATCGACGAAGGGGCGGCGCCCGCCGACTGGCCGGTCGAGGCGGTGGAGATGGGCCACATGGAGACCGTTCTTGCGCCGCAGCCTGGGGTGCTGATCTTCGAGAAGGAACTGGGCGATCGGGTCGAGCAAGGTCAGCGCTTCGCACGCATCCTGCGCCGCCCCGGCGATCCGTCCTCCGAGGTGGTGCTGTATGCCGAGCAGACCGGGCGCCTGGTCACACGCTATCGCGATCGCCTGATCGCCCAGGGCATGGGGGTGGCGAAGTTCACCGGCAGCCGCCCGTCGCGCAACTGGAGCGGTGGGTTACTCGACCCCAACTGAGTGGCGCCTATCTGACAACCGCTCATCGCTGGACTACGCTGCGATACGTACCCTTGTCCAGAACCTGTGACGTAAGGAACCGATGCATGCGGAGCAGGCTCCTCACCCCATTGATCGTCATGTTCGCGATGTGTTGGTCGGTACTGCTGTGGGCCGAGGATGCGGCGAAACCGCTGGATCCTGCACCTACGCCAGCGGAACTGAAGATCGCCAATCGCAGCATCATGGTGTTTCGCGGCGCGCTGCTGGGTGAAACGCCGCAGACCCGGGTCAAGCGGGCCAGGACAGCGATCAACGAAGCACTGGATGACGCGGACGACCTGCGGGTCACCCTCGATGCCATCCAGGACAGCTACCTGGTGCTGCTGGGCGCCAAGCGCGCCTTTATCGTGTCCCCAAAGGATGTCGATGCCAGCGAGTTCGAATCGGTCAGGCAGGCGGCAGAAAGTGCCGCCGACAAGCTGCGCCAGGTGGTGGCCGAAACCGGGGAAGCCCGCAGCCTGCATCTGATTTTCCGGTCACTGGCGGGCGCAGCGATTGCCACCGGTATTTATTTCGCCTTGCTCTGGGGCATGGCCTACCTGCGCCGCCGCTTGCTGAAGAAACTGCCGGACCTGATGCACCGGCACACCCAGGCCCTGAAAGTCGGGCGGGTGCAGGTGATCGATGCCAACTACCTGTATCCGCTGGTCAGCCGCTTGCTGGGGTTACTGCGCTGGCTGGTCGTGCTGTTGCTGACTTACGAATGGCTGGGTTTTGTCCTGTCGCGATTTCCCTACACCAGGCCTTGGGGTGAAAGCCTCAACAACTACCTGCTGGAAGTCGCGGGTTACTTGTTCGAGGGTATCGTCGGCGCCATACCGGGACTGGGCGTGGCCCTGGCAATCTTCTTCATTGCCCGGGGCACCACGGCCTTTGCCCGACGGATCCTGCGGCGCATGGCCACGCCCGGCACCTTCAGCTGGTTGAACCAGGAAACCTTGCAACCGACCCAACGGCTGACGTCGCTGGCCATCTGGCTGTTCGCCCTGGCGATGGCCTATCCCTACCTGCCGGGCGCTGGCACCGATGCGTTCAAGGGGCTGTCGGTGCTGATCGGCCTGATGATTTCCCTGGGCGCTACCAGTGTGGTCGGGCAGGCGGCGGCCGGTTTGATCCTGACCTACACCCGCACCTTGCGCCCCGGCGAGTTCGTGCGCATTGGCGAATACGAAGGCACGGTGACTGAACTGGGCATGTTCACCACGCGCATTCGTACCGGCCTGGGGGAGGTGCTGACGCTGCCCAATTCAATGATCACCGCCACCGTCACCAAGAACTATTCGCGCACCGTGCAAGGCCCGGGTTACGTGGTCGACACTGTGGTGACCATCGGCTACGACACGCCGTGGCGCCAGGTCGAAGCGATGCTGCTGGAAGCGGCCCGGCGCACCCCCGGCGTCCTCACTGATCCACCGGCGCAGGTGTTCCAGACGGCCCTGTCGGATTTCTATCCCGAATACCGCCTCGTGGCCCAGGCCATCCCCAGCCAGCCACGCCCGCGCGCGGTGTTGTTGAGCATGTTGCACGCCAATATCCAGGATGTGTTCAATGAGTACGAGGTGCAGATCATGTCGCCGCACTATCTGGGCGACCCGGACTTTGAGAAGCGGGTGCCCAGGGACCAGTGGTATGCCGCCCCGGCGCAGAAAGAAGGGCAGCGCTGAGGTGGGCCGCGAGTGACCAGACGCCACCGTGCTTTCGCCGGTTTCATTCTCCTGGCCGTAGGCCTGATGGTCATGTCTGCGCTGTTGTTGCTCAAGTCCGAGACGCAACGGCGGGAAACGCGTTTTTCCGAATACGTGCAGAACATTTCCGGCATCGTGCGCAATCAGCTCGACACCAACGAAGCGGTACTGGCCGGGTTTTCCGCTTTTCTCCAGGCGGTCGACCAAAGCGACACCGAAGCGGCGGCGCGTTATGCCGCCGCGGTGATGTCGGCGTACCCGCATCTGTACATGCTCGAAGCGGCACGCGCGGTGCCGGTGGCCGAGCAGGCAGCTTTCGAAGCGCTGCTGCGCCGCACCTGGCGACCGGACTTCACCCTCAAGGATTTTCCCACCCTGACTCGGCAACCCGCCCGGCACCAGGCCTTTCTGCGCGAGACCTGGCCGGTGCTGTTCATGTACCCGGTGCTGTCGGAGGCCAATGCGATCTACGGCGTCAGGCTGGAAACCGTCGGTTATCTGTCCCATGCGCTGGCCCGCACCTACAACAATCCCAAGCCGGTGGTCTCGCCGGTGTTCTCCATGTACGAGGGCGGCGATGCGTTCATTCTGATGCAATCGGTCAACCGGCCTGAACGAGTGCGCGAAAGCTCCCGACCGAATTTCTTCGGCAGCACCATGGTCGCCTTGCTGTTGATCAGGACCGGCTCGCTGCTGGATGCTGTGATTCATGCCAACGTCGACTCGCGGGTGCACATTCGCGCGGTGCTGCAGACCGCCGCCGGCACGGAAAGCCATGTCTTCGCCACGGGGACCTCGGATGCCGGATTGATCGATGGTTTTTTCCTGCCCCTGCTTGAAGAACGGGTGGAGATTCACAGTGCCTCGCAGCCGATGACGTTGCTGTTCGAGCGTCAGTTGCGCCTGGCCGACGTCCTGACCGGGCAAGCCTTGGCACTCCTGGCGATACTGGGTGCGGCGTTCGTGCTGATCCCGCTGCTGCTGATCCGGCATTTCAAGGCGCTCGAGCGGGCAGACGCCGAGCACCAGCGCTCGGCTTACCTGGCCACCCATGATGTGCTCACCGATCTGCCCAACCGCTACCTGTTTGCCGAACGCTTCGAGCAGGCGCTGTCCCGCTGGAAGGGCGACCGGGTGCCGTTTGCGGTGCTGTTGATCGATCTGGATCATTTCAAGGACATCAATGATCGGTATGGCCATGAGGTCGGCGATCAGGTCTTGCGCGCGCTGGCCAGTCGCATGCTGGGGGCCACGCGTACGGGGGACACGGTTGCCCGCTATGGCGGCGATGAGTTCGTGGTGCTGGTCACCGACCTGGCCGATCCGGATATGGCCGAGGTCAAGGCTTCGAAGATGTTCGAGGCGATTGGTCAGTCAATCGTTACCAGTGCGGGGGAGATTTCACTCTCGTGCAGTATCGGCATTGCCCTGTGTCCGTTGCATGGGCAGACGCTCGACACCTTGCTCAAGGCGGCTGACCAGGCGATGTATGGGGTCAAGCAACTGGGACGAAAGGGCATTGCCGTGACCAGGGCCCTGTAAGAGCTGGCTTGCCAGCGAAGGCGGCCTCCCACGGGGGCACCCCGGTCAAGCTGTAGGAGCTGGCTTGCCAGCAATGGTCGTCAACGATGACGCGAACTGTCTGAATGACTGCGTTGTCCAGACGTTTTTCGCGAGCAAGCTCGCTCCTACAGGAGCGAACGCCGCCAGATCAATGCCTGCACTCCGACAACACCACCTGGCAGGTACGGGGTGTGCCACCCGACCGGCCGGCATAACGGATGCAGTTATTCAAGGATTTCTGCCGCGCGATGCTCAAGGTGTTGCCCCAGGCGAGACCACCCTCGCCGGCAGTGGGCAGTGCCTTGGCATAGCAGCTTGAGCCCATGTTCGAGGCCGAGTAGCGGGCCGTGGAGGACTTGCCTGAACATCCCGCCGTCAGCACCAGGTTGATGGCGATAAGGGAGGGCAGGACCCATGACATGCATTGGCTCGCGGTGATTGCGGTCATCCCGTTTCCCCTGGATCAGGCGGCTGTAAACCTGTGGTGTGCCTGATCAGTCTAGACGGCCGGGGCCCCGGCGGGCGTGCGGCCGATCAACAGTCATGGCGCCCTTGTCGCATGGATTTGAAATGCACGGCATTACCCGCCAGAATCGCCTCCGTTTCGGCCAAAGGTGCCGGACGTTCGCGGTGAAAAAGGGGCTGCAGTTGAACGAACAGACATTGTCCATGCGCCTGGAGCGCGTGGCGGCGCATGTGCCCGTCGGGGCGCGCCTGGCCGATATCGGCTCGGATCACGGCTACCTGCCGGTGGCGTTGCTGCGCCGTGGCGCCATCGCGGCGGCGGTGGCCGGCGAGGTGGCGTTGACGCCGTTCCACGCGGCCGAACGCACCGTGCGCGAGAGTGGCCAGGCGCAACGGATCACCGTACGCCTGGCCAATGGCTTGGCCGCGATCGAGCCGGGAGACGGGATCACGGCGATCACCCTGTGCGGCATGGGTGGCGAGACGATCCGCGACATCCTCGACAGCGGCAAAGCACACCTGAGCGGCCAGGAACGCCTGATCCTGCAACCCAATGGCGGCGAACAGCCCCTGCGGCAATGGCTGATGGACAATGGCTATCGCATCCTCTGCGAGGAAGTGCTGCGGGAAAATCGCTTCGACTACGAAATCATCGTCGCCGAGCGTACCGGACCGGTGGTGTATAGCGCCGAGGAGCTGTACTTCGGCCCGCTGCAGATACAGGCCCGCAGCCCGGCGTTCCTGGTCAAGTGGCAGCGAATGCTGCGCGTGAAGCAAAAGACCCTGAGCCATTTCGGCCGGGCGCGGCAGGCGGTGCCTGAGGACAAGGTGCAGGAGATTGCACGGCAGGCCCGGTGGATCACCGAGCGGCTGGCTTGAGCCTAGTACCGCGTGCTTTCACGCAACTGCGCCGGACTCACGCCAAGGCGCTGCTTGAAAGCGGTCGTCATGTGCGCCTGGGAGTTGAAACCGCAGGCGTGGGCGATCTCCGCCAGCCGCGCGGTCGAGTCGCGCATCAGGGTCCGCGCCTTGGCGAGGCGGCGGTCGATCAGGTAACTGTGGGGGCTTCTACCCGTCGCGGTCTTGAAGGCCCGCATGAAATAGCCTTCGGACAATCCGAGCAACTGCGCCATCGCCTGTACACCCAGCGGACCGCCGAGGCCGGCGTCGATGAATTCATCGAGCAAGCGCATGCGGCTGGCGGTTATCGAGCCCTGCAGCGGTGCCGATAGCGCTTCGTTACCCTGGGCCCGTTCAGCCAATGCGAGGGCCCAGGCTTCCCAATCGTCTGCCACTCTGGGCTGTAACAGCGCGCGGCGCATCCGCAAGGCGAGGGCGGTAGCCTGTGGATCGATGCGGTTATTAAAGGCACGATCCCCCGGAAGCGCCAAACCGTCGGTGCGCAGCACCCGCAGGTACTCACCGCCCGTGGGCGATTCGGACAACACATCACACCCTTCGGGGACAAACGCCAGGCCGTTGGGCATGGCCACGAAGGGCTGCACCCGATCGCTGCCGATGGCGTGTCGGCCGCGCTGGCTGTCGAAAGCAAAGCCAATTGCCGACTGGGTCGCTACATAGCGGGTCGCGTAGGCGCTGCCGGGTAGCAATTCGATCGCCCAGGGCCCGGCCTCGATGCGGCGCACCGGTTCAGACGGGAAGGGCGGTTGCTGGCGGTTGTGACGGTTCATGAACACCATAGTAGAGAAAAGAGGCCGCAAAAGTCAGGTCGGTTTTCTGAAAGCCGGCCAGTGGCGCCCGTGTCTACACTGGGCAACACCTCAGGGAGACGCCTCATGTACAGACTGACTCGCGACGATATCGAACAAGCTGCCGGCCTGGTCTACCAGGTAATGCCTGCCACCGCGCAGTACGCCTGGCCCTTGCTGGCCGAGCGGTTGGGTTGCACGGTGTGGGTCAAGCACGAAAACCACACGCCTACCGGTGCCTTCAAGGTGCGAGGCGGCATTACTTTCATGCACTGGCTAAAGCGCACCCATCCCGAGGCGCAGGGCATTGTCACCGCTACCCGCGGCAACCATGGCCAGAGCCTGGCACTGGCGGCGACCGCACTGGGTTTGCGCTCGCTGATTGTCGTGCCGCAGGGAAACTCGCTGGAGAAGAACAATGCCATGCGCGGCTTTGGCGGTGAAGTGGTCGAGTATGGCCGCGATTTCGATGAGGCCCGGGAAGAGGCCGCCCGCCTGGCGAGCGCCCATGGCCTCTACCTGGTGCCGCCGTTCCACACCGAGCTGGTCAAAGGCGTGGCCACCTATGCGCTTGAGCTGTTCAAGGCCGCGCCGGACCTGGATACCGTCTACGTGCCGATTGGCTGTGGCTCGGGCATCTGCGCGGTCATCGCCGCCCGCGATGCGCTGGGCCTGAAAACCGAGGTGGTGGGTGTGGTCTCCAGCGAAGCGGCGGCCGCGAAACTTTCCTTTGAAGCGGGTGCAATATGCGAAACCGCGTCAGCCGATACCTTTGCCGACGGCCTGGCCGTGCGCAAGCCCATTGCTGAAGCCTTTGCCGTCTACGCGCGAGGTGCGGCGCGGATCGTGTCGGTCACAGACGCGCAGATTGCCGAGGCCATGCGCGTGTATTACACCGATACCCACAATCTCGCCGAAGGGGCAGGCGCGGCGGCCCTGGCAGCGCTTATACAGGAGCGTGAAACGATGGGGGGCAAAAGGGTGGGTGTGATTCTGTCCGGGGGGAACATCGACAGATCAGTGTATGCGCGAGTGATTGGGTGACGGCAATTGGCGTTGTACACAAATGCCGTGCCTGGCACATCCCCTGTCTGGGGCGTCCTACTGCCATCGCCGGCAGGCCGGCTCCCACAATTGGTCGGCGTCGTTCACCAATTCCGTGCTTGGCGAAGATCTCGGGTCTGACGAAGATCCCCTGTAGGAGCTGGCTTGCCAGCGAAAGCGGTCTGACATCCAACATCGATGTCGACTGACACGGCGCCTTCGCTGGCAAGCCAGCTCCTACAGTTGATCGGGTCGTACTCAAATTCCGTGCCTGGCAAAAATTCCCTGTGGGAGCTGGCCTGCCGGCGATGGCGACCTCACAGCCAAGCAATTG
>Ga0160432_100065_pt1 | contig 118615 bp, 129 predicted proteins | sample HID1971M_E0MG_FD_108250 | JGI IMG/M metagenome (GOLD analysis project Ga0160432, IMG submission 108250) | Enriched millipede-associated microbial communities from UW Madison campus, WI, USA - HID1971M_E0 MG | ecosystem: Host-associated > Arthropoda: Insects > Digestive system > Unclassified ... | reverse complement strand
CTGTTCAAAGGTTACATCTTTAATGTCTTCGTTGCTGTTTTCTTGATTGTTTTCTTTATCGTCCATGATATTACCTATTTTCGGTGGTTGGTATTTATAGATAATAACAGGGGTGCGATTAAGCTGTTTGGTATTGGTGTAATGGTTTATTGCCGGTGGCGATAATCAAATGCCTAAACAAAAAAAACTCGGCTCTTTCAAGCCGAGGCTATTGCGTGTTAACGGTAACGCTTACAGTGTTGGGTAGTCGATGTAGCCGACCGGGCCCTTGGCATAGAACAGCTCCGGACGCGCGTCATTCAGCGGCGCATCCGCTTTCAAGCGCGCCGGCAGGTCCGGGTTGGCAATGAACGGTACGCCGAAGGCGACGGCATCGGCCTTGCCGCTGGCCAGCCATTGGTTGGCACTGTCCTTGGTGAAGCGTTCGTTGATGATGTACGGGCCGCCAAAGGCTTCCTTGATCTGCGGGCCGAGGCTGTCGGCGCCTTCTTTCTCGCGCGAGCAGATGAATGCGATGCCACGCTTGCCCAGTTCGCGAGCGACGTAGGTGAAGGTCTCTGCCAGGTTGTCATCGCCCATGTCATGGGAGTCGGCGCGCGGTGCCAGGTGCACACCGACACGGCCGGCGCCCCAGACTTCGATCGCGGCGTCGGTCACTTCCAGCAACAGGCGAGCACGGTTTTCCACGGAACCACCATAGTTGTCGGTACGCTGGTTGGTGCTGCTTTGCAGGAACTGGTCGAGCAGGTAACCGTTGGCGCCGTGGATTTCCACGCCGTCGAAACCGGCGGCCTTGGCGTTCTCGGCACCGGTGCGGTAGGCGTCGACGATGTCGGCGATTTCCTCGGTTTCCAGGGCGCGCGGGGTCGGGTAGTCGGCCAGTGGACGAACCAGGCTGACATGACCCTTGGGCTGGATGGCGCTCGGAGCGACCGGTGCTTCACCACCCAGGTACGATGGGTGCGATACACGACCCACGTGCCACAGTTGCAGGAAGATCTTGCCGCCCGCGCCGTGGATCGCCTTGGTCACGTTTGCCCAGCCACGCACTTGGTCGTTGGACCAGATACCCGGGGTGTCCGGGTAGCCGACGCCCATCGGCGTGACCGAAGTGGCCTCGCTGAGGATCAGGCCGGCGGAGGCGCGTTGTACGTAGTACTCGGCCATCAGGGCATTCGGTACGCGGCCTTCATCGGCGCGGCAACGGGTCAGCGGGGCCATGATGATGCGGTTGGCCAACTCGAGGTCGCCCAATTTGATCGGATCGAAAATAGTAGTCATTTATTGCATCCCTCGTGAGGTATCAGTTGGTAGCGGGGGCCAGTTCGGGATTACCGCTCTGACGGAAAGTGATCAGGGTGACCAGCAGGGCGAGCACCGCCAGTACGGCTGCCGCGAGGGGCACGCTGGTCAGGCCGAACCCGTGAGCGATGACGCTGCCGCCGACCCAGGCGCCGAGGGCGTTGCCGACGTTGAAGGCGCCGATGTTCAGGGTCGAGACCAGGTTCGGCGCGGCCTTGCCGTAGGTCACCACGTTGACTTGCAGGGCGGGCACGGCGGCAAAACACGCGGTGGCCCAGAGGAACAGGGTGATTTCAGCGGGGATCAGCGCGACGCTGGTCCAGGTCAGCACGGTGGAGACCACGGCCATGGCGACGAAGACGCCGATCAGCGTCGCGGCCAGGCCTTTGTCCGCCAGCTTGCCGCCGATGATGTTGCCCACCGTCAGGCCCAGGCCGATCAGCATCAGGGTCCAGGTCACGCCATGGGGCGAGACGCCGGTGACTTCGCCCAACAGCGGCGCGACGTAGGTGAACAGGGTGAACACCGACGCGGCGAACAGTGCAGTCATGCTCAGCGACAGCCAGATGCCGGCGCCTTTGAGAGCGCGCAGCTCGGCGCGCATGTCGAGTTTCTCTTCATCGCGCTTGGCCGGCAGGAAGCGGATCAGGCCGATCAGTGCGATCACGCCGATCACGGTCACTGCCCAGAAGGTCGAACGCCAGCCGGCCTGCTGACCGAGCGCGGTACCCAGCGGCACGCCCAGCACGTTGGCCAGGGTCAGGCCAGTGAACATCAGGGCCACGGCCGATGCGCGCTTGTTGGCCGGCACCAGTCCCGCCGCCACGACCGAGCCGATACCGAAGAACGCACCGTGACACAGCGCGGTGACCACGCGGGCAAACATCAGCACGTTGTAGTCGCTGGCCACTGCGCAGAGCAGGTTGCCGATAATGAAGATGCCCATCAACGCGACCAGGGCGGCCTTGCGCGGCAGCCGGGCGGTGGCCAGTGCCATGAACGGCGCACCGATGGCCACGCCCAGGGCGTACCCGGTCACCAGCCAGCCGGCGCCGGGGATCGACACACCGAGGTCGGCAGCCACGTCGGGCAGCAAGCCCATGATGACGAACTCGGTGGTGCCGATGGCGAAGGCGCTCAAGGCCAATATGAGTAGCGAGAGGGGCATTGGATAATTCCTTTTCGGCTGGCTGACGTAAAGGGTCAGAGCTCTTTGCTGAAGACTTTGAGGAACTCCTGAATGGTTTCCTCATTGCGTTTAAAGAAATGCCACTGGCCGACTTTGCGGCTGCTGATCAGGCCGGCGCGTTGCAGGGTGGCCAGGTGCGCGGACACCGTGGACTGCGACAAACCGCAACGTTGATCGATCTGCCCGGCGCAAACGCCGTGCTCGTTGCTGTGGGACTGGTCTGGAAATTCGACGTCCGGATTTTTGAGCCAGTGCAGGATTTCTCGCCGTACCGGGTGCGCCAGGGCTTTTATTATTTCGTCGAGTTCAAGGTTCATGGTTGGGGGCTCGTGATGTGTAAAACGCTATATCGCGATGAAGCGAACTTTAAATCGTTATTTCGCGATATACCAATATGATTTTGGTCTGACGACTGAATAAATCGGTATATCGGGTTATAACGATATGTTGGGTGTAGAGACACAGGCGCAATGTTAAGCTGCGCCCATGAACTATCTCGCACATCTTCACCTCGGTGGCCAGCGTCCTGGTCAATTGCTCGGCAGCCTGTATGGCGATTTCGTCAAAGGGCGGCTGCAAGGGCAGTTCGACCCGGAGATCGAAGCGGCCATCCAGCTGCATCGCAGCATCGACGTATTCACCGATCGCCATCCGCTGGTGGATACCGCGTTGTCGCGGTTTTCCCTGACGCGTCGGCGCTATGCCGGCATCGTGCTCGACGTGTTTTTCGACCATTGCCTGGCCCGGGACTGGGCGCTGTATGCCGACCGGCCGCTGGAGTTGTTCACTTCGGACGTGTACCGGGTGCTGTCCACACAAGCGCAACTACCGGAACGCCTGGCGAAAATCGCACCGCACATGGTGGCCAACGACTGGTTGGGTTCGTATCAGGAATTTGAAGTGTTGGAGCAGGTGTTGAGGGGGATTTCGCGGCGCTTGACCCGGCCGGAAGAGCTGGCGGCTGCGATGCAGGAACTGCGGGTGCTGTATGAGCCGTTGAGCGAGGATTTCCGGTTGTTCTATCCGCACCTTCAGGATTTCGCCCAGGCAACGCAGATCTAATGTGGGAGCGGGCTTGCTCGCGAATGCGGTATGTCAGTCAACATCAATGGTGAAGGAGAATCCGCATTCGCGAGCAAGCCCGCTCCCACAGGGGAAATGGGTCAGGCCGCGATAGCGGGGCGTATTGGGGCTTGCTGTTTCTCTGGTACGACTCCAAACAACGCCTTCTGCACCGCCTGCTGGGCTTCGAACGCCAATGCCGCACGCTCGCGACCTTCGCAGGCAATCGGCTTGAGCAGGTGGATCTCCACACCGCCCCGGTCATTGGCAAACAGGCGCATCAAGTGCGACAACAGATCATCGTCGCCAACGAACGGCGCCAGGGTGTCGGGCTCGCCGTTGCGCACATAACGAATCGCCACCGGTTGCAGCGCCACTTCGGAGTCGATGGCGGCTGACAGCAAGCGACCGTGGAAGGTGCGCAGCGAGCGACCGTCCGTGGTGGTGCCCTCGGGGAACATCAGCAGCGGGTGGGCGTGCGCCAGGTGGCGGGTCATCTGTTTGCGGATCAACTGGCTGTCGCCCGAACCACGGCGGATGAACAGGCTGCCGGCCTTGGCTGCCAGCCAGCCGGCGACGGGCCAGGTGCGCACTTCGGCCTTGGACAGGAACGACAGCGGCGTGAGCATGCCCAGCAGCGGTATATCGGTCCAGGACACGTGATTGCTGACCCACAGCATCGGCACTTGCGGCAGCTTGCCGTGAACCGTCACATCGAAGGGCAGGGCGTTGCCCAGGCGCGCCATGAAAAACCGCGACCAGCGCTGGCGACGTTCCATCGAGTGGGCCAGCCCGAGCCGTTCGAACACGCCGAACACGCTGGCCATGCTCAAGCCGAGCCCGACCACCAGCAACACCCGTGCGATTCGCGCGTACACGCGCAAGCGACTCATTACACGGCCGCCTTGAAGTGTTTGGCGTAACGCGGGCAGAGTTCGTCGCGCTTGAGCAGGATGAACACATCGGCCACCTGGAAATCTTCGTCCCAGCACGGATCGCCGCAGATCTTCGCGCCCAGGCGCATGTAGGCCTTGAGCAGCGGTGGCATTTCGGCGATCACGTTGGAGGGAATATCCAGGGTCGGCAGCGGCTTTTTCGGTTCGGCGCGCAGGTGTTCGGTGCACAGGTAGCGTTCGCGCAGGCGCTGCATGATCGCGTGGGCCTGGATCCCGCCGTCCTGCATCGGGATGCTCGCGCACCCCATCAGGTAGCTGTAGCCGCCCTGGTTCAGTACTTCGGCAAGCTCACCCCAGAGCACGGCGATGGTGCCGCCGTTGCGGTAGGCCGGGTCGACGCAGGTGCGGCCGATTTCCAGGATCGGGCCTTGCAGATGGACCAGGCCGTGCAGGCTGAATTCTTCCTCGCTGTAGAACTTGCCCAGGCTGCTGGCGGCGGTGTGGTCGAGCAGGCGGGTGGTCGCCACCAGGCGCCCGGTGTTCAGGTCGCGCACGCCGATGTGGGTGCAGTGAACATCGTAGTCATCCATGTCCAGACCCAGTTTCGCGCCTTTGAGCTTGGCGTTGAATTCGCCGCTGAACACGTTGAAGCGCAGGGCCTGGGCTTGCTGCAAAGCCTCTTCGCCCACCAGGCGTTCGGCTTGCAGGCGGCGTTCGTTGCCGGTGTCGCTGATGCGGGCGATCTGAGTCATGACGAATCTCCGTGCGGGCTGCTCACCCGTCTTTGGGTTACAGCGAATCGACTTTCTTTATCCAGCCGTGTTGTGCAAAGTCAGGCTATGTAGCCCCGGTGTCATCGCCATTAAGCTTTGGTGATGCTTGTATGACAGCCCACAAGGAGCCTCTTATGCCCTGGCAAACCCTGTTGAACCGCCACGCTCGCCTGCCCGCCAACCCGGATCTGGGCGAAGGGTTCGCCACGTTGTTGCAGCAGCTGGGCCACGTCACTCCGTTTGAACTGGCCGTGGTCGGCGCACGCATGATGGCGACGCCGGGGTTGGCGTTCCTGGTGGGTTATCAGGCGGCGTTGCGCATGCTCTGGCCAAGCGCGCCGCCGAGCCTTGGCGCGTTGTGCGCCACCGAGCAACGCAGCCTGCGGGTGGCTGACATGCAGACCCGACTGCACGATTTGCGCTTGAGCGGGCGCAAGGATTTCGTCACCGCAGGCGATGCCGCCGACTGGCTGCTGATTGCCGCGCGCAGCGAACAGCCCGGCGAAACGCCGCGCCTGAGCCTGGCGGTGGCCTACCCCGATGAGCCGGGCGTGCGGGTGGAGAAACTGCCGCCGATCCCGTTGATGCCGGACATCAGCCATGGCCGCCTGATTCTCGATAACGCACTGTGCGAACTGCTGGCGGGGGATGGCTGGGATGCCTACGTCAAGCCGTTCCGAACCCTGGAAGACATCTATGTATTGAGTGCCATGACCGCCTGGCTGTACGGCGTCGGTCAGGACTGTGACTGGCCGCAGGCCTTGCAATTGCGCTTGCTGGCGCTGCTGGCCGGGTGTGCGGAGGTCAGTCGACATCCCCCCGTCAGTCCGGCGGGGCATGTATTGCTCGGTGGGTTGTTTGCGCAGTTCGAGGGGCTCAAGGGTGAGATCAATGAAGCGCTGGCCGAGGGGCCGCCGGAGTGGGCGGCCATGTGGCAGCGGGATCAGGGGGTGATGGAACTGGCGGCTGAAGCGCGGGGCAAGCGATTGGCTAAGGCACTCGTGAATTTTCAGTGAATTGACCGGCCCTTCGCGAGCAAGCCCGCTCCCACATTTTGAACTGCGTTCCCCTGTGGGAGCGGGCTTGCTCGCGAAGGCGGCCGCATTAACAACACCAATCCCGGAACTGTCATCAACCTCTACTAGGCTCAGCAGTTCATCCCCACGAGCCCATGCCATGTTCAAAGGCTTGTCCCTGATCTTCATGCTGCTGCTCAGCCTCACGGCCCGCGCTGAAAACTGGCCCGCCGAACAATGGTCGCCCGGCCCGACCGTCACCGGGCCAGCACTCCAGGCCCTGGAAAACTACGCCTTCCCACCCCGCGACGACACCACCCATCAAGGCATCCGCACCGACGCCTTGCTCGTCATCCGCGACGGCCAGTTGATCTACGAACGCTACGCCGGCCCGACCACTGCCCAGACACCGCATCTCACCTGGTCCATCAGCAAAAGCCTGATGGCCACCGTCCTCGGCGTGGCGTATGGCGAAGGCCGGTTCAAGCTGCAGGACAAGGTGGCCAAATTCTATCCGCCACTGCAAAAACACCCGGACCTGACCCTGGCCGACCTGCTGCACTGGGCCTCGGGTCTCGACTGGCAGGAAGATTACGAATACGCACCGCTCAACTCCTCAGTGGTGGCCATGCTCTACACCCGCGGTCACCGCGATATGGCCACCTTCACCGCCGATCACGGCAGCTACGCCGCACCGGGGCAGGCGTTTCGTTATTCCAGTGGCGACACCAACCTGCTGTCCGCCGCGCTGAAAGCCATCGTCGGTGCGCAGCGCTACGCGGACTATCCGTGGACCGCGCTGTTCGAACCGCTGGGCATTCGCCAAGCGATCTGGGAAACCGACGCCGCGGGCACCTTCGTCGCCTCGTCCTATGCCTACCTCACGGCTCGGGACCTGGCCCGCATCGGACTGTTGATGGCGCGGGACGGTCGCTGGGGCGATCAACAACTGCTGCCCAAAGACTGGGTGGCCTTCAACCGCGAACCCTTCGCGGGCTATCGCGCCAACCAGGATGATGCAGTGCCCGGCGGCCACTGGTGGCTCAATCGTGCCGCGGCCGGGGTTGCCCGACCCTGGCCCGATGCGCCCGCCGACACCCTCGCCGCCCTAGGCCATTGGGGGCAGGCGCTGTATGTGATTCCCGGGGAAAACCTGGTGATCGTGCGTTATGGCGATGACCGCGATGGCCTCTACCAGCACAACGAATTGCTCAAGCTCGCGCTGAAGGCGTTTGCCGGGACGGTGAAACCATGAGCGGTCTCATGAGGCGCCGACCGATCAGTTCATTGTTGTTGATCCTGCTGCTCGCCTTGCTTGGCTGGGTCTGGCAGGAGCGGGTGGCGCTATGGGCCTTCCCGGACATCATCAGCGCCTACACCGCCAAGGAATACTGTTCGTGCCGCTACGTGATGAACAACGACGCCGGGTATTGCCGTGGCTACGTCAAGCAATGGCTGCCATTGAGCGGCTTTACCGATGACGCGGTCAGCAAGCGCATCACGGTCAGCGGGATGGGGCGCAGCAATATGGCCGTGTGGATCGGCGAGCACCAGGGCTGTCGCCTGAACCCCTGACCTGCAGGTTCCATCTGGTGGAACCACATTCGATTGTCCTCGCGCGCGACTCGCGGTTATCTGGCGGTGAGCGCGACCTGCCTTTTTAAACGTCGCGAAATCATAACGAACAAAAAGAACGGGAATACACCCGGCCCGAGGAAATCGTCATGACCCGACATCAACACATTCTTGCCTGGCTCAACGACGTCGCCAGCGACCTGCACGCCACCCGCCAGGACATCCACGCCCACCCGGAACTCGGCTTCGAGGAAAACCGCACCTCGGCGCTGGTGGCCAGATCCCTTTCGGAATGGGGCTACGAGGTGCACACGGGCATCGGCAAGACCGGTGTGGTCGGTGTGCTGCGCAACGGCAACAGCCCGCGCAAACTCGGCTTGCGCGCGGACATGGACGCGCTGCCGATCATCGAGAATACCGGCGCCGCTTACAGCAGCCGGCATCAGGGCTGCATGCACGCCTGTGGGCACGACGGCCACACCACAATGTTGTTGGGCGCGGCCCGTTACCTGGCGGCGACTCGCCAGTTCGACGGCACCCTGACCCTGATTTTCCAGCCGGCCGAAGAAGGCCAGGGCGGCGCCGAAGCGATGCTCGCCGATGGCTTGCTCGAACGTTTTCCCTGCGACGCACTGTTCGGCATGCACAACATGCCGGGCCTGCCGGCGGGGCACCTGGGCTTTCGCGAAGGGCCGATGATGGCTTCCCAGGATTTGCTCAACGTCACGATTGAAGGTGTCGGCGGTCACGGCTCGATGCCGCACCTGTCGGTCGATCCATTGGTGGCGGCGGCCAGCGTAGTGATGGCCCTGCAAACGGTGGTTGCGCGCAACATCGATGCGCAACAGGCAGCGGTGGTGACGGTCGGTGCATTGCAGGCCGGGGAGGCCGCCAACGTCATCCCTCAGCAGGCGATCCTGCGCCTGAGCCTGCGTGCATTGAATGCCCAGGTGCGTGAGCAGACCCTCGAGCGGGTGCGCGCGATCATCGAATCCCAGGCCCAAAGTTTTGGTTGCAGTTCGACCATCGAACACCGTCCGGCTTACCCGGTGCTGGTCAACCACGCCGCCGAAACCGAGTTCGCCCGGCAAGTCGGCGTCGAGCTGATCGGTGCCGACGCGGTGGACGGCAACACGCCCAAGCTGATGGGCAGCGAAGACTTCGCCTGGATGCTGCAACGCTGCCCCGGCGCCTACCTGTTCATCGGCAACGGTGTGTCGCGGCCGATGGTGCACAACCCCGCCTACGACTTCAACGACGACATCCTGCTGACCGGCGCGGCGTATTGGGGCGCGCTGGCCGAGAGCTGGCTCAAGCCGGCCTGAGCCTTTCACTTTCTACTGCCGCTGGACCGGGCGCGTCATGTCGCGCCCGGCATCACCCAACAGGTTTCTGGAGAGTTCCCCATGCACACTTCGAGCACCGGTGTTTCGCGCACCCGGCAAGTGGTCGCGGCCGTTATCGGCAACGCGCTGGAATGGTATGACTTCATTGTCTACGGCTTTCTGGCGAGCATCATCGCCCGGCAATTTTTCCCTTCCGAGGACGAGTACGCCTCACTGCTGATGGCCCTGGCGACCTTCGGCGTCGGTTTCTTCATGCGCCCGGTGGGCGGCATCCTGCTGGGCATGTATTCGGACCGCAAAGGTCGCAAGGCGGCGATGCAGATGATCATTCGCCTGATGACCGTTTCGATCGCGCTGATCGCCTTCGCGCCGAACTACGCCGCCATCGGCATGGGTGCGCCGCTGTTGATCGTGGTCGCGCGGATGCTCCAGGGCTTCGCCACCGGTGGTGAATACGCCAGCGCCACGGCGTTTTTGGTGGAAAGCGCGCCGGCGCACCGCAAGGGTCTGTACGGCTCGTGGCAATTGGTCGGGCAATGCCTGGCGGTGTTTTCCGGGGCGGGCATGGTGGCGCTGTTCACCCATCTGTTGACCCCCGAGGCCCTGGACAGCTGGGGATGGCGGATTCCGTTCATGATCGGCCTGTTGATCGGCCCGGTCGGCCTGTGGATTCGCAAGCACATGGAGGAACCGGAAGAATTCCTCGAAGCGCGCAAGCAGGCCAAGGGCGAAAGCCCGGGTTTGCTGCAAGTGATCCGCGAACATCGCCGCGCCATTCTGGTGTCGATGGGCCTGGCCTGTGGTGCGACGGTGTCGTTCTACGTGGTGCTGGTGAACATGCCGACTTTCGCCCACAAGAACCTCGGCCTGCCGCTGGACCAGGTGCTGCTGGTGCAGATGCTCGCCGTGGCGGTGATGACCGTGGTGATTCCACTGTCCGGCGCGTTGTCGGACCGCCTCGGCCGCCGCCCGGTGCTGATGGCCTTCACCCTGGCGTTTTTCCTGATGGTCTATCCGCTGTACGTGTGGGTCGCGGCGGCGCCCTCGGTGGAGCGCTTGCTGGTGATGCAACTGTTGCTGTGCACGGCAATCGGCGGGTTTTTCGGCCCGGCACCGACGGCGCTTGCCGAACAGTTTCCGATTGAAGTGCGCTCCACCGGGGTGTCGGTGGCCTATAACGTCGCGGTCATGGTGTTCGGCGGTTTTGCTCCGCTGATCGTGACCTGGCTGAGCAAGGTCCTGGCCACGCCGGTGGCACCATCCTTCTACGTGTTGTTCGCTTGCGTGCTGACGCTATTGGGCACTTACTGCATGCAGGAAGCACCACGGGCGAAGAAATCCGTAGCACTTAACCTTGGGGTGAAACCTTGAGCATGAATCCGATTGTTGAAATGGACGCCGATGCATTGTCCCGGGCGATTCACGGGCGGCAGGTGTCCTGCCGTGAAGTGATGCAGGCGTATCTGGCGCAGATCGAGCGTTTCAATCCGCAGGTCAATGCGCTGGTGTCGCTGCGACCCGCCGAGGAGCTACTGGCAGAGGCCGACGCCTGCGACCGGCAACTGGACCAAGGCCAGTCCCGGGGCTGGATGCACGGCATGCCGCAAGCGGTCAAGGACCTGGCGGCCACCGCCGGTTTGCGCACGACCATGGGCTCGCCGTTGTTCGCCGAGCAAGTGCCGCAGCACGACGCCATCAGCGTGGCGCGGGTGCGTGACTGCGGCGCGATCATCATCGGCAAGAGCAACGTGCCGGAATTCGGCCTCGGCTCGCAGACCTACAACAGCGTGTTCGGCACCACCACCAATGCCTACGATCCGGCACTGGTCGCCGGCGGCAGCAGCGGCGGGGCGGCGGTGGCGCTGGCGTTGCGCATGCTGCCGGTGGCCGACGGCAGTGACATGATGGGCTCGCTGCGCAACCCGGCGGCGTTCAACAACGTGTTCGGTTTTCGCCCATCCCAGGGCCGCGTGCCCCACGGCCCGCAGCCCGAGGTGTTTGTCCAGCAACTGGCCACCGAAGGGCCGATGGGCCGCACCGTCACCGATGTTGCGCGGTTACTTGGCACCCAGGCCGGGTACGATTCGCGCGCGCCGTTGTCGCTGACTCAGGATCCGGAGATTTTCCATCAGTCGCTGGCGCAGGATTTTCGCGAGGTGCGCGTGGGCTGGCTGGGCGACTACAACGGCTACCTGCCGATGGACCCTGGCGTGATGAACCTGTGCGAGTCGGCGCTGCAGGACTTCACGGCCCTGGGTTGCAAGGTCGAGGCCTGCCAGCCGGATTTTTCCATGGAACGCCTGTGGCAGACCTGGCTGGTGCACCGTCACTGGCTGGTGCAAGGCGCCCTCGGTAGCCTGTATGCCGATCCGCAAAAACGCGAGCAGCTCAAACCCGAAGCCCAATGGGAAATCGAGGGTGGCCTGCGCCTGACGGCGGCGGATGTCTATCAGGCCTCGGTCAGTCGCAGCGAGTGGTATCGCGCCTTGAACGATTTGTTCGAACGTTACGATTTCCTGCTGCTGCCCACTGCCCAAGTGTTCCCTTTTGATGCACAAACCCCTTGGCCGCGTGTCGTTGGCGGGCAAAGCATGGACACTTATCACCGCTGGATGGAAGTGGTGATCGGACCGACCTTGGCCGGATTGCCGAGCATGAACGTGCCGGTGGGTTTCAATCCGGCCGGGCTACCGATGGGCCTGCAAATCATTGGCCCGGCCCAGGCCGATCGTGCGGTGCTGCAACTGGCTTATGCCCACGAGCAACTGACCCAGTGGGTCAAGCGCCGGCCGCCCGGCTGTCTGCAAAGTGCGTAAAACTTGTGGGCAGGCCCACATCTTGCTGCAAGAATCGATCATCCATTAGCGCCCAAGGAGATCGAACACATGGACAGCAAGGCTGAAACCGGCAGCGTACGTTCGGTCGAGCGCGCCCTGGCGATCGTCGAGTTGCTGGGTGAGCATCAGGCGTTGGGCCTGGAGGAGTTGCACTACCTCACCTGTCTGCCCAAGGCCACGGTGTCGCGCATGTTGCTGACCTTGCAGGAGCAAGGCTGGATCTATCGCGGCTTGAGCGACCGGCGTTACCGCCTGTGCGCCAAGCGCCTGTTTGGTGACAGCCGGCAGCGCTTCAAGCGGCGCCTGGTGGAAAACGCCGCGCCGCTGCTGCTGGAGTTGAGCGAACGCACCGGGCTGGTGGCGGACCTGTCGTGCTTCGATGGCGAACGGGTGGAGGTGATGGAAAGTGCGATCCCGCAGGTGTTGCGCAAGCGTTATCCGAACAATTGCCAGATCGTCGGCCAGCACGCCAGTCTGTTCCATTCGGCCATGGGCCGGGCCTGCCTGGGTGAGCTGCAAAGCCATGAAGTGGAACGCCTGGCCGAGCGTGAGCGCCTCTGCGACGAATCGCTGTTCAGCGCCACCGAACAGGCGTTGCATCAAGGTTTCGGTCAGCGCACCGAGGGCTACTGGGAATACCCGGTGCGGCTGCCCTTCCTGATCCGGGCGGTGGCCTTGCCGATTCACACCGATGGCCGGCTGGTCGGCAGCATGGCGTTGCACTGGCCGATGGATCAGGCGCCGGTGGAACGGGTGCTGAGCCTGCACCTGAACAGCCTCGCCGCGACCATTGGCAATGTGCAGCAGGCGATGGCGTAAGGCCCAAAAAGATCGCAGCCTGCGGCAGCTCCTACAGGATCCGGGTGCGAATGCGATCCTGTAGGAGCTGCCGCAGGCTGCGATCTTTTGATCGTGGGTTTGCAATAGCGGCGGGGCCAGTTAAGGTTCAGCACAGGTTTATCTGCCCCCCGAGTGTTTATGTTCCAGCGGTCTGTCTGCAAAACCCTCGCCTGCCTGTTGTTGGCCGGCGCTTCGTTGTCGGCCCAGGCCAATTGGTACCTGGACGGCGAATCCTCGCGGCTGTCGTTCGTCAGCACCAAAAACGCCAATGTGTCCGAAGTGCAGCGCTTCCTGGTGTTGCACGGCAAAGTCGATCCCGGCGGAAAAGCCGAAGTGGAGGTCGAGCTGGAATCGGTCAACAGCGGCATTCCCTTGCGCGATGAACGCATGCGCAAGGAGCTGTTCGAGATCGAGAAATTTCCCGAAGCCCTGATCACCACGCAAATCGACCTGCGCCCGATCAACGACCTCGCGCCAGGCGCACAACTGGAATTGCGCCTGCCGCTGACCGTCGACCTGCACGGCAAGCAACACACCTACAACGCCGAACTGCTGGCCACCCGTCTCGATGACCGGCGTTTCCAGGTGGTGACTCTGGAGCCGGTGGTGGTCAATGCCGAAGATTTCGACTTGGCGCCGGGCTTGGACGCGTTGCGCAAGGTCGCCGGCCTGTCGGCCATCAGCCTGTCGGTGCCGGTGGGTGCGGTGCTGATCTTCACGGCGCGTTGACATGGCCGGCCCGATCTTTCCCTGGCGTGAAGGCAATAGTTTCCAGTTGCTGGTCGACGGCCCGCAATTCTTCCCGCGCATGCTGGTGGCGATCGCCCGCGCCGAAGAACAGGTCGAGCTGGAACTGTATCTGGTGGAGGCGGGCGCCTGCGCCGAGGCCATGGTCCAGGCGCTGGTCCAGGCCGCCGAGCGCGGTGTGCGGGTGCGTTGCCTGTTCGATGATTACGGCAGCCTCGCCTTTACCCTGACCCTGCGCCAGCGACTCACGGCCGCCGGCGTCGAGTTGCGCTTCTACAATCGCCTGAGCTGGCGGCGCTGGGTCGGCAATTTCTACCGCGATCACCGCAAGTTGCTGCTGGTGGACCAGAGCCTGGCGGTGGTCGGTGGCACCGGCGTGACCGATGAATTCTGGACGCCAAACGAAGACGTCAGCGAGTGGCACGAAGTAATGGTGGAAATCACCGGTCCGCTGGTGCTCGACTGGCAATTGCTGTTCGACCGCCAATGGATCGCCAACCGCCATCGCCGCGCCTGGCGCCCGGCTTCGCATTTCGGCCTGCCGCGCCTGCCCCGCGTGCCGTCCACGGGTGAGGGCATGGGCCGCGTCGCCTATGCCGACGCCCGCCAGCACCGGGACATCCTGCAATCGCTGATTCGTGCATTGAACAGCGGCCAGAAACGCATCTGGCTGGCCACGCCGTATTTCCTGCCGACCTGGAAAGTCCGTCGCTCACTGCGCCGCGCAGCCTCCCGCGGCGTCGATGTGCGGCTGCTGTTGACCGGCCCGCGCACCGATCACCCGTCGGTGCGTTACGCCGGGCATCGCTACTACCCGCGACTGCTCAAGTCAGAGGTGAAGATTTTCGAATACCAGCCGTGTTTCCTGCACCTGAAAATGGTCCTGATCGATGACTGGGTGAGCATTGGTTCATGCAATTTCGACCACTGGAATTTGCGTTTCAATCTGGAGGCCAACCTTGAAGCATTGGACGCTGGATTGACCCGTGACGTGGTGGCGAGTTTCGAAAAGGACTTCTCTCTGAGCCAGGAAGTCAGCCTGGAGGCATGGCAGCGCCGCCCGCTGTGGAAGCGGGTCAAGCAGCGAGTGTGGGGGTGGGTGGATCGGTTGGTGGTCAATCTGCTGGATCGACGGGGCTAGTCGCTACACCAAAGACCCCTGTAGGAGCTGGCTTGCCAGCGAAGGCGGTATAACATCCAACCAAGATGTTGAATGTTATGGCCTCTTCGCTGGCAAGCCAGCTCCTACAGAGGATCGCGGAGTTACAGCAGTTCAAAGCTCTGCTGCGTCACATCCTGGGAATCCAGGCCGATCTGCACATTGAACTTGCCCGGCTCCGCCACGTACTTGAGCTGGGTGTTGTAGAACTTCAGGTCGTCTTCGGTGATGGTGAAGTGCACGACTTTCTGTTCGCCGGCCTTGAGCATGATTTTCTGGAAGTTCTTCAGCTCCTTGATCGGGCGGATCATCGAGCCGGTCTCGTCCTGGATGTACAACTGCACCACGGTCTCGCCGTCGCGCTTGCCGGTGTTTTTCACCGTGATGCTGGCGTCGAGCTTGCCGGTCTTGTTCAGTGTGGTCGACGACAGCGCCATGTCGCCCAGGCTGAAATCGGTGTAGCTCAGGCCATAACCAAACGGGTACAGCGGGCCTGTGGTGTCATCGAAGTACTGCGAGGTGTAGTTGCCCGGTTTGCCCGGGGTGAACGGCCGGCCGATGGTCAGGTGGTTGTAGTAGGTCGGAATCTGGCCCACCGAGCGCGGGATGGTGATCGGCAGTTTGCCCGACGGGTTGTAGTCGCCGAACAGCACGTCGGCAATGGCGTTGCCACCTTCGGTGCCGCTGAACCAGGTTTCCAGGATCGCGTCGGCCTGTTCCTTCTCCTCGAGAATCGACAACGGACGGCCGTTCATCAGCACCAGTACCAACGGTTTGCCGGTGGCTTTAAGGGCACGGATCAGCTCGCGCTGGTTTTCCGGGATGTTCAGGTCGGTACGGCTGGACGATTCGTGGGACATGCCGCGGGACTCGCCCACGGCGGCCACCACCACGTCGGCATCCTTGGCAGCTTTCACCGCTTCGTCGATCAGCACGTTCGCCGGACGCGGGTCATCCACCACTTCCGGGGCGTCGAAGTTGAGGAAGTTCAGGTAACCGAGGATCTTCGGGTCGCTGGTGATGTTGGCGCCACGGGCGTAGATCAGCGTCGACTGTGCGCCCAGAGCGTTGGTCATGCCATCGAACAGGGTCACCGATTGCGCCGGGCGACCGGCGGCGGCCCAGCTGCCCATCATGTCGATTGGCGCTTTGGCCAGCGGGCCAACCAGGGCGATTTTCGCGGTTTTCTTCAGCGGCAGGGTTTCGCCCTGGTTTTTCAGCAACACCAGGCTGCGGCGCGCCACATCGCGGGCCTCGGCACGGTGCAGGCGGCTGTCGGCGTAGGTGTCGACCGGGTCATCCTCGGCCTTGCCGATGCGCAGGTACGGGTCCTTGAACAGGCCCATGTCGTACTTGGCGTCCAGTACCGCACGCACGGCGTTGTCGATGTCGCTCTGCTGGATCTCGCCGGCTTTGAGCAGCCCTGGCAGTTCCTTGCCGTACAGGGTGTCGTTCATGCTCATGTGGATGCCGGCCTTGATCGCCAGCTTCGCCGCTTCACGGCCATCGCGGGCGACACCGTGCTTGATCAGCTCGAAAATCGCTCCGTGGTCACTGACCGCCAGGCCCTTGAAGCCCCATTCCTTGCGCAACAGGTCGTTCATCAGCCAGGTGTTGGCCGTGGCCGGCACGCCGTTGATCGAGTTCAGCGCGACCATCACCCCACCCGCGCCGGCATCAATCGCGGCGCGGTACGGCGGCAGGTAGTCCTGGTACATCTTGACCGGGCTCATGTCGACCACGTTGTAGTCGCGACCGCCCTCGACCGCGCCATACAGGGCGAAATGCTTGACGCTGGCCATGATGCTGTCGGCGGCGTTCGCACCGGCACCCTGGAACGCCTTGACCATTACGCCGGCAATGCGTGACACCAGGTAGGTGTCTTCGCCAAAGCCTTCGGACGTACGACCCCAGCGCGGATCGCGGGAGATGTCGACCATGGGCGCGAAGGTGATATCGAGGCTGTCAGCCGCGGCTTCCTTGGCGGCAATGCGCCCGGACAGGCCGATGGCGTCCATGTCCCAGCTCGACGCCAGGGCCAGAGGGATCGGGAAAATGGTGCGGTGGCCGTGGATCACGTCGTAGGCGAAGAACATCGGGATCTTCAGGCGGCTGCGCATGGCCGCGTCCTGCATTGGACGGTTTTCCGGGCGGGTGATCGAGTTGAACGTACCGCCGATGTTGCCCGCCGCGATTTCCTTGCGGATCATTTCGCGCGGCATTTCCGGGCCGATGCTGATCAGGCGCAACTGGCCGATTTTTTCATCGAGGGTCATTTGCTTCATCAGGTTGCTGACGAAGGCGTCCTTGTTCTCCAGGGGTGCGGGCGTCGTGGCGGCCAGTACGTTTTGACTGGCCAGGCTGACGAACAGGCCCAGCAAACACAGCTTCTTCATGAATAGTTTTCTCAAGGGCCCAAGCGGCGATGTACACGCCGGCCAGCCAAAATTTAGGGAGCGACTATTGTTGTTCGGGTGCTGACTCAAAAAGCGACGGCCGAAAACGGCAGTCGAACACCGGAAGCGGTTTTTCTGCAGGGCATCTTTTAGCCCATTTGCCCCGACGCAATCCAGTGCCGCGCCGATTATGCCCGAAGAGCCGGCCGAGAGGGTCGCCGGTTGTTTTTTCCATGAAATGTGAACGGAGCATCACCGCGATGAATGTACGACAGTCCTACCGGTCGAGCCTGCAAGTGGCCACGTTGCTCGTGTTGGCCACGTTGCTGACGGCCTGCGGCATCAACAACATCCCGACCCTCGATGAACAGGCCAAGGCTGCCTGGGGCCAGGTGCAGAACCAGTATCAGCGCCGTGCCGACCTGATTCCCAACCTGGTGGAAACCGTCAAGGGCTATGCCGCGCATGAAAAGGACACCCTGACGGCCGTGATCGAAGCCAGGGCCAAGGCCACCTCGATCCAGGTCGACGCCTCCACGCTCGACAACCCGGAAAAGCTCAAGCAGTACCAGCAGGCCCAGGATCAGCTCAGCGGTGCCTTGAGCCGCCTGATGGTGGTGTCCGAGCGTTATCCGGACCTCAAGGCCAACCAGAACTTCCTGGCCCTGCAATCGCAGCTTGAAGGCACCGAGAATCGGATCAGCGTGGCCCGACGCGACTTCATCCTGGCGGTGCAGAAATACAACACCGAGATCCGCACCTTCCCCGGTCGCCTGTGGCACAGCGTGATGTACAGCAATCTGCCGGAACGCGCGACCTTCGAGGCCACGCCGGGGTCGGAGAAACCACCCGAGGTCAAATTCTGAATCCTGATGGCGGGTAGATACCCTGTAGGAGCTGCCGAAGGCTGCGATCTTTTGACTTTGTTTTTCAGCGGTTTCGAAAAGATCAAGATCAAAAGATCGCAGCCTTCGGCAGCTCCTGCAAGGACGTGCGAGGTTGCCAATGCGAGCGTTGAAGATCGGTCTGGTGTTGTTGCTGTGGCTGTTTGCCCTGGCGGTCCAGGCCCAATTGAAGTTCCCGGAGCTGACCGGGCGGGTGGTGGATAACGCCCAGATGATCGAGCCAGCGGTGCGCGAGCAGCTGGTTCAACAGTTGCAGGCCCATGAAAAGACCACCGGCGAGCAGTTGGTGGTGGTCACGCTGGCAAACTTGCAGGGCACCGATATCGCCGATTTCGGCTATCAACTGGGCCGCTACTGGGGCATTGGCCAGAAAGACAAGAACAACGGCGCGCTGCTGATTGTTGCCCGTGATGAGCGCAAACTGCGCATCGAAGTCGGCTACGGCCTGGAAGATCGCCTGACCGACGCCCAGAGCTCGGTGATCATCAACCAGGTCATCACCCCGGCGTTCAAGTCGGGCAATTTCAGCAAGGGCATCAGCGACGGGGTGGCGGCGATGCTGGTGGTGCTGGGTGGCAATCCCCTGGACGAGCCCTCGACGGTCTATGAGTCCAGCGGCGATCCGGGTGACGATTTCGTCTCGCGGCATCCGGGGTTGTTCGTGTTTCTGGTGTTGTTGTTCATCCTGACAGTATTCGTTTGCCAGATGCTCGGTATCCTTCCTGCCGGTCGTGGCGGCTCCGGTGGTTCCGGTGACGGTTTTGGTGGCGGTGGTTTCGGCGGTGGCGGTGGGGGCGGGTTCAGCGGCGGAGGGGGCAGTTTCGGTGGCGGCGGTTCGTCGGGTGGCTGGTGATGACACGGAAATAAATACATTAGCGAGCAGGCATTCAACAGATGGCATTATTGACTGAACACGAACAACGCAAGGTCGCCGAGGCGATTGCCCGGGTCGAGCGCGACACCGACGCGGAGCTGGTCACCGTGCTCGCGGCCCGCGCCGACGACTATGTGTACATCCCGCTGCTCTGGGCCAGTCTGCTGGCACTGGTGCTGCCGGGGATCGTGCATTACCTGACGGGCTGGCTGACCTTGCACAGCCTGCTGATGGTGCAATGGAGCACCTTCATCGTGCTGTGCCTGGTATTGCGGGTGCCGAAAATCACCACGCACCTGATTCCGCGGTCGGTGCGCCATTGGCGTGCCTCGAACCTGGCGCGCCGGCAATTCCTCGAACAGAACCTGCACCATACGGTCGGCAGCACCGGCATCCTGATTTTCGTCTCTGAAGCCGAGCGCTATGTGGAAATCCTGGTGGACGAGGGTATCTCCAGTCGGCTGGACAACAGCCATTGGGACGCGATTGTCGCGCAGTTCACCCAGCAGGTGCGCCAGGGTCAGACGTTGCAGGGCTTTATCGCCTGCGTCGAGGCCTGCGGTGAGTTGCTCAAGGTGCACGTTCCAGTGACCCATGTACGCAACGAGCTGCCAAACCGCCTGGTCGTGCTCGGCTAGGCTGGCCGTCGCACACTTTTGTAACGCTTGGCGGTACAACTACGGCCGGTTGTCTGGCTCCTGCCCGGTCTTCAACATCTCCCTCCAATAGCGAACGCCCTGTGACGGGCGTCCTGACGTAGAGGGAGTACTTATGTCAACGCATCTACCGCTCGACTCTTTTGCCGGTGCAGCGCATGACGGCGGGAGAAATGAAACGCCGATCCATCTGACAACTAAAGAAACACAAGCCTTGATCTGGTGCTACAAAGGCAAGACTTCCTGGGAAATCGCCAGGATTCAGAATTGCTCGCCCACCACGATCAACTTCCACTTTGCCAGTATTCGCCGCAAGTTTGCTGTCAGGTCCCGGCATGCCGCCTTGCTCAAAGCCATCGAGTCGGGCGCCATTGTCATCGACGAGGTCGATGAGCGAGGTGTGCATGAATCTGACTGACTCGGCCTATAACAGTATCAGTGGACTACTGCTGGGATTGGGCATCGCGACATTGCCCGCGATAGATGGCGAAGCGCTGTTCGGTGCATCGCTGGGGGCGTGGCTGGTTATCACGACGCGCGTTGAATTCAAAGCCTGGCAGCGGATCGGCTCGTGGTTGCTGTCGGCGGGCGTCGGCTATCTTTTTACCCCTGTCGCACTGCCGTTGGCGCCTTTCCTGACTGCAGGGGTAACGGCATTTCTTTGCGCGCTGATCATTATTCCCATCAGCGTCAAGATCATGCAGTGGGTCGACGGCGCTGGCCTTGGGGAAATCATTGAGCGCCTCAAAGGGCGACGCTGACGGGTATCAACTCCTGATCAAGTAAACCGATTGCGAACTACATATGTACTCATGTTTCGTTCGCCTGTTGAAGTGTCGACAGAATAGACGCCATCTCTGAAAGTTTGAGTTCCATTTCACGCAGGCGGCGTTTTTCCTCCAGGGCATTTTGTATGGCGCAGCGATCTTCTTCACCGAGCAATCGCCACATCGCGAGAATTGTATTTTCCCGATTGGCTGTTTCCTGGTGGTGTTCGAGTTCATTGGCCGCAGCGCTGTGACGCAGGATTGGACCTTCGCCCAGCAACAACCAGTCGAGTGAAATGCCGCGCGACTGTGCAATTTCTACGCATAATGAGTATGGCGTACTGTCGCGACCCTTCCAGCTACTAAGGGTCTGCGGGCTGACTTGTAACGCCGAAGACAAAGAAGCATCGCTTTTTGTGCCGGTAATTTGCTTCAGTCGCGCTAAAACAGCCTGAGATTTTTTGCTACGCAATTTGAGCCTCTTCCTTTTGACACACGCTTTTCGAGTGCTTAATGTATGCGCAATGAGTAACTTTTTTATTGTGAGGAATCAATCTTCAACTATGAATCAGATGAATATGATGTCGAAACTTCCTAATGGTAGCAGGGTGATTTCCTACATGTTTGGTTCCTGCCCATTACGCCGTTATTCCTTGCACTTTCTTCTTTCGGGTGGGCGTTACTTGCAATGCCGGGTTGCAGCGATCATCGCATCAAGCAGTATTGCGTTTGATTATGTTGATTACCACCCGACGAACAGCGGGATCCAGGTATGAGTACTTACAAAATGGTGTGCCCGCACTGCTTGAGCCGGATGCGCATCCGCACCAGCGAGGGTCGTCATATTTTCCTGCGGGTGGCGTACTTGCAATGCACGTCGGAAGCCTGCGGCTGGTCGGTGCGGGCCGAGTTCGAAATGACCCACGAACTTTCACCCAGTGGCATGCCCAACCCCGCCGTGCGTTTGCCTTGCGCCGGGCCCGATTTGCGGCACGCCGCGCGTCCGCTTGCACCGACGGCGCCTGAGTCGACGGAGTCATGAACATGTCCGCCATTGTTGAAAACGAGGATTTGAACGAGCAATTGTTGGCCATCGCCCAGGCATTTCTGGCCCGTCACGAAAGTGATGCGGTAATTGATGACCAGGTGCTGTTCTGTCGTGCCGTGAAGCACCTGCAAGGGATTGATGTGCCGATGCACCTGGCGGAGCGACTGGTCAGCCACGCCTACGGGGAGCTCAAGTCCTGTAACGATCGACGACGCCTGGACATCGGCGCCAGCTCCGAAACCGTCGCTGTCATCACGGACCCCGCGAATGGCCTGACGTGGGCCGTACCGGTGGGATTGATCGTCAGGTATGTGATCAATTCACCGATCAATCGCAAACTAAGGCTGGTGGAGCCCTGACGGCACGCCGGATACTCGCAGGTCCGAGGGGCATTTGCGGGCCTGCGAAAAATAACCCCGTGCCCAAAACCCGCATCCCCCCTAAAATATCGGCCATTCTCCGATTTGCATTGCCCGAGGCCGTTTTTCCATGTCCGTCACCGCTACTCCCGCCAGCCTCGCGCCGGACCACCACGCCCAGTTCATCGGCCTGCTGCAATCGAGCCTCGACCAGAATGCCTTCATCAAGCTGGTGCTGGCCAAGTACGCCGGCGAGGAAGCGGACCTGCAGCGGATCATCATCAAGCCGGTGACGGTCAAGGCGCAGGCTTGCCTGTCCTTCGTCTATCGGTACAAGACCCGCGACATCACCAAGAACCTGCCATTGACCGAAGGTGTGGCAGTCATCGCCGGTTTGTTGCCGGCGTCGTTCAAGAATGCGCATTTGTTGTCATTGACCGACGAAGCCCAGCTCGAATACAGCAAAAAGGGCAAGTCTTCGCTGTTCAAGAGCAAACCCCAGCAATTGCGCGAAGTGCCGTCCGCCGGGCACAACCGCGAGAAAAACCGCTTTCTCGATCTGGAGCGGCCGTTTCTCGCCGACCTGGGCGTCACCAACAAGCAGCATGAACTGATCCCGGCGATGTCGCGCAAGTGGAAACAGATCAACAAGTTCATCGAGGTCTTCAGCCATGCGCTGACCTCGTCGCCCCTGGCGCTGGACAGCCCGGTGCGGGTGGCGGACTTCGGATCCGGCAAGGGTTACCTGACCTTCGCGATCCATGACTATCTGCGCAATACCTTGAAGGCCGAAGCGCAGGTGACCGGCGTCGAGCTGCGCGAAGACATGGTCACCCTGTGCAACACCGCCGCGGCCAAGCTGGAGCATCCAGGGCTGGTCTTCAAGTGCGGGGATGTGCGCAGCGTGGCACCGAGCGAGCTGGATGTGATGATCGCGCTGCATGCCTGTGACATCGCCACGGACTATGCGATCCATACCGGCATTCGTTCCGGCGCCTCGATCATCATGTGTTCGCCGTGCTGTCACAAACAGATTCGCCTGCAAATCCAGAGCCCGGCATTGCTCAAGCCGATGCTGCAATACGGCTTGCACCTGGGACAGCAGGCGGAAATGGTTACCGACAGCTTGCGTGCACTGTTCCTCGAAGCCTGCGGCTACGAGACCAAGGTGTTCGAGTTCATCTCGCTGGACCACACCAACAAGAACAAGATGATCCTGGCGGTCAAGCGCGCCGAGCCGGGTGATCCCGCCCAGTTGCTGGCGAAGATCGAGGAACTCAAGGCGTTCTACCACATCACCGAGCATTGCCTGGAAACCCTGTTGCGGGCTGACGGTTACCTCTGACCCCTTAGGTATTACGCGGTGGCAATGCGTGCGGGCTTGACCGCCGTCTTGCGGCCCAACACGACGGTCACGATCACCCCGCCGGCAAACAGCCAGGTGATCGGCTCGACCTGTTCGCCAAAGAACAGTGCGGAAAAGCCGATGGTGAAGAAAATCTGCAACAGCTGGATCTGGCTGACCCGGGCAATGCCACCGATGGCCAGCCCGGCATACCAGGCAAAGAAGCCGATGAATTGCGAAAACAGCGAGACGTAGCCGAAGGCCCACCAGGTTTTGGCGGAAATCTCGCCCTGATGTTGCAACGCAAGGTACAGCACCGGCCCGATCAACAGCGGCGTCGACAGTACCAGCGCCCAGCAGATCACTTGCCAGCCGCCCATTTCCTTGGCCAACCGGCCACCCTCGGCGTAGCCCAGGCCGCCCACCGCAATCGCGCCCAGCATCAACAAGTCACCGGCCTGGATGCTGCCGGCCCCGCTGATCAGCGCATAACCGAGCACCAGGGCACTGCCCAGCGCGGCGCAGGCCCAGAAGGCTTTCGATGGGCGTTCGTGGGACAGCCACGCGGCGTACAGTGCCACGCACAGTGGCTGCAGGCCATTGACCAGTGCGCCATGGGACGCCGGCAAGGTTTGCATGGCCCAGGCCGACAGCACCGGGAACCCGAGGATCACCCCGGCAATGACCAGCGTCAGGCCCTTGACCTGCTGCCAGGTTGGCCATTTCTCACGCCGCCACAGCAACAGCAACGCCGCGGGAATCGCCGCGAACAGGGCCCGGCCCAGGCCATTGAGCAGTGGATGCAGTTCCTGCACGACGATGCGTGTGAAGGGCAGGGTGAGGCTGAAGATCACAACGCCGAGCAGGCCCAGGGCCATGCCGGTGTTTTCGCGCGAGGTCATGATGGCAACCAGAATCGTGGGTGATGGGAAGTGCCTTCATCTAGCCATAAACCGTGGCGTCTGCGCTGTTACAGCTAAGTGCAGAGTTATCCGTACAGTTGGGAGCGAAGCTCCCAACGTAGGAGCTGCCGCAGGCTGCGATCTTTTGATCTTGCTTTCAAGATCAAGATCAAGATCAAGATCAAAAGATCGCAGCCTCCGGCAGCTCCTGCACAAGGAGATCGCGTAGTAGCAGGTTATTACCCACCCCAGCGGATAAGGACTACCTTGAACACTCCTACGCATTTCCCAGAGGAGTCCTCCCCATGGCGGCGAAAAAAATTCTGATGCTGGTCGGCGATTACGTCGAAGACTACGAAGTGATGGTGCCATTCCAGGCCCTGCTGATGGTCGGTCACACGGTGCATGCCGTTTGCCCGGACAAGACCGTCGGCCAGACCGTGCGCACAGCCATCCATGACTTCGAAGGCGACCAGACCTACAGCGAAAAGCCCGGTCACCTGTTTGCCCTGAACTTCGATTTTGCCAAGGTCAAGGCGGCGGATTACGACGCGGTGCTGATCCCGGGCGGTCGTGCGCCGGAGTACTTGCGGCTCAACGAAAAGGTCCTGGAACTGGTGCGCGACTTCGACAAGGCCGGCAAGCCGATCGCCGCCGTGTGCCACGGTGCACAGTTGCTCGCCGCCGCGGGAATTCTCGAAGGGCGTGAATGCAGTGCTTACCCGGCCTGTGCGCCGGAAGTGCGCCTGGCGGGCGGTACGTTTATCGATATCCCGGTGACGGACGGCCATGTTCAAGGCAATCTGGCCACGGCGCCGGCCTGGCCTGCCCACCCTAGCTGGCTGGCCGGATTCCTCGGTTTGCTGGGCACCAAAATCACGCTGTAACGGGGGACCCGTCCATGTGCGAGCTGTACGTCAAAGCCGATCCGATCCTCTACGAATCGCGCTCGCGCTCGCTGCGCATCTGCGGGGTGGTTACCACCCTGCGGCTGGAGAATCAGTTCTGGGACATCCTCAGCGAAATCGCCGAGACCGACGGCATGACCACCAACCAGCTGATTGCCAAGCTGTATGAAGAGGTCATGGACTATCGCGGCGAGGTGGTCAATTTTGCTTCGTTCCTGCGGGTGAGTTGTACGCGGTATCTGAGTCAGCGGCGGGTAGCTGCTCCGGAGTTGTCGGTGGTGAAGCGTTCAGTCAATTAGGTTTGCAGCTTACTTACGGGCCCCATCGCCAGCAGGCTGGCTCCCACAGTGGATTGGTGTGCATCAGTCCAATGTGGGAGCTAGCCTGCTGGCGATAGGGCCCACACAGGCGACAGAAACAGCAGGCTGGTCTTTACTCTGAAGCGCGCAACCTTCCAATCGCCAAGGAGAAAGAGCATGTCCGGATGGTACGAAGTGAGCAAGAGCAGCAGCGGTCAGTTCAGGTTTGTGCTGAAGGCGGCGAATGCCGAAACCATTCTGAACAGCGAGTTGTACACCACCCGCGCCGCGGCCGACAAAGGCATATCGTCAGTCCAGGCCAACAGCCCGCTCGATGAGCGCTACGAGAAAAAAACCACCAAGGATGGCCATCCTTATTTCAACCTCAAGGCCGGTAACCACGAGATTATCGGCAGCAGTGAATCCTATTCCTCCGATGCCGCCATGGAGAAAGGCATCGCCAGTGTGAAGGCCAATGGGCCGAGCAAGGTGATCAAGGACAAAACCCTGCCCGTACTCTGAAAACACCACGCGACGCCCCCTGTAGGAGCCGGCTTGCTGGCGATGGTGTGTCAGTCGACACTTGCGTCGCTGACCCACCATCGCCAGCAAGCCGGCTCCTACAGGAGGGTGTGATTTGGAGATCAGCGCAGGGCTTTCAGCAGCCCTTGCAGCTGACTGACACCGGCCTCATCCAACGGAAACACCGGCAACCGCGGATCACCCACCTCCAGCCCTGTCGCTCGTAAACCAGCCTTGATCGTCGCCGGCAACCCCCCCTTGAGAATGAAATCCAGCAATGGCAATTGGCGATAGAACAGTTCACGTGCCTTGTTCAGGTCGTTGGCCAGCACGGCGTCGTACAGGTCGAGATTGAGCTGCGGGATCAGGTTCGGCGCCGCGGTGCACCAGCCTTTTGCCCCGGCCGCGAAGGCTTCCAGCGCCAGCGGGTTGCAACCGTTGTAGAAGGGCACCTGACCTTCGCCCAGGCGTTGCAGTTGATGCATGCGCTGGATGTCGCCGGTGCTCTCCTTGACCATGGTCACGTTCTCCACGCTTTTGACGATGCGCAGAATCAGGTCCACCGACATGTCGGTGCCGCTGGTGGCCGGGTTGTTGTAGAGCATGATCGGCACGCCGATGCTGTCGCCGATGGCGCGGTAGTGCGCGAGGATCTGCGCTTCGCTGAGTTTCCAGTACGACGTCGGCAGCACCATCACCACGTCGGCGCCATGGGCTTCGGCGAAACGGGCGCGACGCACCGCTTTGGCGGTGGTCAGGTCGGACACGCTGACGATGGTCGGCACTCGCCTGGCCACGTGCTTGATACTGAATTCGGCGACCTGGTCCCACTCCGCGTCGCTCAGGTAAGCGCCTTCGCCCGTGCTGCCCAGGGGCGCGATGGAATGCACGCCGCCGTCGATCAAGCGGTCGATCGAGCGCCCGAGCGCGTCCAGGTCAACGCCTTCGCCATCAGTGGTAAAAGGGGTGATGGTGTAGCCGATGATGCCGTGAATGTTTGCAGTGGACATGGGGTCTCTCCGTACAAAAAAGGTCTGGGGTTCAGTTCAGGCAATCGGCGTGTCGACGCAGGTTCTGCCGGGCGTAGTAGTTGAAAGCGGCGGCATGACGCTTGGGCCGGGCGATCCAGTCATGGGCTTCTCGGCCCAGCTTGGCAATGATCGGCTTGATGGTTCCGGCGCTCATCGCCAGCAGCTGCAACCTGGCGGCGCGTTCGATCAGTTGGGCAATCACGCAGGCCTCCTCGATGGTGGTGCCGGTGGACAACTGGCCATGGTGGGAAAGCAGGATTGCCCGCTTGTCGCCCAGGGCACCGGCAATCAATTCGCCTTCTTCATTACCCACCGGTACGCCGGGCCAGCCTTCGAGAAACGCGCAGTCGTCATAGAGCGGGCAGAGGTCCATGTGGGAAATCTGCAACGGCACTTCCAGCATCGACAACGCCGCGACGTGGGTCGGGTGGGTGTGGATGATGCAATTCACATCCGGCCGGGCGCGGTACACCCAGCTGTGGAAGCGGTTGGCCGGGTTGGGCATGCCGTGGCCTTCGAGCACTTCCAGGTCTTCGTTGACCAGCAACAGGTTGCCCGCGGTGATTTCGTCGAAACCCAGGCCCAGTTGTTGAGTGTAATAGGTGCCCGGCTGCGGGCCACGGGCGGTGATTTGCCCGGCCAGGCCGGAGTCATGGCCATTCTCGAACAGAATGCGGCAGGTCAGGGCCAGCTTTTGCCGGTCGGTCCACGTATTATCCGCGAGGGTGTTTTGCATCTGGTTCAGCGCTTGCTTGACCAGTTGATCTTTGGGCAGTGCTAATGTCGTGGCCATATCGATGTCCTCTTTGGCTGGGTCATGCAGATGACACAAAAGATGCTATATGACACCTTGTGTCATGAGCAAGGACAATTCGTCACCTCCTTGATGGATTAATCGTTCTACATGTCTATCCGTTTGAAATTATTGAGAAAAAAACTTGGCGTAACCCTTGAGGCATTGGCGGAAAAATCCGGCATGACCAAGAGTTATCTGTCGAAAGTCGAACGCGGCCTGAACACGCCGTCGATTGCGACCGCGTTGAAACTGGCCAAGGCACTGAACGTGAAGGTCGAGGAGCTGTTTTCCGAAGACAAGGTCAGCCTCGACAGCTACAGCCTGGTGCGCAGCCATGAGCGCCAGCCACTGGGTGCCAGCGGCGACAATCCGGGTTACGCGGTGCTGGCCCATCAGGTCAGCGAACGCAGCCTGCTGCCGTTCATCATTTACCCACCGACAGAATTTACCGACAAAGCCTTCAAGGAACACCTGGGCGAAGAATTTCTATTCGTCCACGAGGGGCAGGTGGAAGTGGATTTCGTCAACGAGCGGGTGCTGCTCAGCCGGGGCGATGCGCTGCACTTCAACTCACAGAAACCGCACCGGATACGCTCGGTGGGCGAGGTGCAGGCGCAGTTGCTGGTGGTGGTGCATAGCAGCGAGGAATGAGTCAGCTTTAAGAGCTTCGCGAGCAAGCCCGCTCCCACAGGGAATTTGTGAACGCCGCAGATCAACTGTGGGAGCGGGCTTGCTCGCGAAAGCGTCAGATCGGGCAAGACTAAACTTCGACTGGTACCGATAGCTTCGGGTTACCCAGCCCATGTGTCTTCGAATCAAAAAACCGCAACTCCACCCCGGTCCCCTCGAACACCTTCGCGTAATGCCGCTTCTGATGCTGGATGAACGCCTTGCTGCGCGGGTAGATCGAGATCGCCACCACCTTGGGTTTTGCCTGGCGCAAGGCATGCACGATGTGGCTGTCCTGCTCACCCAGTGCATGCCCAAAGATGCACAAGCCATCGCCATGGCCGAGCAACTGGTCATAGCAGAACGACAGGTAATCGGAGCTGCGGATGGTCTTGAGTTTGTCCGCGCTCGGCCCTTCGTTGATGAACAAGGGCACGTCGTCGAGGGTCTTGATCGTATTGTTGATGGCGAAATTGCCCAGCAACGTGCCCTCGGTGGACATCAGTTTGCGCGCCGTGCCGTCCTGGTTGCGCACCAGGTGCAGGCCGCCGTGCAGGTACAGCAGGCGGGTCTTGTCGGTGGCGGTAACGCTCAGGTCGAAGGCCGGTTCTGCCCCCTGGAACAGATCGGTGATCGCCTCCGGTTGCTGCTGGATCGCCCAGTAATTGAGCAAGTCGTAGTTGGTGGTGAACACCGTGCGATAGCGGCCCAGTTCCTGGCTGATGGTCGCCAGGCTCGACGCCTCGACCAACCGCCACGGAATGTGCACCGCGTGCACGGTGTTGATCAGCGCTTCCTTGATCGCGTAGTAACGATTGCGCGGCGCGGCGGAGCTGACGGCCAGGGCCTTGTTGACCCGGCTGGTGGTTTTCAACGCGCTGAGCACCTGCTCGAAACTGCGCGTCTGCAGCGCCTCGAACACGCTCAGCTCGGACGGGCTGAGGGCTTTTTCCTCGACGGTGCGGGCGTTTTCGAACAGCGAGTCGTAGCCGAAGTCGTCCCACACCGCCCGGCTGGCCCCATTACCCACCAGCAGACCGTCGAACGCAGCGCTGGCGCGCAGGGCGTTCCAGTCTTCAAGTTGGGCATCGACATCGTGGAAATCGGTCATTGCGGTGGTCGTCTCGAAGCAAAAGGTCTGATGGGCGGCGACTTTATCATGCTCGGGCGGTTCAACCACGGCACGTCGCGGGCGAAGGGCGCTATGCTGCGACTTTCGCCCGAGCCGCCTTAGCCGAGTGTCCGATGCTGCAAAAAAGCCTGATCCGCCGTCTCGACCTGATCACCCTGCAACTATTTGTCGCGGTCCACGAGGAGGGCACGCTCACTCGTGCTGCCGCGCGTGAGGCGATTGCGGTGTCGGCGGCGAGCAAGCGCTTGATGGAGCTGGAGGAGGCGCTGGGTATCAGCCTGTTCGTGCGCCAGGCCAAGGGCATGACGCTGACGCCGGCGGGTGAAACCTTGCTGCACCATGCCCGGCAGATGTTGTTCAACGTCGAGAAAATGGGCCTGGAACTGGGGGAGCACAGCCACGGTGTGCGCGGTTATGTACGGATGCTCGCCAACCTGTCGGCGATCATTCAGTTCCTGCCGGAAGACTTGCGGGATTTTTCCGAGCGTCATCCGCAGGTCAAGACCGATCTCGAGGAACGGCCCAGTGCCGGGGTGATCCAGGGTGTCCTGGACGGTGTGGCGGATCTCGGCATCTGCTCCATCGACAGCGACACCAAGGGCCTGCACAGCGTGCTGTATCGCCAGGACAAACTGGTGGTGTTGATGCCGCCGCATCATCCGTTGGCGAGCCGGTCGAGCCTGGCGTTTGCCGACACGCTGGGCAGCGATTACGTCGGGTTGCACGCCGCCAGTTCCATCAACATGCGCACCCATGCGGCGGCGCGTGAGGCGGGCAGGGTGCTGCGGGTGCGGATCCATGTGCCGGGCTTCGACGCCATGTGCCGCATGGTCCAGGCCAACATGGGGATTGGCGTTCTCCCGCAGCGGGCTTATGAATTGTTCGGTCGGGCCCTTGGGCTGGCGGCCGTGCCATTGACCGATGAGTGGTCGGATCGCGCCTTGATCGTGGTGGTGCGTGATGAAGCACTGCTGTCGCCGGTGAGCCGGATGTTGTTTGAGCATTTGCGGGAGCAACTCTGAGTTGTTCATTGGCCGGGCCGGCGTCTTCGCGAGCAAGCCCGCTCCCACAGGGAAAATGCATTCCAAATGTGGGAGCGGGCTTGCTCGCGAAGGCGGCCTGAGGTCACGACAATCTCCCAAAGCATTCGCGTTTCGCGAACGCCCGTTGCCAACTGAAGGTTGGATTCCCAAGCTCCCTGTCCTCTAGCCTTGGCGCATATTCCAAGAACAAGAGGTACCCCGCGATGACTGCCCCCTTGAGTGCGATCAAAGTGATCGAGATCGGCACGCTGATCGCCGCGCCGTTCGCCGCGCGCATGCTCGCCGAGTTCGGCGCCGAAGTGATCAAGATCGAAGCCATGGGCCAGGGTGATCCCCTGCGTAAATGGCGCAAGCTGCACGAGGGCACCTCGCTGTGGTGGTACCTGCAATCGCGCAACAAGAAGTCCCTGGCACTGAACCTCAAATCCCCTGAAGGCATCGAACTGGTCAAGCAACTGGCAACCAGCGCCGACGTACTGATCGAAAACCTGCGTCCCGGCGCCCTGGAAAAACTCGGCCTCGGTTGGGACGTGCTGCACGCCCTCAACCCCAACCTGACCCTGGTGCGGATTTCCGGTTACGGCCAGACCGGTCCGTACCGCGATCGTCCGGGTTTCGGTGCCATAGGCGAGGCCATGGGCGGCATCCGCTACACCACCGGCACCCCCGGTTCGCCACCGGCGCGGGTGGGCGTCAGCCTCGGCGATTCCCTGGCCTCGCTGCACGCCGTGATCGGCGCGTTGATGTCGCTGCTGCGGGTCAAGACCGGGCAGGGCGGTGGACAGATCGTCGATGTGTCGCTGGCCGAAAGCGTGTTCAACGTCATGGAAAGCCTGGTGCCGGAATACGACATGCTCGGCCATGTGCGTGAGCGCAGTGGCGGTGCCTTGCCGGGCATCGCACCGTCCAACACTTACCTCACGGCCGATGGCGCCTACGTGGTGATCGCCGGCAACAGCGACCCGATCTACAAGCGCCTGATGTTGACCATCGGCCGCCCGGATCTGGCCGACGCCCCCGAATTCGCCCATAACGACGGACGTGCGGCCAAGAGCAACCTGCTCGATGCGGCGATCACCCACTGGACCAGCAGCCTGCCGATCAACGACGTACTGGCGGCGCTGGAAGCCGCCGAAGTGCCGGCCGGACGTATCTACTCGGTGGCCGACATCGTCGCCGATCCGCATTATCAGGCGCGAGACATGCTGCTCAATGCCGAACTGCCGGGCGGCGCCACGGTGAAGATGCCGGGCATCGTACCGAAATTGTCGGAGACCCCCGGTGGCGTCAACTGGTCGGGCCCGGGACTGGGCCAGCACACCGACGGCATCCTTGCGCAACTGGGCCTCACCGTGGCGGACATCGAACGCCTGAAAGTCGAAGGAGTGGTGCAATGATCACTGATTATTCCGAGCGCCTGATCGTCCAGGAAGTCTCCCCGCGCGACGGTTTGCAGATCGAGCCGACCTGGGTGGAAACCGTCGACAAGATCGCGCTCATCAATCAACTGTCGCTGGCCGGGTTCAGCCGTATCGAGGCCGGCTCGTTCGTGTCGCCCAAGGCCATTCCGGCGTTACGCGACGGTGAGTTGGTGTTCAAGGGCATCAGCCGCCAACCGGGGGTGATCTATGTCGCGCTGATTCCTAACCTCAAGGGCGCGCAACGGGCACTGGCCTGTAGTGCCGATGAACTGAATCTGGTGATGTCCGCCAGCCAGACCCACAACCTGGCGAACATGCGCATGCGCTGCGAAGACTCGTTGGCGGCGTTTGGCGAGATCGTCCAGTTTGCGCAGGGCACGCCTGTGCGCCTCAACGCGAGTATCGCCACGACCTTTGGTTGCCCGTTCGAAGGCAAGATCGATGAGGACCGGGTGTTGCAGATCGTCGAGGCCTATCAGGAGCTCGGCATCCAGGGCATCACCCTGGCCGATACCACCGGCATGGCCAATCCGCGGCAGGTCGACCGCCTGGTGCGACGGGTGTTGCAGCGGGTATCGCCAGCGGACCTGACCCTGCACTTCCACAACACCCGCGGCCTGGGCCTGTGCAACGTGCTGGCCGCCTGCGAGGCCGGTGCCCGACGTTTCGACGCGGCGCTGGGTGGTCTTGGCGGCTGCCCGTTTGCGCCGGGCGCTTCGGGGAATATCTGTACTGAAGACCTGGTGAACCTGTGCGATGAAATCGGCATAACGACCGGCATCGACCTGCCGCTGTTGCTCAAGCTGTCCCGAGGATTGCCGGCGCTGCTCGGCCACGAAGTGCCGGGCCAGCTGGCCAAGGCCGGACGCAATTGCGACCTGCACCCCGTGCCCTCCTGACTACACCCAAACCCCTGTGGGAGCGAGCTTGCTCGCGATGAGGCCGGCGCATTCAACATTTATGGTGACTGTGACACCGCTATCGCGAGCAAGCTCGCTCCCACAGAAAAGCACATCACAAAGATCCTCTTAACCAGACAACAAAAACAATCGGACACCCCAAGGGCAGTCCGCCTGGAGAACCGCAATGAGCCTCAATGCACTGGAGGCCGGGGCGAGCCCGGCCGTTAGCCACGATGAAGAAAAAGCCCTGGTCAGCAAGGTCGCCTGGCGCTTGATGCCGCTGATCATGGTCTGCTACCTGTTCGCGTTTTTCGACCGCATCAACATCAGCTTCGCCAAGTTTCAGTTGCAGGCCGACCTGAGCCTGAGCGACACCGCCTACGGCCTCGGCGCCGGGTTGTTCGTGGTCGGTTATGTGATTTTCGAAGTGCCGAGCAACATGATGCTGTACAAGGTCGGCGCCCGTCGCTGGATCGCCCGGATCATGATGTCCTGGGGCCTGGCCACCGCGCTCATGGTCTTCGTCAACAGCGAATGGCAGTTCTACACCCTGCGTTTCGTGATCGGCGCGATGGAGGCGGGTTTTGCCCCGGGCGTGTTGTATTACCTGACGCTGTGGTTCCCGCAGCACTATCGCGGGCGCATCACCTCGATGCTGTTCCTGTCCTCGGCCTTCGCCGGCCTGGTTGGCGCACCGTTCTCCGGATTGGTGCTGCAACACCTCGATGGCTTCCTGGACATGCGTGGCTGGCACTGGTTGTTCCTGCTCGGTGGCGTGCCGTGCATCGGCCTCGGCCTGCTGGTGCTGACCTTGCTCAAGGACCGCATCGAAGACGCCCATTGGCTGACCCCGTCGGAGAAGACCCTGCTGGCCAGTCGCATCGCCCACCATGAACCGCACAAGAGTGGCGGCTCGCTGCTCGCCGCGCTGCGGATTCCGGGCTTCCTGACCCTCGGCCTGATCTACTTCCTGATCCAGGTGGCGTCCTACGGCCTGAACTTCTGGGCGCCGCAACTGATCCGCAGCGCGGGTACCGAGAGCCCGGTGATGATCGGCCTGCTGACGGCCATCCCGTACATCTGCGGCGCCATCAGCATGGTGGTGATCGGGCGCCTGTCCGATGCCTCTGGCGAGCGACGCAAGTTTGTCGCCGGTCTGGTCGCCGTCGGCGCAATTGGGTTCTTCTGTGCCGGGATCTTCGCCAACCACACGACCTTCCTGATCGTCGCCCTGGGCTTGCTCGGTGCCGGCATCATCGCCTCCATCCCGAGCTTCTGGACCCTGCCGCCGAAACTGCTGGCCGGTGCCGGCGCAGGTGCGGCGGGCGGGATCGCGGTGATCAACACCCTGGGGCAGTTCGGTGGCATCGTCAGCCCGGTCATGGTCGGACGGATCAAGGACCTGACCGGCAGCACCACACCGGCACTGTACGTCATCGGTGTCTGCGCGCTGATCGCCGTGGCGCTGTTGCTCTGGGGCCTGCCGCAGAAGCTGCGCACCCTCGACAAGTTTTAACGATTCGCAGGCTACGGCAGCACCCACAAGGACCACGCATCCTTGTAGCTGCCGCAGGCTGCGATCTTTTGATCCTCAAGACGTCGCAGTCATCGCTTTTCCAGCCGAATCACCAAACTGAATCAACACCACACCGGCGATCAACAACACCGCCCCCAACAGCTTGGGCAATGTCACCTGCCGCTCCACCAACCCAAACCACCCGAAGTGATCCAGCAGCAGCGACGCCACCACTTGCCCCGCCAGCGCCAACGCCATGAACCCTGAAGCGCCTAGCCTGGGCAGCAACACCAGCGCCAACGAAATAAAACACACCCCAAACGCCCCGCCAGCCCACATCCACATCGGCGCCCTGGCGATGAACGCCAGCGATGGCAACGGCAAGCGCATTGCCAGCATGATCGGCAGCAACACCAAAATGCTCACCACCAATGAAGCGAGGGTCGCCCACAACGGATGACCCAGGCCGCGCCCGAGATTGACATTGATCGCACTCTGAAACGGCACTACCGCACCGGCGAACGCGGCAAGCAGCAACAGGCCCGCCCAATGCAACGTACTCATGGTCATTCTCCAACAGGTTTTGCTGGACTCTAGAGTATTCGTCGCGCAGATTTAAATTCCGTTTTACTATCCAGAACATGCATCAGATGAATGATCTGCGCCGCATCGATCTCAACCTGCTGGTGATCCTCGACGCCTTGCTCAACGAGCAACATGTGACCGGTGCGGCCGAGCGCCTGCACCTGAGCCAGCCTGCCGTCAGCCATGCATTGGCGCGGCTGCGTGATCTGCTCGACGACCCGCTGCTGGTGCGCGCCGGCGCCAGCCTGGTGCCGACGCCAAGAGCGCTGGAGTTGACGGCGCCGCTGGCCGAGGCCCTGGCCCAGGTGCAATCGCTGCTGGCTCCGAACACCTTCGATCCGGCCACGGCCAAACGAACCTTTCGCCTGGCGATGTCCGATTACGGCGCCGCCATCGTCCTGCCAGGGTTGATCCGTACGCTGCGTCGCGAAGCGCCTGGCATCGACCTGCAAATCAGTCATGGCAGCCGTGAAGGCATGCTCGATGGAGTCCTCAACGGCGATATCGATGTCGCCGCCGGGGTGTTTCCGGAAATGCCCAACGAGTTGCGCAGCACGATGCTGTTCGAGGAACACTACGCCTGCCTGGTGGACCGCCACAGCCTGCCCGCCGACGGTGTCCTCGACCTGCCGAGCTATCTGGCGCGGCCCCATGTGCTGCTGGAAATGCGCGGCAGCGGCACCCCGGAAATCGAACGAGCCCTGACCGCCTTGCGCGAGCGCCGTCGCGTCGCGATCAGCCTGCCGCACTGGAGCGTCGCGCCGCAGTTCATCAGCGGCACCGACCTGATCCTCACCGTCGCTTCCCGGGGTTTGCGCGACATCGACGAGTCGTCGTTGATCGTCATCCCGCCACCGTTTCACATTCCGTCGTTCACCTTTGTCCTGGTGTGGCACAAGCGGCGAGGCGGGGATCAGGCCCTGAACTGGTTGAATGCACAAATCGAGCGCGCCGCAGGTGATATAGACTGGCGCCCATTCAGCAAAACAACTCATAAGGACTCCCCATGACCCCCTCACTGCTAATGGCCGTTCTCGCCTCGGGCTTCATTTATGGCATCACGCCAGGGCCGGGCGTATTGGCGGTGTTCGGTATCGGCGCGGCGCACGGGCGGCGGGCGGGAGCGGGATTTCTCTGCGGGCATTTGTTGGGCGACGTGGTCTGGTGCAGCACCGCGCTGATAGCGATCGTCGGTGCGCGGGAAATCGGCAGCACCGCGTTCGATGTGCTGGGCGTGCTTAGCGGGCTCTACCTGTTCTGGCTCGGCTGGCGCGCGGTGCGGGCGCGTCAACGGGGTGTCGAGGCGCCGCAGGGGCCGGCGCGCCAGCCGTTCTGGCACGGCATTCTGTTCGGCCTGACCAATCCGAAAGCCTACCCGGTGGCCGTCGCCACTTTCACGGCGCTATTGTCCAGCCGGGCAGAGTTGCTGACCTGGTCGATGTTGCCGTGGCTGATCGTGTTGAGCTTCGTCGGCGGTCTGATGGCCTACGCTATCCTCATCGGCATCGTCGGTGCGCGCCAGGTACGCACCTTGTATCAACGCCATGAGTTGGCGATCACCCGCTTGTGCGGGGTAATGTTTATCGGTTTCGCCATCAACGCCCTGGCGCATGCACTGCCTGGGCTGGTGACGAACAAGGCTTGACGCTGGACGTAGGGACGCGTCAGTTGCACTGCGACTCGTCTGAAAATTTCGCCACCGTTCGTCGAGACGATTCCAGGTTTTCTAAACCTTTTGATGCGTGGAAATTCAGATTCTATGCGGGCTACAGCTCGCCGAGATCATCATCAAGAGGTAGAGAATCATGCCTAACTCAAGAAACTCGAACTCGGGAAACTTCGCCAATGATCGAACGAAGGCGTCTGAAGCCGGTCGCAAAGGTGGGAAAACCACTACCACGACCGTCGATAAAGAGCCTACGAAACCGATGGGCCGCAAGCCTGGACAGAAGTCCAAGTAATCGATGCAGGTGGTTTTGATCGAGAAGCGGGAGCGAAAGCTCCCGTTTGAAATTTTACCGAGGAGGGCGCGACCATGAACCGCATGGCCACCCGATTACGCAATGGCGGCCTGGCCGCATTACTGGGCCTGTGTGCCACCAGCGCCTTCGCCCAGAGCCCCACCGAATTCATCAACGATGCGTCGGCCCAGGGCATTGCCGACATCGAAGCCAGTCGCCTGGCGCACCAGAAGTCCGAGTCCAAGGAGGTCAAGGACTACACCATCGTGGTGATCAACGATCGCACCACCGCCAACCAGCATCTGGCGAAAATCGCCAAGCAACTGGATCTGCCGGTGGCACCGCGCGAAGAGGTAGTGGAAAAAGCCAAGGCCCTGATGCCGCCAGTCTCGGAAGGTGCGTCCTTCGATGAGGCTTACGCGGCCAGTCAGGTCAAGACCACCGAGCAAGCCATCGAGCAGCTCGAGCAAACGGCGCAGACCACCGACGTGCCGCAGATCAAGGCGTTCGCTGAAGAGACCCTGCCAAAGCTGCAAAATCACCTGCAGATGGCCAGGGCCCTGCAAGCCAGTCGCTGACCCTTCGCATACGCGGGTGACCTTGGGTCACCCGCGTAACATCGATCAGCATTTATTCAGATCCTGTTTACCTTTCTCCTGGACCACGGTGCCGTCGATGGAAATGGTCTGGCCTTCGCCGAGGCTGCGGTAGTGTTTTCTCAAGGCTTCCAGCTCCTTGAGGTCCAGCGCCTCGAGCCCGAGCATAGCGTTCTGCGCCTCTTTCGTTACCCGCAGCAACTCATCGACCTTCAGATGCAGGATGTCCGTGTCGCGGTTCTGGGTGTTCTGGATCAGGAACACCATCAGGAAGGTGATGATGGTGGTCGAGGTGTTGATGACCAGCTGCCAGGTATCGTTGAAACCGAAAATCGGCCCACTTAACCCCCACACTAAAATCAGGATTATCGCCCCGAGGAACGTCGTGGGGCTGCCGGTCCAGAGAGCCAGTTTCTGGGCGATTTTTGCGAATTTCATGGCCGTTTTTCCTTATTGGGGATGCACCTGAAATTCAGACATCGGTGGCGAGATGAAAATTCGGCTTTTTACCCGCTACCCAATGGAAAATCCCGTAGGCGTCCTCATAACCGACCAATCTCTACCGGCCGCATCCCAACCCACTGTAGGAGCTGGCTTGCCAGCGAAGGCGGCCGAAAGACTACCGCAATCTTCAAGGTGCAATAGAGCACCACCCACCAGTCGATGTATCGTAGCGAACCCGTTGTCAGCCAAGCCCCAGACAACGCACCAACAGGAGAACGCAATGAGTTGGTCCGCCAAACAATACGTCGCTTTTGAAGATGAACGCACCCGTCCCGCTCGCGACCTGCTGGCCGCCATCCCCGCTGGATCAGTGCGCTCGGCCATCGACATCGGTTGCGGTCCCGGTAACTCTACCGAGTTGCTGGTGGAACGCTTCCCCGACGCCACGGTGCGCGGGCTGGACAGTTCAACCGACATGATCGAGGCCGCACGCAAGCGCCTGCCCCAAGTGCAGTTCGACATCGCGGACATCGACACCTGGAATGACACCGGCCCATTCGACGTGATTTTCGCCAACGCCGTGCTGCAGTGGGTACCCGATCACGCCACATTGCTGCCTGCGCTGGTGAGCAAACTCACCCCCGGTGGCTGCCTGGCGATCCAGATGCCGGACAACCTCAATCAACCCTCGCACCGCTTGATGCGCGAAGTCGCGGCACAAGGCCCGTGGGCCGAAAAACTGGCGAGCGTCGCCGCACAACGGACCGAAATGGCCGATGCCAGCGCGTATTACTCAATGCTCAAAGCCTGTTGCACCCGCGTCGATGTATGGCGCACCACGTACCATCATCCGCTGGCGGGCGGCGCGTCGGGTGTAGTGGAGTGGTTCAAGGGCAGCGGCTTGCGGCCGTTCCTCGAACCATTGGATGAGGCACAACGCGCGCAGTATCTGCAGCAGTATCAAGCTGCAATCGAACAGGCCTATCCGCCGTTGGCCGATGGTTCGGTATTGCTGCCGTTCCCGCGTTTGTTTCTGGTGGCGACGCGCTGATTCATCTATCAGCGCTGTACCGCGACCAGCAGCATCATCGGTCGCTCCCGCTCTTCGGCCAATGCCGGTTGCGCTTCAACCTCGGCATCCGTGGGGCCCCATTCGTTGACATGCTGGATGCTGAAACCAGCGCCAATCAATGTGTTGAGCAAGGTGCCGAGGGTGCGATGCTGCTTGATCACACCGTCGGCCAACCAGTTGGTCACGCGCTCGCCTTCCCGTTGGTAACCATCCACCGGCCAGCTCTTGCAGCCTTCGGCATCGGTGATCCAGCCGGGATTACGCGGCGCCATGAAGATCGGATGCTCGATGGAAAACACAAAACGTGAACCGGGTCTGAGCGCTGCGTGGATATTCGCGAACAGCCCGGGCAAGTCCTTGATGTAATGCAGCGCAAGAGAGCTGTAGGCCAGGTCAAAACTGTCTGTCGGCAGATCGAGCTGTTCCAGGTCTGAGCGTTCGTAGCGGATATTGCTGGCAGACGTTGTGCTTTGAGCCTGATCGAGCATTTTCTGCGAAACGTCCAGGCCCAACACACTGTGGGCGCCTTGCTCATTGGCCCAACGGCAAAACCAGCCGTAACCGCAACCGAGATCCACCACCTTCAAGCCATGCATCAGCGGCAACATCGACTGCAGCGCCGGCCATTCCGGTGCGGCATCGAGGCCGCCAATCGAGCGGGCCATCTGGCTGTAGCCGTGGAAAAATCCGGGATCGTCGTAGATGTTTTGAGTCATGGTAGTGGTGCTCTGCTGAGATGGTTTGGGTTATCGCAAACCCTGTGGGAGCGAGCCTGCTCGCGATGACGGTCGCACAGTGACATCCGTGTTGCCTGCCAGACCACATCGTGAGCAAGGTGTTACGTCAGGACGGTTCGGCGTCCATGCGCCGAGCAATTACGTCCAGCACATCGCAGCCATCGCGCAAGGGAATGCAACACAACAATGCGAAGTCGCTGAGGATGACCGAGTCGGTGCTGATTTCACCTCGCATCGCGAGGTTTTCGAGAACCTGCGTCACGGCACCGATTCGGTAACGGGCACTGCTGAGCAGCGAGTGCAGCGGTTGAGTGGTGTTGACGTAAAACGAGGGGAGGTCGTCGGCGTTGCTGGTTAGAGCCATATATTCGTTCATGAGTGATTACCTTGAAGTTAGGTGAACTACCACTCATCGTCGCCAAACAAAGGGTGGTAGCTGTACGCGGGTTGGCGAACCGGACAAGGCACAAACCGGCAGACCCGAAGATCTCCCACGCACAGCCACCAAAAAACAGGTAGCCAAGTGCGTTCAGAAACGCTCCGAGCTGGCCGGAGATTTCTGTGCCTTGCCATCGAGTCGCCAAACCCGATACGCCATTTGGGGCGCGCTCGGACTATAGATCTCATGACAATGGCACAGCAATGCGCGAGTGTACGGACATTTCCCAGACTATTGTAGGACGTTGCTTTTTTTAGAAATGGTGTCGCCTGAGATCCAACATTCATTAAATTCCGGCCACAAAAAACCGGCCACTCGGGCCGGTTGATAGATCGCTGCAGTAAGCTTATCAGCTCTGCTGCAATACCTTGAGTGCTGCCGAAGCCAGAAAGCCCGAACGGCTTTTCTCTTCCGGATGGTGCAGCACGTATTCATCGATACGGTTTAGCAGGTACCCAGGCAGTGTGATGTTCAGCTTCTGGGCCTTGCCCAGGTATTTGGTAACGTCGATGTCCACCAATGCCCATGCACACCCCGCGTACTTTGGGTTGGCTGCGTGCAGTGTCACTTTATTAGCGGGTGGAATGGCTGAACCTCCTTCGGCCAAGATCTCGAAATGGCCTTCAATGGCTTCTCGGGCCATCGCCATCGCATCATCCAGATCTTCCCCGGCGGAAAAGCAGCCCGGGATGTCAGGGACTTCAACGCCCCAGGCGTGCTCCTCATCTCCCATTGAAATCGCAATCGGGTAAAGCATTGTCATTGTCCTCCGAGGACTCGGCACAGCGTCTGTCAGAGCAGCGCCTGCTGCAAAATACTGATGGCCGTTTTCTTGAGAAGATCTTTCTTCGGGTGAGGGACTGTCACCAGCCCCGGTTTGGTCGGATGCTTGAAGTGATGATGGCTGCCTCTGATTCGTACCAGATACCAGCCGTCCGCAACGAGTTGGCTTATCAAAAATCGGCTATTCACATCACCTCCCTGTGGTGTGCTTGTGGTTACTATACCTACTGGTTGTTTTTAATCAATACTATAACCACCAAGTCGTCCTGGCTCGGTGGGACAGCGATAGGAATCGAGTCTAGAAGGCCGCTGCGGACATGGCTTTGGGCAAGCCTGAAAGGAGAGGGTTGGGTGTATTGCGAGGTTTTGCGTGCAGGAGCCAACAAGCCGGCACCTATAGATCCAGTGCTTGTGGAAAGGCTAATGCCTGATGAGATTCGAGAGCAAATCCACGTCTTAGCTTGAGCGTCTGATTGTCCTGGCTGCGGAATTAGTTTCATCTATGAATTGCAGTTGCGAAAGCTCACTCATCCGGGCTGTGGGAAGCTCGGGTTGATTCAAGAGGTTCTCCTGGTCTCTCGCAAACCGTGTGCTTTGCGATAGACGTCCAGTTTGAGGTGGTGCACCGCGTGCAGTCGAATGTATGGGGGCAATGGGAGTCAGGGCTATCGGTGGACTATATGGTGGCGGTGGATCAAGGTTCAAGGTGGAGAACGATGGCGGCAAACCCGGCAATGACAAAGTTGAATATCGAGGCGGACGATCCAGGACCCTAGCCACCGTCTGAAACCATTGAGTGCTTCTTGCCGTTGCTTCTCTTGCCGCTCTGAAAGCCAGCGTTATGGTGGCTGCCCCTGCTGTAACACTCGCACCCACCAGAACGGGTGCTATTACCGAGGCAGGGTTTGCAATTGCCGCGGCACCGAGCAGCAAGCCTGACGCTCCCGTACCCAGAGCCAAAATTCCTTGCCCTCGAAAACGACCACTTGTAGACAGGGAAAGCGCCATTCCTCCTGTCGAGGATGCCGCGCCTGCAACGCCTGAAAGAATATTCACAACAGCCGGTATAGCGAAGCGCCCTGTGGGATCTCGATGATTTACTGGATCTGCGACGCAATAGGTGTACGCGTTTAATCCACCGGCGGCGAATGGGCTCAATTTGTCAGGAGAGTGGAACCGCATCAGCACCGGGTTGTAGGCTCGATGACCGTTCCCCAATAAATATCAATGAGTCTGTGCTTCCTTAAACTCACCATTGAAACCAAGACGGGTACAACGGTGATCGCCTGATCGGTACCCATAGGCAGTGTATGCCAATGGATTCACCTCGCCTTGACTCACCTGCGCCACAACGGATTGGTTCTGATGGGTCGCAAGTAGAATCGTTTTTGGTTCGTTTTTCTCGATTCGAGTGGGCGTGACCATAAGGGGCTTCTGGATACTGAAAGGACGATACTGTTGTTTTACAGATTTTGGTCCCGCGTCGGTACTAGCAGAACTGATAGTACCTTGGCCTAGCTCCAGTCTACATTTAGCGAGAGCGGCGAGGATCTTGAAACAGGGAAAAGTAGGGAAAAGGAGGGAAAAGGGGACAGGGGACAAAGGGGACAGGGGACGGATTTATTTCTCTTCACTGCTTCCCATCTCGCGATCTTCAAACGCCGAACGCACAGCCTCCACAACTCGTTCCGCCATGCGCTCATCCTCAAGCTGCGGATACCCTTTCTTCAGCTTGCCCGAAACCACCCAACCATTCTCCTTGATGGAGCGGATGATGCGATTCGCATCCTGGTCGGGCATCTCCAGCACCTCTTTCAACTGCTCCTGTGCTCTCTGAAAGATCACCAACACTCTGGCTTCATCCGCCATTTCCGTGCGAATCGTGTGCTCGACGACGCGGGCGGTGTACAGGACGTGTTCGGTCAGATCCGGGTACCGCCAGGCAAAACAGGCATCCTCATATTCATCGAAGATGAAGTTGCTGAGGGTTCCGTCCTCGTAGGTCACCAATTCGCCGAAGCGATAGGCCGTTGAGTAACGTCGCATGAACGGCCGCGAGAACACTTCGAGCGTACGGTCGTAGCCGGCCCGGAAGTCGATCGAACTGGTGATGGTGGCTGACACCGGCAGGATGACGCCGTCGGGTACGGCTTTGTCCCGAATCAAGGTGTCGTTGATCAGGAAACGATGGATGCGGCCATTGCCATCGCGCATGGGATGGATATAGACGAAGCCAAATGCCAACACGGCGGCACGTGCCAGCGATTCCGCACCACGTGTTGCAATCTCAAATTCGTTGAGGCCCGCCAGCAGTTGGTCAAGGTCGCTGGAGTTCGGGGCAATGTAGTGCACGATGTCCTCGCGCATCGTGGCTTGCCCCACAAATACGGGAGAGCGCCGCAAGCCCAGGCCGATGGCGTCATGTCCCAGAATGCCGACTTGCAGGGACTGCAGGCTGTCGTTGCTCAACGGGTTTTCGATATGACCGCAGTATTGGGCAATGACATGGGCAAACCGCTGGATACGATCAGCCTGGTCGGCTTCCTTTTCGATCAGAAAGCTTGCACGCGACTCCTTGAACGTCAGCCAACTGGCCGTACGCATCAGGATGTCAGCGCCAAAGGTCTGATCCAACTCGGCCAATGCTTCGCGCAAATCAAATTGCAGAGCGTCCTGCACGGGCGCTGTTCGACGAACCAAGGGACAGAACTGAGCCGTTCCCGGCAGATTGTTATTGATTCGCCAACGCCGGATTCGTAACGACTGGCGACGAGTCAGGTATTTTTTTGGCGAAAGTGCATCAACGTAGGCACCATTGGTCACGTCCGGCACATCCAGGTGTTCACCTGTCAGCCATTCATAAAGGAATCCTGTGCGACGGGCGTACTGGCCGAAAGGCTCTCGTCGACACCAGTCTTCGACAGGCTGCGGCCCTACGACCGCAAACAGGCGGGCAAAAAATTCGAGATGAATGTCTTCGTACTTGAGGCCGAATTCGAAATGTCCTGCAAAGTCGTCTGCGGGTCGGTAGCTTGGCGGATACTGGTTCTCCACATGCCCGTCGCTTTCGCGGCTGACCCGTGTGCTGCCGATCGTGGACTCGACGCGCAGAGGCTGCGCCAATGCGATGTCGTAGCGGTTCGCGAGGGTGTTAAAACCGACTTGCATTGACGAGATCCTTTACTGAGGAAAGAAAAACGCTAACAGAACGTCGATCCTATGCGAAAACGCTAATTTATGCAGGTGTGAAAAGGCTAATGCTTGATGAAAAATGATACTAAAACCGGATTGTGAGAAAAAAACGCTAACGAGTCCAGATTAGTCACTACAGCGGTGGGGTTACATGCTTATCGACTAGTGGAAATGAAACGCTGAATTTCACCAAATATTAGACACAAAAAAACCGGCCATCTAAGCCGGTTTTTTCTTTACCTGCATCCCCCGTCAAAAAACAACGTGAGACAAGAATTCGGTTGGAGCGGGTGAAGGGAATCGAACCCTCGTTATCAGCTTGGGAATCTATTATTGGCGTAATGCCATCATCGGCCTGTGCATATCATTTATCCCCCTTAGGCCAGTAAAATCGTGCCTTTCAGCGTGGTACGGCATTCAATGCTTGTTCAGCTCCGGCCACCGTGGTTCCAGCGAACTGTCACCACGAACTGTCACCATCTAGTAGGACGACTCCAATGCTCACGGATAAGCAGATACGTGCCCTTCAGCCAAGGGAAAAGCAATACGTCATGTCGGACGGGCGTAGCGCGAGAGGCGAAGGCGTGTTGCTACTTAAGGTTCGCCCGAACGGGACAAAGGAGTTCTACTTTCAACGCTTCGTTGGTGGGAAGAAGAAACTCACAAAGCTGGGCACGTGGCCCGGCTTGAGCTTGACAGTTGCTAGAGATACCTGCCGTGAAGAGAAGGAACTGGTGATTTCGGCAGGTACACTCCAGCAGCTCCTGGACAACTATATCGCCAAGCTACGGGCCGAGAATGCAGCGTCAGTCGAGGACGTGAAGAGCTCGTTTGAACGCTATGTCACACGGCCATTTCCACAGATGGTGCAGCGTCCGGTCGCTATGATTGGACCTGTCGAGATCCGCACCATCATTGCGAGGATGATCGACAAAGGCATCACCACTTATTGCAACCGTGTGCGATCGCAGCTGCACGCTGCGTTTCAGCTGGGTTTGGAGCAAGAGCACAACCCGCGCAACTATTTACAGAACAAGGTTCAGTTCGGCCTGCTGAGCAATCCGGTGGCCAGTATTCCGGTACAGGCCGACTGGGAGCAACCAGGTAATCGGGCGTTGTCCGTTGCTGAACTCAAGTCACTATGGAATCTGCTGCCCGAACAGCTATCGCTTGTAACGTCTGAGCTGATCAAATTCCTAATCGCGTCAGGTGGCCAACGTCCCCAGCAATTGCTGGGGACCACGCGAAAGCAATACTTCGACGATCACCTAGTTATCCGTAACCTCAAGGGCGTCGATGGTGAGCGGATCCTGCATGCGGTGCCGTACAATAGACTGATGCGACAAAGCCTGAAGACGTTGGACGAGATCAGCGAAACGAGCGCCTACCGGTTCATGGGGAAGATGGAAGACAAGCCGCTGCACACGCAGTCGTTGTCCAGGGCAGTAACAAAGCTTTACAGCCGACATACGAAGCTGTTCGACGGGCCGTTCACACTCCGCGACGTTCGGCGTACCTGTAAAACGCTGATGGGGGTGGCAGGCCTGGATAAGGAACTGCGCGACCGTATCCAGGGCCACGCGTTTAACGATGTGTCGTCCAAACATTACGACCGGTACGATTACTTCAAAGAGAAGCAGCGTGGCCTGCAGCGTTGGTCGTTATGGTTGCAGAAAAATATCGTAAATAATCAATAGTTTGCTAATGATTTCGGGATTCTTTTTGTGGGGGGAAAATGTTCGATAACTTGGTTGCGGTGGTTGGGTTAGCAAGTGGTATTGCTTCATTAGTGAGTTATCTGATCGATAGAGCGGGTTTTCGTAGTCGTTGGGTGCATGCTTTATACACTTTCGTCATAGCGGTCGCTGCATCGACTTTTATGTACGAAATAGCTGAATCAAAAGCTCAGAATGCAGCGTTAGGTAAGCGTATTGAGGTCATTTCGAGTATTGAATACAAGGCTTCGCAGGTTCTAAAAAATGCTAAGCAATCAACAGATGGAGAGAAGAGGGGGTTTGTCTTGGCATCGTTGGCTTTTTTGGAGCGTAACAAAGATGCGGTTCCAGATTCATATGCACTTGCTCGACAGTTTGCACTCGCCAGTGGGGTGCTGGAAAACAAGCAGGAGCATGGCCTAGACAGGTTGTACCAGTCGTGGAGCCTGAGGGATGCGGCAGATGCAATGACTTCCTTGTTAAATGGTATCTCTGCAGGTAACGCGTATGAGGTCTCAACGACTGAGTGGAAGTAGATTTTTACTGCTTCATATGCCCGACTAGCCTGCCTATGGCCGAAATTAGGTGAGGCCGCTTACACGGCCTCTGTGGCTTTCCACTGCGCAGGGTTTGTCAGCCAGGCAATGATAGCGGACTCCCTCCATCCGACTCGGCCTGGGGATATCAAGACAGGTCGGGGAAACCGACCGTCCTTCATGGCACGCCAAATGGTGGAATGTGAAAGTGACGTCACCTCAATAACGTCCTTTTCCCGCATAAAACGATCCAGCTTGCTCACTTAAGTTCCTCCGTTGGGCCCTGAGTGCTGCGCACCAGGTGAATCACTAAACGTTCCAAGCTGATGTCTTCGTCTGTCGCTGATTGCCACTCCAGCACAGCTTGGATCTGTTCCCTGCTGCAATCCAGCACCAGTATCTCTTCATCGTTTACCGCACGGACTTCGAGGATTTCGACCAATCCGTTTGCGCCATAGGCTTCTGCGTGAACGGTTTTGGCCGTTTCTCCGAGCCAATCCTGCAGCCCTTTAATGTGTCTGAGACGGGATGTCTCTCCGTTCGGGCCATCGCCGGTGATGACTTGAATGTGCATTCGATCGCTCCTAAATCAGGCCTTGAAAATCCAGCATTTAACGGTGGGGCAGCGGGTGATCATGGGGTTCTTGGCTGATTGCGCGGACCGCACTGCGCTGTCGACGGCCTTGTAATCCAGGAACTTGTGGCTGCGAGATTCCTTGAGCAGGTCTTTCAACGTGGTGACGTCTGAGAGCTTCTGACGGTGTTCTGCCGCACGCTCAGCAAACTCGTTGAGGTTGATGGCGATAACGTCCGGGTTCTTGCTGTGATTTACCAGGGGCTCGTCGTAGATGGATTCCAAGTAGTCATACACCTGCCAAAACTCGGCCACAGCACTATGGTCAGCGTTGGTCGTGCTCTGCCGCTCGAGCGCCATCTCGACGATCTGACGGCGCGTGGAGCTGACCTGTACTTCGGTCAGAGTGATCACCAGGCGGATGGCGTCCAGCAGAGCGAATAACTGAGCGTGGTTCTTGATGATCCGCTCGACGCCGATATAGCCCCGCAAACCATTTCCGCACTTGCGGCACGATCCTTCACCGCTGAACTGGGTGTCACAGGCGAAACAATGTGTGTGCAGCCGGCGCAACTTGGCTTCGTGTTCAGGAAAGCGCTTGCTGAACAGGTCCATCACCTCGGCCTCTTTGCGCACTGCCTGCAGGAGGAAGTGGCTTAGTGTCTTCCCGTCCAGGGCATTGAGCTTGTCCGCTGCAGCGCGGCTTTCCGGGGTGACAGTGGGGCGAATGAAGTGCAGCTTCACGATGCGCGTCATGATCGCTTCGTGGGCCACCACTGCTGCGTTCTGGCTGATTGCGATCGTGCCGCGAAACGGCGGTTCGTAGGTTTCGTTGCCGGCAGTTTTAACGCCCTTGGTCGCCAGCGTGCCGCCGCCGAAAAAGTCTTTCAGCTCGTCCCATTCGAAGGTTTTGGCGTGCGCCTTGTCTTCGCTATGGCGGTCTGCCTCGAGGAACACGACCGGCATACCGGACACTTGCCCCATCAAGCGCGACCGTCCGGCCTTGGTGGACTTCATCGGGTCGAACCCTTCGTAGCCTTCACGGCCGAGCAGTTTCCACAGCAGGTTGAGCAAGGTGGTCTTGCCGGCACCGGCTTCGCCGGTGGCTTCCAGGAATGGAAACGACTGGAAGCGTGCGCGGATCTGCTCGCAGAACAATGAACCGAAGAAGAAAAGCAGCGCCGCCAACCCTTGAGTGCCAAAGCAGATCCAGAGCAGGCGCAACCACTCCTCGTCGTAGCCTTTCGAATCGCGCTGCAGCTGCACCGGCACGCCCTTCTGCAGGGTCTTGAGGCGCATTTTTCCGAACTCGAAATAGTCTTCGCTGTTCACCGGGTAAACGTTGCCATCCTTGATGGCCACATCGCCGTAGATATAGCACTCGTATTCCTTGCTGTAGCCGACGTAGTCGATGGTAGAGACGGTTTTGATGCCGTAGAGCTGGTCTTTCATGAGCTTGTCCAGTTGTTGGCCGCTGCCGGTGTACATGGCGCCAGCGGCCATCCCCAGCAATCGCTTTTTGAATTCGCTGGCGGCGGCGAGCTGGCCGCTGGTGAAGGTGTTCTTGACGCTGCCGGCGTCATGGGGGAAGTCCACGCGCAGGTAGTACCAGGACTCGTCGGTGACTTCGTTCCGCTGGAAGTACAAAGCTTGCGGGTAGCAGTTGGCGATCTCCACGACGCTGCCGGATTGCTGCAGTGCTTTTTCACGCATCTGCGCTTGGTTCAGCAGCTGCTCATCGTGATTTTCGCTGTCCTCAAGATCCTGGACGGCCCGGTTGTACTTCTCCATGTCCAACTTGAACCAATAGAGACGGTTGCCGAAGCCCAGGTGAAATTCGCCGCGTTTGTTCCAGTCGTACATCAGCAACGCTTTCTCGGCGGCGCTTTCAGCTATTAGCAGCGCGCCTTGGTGGCGGATCTGCTTAACGTCTGTAGCGACCTGAGCGGCCCGCTTCTCATCACCGTCAATAAAGGCCCAGCGCTGATGGAGGTCGTTCCAATCGACCTTGCGGCCGTCGCGCTGAGGGATCTGTGCTGCCTCACAGATGAATCCCATCTCCCGCGCCTGACGGACCCAGCGACGGATGTAGGTATGCGCACCAGGTTCGTTATCAAGAGCCCAGACGAGCTTCGGCAACTTGTCAGTCCGATCGCGCAGCAATGCTTTCAATGATTCTTCAGGGAAGGCGTTCGAAGACATTGCCGACACGGCGGATAGGCCGTTATGTACAAGTGCAATCGCGTCAAAGATGCCTTCAACAATCCAGATTTCTTTGACCTCGAGCAGGTCCACGCACGGCGGGCACCACCACACCCCACGGTAGGTTTCACCTGGTTTGAAGCGCGCTTTCATTTTGCCGAAGCGGGCAGGCCGATCGATCAGGCGTTCCCAATACCCGCCTTTCTCCAGGGCGAAACGCACCGTTGCGCTACCAGCCTGGTCATGGCTGGAGTAAAAGGTTTCCTGTGTGAACCAACCACCGATCAGCGAGATATCGAAACCGCGGGCAAACTCTAGATACGCCCGGGCGGTGGCTGTTGGGGCGCTCTCAGTGGCCGGAGCTCGCTTGCTCCAGTCCTCAAACAGATCGTCATAGAGTTCCTTAACATGCAGCGTGTGGCCGCACTTTTCTTGGCGACCACAAATCAGCTGCCACGGGCTATCGAAACGCGTGTACAGCTCTTTCTTGTTGCACTTGGGGCAGATGCCGCCACGCATGTAATTTGTGGGCGTGCGGTGTTTCAGGCCAAAGTCCGATTCGATACGCTGCAAAACGTCGTGGCGGAGATCTTCTCTCATGATTTTTTCACTGCTTTAAGACTAAGGGTGAGGGCGCCAATCAAGTGTTTCTGAGCGGCCATCACCGGGCTGTTGGCGAGAATCGATCCGTGGCGCAGGCCATTAGGAATCAGGCGGTACTGGTCTGCGTACCAGAGGTCATTGAGGCTGAGACGGTATTGCTCGCGCAGGTTGGCCAAGAGCGCTTGAGCCTGACCAGGTGTCAGTTTTGCGTTGATGTACATGGCGTTTTCCATCGTCAAACCTCAAATTCGGGCGCAGCTCACCCAAACCCACGGGAGTGGGACAGGCGATTTAATGGGTGGGTGTTACGGTGCGGCTACGCGGAAACGACCGTTGTCCGGCGCATTGAGAATGCGTTCATAGATCAGGCTGACCGGCACAGCCCAGGCTTTGCCCGTGGTGGGGTCGATGATGACGGTGTGTGTCGACGAACTGCTGACGACGTCCAGTCGCTGCCGATCGCGTATTGCTGACATATCGCTGCAGGCCAAGTGGACGGCTTTCTCTGCAGTGGTCGTCAGGATGTCGAAATCGGTAACGAGGTACTGCACTGCGCGATCGAACAATTGCTGATCGTCACCCAGGTGTTCACATTGATGTCGCTCCAGGAACAACAGCGCGGAAGCTTTGAGCGTGTCCTGGTATTCCTGAACTGCAGGCAAATTGGTCATTTTGAGTTCACCGACTTCGAAGCGTGCAGTTGAATGAGTGCAAGAACTTCTGCGTGCCTGGCTGCCAAGTGCAGGGTGTCGGCATGAAGGATTGCTTCCGCTTCTACCTCGTTGATCACACCGTCTTTCAACGCTTCGGCAATGAGGTGGTCGACGGTACCTTTCTTGGCTGCGGCCTGGACGCATCTGGCATACATCTCGACATTGTCTAGTGACTCAGGCTCGGCAACGGGCACGAACATGCCGCCGTACATGGCTGCAATGTACTCAGGCAAGTGGGTCGTTCCGGCCTCGAGCTCGATCTGGTGAATCTGGTCATCGGTCAGCGGGCGGCTGTTGTTGTTCTCATAGGCATGGTTGTCGAACTTTTTGAGCGGCAAACCGATGCGAGCTGCCGCGCATTCGCGTCCGCCTGGGTATGAGCAAATAATTGCACTTACTACCTGTCGCCGAGTCTTTAGAACAGAGTTCTTCATCTTCTGCTTTTCCCTGTGGCCCGGTGCCATTACTGTTCAATCACGCCGTCTTTGATACCTAGCAGTACGGCGGCGCGATGTGCCTCCCCACGGCGACAACGGCTCTGGCCACTCAGCACCGCGTAAACGGTGCTGGGATTCAAATTGTGCTGCTCAGCAAAATCCTTCGCGGATTGACCGCGCTTATCCAAGGTTTCACGTGCTTGTTGTCGGGCTTGCTCGGTGATGCTTGAGTTGGGCATAGTGCAGTTCCGTGCATTTTCATGTGGTGTGAGATGCAGAATGATGCACTTAGATGCATTTGTAAATATCAGAGATGAATAATTTTGCACCTTTCCGAAGAGATAGGCTCCCGGCTGCAGGAAGAACGTAAGCGTTGCGCTTTGACGCAGAACGAAATCGCAGAATCGCTTGGAATAGCCAAAAGAACCCAAGCCAATTACGAAGCTGGAACGAGTGATGCGACAGCGTCTTACCTCAGCAAAGTCGCGAGCCAGTACGGTTTTGACGTCCCCTATATTCTCAATGGGGTGCGCACTACATTGGCGGTGGACGCTCTCAGTGACGTTGAAAACCTGTTGGTAAAGCAGTACCGGAGCATCGCTCCAGGTGACCAAGAAGCGATCCGTCGATTCCTCAAAGCCATGGCCGACGATGCTGCCCGACAGTCGAAGTAACTTGTAACAATACGTGTACGACATTCGTCGCCCCCTTGTACTAAAGCGAGATAAAGCCCCGTCAACGTCGGTTCAGCAATGCACTTTATGGAGTAGTACGCATGTTGGATCGCAAGAAAAACGACCTTGGTAGCACCGGAACCATCGAGTTCGAATGGACAAACCTGACCAAAATTGAACGTCGCCTCATTCGGCTGTACCGCATGCTGAATGAAAAGGAACAAGTTCATCTCCGTCGTATGTCAGAGGTCCTAGCGACCCATCCGGAAGAACCGGTCGGAAGCTGATAGCCGTTTCATGCAATCGATCGCCGACTTATTGAGTCGGCGGTTTGCGCCTCACGCCACTGCCTGTGAACCCAGTTGCTCAAACAGCTCCCGCTGTTTCGCCCTGGGCAGATCTCTCAGACGATCAATCAACATCCTTTCGAATGACTGAGCAGATGGGCTAAGCGTGTGTGAAAACGTCAGCTCTGCGACCCATGTGTGCCCGCACTTTGCGTCCAGGCACTGGCAGTAGAGCTTCACGAAATCTACGGAAAATTTCTCCCTCGAAGAGATCCGTCCTTTGTGTCCGCACTTGCATTCAACTCGCATTGTGTCCCTCCCCAGGGCGTGCAATCGCCACTATATTGCCACAATATGTAGTGGTAATCTCTTAGCTATGCACTGGATGTGGTGGAATCAGCTGCTGATTGTGGTTCTCTCCAGGTGAATCGCCTGTCTTCGCGTAGTGTGTCATTCAGCTGATTGAACAGCTGACAGATCGGCCGGATCTCGTTGCTGGTGTACACGCGATCGATCTTTTCGATGTCGCCAAAGCCTGCGCTGTTTTCCGGGATGATTCCGGCCAATGCCGGGTTCATGCGCCAGGCGGCGATCACGTCGTTGCGCGTGATGTTCTTCACCTTCTCCAGCTCATCCTTCGCCTGGAAGTCGCCGACAGGGATGATCTGAATCGCTTTCTCCGCGCCGCCTGGAATGTTCACGAACATCGACCGAAAGTTACCCACCCCCTTGCTGGCGCTGATCTGATCGCGCAGGGAGTCTTCATCTTCCTCGGTCAGGTTGGGGTCGTTGGTGTAGAAGATGTAGCCCGCGTGCGCGCCGTTGCTGTAGTAGCGGCGTCGGAAGAGGGTGGCGGCTTCGTTCAACAGCAGCGCCTGCATGCCGCCCAGGTAATCGGGAACGCCGTAGATGTTCTGTTCCACGTCGTAGTTCATGACGTGCTCGACTTCGTGTTCTTCGAACTCCACCTGATTGCCGTCCGGCAACAGCATCACAAACCCGCCCCCAACCCTGACCCGCATGTTGATCGTTGGCAGGTGGTCCATGTGCAGCACCTGGCCAAAGGCATTTCGATTGCGCAAAAAGTACGCCTCACCGAACACCATGAAGTCCAACCCGGCACGGCTCATGGTTTGAACTGAGCAGCCTTCAGAGGCTATGAATTCACGCAGCAACAGGTTGCGCTTGAACGCGGGAATGGCGCCGTGGTGAGCGTTGGCGCGCAGCAACTTGGCCAGGCCTTGGCGCGATACCGGTGGTGTGTAGGTCTTGCCGTCGTGGGTGGCGAACACGCCCAGGTAATGCCCGATGTTCTCGGTCAGAACCTGTTCTGGCGCACCGAATGAAAACGCCCGCATCGGACCTGGTGCTGGTTTTTGCGGCTGGTTTTTTACTGGTTTGCCCATGGGTGCTTGGTCCGCTGAGTGTGTAGCGGCTGCGCCGCTGTTTGTTGGTGTTGAGGGGTTCATGGGCCAGGGCATGCATGATCGCCCAGGCAATGTCGGCATGGCCGGAGGCGTCGGTGCGCGATGCGCTGTACGTGACCTGGCCACCGCCGGTGGTGCCGCGTTTGATCGTCAGGAACGCCTGAGCGATGTCATTCCAGCCTGCATCCCATTCGATCCGGCTGCCCTGAATCGTGTCCTGTGCCTTGAGCACCAGGGTGTTTTTGGTTTCGAGGCTGTAGTGGATCGAGGTCGCACGCGGGTAGAAGTCGCGCACCAGGTCGAACACGCCGTACCCGATGCCGGTGGTGTCGATGCCGATGTGCTGCACGTTGAAGCGTTCAGTGAGCTTCTTGACCTGGTCGGCCTGGTACTTGAACGACTGGCCACGCCAGCTGTGTTTCTCCAGGATCCGGAACTTGCCCCCGTCCTCCAGCGGCGGGGCGATAACCACGCAGCTGGCGTCGTCACGCGTCCGACTGGGGTCATAGCCAATCCACACCGGGCTGTTGCCGAATGGACGCGGATCGTCGGGGTCATAGTCGGTCCACAGGGACAGGTCTGAGTAGCACCGCTCCAGGTCGACCAGGGAAAAGGCGCTCTGCGTGCTGTCGATGAACTTGCACATGAACAGCTGCTGAAACTTGTCCTCGTCGTACTCCAGCTGCAGCTGCTCGAGGTCGAACAGATCGCAACCGCCGGCGATGGCGTCGAGGATGGTGATGACCTTGCGCCATTGCCCGTCCGGACAGAGCGTGCCAGCCGCGGCTTGGGCTTCGCTGGGCCACGGATCCTTGGCGTTCTTGCGCTTGCTGTTGCGGAACTTCTCACCCGTCCAGAACGGGTAGGCCTGGTGCGAAACTGCGCTGGGCGTGGAGAAGTAGGTTTTACGCCACTTCTTGTGGGTGGCCATGGCACTGGCGACGGTGTTCAGTTTCTCGAAGTCGCGAATCCAGAAGTACTCGTCGACGTAGACGTGCCCGTGGTGACCTTGGGCGGTGCTGCTGTTGGTGCTGAGAAAACGCAGCTCGGCCCACGGTTTGCCGTCTTTGCTGAGCACGATCGGGTTGCCGGTCAGCTCCAGGCCAAACCATTCCTGCGCAAACGACACTATGTAGCTGCGGAAAATCTCGGACTGGGCGCGGCTGGCCGACAGGAAAATCTGGTTGTCACCGGTCAGGACCGCATCCATGAACGCTTCGCCGGCGAAGTAGTACGTCAGGCCCACCTGGCGGCTTTTGAGAATGTTCCGGATCCGGCTGGTCAGCGGGTTCTGCTTGGCGGCGAATAGCTCCTTTTGGTAGCCGTACATTTTGCTGATGAACTTGTCGAGAAAGTCCACCTCCGTCAGTTCGCCCACTTCGTTTTTGGCTTTCTTCTCGCGCTTCTTCCCGCCCTTGTCGCCGCGATCGCCTCGATCCCGACGCTCATTGCGTTGATTGTCTCGGCGCTGGCCATCGTCCGCCGGCGGATCGCCGATCGGCGCCGGTACCGGTTTAGCGGATTGCTTGAGCAACCGTTCGCGAACACTGGTCAGCCGGTCGAGTTCGTCCAGATCGGCCTTGGTCAGTGACGTGGCTTTGTCCAGGAGCAGGGTGATTCGCCGGCCGACGGCGGTCAACGGTTCTTCATCCGACAACATGTCGTCCCACTCACCCTGGCGGATCCAGTAGTAAACGATCCGGATGTTGGGCAGGGATAACTGCGCCTGAATTTCACGCGGCTTGCAGCGGCGTAAATAGAGGCGTTTGGCGGCTTCTTTAAGTTCGGGGGCGTATGGCATGGCCGCAGTCTATGCGGCGAAAACGCTGGAAACGTGGGGGTAAAATCCGCGTTAGACCTAAAATCGCGAAATAGGACCAAAGCAAAAGTGAACCGTTTGTTTGGTGGTCCGACGGTGCATATCGTGGCGACTCAAATCAACGATTGAGCGCAGTTATCGCCCATGCCCCGTTCCCTTGTTTCGTTCTGGAAACGAGTCGCCACCAGCGGCCCGACCGTAGATGGCCGCGAGATCCTTCCCCAGGAACTGCGTGATATCGCTGATACCTACAAAGCTGCCACTTACACGGCGGTGATCTGGTGCGAGCACGAACGCTGGTACGGCTCCCATGGGACCGTGTTCGCCGTGCGCCTGGTCGAAGAGGCCGAGGATCTGGCCCCTGGTCAAGTCGCCCTAGAGGCGCAGTTGAAGCCCAACGACAAACTGCTCTGGCTCAACGACCAGGGCGAAAAGCTGTTCACCAGCATCGAGATCACACCCAACTTCGCGAACACCGGGAAAGCCTACCTGACAGGCCTGGCTGTGACCGACGAACCGGCCAGCCTCGGCACTCAGGAGCTCTACTTTTCGAAGCGGACCAGTAAGGCCGCGTACTACGCCGCCTCTATGGAACTTGGCCCATTCCGCGAACCCGAGACCCAAGGCGAAATCAGCAAGATCGCTGCCATGTTTGCGGGTCTGTTCAAGCGCTTCGGCCTCGAAGAAACCCCCGCATCCCCGCAAACCCCCACCGAGAGCAAACCCCCAATGGATGAAGCTACAGCCAAAGCGCTGAAGGCACTGCTGGAGCAGCTGTTGCTTGTTGCTGCCGGCATTCAGGCCGTGATCGAACCCGTCACTGATGAAGTTACGGACCCTGTGGTTGACCAAGTCGATGACGTTGAAGTCGCTGTGAAGGACATCGTCGATCAGGTCGAAGCCGATCGCGAGTTCGCGAAAAACGGCGACACCGACAAGCGCCTGGACAAAATCGAGAAGCTGTTGAGCAAGGCGTTCAACACCGTCAGCACTCGTCAGGTACCGCGCGTCACCGGTCCTGCCGACACCAAAAAGCGGGTGCTGTGATATGAGCCAACAATCGCTATCCAACCGCGCCCTGAAGCAATACGCGGCCCTGCGTGAGGCCATCGCCGAGACCTACAGTGTCGACGTGACTCGCCAGTTCAACGTCGAGCCGACCATTGCCCAGGAGCTGAACGACAAGATCACCGAACGCGCCGACTTCCTGGAGCGCATCAACGTCATTCCGGTGACCGAGATCAAGGGTGAGAAGGTCATGATCGGTGTGAGCGGTCCCGTGACCAGCCGCACCAACACCAAAACCACCGACCGTGAAGCCAAGGACGTTTCCGACCTGAACGGTCTGCCTTACGAACTGTTCCACACCGAGTCGGACGTGGGTCTGCCGTTCGCCAAGATCGATAGCTGGGCGAAATTCCCAGACTTCGCCGATCGCTACTCGGCAGCGGTACAGAAGCAGATTGCCCTCGATCGCATCATGATCGGCTGGCACGGCGTTACTGCAGCAGCTCAGACCAACCTGGCCACCAACCCGATGCTGCAGGACGTCAACAAAGGCTGGCTGCAGTTGGCCCGCGAGCAGATTCCTGAACAGGTTCTGCTGGAAGGCGCGGTCGACGGCAAGATCACCCTGGGCGCTAGTGGCGATTACGAAAACCTCGACGCCCTGGTGCATGACGTCAAACAGATGATCAGCTCGGTGTTCCGCGATGGCGGTGACCTGATTGCCATCGTGGGCAGTGATCTGTTGGCCAGCGACAAGGCCAAGCTGTATTCCAACCAGGCCGGCAAACCGACCGAAAAGGAGCGCATCGAAAGCGCCCAGGTCATTGCGACTTACGGCGGTCTGCCGACCTTCACCGTGCCGCATTTCCCGGTCAATGCCGTGGTCGTCACCAGCTGGGACAACCTGTCGATCTACTTCCAGGACAGCAGCTGGCGTCGTCACCTGATCGAGAACCCGAAACGTTCCCGCGTCGAGGATTACAACGGCCGCAACGAAGGCTACGTGATCGAGCAGCTGGAGAAATTCGCGGCCGCTGAAAACGTGGAGCTGATCTGATGAGCCTGGCACTGGCGCACAAGCGCCGCGTTCAAGCCGAAGGCCCGGCCGCTGCTGCGCGTGCCGGTGCCGAAACGGCGGTGTATTCCGCCGCCTCCGCGCTGGCCAGCCCAGCTAATGGCAAAAAACACCTGAAGCTGATGGAAGACGCATTGGCTCAAGACCTGGAGCGGATTGGCGCGATCAACAGCCGCGAACTGCGTCAGCAGCTCAAGCGTGACGAGCTGCTGCCCAAGTACCTGGACTATGTGCAGCGCTACCGCGATTCCGGATTGAGTTTCCCGAACTCGGTAGTGATGCAGGTCCTGGTGTGGCTGTTCGACACCGAGCAGTTCGATGCAGGTCTGGACCTGGCGACATTCGCGATGGGGCAAGACCAACAGCTGCCTGAACGCTTCAAACGTGACGTTCCTACCTTCGTCGCTGATGCGGTGATCGACTGGGCTGAGGCTGAGTACAAGTCCAAACGCAGCCCAGAACCTTACCTCTCAAACCTGCTGCCTTTGGTGGACGGCGAATGGAAGCTCTTTGAGCGCATTCCTGCTCGCTATCACAAGCAAGTGGGGATTCTGGCCCTGGACCGGCGCGAGTTTGCGAAAGCCATCACCCACTTTGAACGTGCGGAAACTCTGTACGAAGGCATCGGTGTTGGTACCCGCCTGGAAGGTGCTCGCAAGGCCCTGGCAAAAGAACTGGCTGAGAAAGCCGCCGAATAACCGACTACCCCCCCCCGGCGAGAAACTGTGGATGTGAGCCAACCATTTATGGCTTTGACCCACTGAAACAGTTTTCCCGCCCCTATTTGAGTGCCCAGCAATGAGCGGCTTTTCAGGGAAACCCACCACCTTCGTGGATCAGGCGATCGAGAACGACGGCTTCTGGCCGAACCTCTCCCTGGCTGAGTTCCAGAAGGGTTACCGCCTGCCGGCGGAGTACCTGGTCGACATGCTGGCCACTGATATGACCACGGCGATGATCGAGGTCAATCGAGATCTGGCCAAGCTCAAAGGCCAATGGCAAAACGCAGGCGTCACCAGCGTGGAATCTGCTGACCCTACGGTGCTGCCGGAGCGCACATTTCAAGCAGCGACGTACAAGCGCGCCGTGTATTGCCGCGCCAAGGCCAGCTTGCTGACGCAATTCGCCACCGTGACCCGCCGTGAAAGTGCGGAGAACACCGGCAAAGAACTGCCCGAGCGTGGCGAAACCTTCCTGGAGTTCAGCCAGCAGGCCGTTCGCTCGCTGCAGGGCCGTGGCCGCATTACGGCGGTGCTCCTGTGATCAAACTCCGCGCCCTCACCACGTACCTGATCGAGCGTCAGCTGGTGCTGCCGGAGCAGCTCGACAGCTGGACCGACCAGGTGAACCTCGAGCTGATCTGGAAACCCGACATCGGCGGCATGCGCATGGGCGACATGCGTTACAGCGCCACGATCGCCCTGGAGCGTTTCGCCGATCACCCCGGACGCCTGATGGCGTTGGTGGGCAGCTGGCTGGAGAGCAACGACCAGGACCGCGACGAACTGCCGGCGCCGAAGTTCGATATCACCATGCTCGACGACGACCTGGCTGACGTAGACATCACCCTGGAGTTCAACGAGCCGCAATACCTGGCCGAGGATCCCGCCGGCGAGATCGAGGCGTTCGGTAAGACCTGGGCATTTGTCCCGTTTGATCTGTGGATTGCCGAACACGGCGAGGTATCGAGCCTTGGCCGGTCGTAGCACCTTCGAGCTCGACGCCCGGGGCTATCTGGGCGTGCGCGAGCAGCTGGCGTTGCTCAGCCTGCCGCCACAGCTGCGCCGACGCCTGCTGAACAACGTCACCAAGCGCGTGCGGACGATGAGCCGCAAGCGTGTGCGCGATCAGCAGAACCTCGACGGCACCCCGTTCGAAGCGCGCAAAGGCACCGGCAAGGGCAAAAAGAAGATGGAAGCGGGGCTGGCCAAGCTGATGTTGGTCACCCGCGTGAGTCCCGATGAAGCCGAGTTGGGCTGGCGGAATGCCCTGACCAGTTGGGTCGCGGCGCAGCAGCACAACGGCGTCAGCGAGCGCCGTACCGCCGCCCAGATGAAGCGCTGGAACAACGTTCCCGCCGGACTGGCAGCCACGGAAAAGCAAGCCAAGCGCCTGCGCCGGCTGGGCTTCAAGGTCCGCCAAGAGGGCAAAAAATCCCTGTCCCGGCCATCAGTGGCCTGGATTCAAGAACATGTGAACTACGCCAAGGCCGGGTTGCTGATCCGCATCCTGGACGACGAAAAAGCCGAAAGCAGCGGCGCGCAAAGCTGGGAGATCACCTTGCCCAAGCGCCAGTTCATCGGCGTCAGCACCGAACGAGACACCGGCTTGCTGCTGAACCAGGTGCTCCAACAAATCCTTAATTCACCCCGCTAGCGAGGCACTGCATGGCACTCGGCAAAGTCAGCGTAAACAATCTCAATCTGGGCCAGGGTGCCGTGACTGAGATCGAGCGCTATTTCCTTTTTATCGGCGTCGGTGCGAAGAGCGTCGGCCAACTGATCCCCTTGAACACCGACAGCGACCTGGACAGCGCCCTGGGCATTCCCGCCAGTGACCTGAAAACCCAGATCACTGCCGCCAAACTGAACGGCGGCGATCGCTGGGCGTGCCTGGCTGCGCCGATCGCCGCCGACGGTGATTGGTCCGACGCACTGGAATACGCCCAACAGCAGGGTTTTTCGGTTGAGGCCGTGGTCATCACCAAGCCGGTGACCACTGCAGCGCAGCTGTCGGCCATGCATGACGCCGCCATCGCGTTGAACAACGTCTACGGCCGTCGGGCTTTTGTGATGGCCGCGAGCGCGGGCATCACCGTGCTGCAGACGTGGGACCAATACCTGATCGCGCAGCGGGCCATCACCGCAAACCTGGCCGCGCCGCGTGTCCTGGTCGTACCGCAATTGCACGGCAATGACCTGGGCGTGCTGGCGGGTCGTTTGGCCAACGCGGCGGTGAGCATTGCCGACAGCCCTATGCGTGTGGCGTCCGGGGCTGTGCTGGGCTTGGGCGCGATTCCTGCCGATGTTGACGGCGTGCCGCTGCCATCGGCGATCCGTGCCGAACTGGATAAGGCGCGGTTCTCCGTGTCGCAGACCTATCCCGATTATCCGGGCGTGTTCTGGGGCGACGGCAACATGCTCGATGCGCCGGCGAGCGACTTCCAGGTGGTCGAGTACCTGCGTTTGGCTGACAAGGCCGCTCGCCAGGTGCGCCCGCTGCTGATCCGCCGCGTGGCCGATCGCCGATTGAACAACACCCCCAACAGCATGGCCGCCGCCATCAGTGCGCTGATGAAGCCCCTGCGCCAGATGGCCAAGTCCGTCACGTTCGCCGGCCAGGTGTTCCCGGGTGAGATCGAGGCGCCCAAGGACGGCGACATCGTCCTGGTGTGGCTCAGCAAAACCAAGGTCGAGGTTTACATCAAGATCCGGCCGCTCAACTGCCCGAAAGACCTGACGGCGAACATCGCCCTCGACCTTTCCAACGACGATTCGGAGTAACCCCTATGTCACGTATTGGCGGAAAGAACTTCGACGTGAACCTGGGCGATCTGCTGGTTCACGTCCAAAACTGCACCCTCGACATCACGGACAACACCGCCGTAGCGCAGAGCAAGGGCGTACCCAATGGACACGTCGACGGCGACGTGTCCGCCAGTGGTGAGTTCGAGTTCGACACCAGCAACTTCAACTTGCTGATCGAGGCCGCACGCACCGCCGGCAGCTTTCGCAAGCTCGAAGCCTTCGACATTGTTTTCTTTGCCAAGGCCGGCGACGAAGAGCTGCGCGTGGAGGCCTTCGCTTGCAAATTGAAGGTCTCCAGCCTGCTCGGGATCGATCAGAAGGGCGGGGAGACATCCAAGCACAAGGTGCCGTTCGACGTCACCAGTCCGGACTTCATCCGCATCAACGGCGTGCCTTACCTGGACGCGAGCGAGATCGAGGGCCTGCGCTGATGGTCTGCCCGTTCGATCGTGCCCAGGCGCTGGAACAACGCCAGCGTGAACAGGCGATTACCGCCCAACTCGCCAAGGCACGTCCGACCGGGCCGAGCCGCAGCCATTGCCTGAACTGTGAGGAGCCGATCCCTGAGAAGCGCCAGGAGCTGGGCGGGATCACTCGCTGCACACCGTGCCAATCCCTTTTCGAGCAAGGAAAACGCCGATGAGCCCTATCACCTGGCCGCACTTCGCCGCGGCTGAATTGCGCTGTAAATGTGGAAAGTGCAACAGCACCGGCGCCGAGATGGACCCGGCGTTCATGGCCGAGCTGGTGACCCTGCGTCAGCAGTTTGGTCGGCCCCTGGCCCTGAGCAGCGCTTACCGCTGCGCGAAACACCCGGTGGAGGTGAACAAGCCCGCACCAGGTGAGCACTGCACTGGCCAGGCGGTTGATGTGCGCTGCCGTGGTGAAGATGCGGTGGAGATCCTGCGCCTGGCAATGAACCTGAAGTTCACCCGCTTCGGCATCAGCCAGCGCGGCAACTCCCGTTTCCTGCACCTGGGCATGGCGCCGGCCGGTGGCCGATTCCCTAGCCCTGCGATCTGGAGTTACTGAATGACACGCCTGTTGATGGTTGCCGTGTTCACCGTCGTCGTCCTGGTCGGCTGCGCCTTCAGCGACACCCACGCGGTGGTGGCGCGCAGCGCTTCCACGTTGGTGGCGTTGTATTGCAAGGCGCCGGAGACCGGGCGCGTGCTGCTGCGCGCCCAGATCGCCAGCGACACGGCCCCAAACACAATCCGCGTGGAGTGCGCCGCCGATGGCCTTTAGGAGCGAGCTGGTCGTGAAGGCCGTGAAGGGCACCAAGCAATGGCAGCTGATCAGGCCGCTGTTCTACCTGACGGCCAGCAACAAGCTGGTGACGGTGCCCAAGTACTACCGCACCGACTTGGCCAGCGTGCCCCGGCCGGTCTGGTGGTTGATCCCGCGTGACGATGAGTGCGCCCGTCGGCCGTCGGTGGTGCATGACTTCATTTACACCCACGGCACCTTGTCCTTCACCAAGGCCGAGGCTGACCAGGTCTTTTATGACGCCTTGATCGAGGAGGGCATGCCCAAGCCTCTGGCCTGGCTGATGTACGCCGCCGTCCGGATTGGCGGGCGTGGCAACTGGAGCGCGTGAAATGGAGCTTTCAGCCATGGCCGTGAGCGTACTGCTGATGCTGACCGAACTGGTTTTGACCGGTGTGGTGGGCTTTCAGATGTACCTCTTCAAACAGATCAGCGCGGCCCGTCGTGAGCACCTGGAGTTTCGCATCGAGGTCGCTGAGCGATACGTGCGGGCCGAGCACATCGACAAGGCCATGGAAAAGCTGGAAGACCGGCTGGAACAACGCCTGCAGCACCTTTTTAACCAACCCCCACAACGGAAAAGAACATGAGCGAAACACGCGATATCACCCTGGAAGTCGGCGAAAAAGAATTCACCTTCACCCTGACACCTCAGGACGTGACCAAGTACTTCAACAGCCTCGGCCAGAACAACAAGGTCGCCCCGGCCAACAACCTGTTGGTCAACACCGTCAAGCAGGAAGAACGCGCCACATTGAAAGCGCTGCTGGGCAACCCGGTGATGGTGATGCAACTCGCCGGCACTCTGGTTGAGGAGTACGGCCCGGACGTTGAAGTCGTCGTAAAAAAGCGCTCGACCACGCTGAGCGCCTGAGCGAGGACGGCCTGGGCCAGCTGATGGCCCTGGCCAGTCGCTGGCTACCTGGCCAGGAGCCCACACCCGAGGTGATGGGCACCGCCAAGTGGCTAGAAGACGAACACTGGAAACGCATGGAAATCGCCGTGGCTAACGGCATCGCCCATGCTCTGAAAGGATGAAAACACATGGCTGATCGCGCTGCCCGCCTGGCCTTTATCTTGAGCCTGACCGACAAGGTCACCGCGCCCCTGGGCAAAGTGAAAATGGGTTTTTCCGACCTTGCCGAGCAGAGCGAAAAGAACATCAAGACGATGGGCCTGGGCTTGGGCGGCATGGTCGGTGCCGGTGTGGCAATCACCCAGTCACTGGCGCCTGCGTTGGAGATGAACCGCGCCCTGGGCGAAGTCCGATCGCTGGGCGTGGCCGAAGACGCGTTGTCCGCGCTCAATCAAAAGGCGCTGGAGTTCTCTGTCGACTACGCCGCCAATGCCCGGGATTTTGTGGCATCGGCGGCGACGATCGATGGCGCCATCAAGGGACTTTCCGCAAGCCAGCTGAGCTCGATCACCAACACCAGCAACGTGCTGGCCAAGGCGACCAAGGCCGACGCAGAAACCACCAGCGCCTACGTGGGCACCATGTACAACCTGTTCAAGGGCCAGGCGGACGCCTTCGGTAAAACCGAGTGGATCGAGAAGCTGGGCGGTCAAACCGCGCTGGCGGTGAAGCTGTTCCGCACCGATGGCGCGCAGTTGAAAGATGCCTTCAAGGAAGTCGGCTCGATCGCGACCACGGCGGGTGTGGACCTGGCCGAGCAGTTCGCGGTGATCGGCTCTCTTAGCAGCACCATGGAAGGCGGCGATGCCGGCGGTATCTACAAATCGTTCTTCGAGAACATCGGTAGCGCCTCGGAAAAGTTGGGAATGAAGTTCGTCGACCAGAACGGCAAGTTGCTACCGATGCTCGACATCCTCGGCAAGTTGGAAGGCAAGTTTGGCGATCTGAACAGTGCCAACGCCGGTGCCAAGCTGATCGATGCCTTTGGCGGCGAGGGCGCGCGCGTGATCACGGCACTGGCCAAGGACACCGATCGCCTGCGCATTGGCATGGATCAGTTGGGCAAGGTTCGCGGCCTGGAGAGCGCCGAGCAGATGGCCAAGGCCATGGTCGATCCTTGGGCGCAATGGGCGTCCCTGGTGGAAACCATGCGCGCTTTGTTTGGCCAGGTGCTGATCCCGGTCCTGGCGCCGTTCATGGAAAAGATGGTGGCGATCGGCAAGACGCTGATGCGCTGGGTCACCTTGTTCCCCAACATCACCCGCGTTATCGGCATCACCACGCTGACCATCTTCGGCGTCATCGCCGGCATGTCCCTGCTGACGCTGGCCGTCGGAATGTCGAAGATGGTTTGGCTGGGGATGCTGACGGTCTGGAAACTGCTGAATTGGACCGGCTACCGCAGCATCGCCATGTTCATGTTCCACACCGTCATGACGATCGCCTTCGTCGCCGGCCTGGTGCTGCTGTACACCTGGATGGGCCTGGTCAAAGTCGGGATGGTGGCGTGGCAGGCCGCTATCTGGCTGGTCAACGGCGCACTGCTGGCCAACCCGGTGCTGTTGATCGTTGTCGGGATCCTCGCCCTGGTCGCGGCGGTGGTCGCCGCCGTCTACTACTGGGACGAATGGACCGCCGCCCTGATGAACAGCGCCGCCTTCCAATGGGTCGGCGATCAGTTCCAGACCCTTTCCGATTGGTTCAGCTCCATGGGCGGCTGGTCCGCCATGGCCAAAGGCGCCTGGGACAGCATCGTCGGCGTCTTCTACAAGGCCATCAACAGCCTGATCGAGATGATCAACAGCATCCCGGGTGTAAACATCGAAGCGCGCTTTGGCGGTATGCCGGAAATACCAGGTGTCGACGCTGCCGTGAGCGCGGCCAACACCGCCGACGCTGGGCAAAAAGCCCAACAGAGCATAAATGGGGCTATTCCAAGCCTTTCACCGTCCCGGCCAATGGCCGTGCCCCCGGGCGGGTTGCTGACCAGCATTCAGAACAACAGCAGCCAGAACAAAGGCACGCATGTCGAGAAGGTTGAGATCCATACCAACAAGCCGATGACGCCGCTCGAGCTGGAGAACATGGTCGCGATGGGGGTAGGCGGATGAGCCTCTACATCGATCTGCTGATCACCAATAACGACCTGACCCTGGACCCTTCGAACCAGCCGCTCCTGGTGGACGATCGGGCCAGCATCGCCCAAGACATCGGTCACATGATCCGCGAAAGCGGGCTGCTGGTGACGATGGTGGCCGAGCGCAATCGCTTCCGCCAAGCCGACTGCATCCAGCAGCTGGAACTGTTGGTCGAGGCCGACGTGCGCCTGGTACCGGGCACCGTCCGCATCCTTGGTGAAGGGACAGGGAAGTACCTGGTGACGGCGAAAACCGTTGAATTTGGATCTGTCGAGGTAGTGCTGTGAGTGACGTGGACTTCAAACAGGCGTTGAGCGACGCCGGCATTCCGACCACCGAGGCCAAGCTGCGCGCCGCCTGGGAACTCGAAGTGGTCGCCCAGGGCAGCAAGTTGAGCAACACCAGCGCCTGGTCGCCATTCTGGCGGGTGATCACCGCCCTGGTGACCAAGCCAGTGATGTGGCTGATCGAATTCATTGCCGGCACCGTGCTGCCGAACTTCTTCGTGAAAACAGCGACCGGCGCCTGGCTGGACATGTTGGCCTGGGCGGTCAACGTCACCCGCAAGCCAGCGACAAAGGCCGAGGGGTTGTTGCTGTTCACCCGCAGCGCCCTGGCCGGCTTGCTGGAAGTTCCCGCCGGTACCCGCGTGCAGTCGATCGCCATCAACGGCAACGTCTACGAACTGTTGACGGTGGCAGCGGCGAGCTTTGCCGATGGCGAATCGCAGATCCGCGTGCTGGCTCGAGCGAAGTACGCCGGCAGCGGCTTCAACCTTGCACCAGGTTACTTTTCCATCCTGCCGGAGCCGGTGCCCGGGGTTGTCCAGGTGGTGAATGCTGACGGCTGGCTGAGCCAGCCAGGCGCCGACACCGAACCTGATGATGAGCTGCGCCTGCGCGTGCGCAACCAGTTCTCGGCGGTCAACCAATGGCATACCGACGCGGTGTATCGCGCCATGATCGCCGCGTTCCCAGGTGTGCAGCCCGACGGCGTTTATTTTGAACACAACGCGCCCCGGGGCCCCGGCAGCGCCAATGCCTTTGTGTTGTTCGAAGCGGACTCGCCGGCGGATACCTACCTGGCTGAAATCAACAATTCCATCCGCGACCAGGGCAACCATGGCCACGGCGACGACCTGCTGGTGCTGGAAATGCCGGCCACGCTGCACACCGTACATTTAACGGTCTGGCCGAAAGCTGAAGTCGGTGCCGAACGCTGGCCGAAGTTGAAATCAGACATCGAGCTGTTCATCCGTGCGGCGTTTCGCGAGAGCAGCGAAAACGACTATCAGCCAACGCTGACCCATCCGCAGTCCCGTTTTTCCTTCAGCCGCCTGGGTGAGGAATTGCATCAGCAGTTCCCGGGGATCGACTCCCTGGACTTCGACAACGACGACATCATTTCTGAGCTGACCATCCCGCGCCTGTCAGGGGTTGAGGTTGTGCTGAATGCTTAAATTGAGCCTGCCTTTTTGGCTGGACGGGCCGGAGCTGGCCAAGCTTAAAGCCGCCGCGCAGTCCTGGTGGGGCAAGGTTGAGAGCTGGGTGAACTGGCCGTTGCTGCAGCTGGACGCCGAGACCTGCCACCTGAGCGTGCTCGATCTGCTGGCTTGGCAGCGCGACATCCAGCGTTTTCATGGCGAGCCGGAAGGGTTGTACCGCCGACGGGTGAAGTACGCCTTCATCAATGCCGTCGACGCCGGCAGCACCGCCGGCATGGTGCGCATCTTCGAACGCCTGGGTGTGGGTTATGTGGAGATCCAGGAGCGCCTGCCGGATCTCGATTGGGACGTGGTCCTGCTGCACCTGTCCGACACGCAACTGAGCGAGAACCCGGTGCTGCTGCGCGTCCTGATGCAGCAATACGGGCGCACTTGCCGGCGTTACGACTTCGTCACGATCACTCCGGTGAAGCTGAACATCGGCGTGGCCGACTTCAACGACGACCAGCAGACGCTGATTGCCACGCTGGATAACAGCGCAAGCCGCCTGGTCGTGATCACCGAGCTCGCCGTTCTCACCTTTCTGACCGATTCATTTTAGGAGCCCCCATGGGAGCGAGCATTACCCTTGCCGGCGAAAGCCTCATTGCCCAAAAACAAGGCGCTCACGAAAAGCTGGAGATTGCTCGCTTCGTGCTGGCCCTGGTTCCTGGCCTTGACCCGAACGCACCGGTTGATCGAACAGCCGGGAAGCCGCCGGCGAATCAGATCGTCTTCACCAAAGTCTATGACCGCAAAGGCTATGTCAGCCCCAACCAGGTGATCTACAGCCTGATGATCGGCTCCGATGTGGGTGACTGGGACTTCAACTGGATCGGTCTGGAAGCGGCCGAAGGCGTGTTGCTGGCCGTTGCAACGGTTCCGGTCCAGCAGAAGCGCAAAAACATCCCGCCGCTGCAGATCGGCAACAACGTCACACGCAACTTCCTGGTGGAGTTCGACGGCGCCCAGGCACTGACCGGCGTCACCGTGGATGCCAGCACCTGGCAACACGACTTCACGGTGCGCTTGAATGGCATCGATCGTCGCGAGCGCCTGAGTAATCGTGACGTGTTTGGCCGCGTCTGCTACCTGGCCAACAGCCTGCAGATGGAACGCAGTTTCGGCCTGTACCAGATCAAAGCGGGCACTGCCTATGTGGAAGGGATCCGCGTCGAACTCGCTGAGCCTGTCCAGGTGCAACTGCCGGCACTGCCTGCCAAGGCCTGGCTGGATGTAGCGCTGGCCCGCGAAGGTAGTGACACCGTGGCCGTCTGGAAGGTGGTGTTTGGTGAGGTGAAAGCCGACTACGCCGACAGCAACGGTACGGCCCACTACGTGGTGGAGCTGGCCAGCGTGGCGGTGTCGGGGGATATCACCGACCAGCGCCAAAGCGAGCCCATCACCGACGCCCTGGTCAGACGGATCGCCCTGCGCGATGGCGACTATCCGGGCCTACGCGCTCGAGCGACGACCAAAGATGACGTCGATCTGGGCAACCTGCCCAATGCCAAAAGCGACGATCCGGCATCGGATAGCAGCGAGGTCCTGGCCACCACCAAGGCGCTCCAGGCGCTGCGCAAAATTATCGAAGACTCCGAAGTCGGGCGCATCGGCACCTTCGCCATGGCCACGCCACCGCCGGGGTGGTTCCGGGCCAATGGTGCGGCGGTGTCGCGCACGGTCTATGCCGCTTTGTTCGCCAAGATCGGCACCACCTACGGCGCCGGCGATGGTGTCAACACGTTCAACCTGCCGGACCCACGCGGCAAGTTCATCCGCGTCCTGGACGATGGCCGGGGCATCGATGTCGGCCGGGTGTTGGGCAGCTCTCAGGCTGATGAGATCCGCAGCCACGGCCACACCGGCAGTTCCGGCGCGGCCGGTAGTCACACCCACACCGGCAGCTCCGCCGCTGCCGGTAATCACACCCACACCGCGTCAAGCGATGCCCAGGGTGCCCACGCCCACACGGTGAAAGAGGGTTCGACCAACCCAAGCATGCCAGGCGGAGAGGTCTTGGCGTCCGGCGATGACGTTACTCAAGTCGCCGGCTCTTACTCAACGACGTCCACCGATGGCGCGCACGCTCACAACATCACCGTCAACGCCGTGGGCGATCACTCCCACGCCATCACGATCAACGCAATCGGCGACCACTCCCACGCCATCACGATCAACGCGACCGGTGGAGGCGAAACCCGGCCTCAAAACATCGCGTTCCTCGCTTGCATCAAATACTGAGGCCATCCCATGGACACGAAAATCGTCTATCAAACCGATCACCTGGGCATCTTCACCGGAACCGCCGTGGCCGATCGCTCGCCGCTGGAACCGGATGTCTGGTTGATCCCGGGTGGTTGTGTGGAAGTCGCGCCGCCGGCGGTACCGGAAAAGAAGGCGGCGTTCTGGGATGGCCGGCGCTGGCAGCTGGTCGACTCCTATCAGGGGCTGACGGCGTACAACATCGTCACCCGCGAACCCATGGTGATCGAGCGCGCTGGTTCACTGCCGGCGGGTTACACCTTGGAAAAGCCAGGTCCGGGGCAGATCTGGGGCAACGGCCACTGGATCGATGACATCCCGGCCGTGATTGAACTGCGTTACGTCGCCCAGTTGGCCATGGTCAACACCGCGTGTCTGCAGGAGATCACCGGCGGGTTCTGGTCCTCGGTGCTGGGCGATCGCTTCTTCTACGACACCGAGCTGGAAGATCAGTTGAACCTGACCGGCATGATCCTGCGCGGCTTGGGCGGCGCCTACGCCTGCCGCGATGAGTTGGGAATGAAAGCCTTCCTGGACCACACCAGCGAGCAGCTGCGTGAGATTGGCGACGAGTTCACCGAGTTCAAGCTGCAGCGCCTGCGCAAAGCCAACGACCTCAAGCAAGCCCTGGCAGTGGCACGATCGGCATCAGACCTGGACGCGATCAACGCCGTGGCGTGGGAGTCGGCACCGGTATGACCTGGGCTCCCATCACCCTGCGCTGGCCGGAGCAGTCCACCCAGTGGCTTGACGACCTCGAGGCGGCAAAGAGTCTGGCGAGCAGCGAGCTGGCCAGCACCGGGCAACGTCTGGCAGGTCTGGCCGACTTGGCCACCACTTCACCAGGTCCAGTCGGTGCGGCAGCAGAAGCCGCCGTGGCCGCAGGCCGAGCGGGACTGGCCGATGCCCTGGGGGAAGTGCCGGCCTGCCTGGTGGTGACACCATTTCAAAGCGGAGTGGGGCAGGGCCGCGGTTACCAGCGTTACCTGTCCGCGCCTAACCTGCTGCAGCAACTGGGCGAGAAGCTCGAGGACACCGGCGACGACAGCCGTCCGGCTGGTTCGCAATATGCCTTGGCCGTGATGTTCCTGGGCACGCGCTACGACAAGTTCGCGGCGACCTTGGCCCGGTTCAATGCCGTGTTGCCTATGTCAGACCTGCAGCGCGCCGAACGCCGAGCGAAAAACCTGTTCGCCCTGGACGCGGAAAAGTGGGAATTACCCACCGCCGGCACGCTGCCGCGCTGGGGAGCGTTGCCGCTGGAGCGTTGCACCGTGACCAAGGCCGCCACGCAAGCCTTGAACGGTCAGCTGTCGTCATTGGAAAGCTACGCGGACAGTTCGCCGATGGCCGATCTGGCGAAGCTGGCAGCCCGCAAGGCCAGCCAGGCACAGGCACAGGCGCAGAAACTTGCCGACCTCAAATCGCAGTTCGCCGGCGGTACCGCCGACGACAGCATGCGCGCGCGTCTGATCGGTCCGGGGAATGCCGCCGAGTTGCGGCACCAGCTGCTGCAGGGCGAAGCCCCTGGCCATGAGTGGGGACTGTCCGCCGGCGTGCTCCTGGTCGGCTCCCTGAAGGGGTTGTCGTTTGTTCGGGAATTGGTGGGCCTATGACCTTATTGCTCGATGGCGAACAGGTGCTCGGCAAAAACCTCAAGGTCACCGCCAACCTGCGAATCGAAAGCGACGACCTGTCGGGGCAGACCAGCAACACCGATTCGGCGCACAAGGGGTTCAAGCCCAAAACACTGGCCGTCACCTTGTTGATTCCCTTCGCCGATGCGGAGCACCTGCGCAACCTGATGCGCCTGGCCGAGTCGACCGGCACCGGTGGCGAGCTAAAAACCTATCGGGTGGTGAACGACACCGCGTCCGCGTTCGGCGTGCGTCAGGTGCAGTTCTCCGACGGCGTCAGTGCGCGAGAAGACGATTCGGTTAGAGCCTGGCTTGTGCAATTCACGCTGGCGGAAAAGCTCTCCAACCCTGAGCGGGTGGAGGCACGCCGGGCCGGCAAAGCGGTGACCCAGCAAGGTGCCCCGGGCCAGTCCGTCACTGCACCAGGTGCAGGTGCGGGTGCCAGTGGAGCGGACGCACCAGGTCAGGAGCTCAGCGGCTTCGAAGCCACCCTGAAAAAACTGGATAACTATCTGGGCGGTGGGGCATGAGCATGAAATTGCACAAGGTGCTGACCATCGGCGGTGTCGTTTACCCCCTGGTCAGCGATGACGTGCGCCTTGAACTGCGCACACCTGGCCGCGCCACCCTGACCATTCAGGCAGCGGCGCCGGTGAAAGGGCTGGTGACACTGGATATTGGCTACAACGACAGCCCGCTGCAGCGCCACTTCATCGGTTACGTCGAGCGCTGCACCTCGTCCAACGCGATCGAGCAGGTGCTGTTCTGTCGCGAGCTGGCCGCGATTCTGGCCAAGCCGTTGCCGATCAACCTACGGCATGCAGACCTGAGCACCGTGCTGGCCGACATCAACCAGAAAACCGGGTTGAGCTTTCGAGTTCCAGACAAGGCCTACGCCAAGCTAAAAGCCCCGTTCTTTTACAACCTGGCCGCCGGCTACCAGGCGATGGACAGCCTGGCCCGGGTGTTCGGGATCGCCGACTTCATGTGGCAACAGCAAGGCGACGGCGAGGTGTTTGTGGGCAGTTGGGCTGACAGTTTTTTCGGCTCCCGATCACCGCTGCAGCTGCCCGTCGCGCTGTTCGACGGCTACCAAAACAACCAGAGCGCGATGATTGCGGCCCTTCCCGGGTTGCGACCAGGTGCATCCATCAACCAAGGCGAGCGCATCACCCAGGTGACGCTCACCGGCAACCAAATGGCGATCCGATGGAAGACGCAATCCGCCGCAGCGTAGAGCGGCAATTCCCCGAACTCACCGGCGGTTATCACTTGCCGCGCTTTGCCCGGGTTGTCGGTGTGGCAGACGCCCCCGCCGGCGCCGGGATCTGCGACGACTTCCGTCCGCGCTTTGCCGTGGACCTCGAGCTGCTTGGGGAGGACGACGAGCCGGATCCGGCGCTGCCAGTGCTGGCCGGTGTGCCGTTGCCAATGCCGATGGGCGGCGACGAGATGGGTTTTTTCGCATTCCCCGAAGAAGGCACGCGCGTGGTCGTGTCTTTTGCCTACGGCCTGCCGAGCAAGCCGTTTATCCAGGCGATCCTGCCGCATGGCTTGAGCCTGCCCAAGGTGCCGAAAGGTGACCAGGTGTGGCAGCACAGCGACGCCGCCCAACAGCGCGCCGATGCGGACGGTAACTGGCTGCGCCAAACCGATGGCCGAATCCTGGACAAGTCGATAGAGCGCGAGGTGGAGAGCCTGAGCAACGTCGAGCACCACCAGAGCAGCAAAGTGGCGGTGGACGACCATTCGACCGAGTCGGTCGGGGGCATCAAGACGCTCGAGGCGATCGGCGCGCTCAAGCTGCTGTCGGGTGGGGCTGCAAGCCTAGCCGCGCTGGATGACCTGAATCTGGCCAGCGGCCGCGACCTCAACCAGGTGGTGGGCCAAAAATTGAACCTGACGGTAGGTGGCCAGCTGCAGGAGCGCATCGAAGGCGCCCGCCGCAGCATTGCTCCTACGACCTGGCTGGGATCTGAGTCGGTGAACGTGCTGCAGGTGCTGTGCGATCTGATCGACGTGGTCACCCAGATGAATGCCGATATCGCCAGCCATCAGCACGGATCCAGCCCAGTCCCAACCAACGCGGCGAGCTTCGCCGGTCATGCCGGTACCGGCGCACAACTTTCTGGGCAGCTTCAGCCCATCACCGGAGCCTAATTTGGAACTCAAGAATTACTTCGCCTTGGATGACCAAGGCAACGCTCTCGGCGGCGCGACCTGTTACCTGTATCAGCGCGGTACCGAAAGCCAGGCCAGCGGTATGCAAAAGGCCAATGGCGTGGCAATGCTGAATCCCATGACCGCCGACGAACATGGATTGATCCAGTTTGCGGCACCCAACGGTCTATACGATTTGCGCGTGGTTAAGGGGAGCCGTGACTATCGCATCCATCTGCAATTTAACGATGTGACGGAAAACGTCCTGGCGGCTCAACAGGCGGCCGAAAGGGCAGAAGTAGCGGGCGATCTGGCTTTGCTTAAGTCGGGCGCCTATGGCTCGATTGAGGAAGGGATGCTAGAGACCGCCGATGGCAAGCTGTTTCAAGTGCTCAGTCCCACCAACATGGAGTACTTGATCCTTTACCGTAACGTTGCCGGCGCCGCGGTCGAGCAGCGGCGTTATCCATCGGCGCTGGCAATTGACGCCGTGAGCAGTTTGATCAGTGGCGACCAGAACAACTCGTTGTTCTTGAATCTCAATGATGCAGAGGGGGGAGTGCTGGGAGACATTTCCACCAAAGGCCTATCCATTCTCGGCTTGGAGATTCACCAGAGTGACGATTTCAGCGGAATCTATGACGACGACGGGGCCGTCATCTTGCACTCTGACAAGGATCGCATTCTGTTGGGCGGGCTCGAAATCAAACCGAGCTCCTACCCTGGGATCGCCCTGGTCGATGAAGAGAACTGTTTGGTTGCTGATCTCTCTGTGCCGGCCGGCGCATCGTCCCTTGAGCAAGCTGACCCGTTCGAGAGGGGATTGCTGTTCGAGCCCTTGATTGCGACATCACCTGGTGGAGCCGCCAAGATTTATGCCCAGGGCTTATTGCCGCGCCGGGAACTGGCGCCTTACGTCGTCACTAGTCTGTCGAGCGTGGTGAATGAGGTCAGTGATACGGCGCCGGTGCTGCCGGTTGACGCGGTACGACTGGGGGCAACCGCAACACTCAATATGCGCCCATTGAACAACCCCGATAGCCGTCGGTTGATGACGCTGACCCTGAAAAACGTGCCAGTGCAAAGCCCCCCGGTGGCGAAAAACATCCTCGCAATAGGCGACAGTATCCTGAACTACTCGGGTCCACTGCTGTTGGGCCAGTACCTTACCGAACTTGGCATCAACGCGAATTGGATCGGGACGCTGAAAAGCTCAGTTTCCACGGAGCTGAACGCAGACGGGCCAGTGTCGGAAGGCCGCTCGGGTTGGGAAACCGGTGACTTCACTTACGCCATTACCGATCGTGCGTACATCGTCGAGCCTGGCCAAGAGTCTGTTTATCAGGCGCTGGATAAAGTACAGAAAGTTCGATACAACCCATTTTTGCGATTGGCGATTCCGTCAGATGATCCTGCGTTAGTTCGTAATGGATATATCTTCGATTGCGCGTTTTACCAGTCTCGTTTCAATCTTCCGACGCCGGATGTTGTAATTCAAGCGTTAGGAACGAACGATACGCGAGACCGAACCGCCGAGAGCATATATAATCATGTTTATGAAAATGATTTGATTATCTATCGTCAGATCAAGGCCGCATGGCCTAATGCAAAGATTATTCGAACTCTCCCTGGTACGGCGACGACATCAGAGCGCAATGCTCTTTGGACGAGTCACTATGTTCCATTGATTCGAGCAATCCAAGCGGCAAGAACGGAATACAACGACTCCAAACTTTGCATAGCGCCGCTGTGGGCTATGACCGCAACTGATAGTGGTTATTTTGTAACGGTGTCCAGGCCAGTCGGGGCTGATGGGTTCAGAGAAGGTAGTTGGGACGATTCGATTCATATTTATGATTCGACTCGGCGAGGATATTACAAAACACTCGCTCCATTTGTTGCCGGTTCACTCTTAAACATAATTTGAACGTAGGGAAATTAATATGGGTTCAACAATTACTGCACCAGGTGTGACCGCTCCATGGAACGCCAAGGTCCGTCCACCGGTTTCACGGGGTCTGGAAGCATGGTTTACATTCGATACGGATCCGACTCGATTCAGTTTCAACCGCGCTGTTGGGAAAGGGGACGCCATCATCACCGGCGCGCCACAGGCCTTTACAACGCACGGTCGATTCAAAGGGATGACCAACTTCCTGCAGACGCAGGTCAGTGAAACGGCTGACCAGACCATCATCGTGATCGGCAAAGCCGCGGCGCCTATTCCCGAGGGCGCATCGGCAGGCGGTGACGCCAATACCCCTTATTACGTGGGTAACCGCTATGGCGCGTCGATTCCTGCTGGCTACACGGGCGTAGCGCTGGGCACGTCTCTGTATCATCGGAACCCGACCACTCTGACCTCCACGGGTGGACGGTTGAACAGCGCAGGCACTAACGCTGATATCGGTGCTGTGGACCTGGCGGCAGACGTGCCAACTGATTGGGGTATTCGGGCGATCCGAGTCGCTGCATCCGGCGTGAACATCGTTCAAAACATTACCCGGGGAATTCGCCGGGACGGGACGCTGGCCACTTCTCGGGTTCTCTCCGATGCCAAGCACCGCATTGGTAGTGCGACCACTAGTTTCGGCGCCGAGGTCGATATTTCTGCTGTGGCTATTTACTCTGCCTTTCTGTCGGACCTTGAGCTCTCTCAGGTCGTGGCGAGTATGCGAAAAAGAATGAGTCGACTAGGGATCGCGGTTTAGCAGGTGAGAACATGCCCTATTAGGGCATGTTTAAAAAAGCCCGCATGTAGCGGGCTTTTTGCATTAAACGCCCGTAGGGTTAGGAGTGCCTTTAAGGATGAGATTAGTGATGAAGTCAGACTTAATGCCCAAGGTCTCAGCAACTGATACCCAGCATTCGTGATATTCAGGTGTGCCATCGAAAAAAACATTGCACCTTTCTATGATAAATATCGAATCGCTGCCTGCATTAAGAAAGTTGAGCTTAGCTTGCCTTGTATCCTTCAGGTCTACCGGCACAGATAGAACTTCTAGTATTTTATTAATGCTTTCAAGGTTTGGAAGCATTGATACTATGTTGTGGCGTTGTTCTTGGGTGAATAGATGGGCGACCTCAATAAAATATTTGTCGATGCTTGGGACTAATATGCTGGTTCCCATTCGGTGAGAGGTGGGTATGCCACCTTTATACAGAAGGTCGATGTGCTCGTTTATTTCAGTGAATAAGTGTTGGGCGGCCTGACGTAGGCGATGAACATCCTCTTCAATGCACATTACTTTATTGGCGTTTTCTTTTTTACTTTTTGACTTGTCTCGTAGCAGGTTCAAGCTAAAGCCGATAACGACACCAAGCAATGAAAATGCGTATGGGAGAAGTGTCTCCACCCAGTCTTTTTCTTTTTCGGTGGCCGCCATGTAACTCAGGCACTGCAAAAAGCCTTCCATATCCAAATCAGTCTTCCCTTAGTAAATTTTCAATAGCTCCTGGAACCCGCCAAACAGAGCTAGGTGCAGCGGCTGATTGTATTCCATCCCTCAGCGTGGCGTTCTTGCGCGCTGTTCGCTGGTGGCACTGTGAAGTGCCGCGTCAGCCATAAAATCATGCTGGTAAGAAAAAAACACCAGAAAAAGCACTTATCCCCCTCCCGCCGACGGGCTTTGCGTCCGTTTTTTGTGCAATTTCGGATGTAGTGCAAACGAACCGGTAGCCCAAGCGGGCTGTGGGGCTCTGCAGGCGATCGGCGATTTCACAAAGTGCAAAGTTTTGAAGAGTAATGCAGCGCGGTTGCACAGCGGCGCAGGGTGGGATCACGGAACGGGTAGCGCTGGAGTGCCCGGTTTCATTGGGCGAAAACTTTTAAAACGTGGGTTTCAGTGTGTTTTCAAAAGCCCGCACGTTCCTTTTGAAGCGGGCAATGACTATTTATAGGGAACGGCTGAGTTACCTGCGAGCCACGGCTTGCGGGGTCTGCGGCGGGGTGGATGGATTTCACAGTGCTGAAGGCGATGGCCGATCAATTTTCACCTTCATGCCGACAGTGCACAACGTCAGGCAGGCTGTATGCTGCGATCTCAATTGTTCCCTGGGAGTTTTTTGCTGGAAAACCAGATAATCTGGGAACGTGTAAGGGAAATATTTAGATGTGAATTTCTAAACTTTGACAGGGAGGATGTAAGAGTGGTTCGAGAGAAGCTAGTAGAGTTGGTTAGCAAAGTTCTTTCTGATTACTATGAAGAGTTTAATCGTAAGATTAATTGGGGGGATGTGGATAAAAATGGACTGAAAGTTCTTTATCCGACAATGATCTTGATTACCGATCTTCCCGGTTACTATATTGTTGAGTTGGTTGGTGCGTCAAGTAAATATAAGAAGCTGACTGTTAAGCGGACCAGTTGTGTTTCTGTGGAGAAATACTTTCATCAGTTTTCTGATGTCGCGGCTGGTCCGTGTGTTGTTCTTGCGGGTGGCAACAATAGATTGAGTGATTTAAATATAGCAAGAGCGCAGGATCACGATTCTGTGGTAACTCGATTTCCATTTTTGGAGTTTGCTAGTAAAACGAATTTTCAATTTACTGAGGGAGAGGGTAGCGTTATAAGGCTTGATGATGGTTTTGATACGGGCTTTCTTTATCGGTGCGTCCTTATAAATTCCCAGAATAATCTATACAGATGTAAAAATATCTTCTTGGCTTTTTTGATGAAGAAAGGATTGGACAGGAAGGAGGTGGTCGGACTATTTGAAGCTGCCTTGACTTCTGAAAATGTCTACGCGGCTCACCTTGTTGAATCTGAACGACAAGCTCGGCGTGTCATCGGCGGTCAACTACAAAACCTTTATCTTTATGAGGGATTGCATGAGACAACGATAGGTGAGTTTATAAGGTCTCATCCTGAGATAGTAAAAAAAGCTTTTAAGACTGATAACTTCATATATGAGCCGTATTTTGATTGGAAGTTTAAGCCCGAAGGTTGTAAGGATACTGCTATAAATCCAGACTTGCTCGTGAAGAGAGAAGATGGATATTATGATATATATGATTTGAAAACTGCGCTATTAAAAAGGCGCAACGTTACGAAAGATGATAGAAATCGCCGGAGGTTCATTGATGCTGTATACGAAGGTCTGAATCAGTTGGCGAACTATCGTGAGTATTTTTCATATGCAGAGAATGCTGAGCATGCTCGAGTTAAATATGGGGTTGAAGTGTCTTTGCCTAGATTGGTTTTGGTGGTAGGTAATTCCGAAAATACAATAAGCATTGAAGTGAAGGAAGCTTGTAGGTTGTTTCCAGAAGTGTCCGTAATAGATTGGGATACTATGTGCCACCTGTTCCTTTCTGACGGGTGACACGATTTCACTTGTATGGACGAAGCAATGTTCAGACTCTCGGACCAGCAGCCGGTCAATCGAAGTCCAAAGCTTCGTCCAAGTCTACATTTTTCAGTCCCCCAGCAGGGTGATAGATAAACTTAAACTTTGAATCAGTAAAACCTAACTTGCGGACAGCCTTGGCCGCGGGTGTGCCAAACACAACGATTCGAGTGTATTTATGTGCCTCGATATCTTGTCGCAACCATTCAGCGCAATGGCGTTGTGCCGCGGCCTTAGGGGCTAAATCTCGTGGATTACTTACGCCAACTGCTGACTTCTTTCCTGGGAAGCACTGGACGGTATTCGTGATGTTGAAGTTCTGTCTTGTTCGGTTCACTCTGCGAAACGCAGCGTTTAGGCGCACACCAGCGGAACCATGCTTAGTACTGATCACAGGTTTACCTTTCGCCCATTCATTGACACCAGGCGCTTGGAAGATGAGTAGCACATCAGCATCATTTTCTTCCATGGACAGGGGGGCGCTACGCATGTTTTGAAAATGCGGCTGAAGATGATCTGCATTTAGGTAGGGGCAGCCGTTGCAATGGCAACCGTATTGGGTAGGCATGATATGGGTTAACTCGATGTAAATTGTCGAAGGAAATTTTTGAGAAGCATGGTACCGCCCGATCACTGCGAGGTGGTTTTAAAGATGGGGGTACCAGGTTGCAATATGCTGGCAACGGCGGTCACTAGGTCATCCAATGACCATGGCTTGTGTAGATAGATCGTATGGGCCGGTAAGTCGCTTGGATCGATCAGATAACCAGACGTGAGAATGGAGCCAGTCCAAGGCCGGCGACTTTGGATCATCTCAATAAACTCGATCCCTTGGATCTGACCTGGTAGCGCCTGGTCCACAATTACCAGCGGGCAATGGAAAGGGTTTTGCAGAAGGTACGTCAGCGCGTCGTCTGCAGTTTCGAAAGCCAGAGACTGGGCACCAATCTCGACCAGAATGTCCGTCATCAGCGTACGAAGGGTAGGGTCATCCTCCACCACGATCAATGTGCCCTCGATCGGCAGCATACCTTCCCAATTCACATTCACCCGCCTGTTCCTCCCTCATCAGAATTAACTGTCTGGAAAGGACAGCTTAGGCCTATTCCGGTTCTGGGCTGGGAAAAAGGTAATTTCGGAAATTTGGTCGCGGAGGAGGGCTGCAGCCCTTGAATGGCGTGGGTTTGCGCAATTACCAGAGAAGGTAATTTAGGGTAATTGAAAAGGTAATTTTACTGTAAGTCGCTGATTTTAAAGGATTTTTTAAGGTCAGGATCTAACCCTATCAAAAGGTAATCTAATTACTAAAAAATTACCCTATTATTACCTTTAACACTATGAGCTAACCCATTGATTTCAAAGGCTTCTGGAGTATCTGAAAAATCCAATTACCAAAATTACCTTTTTCCCATGGGTCAACATAAAACGGGGAAGGGTGTAGAGCGGGGCTGGCCATAAGCGTAACGCGCGAATTCTGAGTAACTGTCACTGAAACTGTCACCAGTCTCGATTGACGCTACCTCGATACCACTGGAGGCCTTGAAAATAGTGGAGCGGGTGAAGGGAATCGAACCCTCGTTATCAGCTTGGGAAGCTGGAGTAATGCCATTATACGACACCCGCTCAGAGCGGAGACTTTGTACCAGATGTGCGCGTGGAAATGAAGTTTTTCTTTGCGTTTGATGGCTTTAGCGCGGGTGAAGCACATGCACGGACCCTGTGACGGTCGTTCGCGGGCAAGCCTCGCGCCTACGGATCACGTAAGGGCAGCGGGGCTTGCTCGCGATGACGCTGTTTCAGAGGGACAATGCATGGTGGTCCTGAACGTAGTGGTAACGCGGTCGGCTATCGTGCTGTGCCGGCTTCAGGAACCCCAGTAATGCGTTGCGGCTGTCTCGGCAGGCGGCTTTGTGTTCCATGTCGAGAAAGTGGCCGGTAGCGCCCAGGGTCGTGAAGGTGGCGTCTTGCACGTGGTCGGCGAACAACCGGGCGCCATCGGCGGCGGTGTATTCGTCCCATTCGCCGTTCATGAACAGCACCGGTACGTTGATTTTCTGCGCCGCCTTGAAGAAGCACTGGCGGTCGCTGTGCAGCAGGTCGCTGATGTGGAAGTGCATCTGCCCGTATTCGTGATCGGCCAGGCTGCTGACGTGGCGATAGTTGAAGCGCTTGAACAGCGTCGGCAAGTGTTTGCCGATGGTGCTGTTGACCAGGTTGCCGACCCGGTCACCGTCACGGCTGCCCAGGTAATCCACGCCGCGCTCGAGGTAGTCGAGCATGTGCGCATTGATCTCCGGGGAGAACGAGCTGATCACGGCTTTTTCGATGCGCCGAGGCTGTTGGGCCAGGGCGACCAGGGTCGCGGCGCCACCCCAGGAAAACGACAGCACGTGTTCGGCGGCGAAGTGGTCGATCAGCTCCAGGAGGATCTGCCCTTCGACTTCCTTGGTCAGCAATTTCTCGTGCAGGTTGTGGGCTTTGGACCGGCCCGCGTAGGGCTGGTCGTAGCAGACCACATTGAACTGCGGGTGGAGATTCTTCACGGTTTGAGCAAACGACGCAGTCGTGGCCATCGAGCCGTTGACCAGGATAATGGTCTTCTCTGCGGCGTCTGCGCGATAGAACTCCGTGTAAACCCGATACTGACCCTGTATATCCAACACAGCGATTTCTGGCCTCATGTCATAAGACTCCTGGCAAGCGGGTATGCGCGCAAAAGAGATTGCACGAGCTTTGTGACAGGTAGGCATACGCCCTGGAAATTGTTAGCCCATGTCGATCCAATGCAGTCCGGTCGACGGGTATTGTTATTGGCGGGCAGTTTGCCGGGTGAGGCCGGAACCCTAGGGTCCCTACCGGCAAAAAGTTTCTTAGATACAGCTTGTGACTCATCGGTCACATTTCGGCCGACGTCCTGATTCAAGCAGGGGTCACGTCATCGCGCAAGTGCCTTTGGCAAATTGTTCGACAACTTCTGCTCAGCGGTAGGCTGCTTAGATCAATTCGATCTCATCAACGCTCAGCGGGCGGTATTCACCCGGTTTCAACGCGTTGTCGAGCACCAGTGGGCCCATGGATTCGCGATGCAGGCGCAGCACCTTGTTGTCGAAGTGACCGAACATGCGCTTGACCTGGTGGTAGCGCCCTTCGACGATGCTCAGGCGTGCGCATTTCGGCCCCAGCAGCTCCAGCCCGGCGGGTTGGGTGGTGAGGTCTTCGAAGGCGAAGTACAGCCCCTCGCGGAAAGTGATCGCGTATTCGGGGCCGATGTCCTGCTCGGTTTCAACGTAGTAGACCTTCGCCAGTTTGGTCTGCGGCTGGGTCAGGCGTCGCGACCAACTGCCGTCGTTGGTGATGAGCATCAGGCCGGTGGTGTTGAAATCCAGGCGCCCGGCGATGTGCAGATCATCCTTGTCCGGTTCTGCGATCAGGTCGAGGACGGTGGGGTGCTGCGGGTCGCGGGTGGCGCTGACGCAGCCGGCGGGTTTGTTGAGCATGAAGTGGCGCAGCGGCTTGCCGGCTTGCAGCACTTCGTTGTCGACTTCGACGCGGCTGAATTCGCGCACGTCAGTGTGGGGATCGCTGACGGTCTTGCCGTCGATCCGGACGCGTTTTTCCACCAGCAACAGGCGCACCTGCTTGCGGTTGAAGCAGGGCAGGTTGCTGAGAAAACGGTCGACGCGCATGACGTGAGGATCAGTGAATAAAGGGGGCGCGCATCTTACTTGATCGACGGCGGCGTTGCTTGCAACTGCGCCTCGACTTCGGCGCAACGCGGACACAGGCAGGCTGTGTTGCGCAGTTCGGCGGGCAGCGCCTGGAGCACCGCCGGGTCGATGCTGACGCCGTAGCACCAGCAGGCCCGGTCAGCGGTTCGCGGGTCGGCCAGGGTGCAGTCGTTGGCTGCGCCGCAGGCGGGGCAGAGGTCAGGCTTTTTCATAGGCAGGTTGAGGCAGTTCCACGCAGATACGGTTGCGGCCCGATTGTTTGGCCCGGTACATCGCATGATCGGCCCGGGACAGCAGGGTGTGCAAGGTGTCATCGGGCTGCAGGGTGGTCAGGCCGATACTGACGGTCAGTTGCAGGCGGTGGCCATTGTACGCATAGGGCTGTCGCTCCACATGTTGGCGTATTTTCTCGGCGATCACCTGTCCGCCGTCACCGTCGGTGTCCTTGAGTAGCACGATGAATTCTTCACCGCCCCAGCGACAGACGATGTCGGAGTGGCGCAGGCAGCTTTCCAGGTCCCGGGCGAAGCCGATCAGCACTTGATCGCCGGCCAGGTGGCCGTAGGTGTCGTTCAAGGCCTTGAAGTGGTCCAGGTCGAGCAGCAGCGCCGTCAGCGGCCTGGGTTCACGCTGGGCTTCTTGCATCGCTTGCGCGGCCAGCAGGTCGAAGCCGCGGCGGTTGGGCAGTTCCGTCAGGCTGTCGAGCGTGGCCTGGGTCTGGATCTGTCCCTGGTAGCGCTTGATCACGCGGTTGAGCAGGGCCAGCACGATCAGTGTGACGATCAGGCAAATCAGCAGGTTGAGGTACAGCGAGCGGCGGATGTCGCTGAGGTCGCCGTCTTCGCGCTTGTCGACGAACAGGTACCAGTTCAGCTCCGGGATGAAGCGCACGTTGAGGAAATGGCCCTGGCCCTGGCCGGAATATTCGTAGCTGCCGCTGTGGGGCTTGGGCAGTTGGCTGAGCAGGTTTTTCATGCTGTCTAGCTCGGCCAGGGTCTGCCCGGCCAGGGCGCCTTGTGGCCCGCCCTCGGCCCCGGTGAGCACCAGGCGGCCGAAGGTGTCGACGAAGTAGACGCTGCGCTGGTAGCGCTGCTGGTATTTGTCGATCAGCTTGATCACCGCATCCACCGTCAGCCCGACACCCGCGGCGCCGATGAAGCGGTTGTGGTAGTCGTAGACCTTGTAGTTGATGAAGACGGTCAGGTTGTCCTTGTTGGCGAGGTCCGGATCGACGTTGATCTCGTAGGGATCCTTCATGTCACGTACACGGAAGTACCAGGCATCCCGGGGTTCGGTGACCCTGACCTGCTTGAGCACACCCTTGGCGTGGTAGTAGGTGAGGCTCGCGTCGGAGACGAAAAACGCCGTGTAGGCACCGTAGTGGGTCATGACCTCGTCGAGGTAGCGGGTCATCTGCCCGGTGTCGCGCTCGCCATTGACCACCCAGTCGCGCATGAAGGTGTCGCGGGACATCATCGAGGAAATCAGGATCGGCCGGACCAGGTCTTTCTGGATTTCCGAGTAGACGGTGTCCGATGTCAGCGGCAGCTCGGTGTTGACGATGTTGTCGCGGATCGACGCTCGCGAGGCGTAGTAACTGAGAAAGGAAGTGGCCAGGAAGCCTGCGCCCAGCAACGCGACCAACGTGAGGACCAACGACCGTTGGGAATACAGCGGCGAACGAAGTGGCATGGCAGTTCCATTGTCAGCAATCCGATGGCAAGCATTCTAAGGGCTGGCGCGGGAAATAACTGCTCCATGTGCGTCGCGAATGGTCGTTCCCATGCATGACGCAAACAATCCCTGTAGGAGCTGCCGCAGGCTGCGATCAAAAACAAAGTCAAAAGATCGCAGCCTGCGGCAGCTCCTACAGGGGGCGGGGTCAGGCTAGAGTTTTGAGGTAGGCGCGCCATCCGCCCAGATGGCTGATGTCCACCGCGCCCTCCAACCCATAGGCCTCACAGATGAATCCGCTTTCCCAGCGACCATCCGCCAGCTGCACCTTGCCCAGCCCCAACGGTGCCGGGATGCCGGTGAGGAACGAGCCCAGTTCGCTGCTTGGCAATTCCCAGACTTCCACGGCAATCGCCACGCCGCCGTGCTTGACCCGAACCATGCCCGGACGCAACGGCGGGCCACCGGCCAACGCATGCAGCTGATAATCGGCCGAGCTGAACGTGGTTTCCACCAGGCGCGCGCCGCGCTGTTTCAGCTGCCAGTTCAACGCCAGGCCATCCAGGTGCGCGCCACAGACCACCAGCCGCGCGCGGTCATGGCGCGCAACGGCGGTCGGTGCCGGGGCCGCCAGTCCTTGCTGGCGCTGCAATCCATCGGCCAGGCTCAACAGATACTGATCGGTGAACGCCCGCCCGAACAGGGTCACGCCCCAGGGCAAGCCGTTGTCCATGAACGCGCTGGGCACCGCGACGGCGGCGTAGTCGAGCAGGTTCATGAAGTTGGTGTAGTAGCCCAGTTCGGAGTTGCGCTGTACCGGTTCGGCGTCGAGTTCTGCCAGGGTGACCGGGCGGCCAATGGACGGCGTGACCACGCAATCGAGACCTTGCAGGGCTTTGTCGCACAAGGCTTTCAGCGCTTGCAGCCGGTATTGGGCGCGGAAGGTCTGCACGCCCGTGACGGCCGGGGCCTTGGCCAGTACGGCGCGAATGACAGGCAGTACGGCCTCGGGATTGTGTTCCATCAATTCGCCGGCCACGCTGTAGCGTTCGGCCACCCAAGGGCCTTCGTAGAGCAAACGCGCCGCTTCGAGAAAGGGCGACAGGTCCAATTCCACCGCTTCGCCACCCAGGGCCTTGAGTCGATCGATCGCATCGGAAAATAGCTGCGGGCCTTGAGCGCAGCCGAAAAATTCCAGGTCTTGCGCACGGGGCACACCGAAACGGAACCCACGCACTGCGCCGAACGCCGAGCCGTCATTCCACAGCGGATTAGCGCGGCTGTACTCGTCCCGTGGATCGAGTTTGGCGGTCAATGCGAGCAACTGACTCGCTTCCCGGGCGGTCGCGGTAAAGGTCGTCACGCAATCGAGCGTGCGACAGGCCGGCACCACGCCCGCGGTGGAAATCAGGCCCTTGGTGGCTTTCATCCCCACCAGATTGTTCAACGCCGCCGGCACGCGCCCGGAGCCCGCGGTGTCGGTGCCCAGGGCAAAACTCGCGACACCGAGCGCCACCGCCAGGGAAGAACCGGCGCTGGAACCGCCCGACGGGTATTCCGGCAACACGCTATTGGGGCACGCGCCATAGGGCGAGCGCGTGCCGTTGAGGCCGGTGGCGAATTGATCGAGGTTGGTCTTGCCCAGCGGCACGGCGCCCAGGGCCAGCAGTTGCTCGACGATGGTCGCCGAACGTTGCGGCACGTAGGCAAATGCCGGGCAGGCCGCCGTGGTTGTGATGCCCGCCAGGTCGATGTTGTCCTTGATCGCGAACGGCACGCCGTACAAAGGCAGGCTGTCGATGTCGCGGCCGTCGAGGGCGGCGAGGTAGGGTTCCAGTTCTTCGGCGCTGAGCAGATGGATGAACAGGTGATAGTCCGGGTTCAGTGCCGCTGCTTTATCGCGAAGGCTTGATAGCAGTTGACGAGGCGTGGTGCTGCCGTCGCGGTAGGCGTTGCGCAGGGCGTCGAGTTGCAGATTGATGTTCATGCTATTCGTCCTTTCGAAAGGGGTTCAGTCGAGTTCAAGCACCACGACGCGTTGTCCGGCACGCACCGCCGAACCCGGCTGCACGCGAATCTCGCGCACCACGCCGGCCATCGGCGCGAGCAGCGGGATTTCCATCTTCATCGACTCCAGGATCACCAGCACGTCACCGGCCTCGACGCGGCTGCCGGTTTCGACCTGAACCTGCCAAAGGTTGCCGGCGATGTGGCTGTCGACGCTCTGTTGACCGTTGGCCAGAGGGGCGTCTTCGCTCGCCTCTGGAACCAGCTCTTCGCTGTCGAAATGCGCCTGGCCGCTGGCGATCCAGCGCTCTCGTTCGGCGTTGAAGGCGCCTTGTTGTTGATCGCGAAAGGCCGCGATGGTCTCGGCTTCTTGCGTCAGAAACGCCTGGTAATCCGCCAGGTTCAGCTGACTGTGCTCGATGTTCAGATCGAAACGCCCGAGGGGGAAATCCCGGCGGATGCGCAGCAGTTCATCGGCGCTGACCGGGTAGAAACGGATCTGGTCGAAGAAGCGCAGCAGCCAGGGCTTACCATCGAACGCGGCGACTTCGCGATAGCGATTCCACATCTGCAAAGTGCGTCCAACAAACTGATAACCGCCGGGGCCTTCCATGCCGTACACGCACATGTAGGCGCCACCGATGCCCACCGAATTTTCCGCGGTCCAGGTGCGCGCCGGGTTGTACTTGGTGGTCACCAGGCGATGGCGCGGGTCGAGCGGAGTGGCGACCGGTGCGCCGAGGTAGACGTCACCCAGGCCCATCACCAGATAGCTGGCGTCGAACACCGTGCGTTGCACTTCATCGAGGTTCGGCAGGTCGTTGATGCGACGGATGAACTCCAGGTTGCTCGGGCACCAGGGGGCGTCCTTGCGCACGGTGGTCATGTATTTTTCGATCGCCAACTGGCAGGCCGGGTCGTCCCAGGACAGCGGCAGGTGGACGATGCGCGAGGGCACCTGCAGGTCCTTGGCGGCGCACACGGCGTCCCATTCGCCGGCGACGATGCCGAGCAGGTCGGCGAGCGGAAGTTGCTCGGGTTGGTAGTGCACTTGCAGCGAGCGGATGCCCGGGGTCAGGTCGATCACGCCGTGCAAGTGTTTGCTTTCCAGGGCTTGCATGAGGGCGTGGGCGCGGAAGCGCAGGACGAGGTCGAGTTCGGGGGCGCCGATTTCGAGAAGAAGATGAGTATCCCCCGACAGCCTCGCGACCAGTCGCGTATCCCCCTGGCCCAAATCCAGCACCACAGGCGACACAACCCCTTGTAGGAGCTGGCTTGCCAGCGAAGGGGCCAGTCCTGACACCGCATCAACTGCTTCGCTGGCAAGCCAGCTCCTACAGGTTTTCCATTTCAAGGCGAGGGTGCGGGCGGTCTTGATGTCGACGGGGATGAATTGCACCTTGTCCCCAGCCTTGAGCTGGCCCAGCTGCCAAAGATCCGCTTCGATCACCGTCACCGGGCACACGAAACCGCCCAGGCTTGGGCCGTCCGGCCCCAGGATCACTGGCATGTCACCGGTGAAATCCACCGCGCCAATGGCATATGGATTGTCGTGAATGTTCGACGGATGCAAACCGGCTTCACCACCGTCGGCACGCACCCACTCAGGCTTCGGCCCGATCAGGCGCACGCCGGTGCGGCTGGAGTTGAAGTGTACTTCCCACTGCGTGGCGAAGAAGGTGCCGATGTAGTTTTCGGTGAAGTATTCCGGTGCGCCGTGTGGGCCGTAGATCACGCGGATTTGCCGTACGGCGGGCAACTCTGCGATTTCAGGCAGTTGCGCACCGACGCTACGGTCGTTCAACGCCGGCAGATGCAACACATCACCCGCCCGTAAGGCACGACCGCCATGCCCACCAAACTGACCGAGGGTAAAGGTGCTTTTGCTCCCCAGATAATCCGGAACCTGCAAGCCACCGCGTACGCACAGATAGCTGCGCGCACCAGCGCCGGCGATCGTGCCGAGGCTCAAAGACGCACCGGACGGAACCAGTAGCGCGGTGTTCATCGGCACCAATTCACCATTTAGCGTGAGCGGAATCTGCGCACCGGTCACCGCCACCACCGCATCACAATTGAACCGCAGCAACGGCCCGCTCATGGTGATTTCCAGCGCTGCGGCGCCTTCGTCATTGCCCAGCAGGAGGTTGCCCAGGCGCAACGCACGGCTGTCCATCGGCCCCGAGGGCGGCACGCCGACCGCCCAATAGCCGAGGCGGCCGGGATAGTCCTGGACGCTGGTCTGGGTGCCGGCGCTGAGCACTTCGAAGGTATTGGCCCGGTACTCCAGGCCTTCCAGGCAACGGGTCCACGGCTGGCCGCTGGCGAAGGGCGCATCTAGCAGAATCTGCCTCAGGTAGTCACGGTTGGTTTCCACCCCGTACAGCAGGCTGTCGCCCAAGGCTTGATGCAGATCGGCAGCCGCTTGTTCGCGGGTCGATGCCCAGCTGATGACCTTGGCGATCATCGGATCGAAGTAGGGCGGGATCTCGCAACCGGCCTCGACCCAGGTGTCGATGCGCAGCTGTTTGCCGTCGGCGACGGGAAAATCAACGGCGGTCAGCAAGCCCGGACTCGGTTGAAAATCCCGTCCCGGATCCTCGGCATAAAGTCGGGCCTGAATCGCATGGCCGTCAGCTTTCAAACCTCGGCTCAACTCGCTCAACGGCGGCAGATCACCCGCGGCCAGTTGCACCATCCAGCGCACCAGGTCGACGCCCCAGACTTGCTCGGTGACGCCGTGCTCCACCTGCAACCGGGTGTTCACTTCCAGGAAGTAGAAACGCTGGGCATCGCTGTCGAAGACGAACTCGACGGTGCCGGCGCTGCGGTAGTTCACCGCCTTGGCCAGTTTGATCGCCGCCGCGCACAGTTCATCGGCCATGCCCTCGGGCAGGTTCGGCGCCGGGGTTTCCTCGAGGACTTTCTGGTTGCGCCGCTGCACCGAACAGTCGCGCACGCCGAGGGCTATCACCTCTCCACGGCCGTCGCCAAACACCTGCACTTCCAGGTGCCGGGCGCGCTGGATGTACTTCTCGATGAACACGCCGGCGTCGCTGAAATTGTTCTGCCCGAGGCGCTTGACCGCCTCGAAGGATTCGCTCAATTCGGCCGCGCTGCGGCACACGCGCATGCCGATGCCGCCACCGCCGGCGGTGCTCTTGAGCATCACCGGGTAACCGACCTGTTCGCCGGCGATCAGCGCTGCGTCGAGGCTGTCGAGCAGCTCGGTGCCTTCGAGCATCGGCACGCCGTGTTGTTTGGCCAGGGCGCGGGCGGTGTGCTTGAGGCCGAACACCCGCAGTTGTTCTGGCGTCGGGCCGATGAAGGCGATGTTGGCGGCTTCGCAGGCTTCGGCGAATGCGGCGTTTTCCGAGAGAAAACCGTAGCCGGGATGGATTGCGGTGGCGCCGGTGGCTTTGGCGATGGCGAGGATTTTTTCCACCGCGAGGTAGGTGCCAGCGGCCGCGCCTTCACCGAGGCAATGGGCCTCGTCGGCTTGCAGGATGTGCAGGCTAGCGGCATCGGCTTCGGAATACACGGCAACACCTGCCACCTGCAGTTCGCGCAAGGTGCGCAGGATGCGGCAGGCGATGGCGCCACGGTTGGCAATCAGGACTTTTTCGAACATGGCATAACCCCTGGAGGGGATGCGGGCCGTCCCGCAGTTTTTTGACATGCATCGGGGTCGTCCCCGATGACAGAAATTCACACCACCCCTGTAGGAGCTGGCTTGCCAGCGAAGGCGGAGTGTCAGTCACACCATTGTTGAATGTGCTGGCCCATTCGCTGGCAAGCCAGCTCCTACAAGGCACTGGCTTGAGCGGGCCTGGCACAGGGCAAACAACCAGCGGCGCAATTTCGGGAATTTCAGTTCCATACCAGCAGCTCCGCAGGGGTCGGGTTGTAGGCGTTGCACGGGTTGTTCAGTTGCGGGCAGTTGGAGATCAGCACGATCACGTCCATCTCGGCCCGCAGGTCGACGTATTTGCCCGGTGCGGAAATCCCGTCTTCGAAGGTCAGCCCGCCGTCCGCCGTGACCGGTACGTTCATGAAGAAATTGATGTTCGGCCCGATGTCGCCTTTGCCCAGGCGCCCGTCATGCACGCAGGCGCGCAGGTAGTTGTCGCGGCAGCTGTGCATGTGGCGTTTTTCCAGGGCGTAGCGCACCGTGTTGCTCTCTTGCGCGCACGCGCCGCCGAGGGTGTCGTGACGGCCGCAAGTGTCGGCGACGATGGTCAGCATCGGTTTGCCGAGGTTGGAATACAGCACGCTGCCGGTGGTGAGGTACACGCTGTTCTGGCGGCGCAGGGTGCGCTGCACGTCGTAGCGTTCCTTGGGATTGGCGACGCTGTAGAACAGGGTGTCGACCGCCTGGTTGCCTTCCAGGTCGAGGATGCGCAGGGTCTGGCCGGCCTTGACCTCCATCAACCAGGGTTCGCCGGCGGGGATCGTGGCGCGGTAGACGGCCGTTTCAGGCGACTGTGGAGCGGTGGCGATAGCGAGTGACATGGCAGCGATCCTCAGGCGAACAGACGGTCGGTATTGATGAAGCCGCGCTCGTTTTCCGGGCGCGAGGTGCGGCAGTGTTCGGCGACGCTGGAGTCGGCGTTCATCCAGCTGAGCTTCAAGGGTTTAGGTGCGTATTCCGGCGACGGGTCCATCGGATGCTGCAGGGCGGTGAGCACCACCAGGGTGTCCATCGGCGCGTACAACTCGATGTAGTCGCCAGCCTTGGAGTTGCCCTCGACGAAGTGAAAGCGCCCGGCGTCGTCGACGTTCACCCGGCTGAACAGGTTGAGGGTCATCAGCAGGTCGGACAGCCCCAACCCCCACTTGCCCAACTCCACCAGCAGGTTGTCCGTGCCGTTGCGGAAGAAGCCGTTGCGCAGTTCCTGATAGCGGCCCTGGCCATATTTTTCCGCCACTTCTTCAGCACAGAGCACGCCGCCAAGGCTATCGCTCCAGCCGCAGGTGTCGGCGGTGATGGCGGCCAGCACGCGGCCCATGTCCGAGTACAGGCAATGGCCGGCGGTGAGCTTGGCGGTGTGTTGGCATTTGAGGCTATCGGGCAGGTTCAGGCGTTCGGTTTTTTCGTTGGCGTTGAGCAACGTCAGGCTGACGTTGGCGCCGCCGCGCAGGTCGGTCAGGCGCAACAGCTGGCCGCGTTTGAGCACGAAGGAACGGTGGCCGCCGCCGGGCAGCATTTCTTCGGCGAAGGGCGGGAACAGTTGAGTCGAGTCGGTCATTTTCATATTCCTCTAAGCGATACGAAGCGTGCTTGCCAGTTGCACGGGCAAGGCGTCGACGGCGGCACGGCAGGTGCGGCGGTCGCTGTTCAAAGGGATGTCGTAGGTGATGCGTGCGCCATAGGCACCTGGGGCGTGCGGGTCGAGGCGGACCTTGTCGAACACCAGCAGGCGAGTGCCGAGGCTGAAACCTTCGGACAGGTCATGGGTGACCATGAACACCGTCAGTCGGGTCTCGCGCCACAGCTCCAGCAGCAGGGCATGCATGTCTTTGCGGATGCCCGGATCGAGGGCGCCGAAGGGTTCGTCGAGCAGCAACACCCGCGGCTTCATGATCAGCGCCTGAGCGATGGCGAGGCGTTGTTGCATGCCGCCGGACAGTTGCGCCGGGTACTTGTCCAGCGAGTGACCGAGACCGACTTTGTGCAGCAGCACCGAAGCCTGTTCGCGAGCCTCTTTTTTAGCGCTGCCGAACAGGCGCCCGAGCAATGGCGAGCGGGGCAGTTCGAGGCCAAGGGCGACATTGTCCAGCACGCTCAGGTGCGGGAACACCGAATAGCGTTGGAACACCACGCCACGGCTGGAATCCGGTTCGCCGGCCAGGGTTTGGCCGTCGAGCAGGATCTCGCCGCGACTGGCTTTTTCCTGACCGAGCAGCAGGCGCAGGAAGGTCGATTTGCCGCAACCGGATGCACCCACGAGGGTGCAGAACTCACCTTCGTTGACGCTCAGATTCAGACCTTCGAGCACCACTTGATCGGCGTATTGCTGCCAGACGTTCTTAACGGTGATGAAGCTCATTTTGCGGCCCCCTCATACCAGGGAAAGGCACGGCGGGTGAGGTACTTGAGGCCCCAATCCATCAGCCAGGCAAGCAGGGTGATCCACACCACGTACGGCAGGATCACGTCCATCGCCAGGTAGCGGCGCACCAGGAAAATCCGGTAGCCGAGGCCATCGGTGGAGGCGATGGCTTCGGCGGCGATCAGGAACAGCCACGCCGAACCCAGCATCAGGCGCAGCGAGATCAGCAGGCGCGGCAGCAATTGCGGCAGGACCACCCGCAGCATCAGGGTCCAGGTCGAGGCACCGAGGGTCTGGGCCTTGATCAGCAGTTCCACGGGAATTTCCCGGGCGCGCTGTTCCAGGTCGCGGGCCAGGGCCGGTGTGATGCCGATCACGATCAGCATCACTTTCGACAACTCACCCAAACCGAAGACGATGAACAGGATCGGCAGGATCGCCAGCGGCGGCACCATCGACAGCACGGTCAGCAAGGGTGACAACGGCGCGCCGAACAACGGCAGCGTGCCGGCGGCGATGCCCAGGCACAGGCCGGCCAGCGCGCTGATGCCCAGGCCGATGGCCAGGCGTCGCAGGCTGGACGCTGTGTCCTGCCAGAGCAGGTAGTCGCCGGTGCGGCTGTCGGCCACGAAGGCCAGGCGCTGCACCGCGTCGCTCATCTGTACGGCGCTGGGCAGCAGTTTGTCGTTGGGGTTATCCGCCAGGCGCTCGGCCGAGCCCATGAAGTAGGCGAGCAGCAGCAGGGCGAAGGGCAGGATCACCAGCAACAGGCGGCTCGGGCGATCCGGGTGGCGATTGATCAGGCGCATGGCCAAGTCCTCTGGTTACAACTTGGCGTCGGCAGCCATCTGCACGTAACTGGGGTCGAAGCGCAGCTTGAGGTTGCCCTTGTCGCCGCTGGTTACGCCGTTGGCGAAGGCCATGCCCACCGCGCTGGTGTCTTTGGCGCCTTCACCGAGCAAGCCGTGCTGGAAGGAAAACTCGGCCACCTTGCGCATGGTTTCCGGCAGTTGTTTGCTGGTGCTGAACGCCAGGGCTTCCTGCGGGGTGGCGAACAATTTGGTGGTGTCCAGTTGCGCCTGGAAACCGGCCAGGTCGGTGCCCGAGGCTTTGGCCATGTGCTCCAGTGCGGCCTTGCCCGCGGCGTTTTTCGCATTCATCAACTCGACCACTTCGAACCAGGCGCCGGTCAGCGCCTTGCCCAGGGCCGGGTTGTCCTTGAGGGTCTGGGAGTTGACCACCATCATGTCCATGATCTCGCCGGGGATCTGGCTGGAATTGAACACCTCGGTCACCCCGGGCTGGGCCTTGATGTCCGAAAGCATCGGGTTCCAGGTGGTGACGGCGCTGACCTGATCGGTGTTGAAAGCGGCGGAGATATCGGCGTCGGAGGTGTTGACCACTTTCAGGTCTTTCTCGGTGAGGTCCACCGAATCCAGGGCCCTGGCCAGCAGGTAGTGCGACACCGAAAGCTCGACCAGATTGACATCGGTGCCCTTGAGGTCGGCGACTTTCTTGCCTTCGCCCTTGAGCACGATGCCGTCGTTGCCGTTGGAGAAGTCGCTGACGATCAGCGCAGTGCTGTCGACGCCGCCAGCGGCCGGAATGGTCAGCGCATCCATGTTGGTCATGGTGCAGCCATCGAACTGGCCGGCGGTGTACTGGTTGATCGATTCGACGTAGTCATTGAGCTGGACCACATCGATCTTGATGCCGTACTTCTTCGCCCACTTGTCGACGATGCCTTGGCTGCCGGCGTATTCCCAGGGCATCCAGCCGGCGTAGATCGTCCAGCAGACGCTGAACTGGTCTTTCTGGGCGGCGGGGGACGAGAGGCTCACCAGGGCGGCGAAGGCAGCGGCGAGCAGGGCGGGTAAACGATGCTGGGACATGGTGGTTCTCCAGTTGATCAAGGGCGGACAGGAAGGCAGCGGCACCGCGAACGGTGGCTTGTCTCCCGGGCTTTTGTCCCGCCGTGTAACCTCAACTGGAGGTCGCCAACTCTCGGACCAGCCACTCGCGCTTGCGAGCCGGAACCCTAGTCAGCCATTGCAAATTGTGGTGCCGCGAACCTGTGTTGACTCCTGCACGCATTTGCTAAAGCGAGAGCCGTGCCAAGTCGGTTGAAGCGCTCTGGCATGCGGGATTGATCGACTGAAGCGCTAGCAAGGTTGCTTGCGCCTGCCTTATGATGGTGCGTGGGTGCACCGCAATGGGACGTGCTGGCCAGCGTAAATAGATGAAAAACCTTTCATCGGCGAGATGTTTCAACGTGTTGCAGGAACGCACCAGATCTCAAATTCGAGGTCTGATCTATCGACAGTTGGAACATTTGGCTGTCGCCTGCCAGCGTCGCTGGTTTGGCTCATTCGCGGTCCAGGAGGCCGCTATGCATCGACAAATTCTTCTCATTGCCGTGTTGGGTTTGTTCCTGGGTGGTTGTGTGCCTTATTCCGATGGAGGAGCCGGTTACTACAGGTCCGAGGTCTATACCTCGCCAGCGCCTTATTACGCCGGTGGAGGCTCCTATTATTCCAACGGCGGTGGTTATTACACACCACCACGCCGGTACTACGCGCCGCCTGCCCGGTATTACCAGCCAACGCCGCGCTATTACCACCAGCCGCGGGTTTATCAACCGGCGCCACGCTATTACCAACCGGCACCTCGCTATTACCAGGCTCGCCCAGACTACCGGGCGCATGGTTGGGACGGCCGTAACCGCGGCGGCTGGAACAACGATAACCGGGGTGGACGCAACAACAAGCACGGTGGTCGAGGTGACCATAACGGTCGCGGCAACCACCGCTAGTCTCATGCATTAACGCAATACCTTGTGGGAGCGGGCTTGCTCGCGAAGGCGGAGTGTCAGACAACGGTAATGTCGACTCATACTCCGCCTTCGCGAGCAAGCCCGCTCCCACATTTGGTTCAGTAATCCGACAGATCCGCCAACGGATGACGGCCTTCCCAGACCTTGTGAAAGTGCGCCTCCACCACCGCATCCGGCACGTTGTTGACGTCCGGCCAGTGCCAGTGGGGTTTCTGGTCCTTGTCGAGCAACCGCGCGCGCACGCCTTCGCTGAATTCGGGATGGCGACAGCAGTTGAGGCTCAGGGTGTATTCCATCTCGAAGACTTGCGCCAGCGACAGGTGGCGGGCGCGTTTGATCTGTTCCCAGACCAGATGCGCGGTCAGCGGCGAGCCTTCGATCAGGTTGCGCGCCGCGCGGTTGAGCAGCGGGTCGGCGTGATCGCGCAGGGTGGCGATGGCCTTCCAGGCGCAACGCACATCACTGACATCCAGCAGTTCATCGATCTGCTGGCGGCGTGGCAGCCACTGGGCTTCGGGCATCTGCGCAACCGCCTCCTGCTGCAAGGCCTTGAGCAGGCTGTTGAGCTGCATCGGCGTCTGTTCCTGCCAGTTCAACTGCAGCAGGCCTTCGATCAGCTGTGGCTGTTGCTCATCGAGCAGGAAACGATCAGCCAGGTCCAGATCGATCGCATCGCGACCGTTCATGTGGGCACCGGTCAAGCCGAGAAACAAGCCGAGCTTGCCGGGCAAGCGTGACAGGAACCAACTGGCGCCGACGTCCGGGTACAGGCCGATGGTGATCTCCGGCATGGCCAGCCGGCTGCTCGGCGTGACAATCCGGATGCTCGCCCCCTGCAACAGCCCCATGCCGCCGCCGAGCACATAACCGTGCCCCCAGCAGATCAACGGTTTGGGATAGGTGTGCAGGCTGAAGTCCAGCCGATACTCCGCGGCGAAGAAATTGGCGGCCAGGGGCGGCACTTCACCCGGATGGGCACGACAGGCCTCGACCAGACTGCGCACTTCACCGCCGGCGCAGAAGGCCTTGATGCCTTTGCCGCGCAGTAGGACGCAAACGATTTGCGGTTCCTTGGCCCAGGCGTCCAACCTGTCGCGCAGGGCGTTGATCATCGGCAGGGACAGGGCGTTCAACGATTGCTCGGCATCCAGGGTGGCAATGCCGATACGGGCGCCGTCAGTGCCGGTGAGTTCTTCGAAGTGCAGATTCATCGGTGACCTCGCTGGGGAATTTGAGGGGTAAGTATGATCGCTGTGTGGGAAAGTGCCGGATCTGCGTCAGATCAATTGACAAGCGTGATGGGCTTTCCTAGGGTTCGCCCCATTGTTTTTGCCGGATGTAACCATGACTGCTGACGACCGTATCAAACTCGAACCGAGCTGGAAGGAGGCACTGCGTGCCGAATTCGACCAGCCCTACATGGCAGAGTTGCGACAATTCCTCCAGGACGAGCGGGCGGCGGGCAAGGAAATCTATCCGCCGGGCCCAATGATCTTCAACGCGCTCAATTCCACGCCGCTGGACAAGGTCAAGGTGGTCATTCTCGGCCAGGACCCCTATCACGGCCCGGGCCAGGCCCACGGCCTGTGCTTCTCGGTGCAACCGGGCGTACCGGCGCCGCCGTCGCTGGTCAATATCTATAAAGAGTTGAAGCGCGACCTGAACATCGACATCCCCAGCCACGGCTACCTGCAAAGCTGGGCCGAGCAGGGCGTGTTGATGCTCAATACCACCATGACCGTGGAGCGTGCCAACGCCAATGCGCACAAGGACAAGGGCTGGCAGTTTTTCACCGACCGGATCATTGAAGTGGTCAGCCAGCAGCAACCGCACCTGGTGTTCATGCTGTGGGGCGCCCATGCCCAGAGCAAACAGAAGCTGATCGATGCCACCAAGCACCTGGTGCTGACCTCGGTGCACCCGTCACCGCTGTCGGCCTATCGAGGTTTTCTCGGGTGCGGGCACTTCAGCCGGACCAACAAGTTTCTGGAGCAGAATGGCGAGACGCCAATCGAGTGGCGATTGCCGCCGATTTGAGAAAAGCATCGCCAGCAGGCTGGCTCCCACACTGGATCTTCAGTGTTCACACAATCAAGGTGGGAGCCAGCCTGCTGGCGATGAATTCAACGCGGTCTTTACTCTGGATTGCGGTTCCAGTACTTGAACAACGGCTCCGCCAGAAACAACACAAACAACAACCGCATCACCTGCATCGCCGTCACCAGCGGCACCGACAATTGCAAGGTTTCCGCCGTCAGGCTCATCTCGGCGATCCCGCCGGGCATCATGCCCAATGTCAGTGAACGCAAATCCAGGTGGGTCAGCGCACTCAAGCCCAGCGCCGCCGCCGTGGCGATCAGCATGGTCAGCACCGTACCGATCAACGTCCGCCCCATGAACGATGGCGCACGCCGGAAAAACTGCCGATTGAAGTGACAGCCCAGGCCGCTGCCGATCAGCCATTGGCCGATCTGGCTGCCGCCGTTGGGCAAGCCGATGTGCAGGTCCCAACCGATGCTCACCGCTGCGCTCACCAGCAAGGGGCCGAACAACCAGGGATTGGGTTGGCGCAGGCGCTCCCAGATCCAGGCCGCCAGCGCCCCCGCCGGAAACAACAACGCCAACCAGTACCAATCGATGCTGCCCGCGTGGGAAATCGGCGCACCGTCGCCCAACAGATACTTGAACGCCGCCGGTACGCACAGCACCACCACCAGCACCCGCAGGCTTTGCCCGGCAGCCACCCGACTGAGCACCGCGCCATTGCGCGCGCCAAGGTTGACCATCTCCCCGGAGCCGCCGGGCATGCTGGAAAAAAATGCCGTGGCGCGATCTTCGCCGGTACGGCGCATCAACCACACCCCGACCACCGCCGACAGGCTGGTGACCAGGGCGCCGAAGAAGATCAGGCCGAAATGACTCAGTACCTGCTCCATCACCACCGGGGTAAAGTGCAGGCCGATGCCGATGCCGACGATCCACTGACCACACTTGCGCCCGCCAGGGATTTCCGCCAGTTGCCAGGGTGTCAGGCAGCGCACCAGGATGATCGCCAGCAACGAGCCGACCATCCACGGCAAAGGCCAGCCGACCTGGCTGGCGAGGAAACCGCCCAGCAGGCCGACCAGCGGGGTTCCCCACCAGAGTTTGAAGGGAGACCTATCAGACATCGGCGATAACGCGTTGCGCGGCCGCGCGTTTGCGCCAGATGCGGATGATCGGCATCAACAGCATGATCGCCGTCAGGACCCAGCAACCGAACGTGATCGGGCTCGACCAGAGGATGTCCAGCGCACCGTTGGAAATCGACAGGGCGCGGCGCAGGTTCTGTTCCATCAGGCCGCCGAGGATGAAGCCCAGCAAGACTGGCGACAGCGGGAAGTCCAGCTTGCGCAGGATGTAACCGAAGATGCCGATGCCGATCATCAGGAACAGGTCGAAGGTGGTGGCGTGCACCGCGTAGACGCCGATCCCGGTAATGATCGCGATCACTGGCACCAGCGCCCAGTTCGGCACGGCGAGGATACGGGTGAAGATGCGGATCATCGGGATGTTGAGGATCACCAGCATCACGTTGGCGATGAACAACGACGCGATCAGGCCCCAGACGATGTCCGGTTGCTGTTGGAACAGCAGCGGCCCTGGCGTGATGTTGTACAGCGACAGGGCACCGATCATCACCGCCGTGGTACCCGAGCCCGGAACGCCGAGGGTCAGCATCGGCACCAGCGCACCGCAGGCCGCGCCGCCGATGGCGGTTTCCGGGGCCGCGAGGCCGCGCATGTCGCCCTGGCCGAAGGTGCCCTTGGCGCCCGCCATGCGTTTTTCGGTCATGTAGGCCACGGCGCTGGCCAGGGTCGCACCGGCACCGGGCAACACGCCCATGATGAAACCCAGTACGCCGCAACGGATGTTCACCACGAACACCGATGCCGCTTCCTTGAAGTTGAACATCATGCGCCCGGTGGCTTTCACCGCTTCCTGGCCGTGGTGGGTTTTCTCCAGCAGCAGGAGGATCTCGCTGATGGAGAACAGGCCCAGCACCAGCACGACGAACTGGATGCCGTCGGTCAGGTGGATGTTGTCCCCGGTGAAGCGGTACACGCCGCTGTTGGCGTCGATGCCGACCGTCGACAGGAAGAGGCCGATCAGCGCCGCGATGAAGGTTTTCAACGGTCGATCACCGGCCATGCCGCCAAGGCAGACAATCGCGAACACCATCAGCACGAAGTATTCCGCAGGGCCGAAGGCGATCGCCCATTTCGCCAGCAGCGGGGCGAACAGCACCATGCCGCAGGTGGCGATGAAGGCACCGATGAACGAGCTCCACGCCGACAGCGACAACGCCACACCGGCCAGGCCTTTGCGGGCCATCGGGTAGCCGTCGAGGGTGGTCATCACGGTGGAGGCTTCGCCCGGAATGTTCAGCAGGATCGAGCTGATCCGCCCGCCATATTCGCAACCCAGGTACACCGCCGCCAGCAGGATCAGCGCCGACTCAGGTGGCAGGCCGAGGGCGAATGCGATGGGGATCAGCAGCGCCACGCCGTTGATCGGCCCCAGGCCCGGCAACAGGCCGACCACGGTGCCGATCAGGGTGCCGCACAAGGCGGTCACCAGGTTGTACGGGCTCAGCGCGACGCCGAAGCCCTGACCCAAATAGCCAAGAGTATCCATATCAGTTCTCCAGAACGTCGAGCACGCCCAGGGGCAGCGGCACGTCCATCAACTTGTCGAACAGCAGGTAGAGGCCGACGGCCATCAGACTGATGATCACGCTGCTTGGCACCCAGCGACCGCCGTACAGACGGGCCATGGGCACGCCGATCAGGATGCTGGCGACGATGAACCCCAGGGGTTCGAAAGTGCCGGCGAACACCAGCAACAGCACCACACAGATACCGATCTTGGTCAGGGTTTCGCGATCCAGCGGCGGCTCGTCATCACTGTGCTTGATCGGTGCCGGACGGAACACCATGTACAACAGCGCCGAGCCCATCAGGCCCAGCATCAACAGCGGAAAGGCCCGAGGCCCCACCGGTTCGTAGGAAAAAGCCGCTTGATACGGCCAGGCCATCAGCGCCAGGCCGACACAGGCCAGCAACAGCACCGAAGCAAAAATGCGTTGTAAGAGCATGGGGAACTCCTGTGCCGCGGCTCCGCCAGACGGAGCCGCAGCCGCTAGACAGAGACGATCACTGGATCAGGCCGAACTCTTTGGCCAGCACTTTGTAGTCCGCTACCTGCTTCTTCACGTAGGTGTCCAGCTCCTGGCCGGTCATGGCGAACGGGAACAGTTCACGCTGATCGCGCAGCTTGGCGAACTCGGGCGAGGCCAGCAGTTTGTCGAAGGAATCTTTCCACCAGGCGTAGTCTTCATCGCTGACTTTTGGCCCGAGGTAGAAACCGCGCACCACTGGCCAGACGATGTCGTAGCCTTGCTCGCGGGCGGTCGGAATGTCTTTCATTTCCGGCTCGTCCAGGCGCTTGTCGGAGAACACTGCCAGCAGGCGCATGTCGCCGCTCTGGATGTGCGGCATGGAGTCGGAGATGTCGGTGCTGCCGACCTGGATGTGGCCGCCGAGCAGGGCGGTGGCGATTTCACCGCCGCCTTCGAGGGCGACGTAACGCAGGTCACGCGGGTTGATCCCGGCGGCCTTGGCGATCAGGGCGGTCTGCATCCAGTCCTGGCTGCCGACGGTGCCGCCGGACCCGATCACCACTTTGCTCGGATCTTTTTTCAGCGCCTGCACCAGATCGTCGAGGTTCTTGTAGGGCGAATCGCTTTTCACCGCGATGGCGCCGTAGCTGGTGCCGACGGCGGCCAGCCAGCGTACGTTGGTTTCATCGAAACGACCGAACTTGCCCTGGGCCAGGTTCAGCAGCGAACCGCTGGACCAGGCCACCAGCGTGCCGGCATCGGCAGGGCGCTGGGCGACCACGGCGTTGTAGGCCACCGCGCCGACTCCGCCGGGCATGTAGGTCACGCGCATCGGCTTGGTCAGCAGCTTTTCGTTGACCAGTGCGCTCTGCGCCAGTTTGCAGGTCAGGTCGAAACCGCCGCCGGGCGAGGCCGGGGCGATGCATTCCGGGCGCTTGGGCTCAGCCATCAGTTGGCCGGCAAACAGCATGACGCTGGCGGCGAGGGCGAAACGGCGCAGTGATCCATTCATTGTTGTCTCCACGGGAGTTGTTGTTTTTGGGGATGTTTCAGATGCGGCGGTTTCGCTTCGCGCAGCCGATGACGGCGCCGGCAAGCGTAAACGATGGGGAGCGGGAAAAGGGGCGGGGCGGGCAAATCTGGCGCTGGGTGGACAGCATGGCGAAGTACCTCGTTATTGTTCTTATTGGCGAAAACGCATCGAGGCGTTTTTCGGGAGCTACATTTCAAAGCAGGATCGATGGCTGCGATCGAAACCATCCGTGGGTCGACTCTAACGGTCGAACCTTTCGCTAACCTTTCATCGGGCTTTCACGGTTTTTCGGGCTTCACAGCGACGGATGCCGCTGTAAACTCCGCGCCAAACAATGGCGTCGACCATCCCTGAACGAGGTAATGATCCATGCGTGTCCTGCTCGTCGAAGACCATCTGCAGCTCGCCGAAAGCGTCGCCCAGGCGCTCAAGAGCACCGGCTTGACCGTGGATGTGCTGCACGACGGTGTCGCGGCCGACCTGGCGCTGGGTAGCGAGGAATACGCCATGGCGATTCTCGACGTCGGCCTGCCGCGCATGGATGGTTTCGAGGTGCTGGCGCGCCTGCGTGCCCGGGGCAAGAACCTTCCGGTGTTGATGCTGACGGCCCGCAGCGACGTCAAGGATCGGGTCCATGGCCTGAACCTGGGCGCCGACGATTACCTGGCCAAGCCTTTCGAGCTCACCGAACTCGAAGCCCGGGTCAAGGCCTTGCTGCGCCGCAGCGTGCTGGGTGGCGAACGCCTGCAGCGCTGTGGTGTGCTGGCCTACGACCTGGAGACCCGGCGCTTTACCCTCGGTGAAGAATTGCTGACCCTGACCTCCCGCGAGCAGGCGGTACTCGAAGCCCTGATCGCCCGTCCCGGCCGGGTGATGAGCAAGGAGCAACTGGCCTCGCAGGTCTTCGGCCTGGACGAGGAGGCCAGTCCCGACGCCATCGAAATCTACGTACACCGCTTGCGCAAGAAACTCGACGGCCACCCGGTGGCCATCGTCACGTTCCGCGGTCTCGGTTATCTGCTGGAAAGTCGTGATGCATAAGGCCAGCAGCCTGCGTTGGCGGTTGCTGTGGAACCTGGCGCTGTTGCTGGTGGTATTGATGCTGGCCAGTGGCTTGAGCGCTTACTGGAACGGGCGCGAAGCGGCCGACACGGCCTATGACCGGACGTTGCTGGCCTCGGCGCGGACCATTGCCGCCGGCCTGTCCGAGCGTGATGGCAGCCTGAGCCTGGACGTGCCTTATGTGGCCCTCGACACGTTCGCCTACGACAGTGCGGGGCGGATTTTCTACCTGGTCAACGACATCAACCAGAAGCTGATTTCCGGCTACGAAAACCTGCCGGCCCCGCCACCCGGTACGCCGCGAACCGACGACTACCCTGCGCTGGCGCGTTTTTACAATGCGACTTACCAGGGGCAGAACGTGCGCGTGGTCAGCCTGCTCAAGGCGGTCAGCGAGCCGAACATGAACGGCATGGCGGAAATCCGCGTGGCGGAGACCGACGAGGCCCGCGTCAGCATGGCCCGCAGTCTGGCCGGCGATACTTTGCTGCGCCTGGGCATGCTGGCGATCGGGGCCCTGATGATCGTGTGGTTTGCGGTCAGTGCGGCGCTGCGTCCGCTGGAGCGTTTGCGCACCGCGGTGGAGGAACGTCAGCCCGATGACCTGCGGCCGTTACCCTTGGTCGAAGTACAGCGCGAACTGTGGCCACTGGTGCGCGCACTCAATCATTTCACCGAACGTCTGCGCGGGCAGTTCGAGAAGCAGGCGCAATTCATCGCCGATGCCGCCCACGAACTGCGCACGCCGTTGGCGGCACTCAAGGCCCGGCTGGAATTGGGCTTGCGCTCGAGCGATGCGCAAACCTGGCGCAGTACGCTGGAAACCGCCGCCCAGGGCACGGATCGCCTGACCCACCTGGCCAATCAACTGCTCTCGCTGGCCCGGGTGGAAAACGGTGCCAGGGCGATTGCCGAGGGCGGCGCGCAATTGCTCGACCTCAGTCAGTTGGCGCGTGAGCTGGGCATGGCCATGGCGCCGCTGGCCCACAAGCGCGGCGTGGCCCTGGCGCTGGAAGCGGACGAGCCGGTCTGGTTGCGCGGCGAACCGACGCTGCTCAACGAACTGTTGAGCAACCTGGTGGATAACGCCCTGGCTCATACGCCTGCGGGTGGCAACGTGATCCTGCGGGTGTCAGCCCCGGCGGTGCTGGAGGTCGAGGATGATGGGCCGGGGATTCCCCTTGATGAGCGGGATCGGGTGTTTGAACGGTTCTACCGGCGCAATCAGCAGGTGGCGGGGTCAGGGTTGGGGTTGGCGATTGTTGGCGAAATTTGTCGTGCGCACCTGGCGCAGATCAGCCTGCATGATGGGGAGAAGGCGGGGTTGAAGGTGCGGGTGAGTTTTATTGCCGGAGAATGATGGTGCCTGTTCTGGCCATATCGCCAGCAGGCTGGCTCCCACAAGGATCTGTGGCGTTACATAAATCCCTGTGGGAGCCAGCCTGCTGGCGATGGGCGCGACGCGGTCTTCAATCAATCAATAAAACATCAACCGAGTCTCTTCCAGGTCAGCACACATCGCCTTGTTCTCCGGATCAATCCCCAGCTTGACGAAGGCCGGTACGCCAAAGGGGTCGATGCGCGAAATCGGGTGGTCAGTGCCTTTGTGGCAGTACAGGCTGGCCACCTGGACCAGGTCGACATAATCGACTCGCGCGGACTGTCGCTTGAAGTCGAGATAGAGCTGCGGCACCTGCACCAATTTTTCCGGAAACTCCCAGACCCGCAGCAGTTTATCGCCGAGCAACGGATGAATGCGGTCGATCACATGGTTGAGGCTGACCGGATCGGCCAGCAGTTCATAGTGATCTTCGGCGTACGTCAGGATCGGCAAGACCCCGATCTGGTGCACCAGCCCGCCAAGGGCCGCCTGATCGGGCTTGAGCTGGGTGTAGTTGCGGCACAGCGCATAGCTGACGCCGGCGATTTCCAGGCTTTTGCGCCAGACATCGCGCATTTTCTGTTCAACCACCGCGGAGCGGGCATGGAAAATCTGCTCCATGACCAGGCCGATGGCCAGGTTGCTGCTGTAATTGATACCCAGGCGCGTGATCGCCGTGTGCAGATCGGTGACTTCCTGCGCCGCGCGCAGCAGTGGGCTGTTGACCACCTTGATCAGGCGCGCCGACAGCGCGGCATCGCGGCCAATCACTTTGCTCAGGCTACCGATACTGATTTCCGGGTCTTCAGCGGCCTTGCGAATCTGCAAGGCCACTTCCGGTAACGTTGGCAGAACCAGGTCATCGTTATCGATGGCCTCAACCAAATCCTGTTGGACCTTTTCCGCCAGCTCACTCATTACGCTTCTCTAGGTGTTGCAAAAAAGTACCGCGGTTAACGCTGGATTTCGCGATCGCGGTCCAGTTCATACGGCAGGTCGAGCAAATTCAGGGCCGGGCCGTCGAGTGCGCCCAGATGAATGTCGCCGCCTTCTGCAGCTTCGGCTTGCAACACGGCCAACAGTTCAATCTGATTGGCGGCATTGGCGGCCAGCACCACTTCACCGATCGAGCTGCCGTGACTCGGGGCAAACAGCTGGGTGCCGGGCTCTGGCAGTTCGCCGGCATCCAGTTGCAGGCGATACAAGCGGCGCTTGAGTTTGCCGAGGTACTGCATGCGCGCGACGATTTCCTGGCCGGTGTAGCAGCCTTTCTTGAAGCTCACGCCGCCGACCGCTTGCAGATTGAGCATCTGCGGGATGAACAGCTCGCGGGTACTTGGCATCACCTGGCCGATACCGGCACGGACCTGGCCCAGCAACCATTGATTGAGTTCACCTTCAGGCAGCAGGGCGGACAGCTTGCCCTTGATGCCATCGGCCTGATCGGCGGCAACCCAGAGTTCGGCGCGTTCGGGCGAGACGCGAATGGCGATCAAACCGTCATGGCGCACCAGGCTGTCGGTCTCTGCCGGCAGTTCCAGGCCGAGGCTTTTCAATGCCTCATCGCCCTGCTCGACGCCGAAGCGAACCCAGGCAGCGCTTTCATCGGTCAGTTTGGACTTGGAAAACACCGCGTATTTCTTCAGGTCCGCCAATTGCGGTTCGAGCAACTCGCTGGCCATGGCCAGGAGTACGCCATCACCTTCGAGCAGGATGCGAAAGCTCGACTGCATCCGGCCTTTCTGCGTGCAGCGCGCGCCGAGGCTGGCCCGGTTGTCGCTCAGGTAATTGAGGTTGCAGGTCAGTTGGCCTTGCAGGAACTTGCCGGCGTCCGCGCCGCGGACCGCCAGGACACCTTCATGAGACAACGTGCAGAAAAAAGCGGAATCGGCCATGGGTCATCGCAGGGTAAAGAGTCTGGCAGACATGATAAGGGGCTGCCCCTGAAATGGGTAGTTCACAAAGGATCGTCGTGCCCGACCAAAGCTGACTGTTCGATGGGGCGCGGGGCTGTATACTTGCGGCCTATTTGAGGAGCGCTCCATGGTCGAAGATGTTGAACTGAATCGCCTCTACTGGCACAGCCGCCGCGGCATGCTTGAGCTTGACGTGTTGCTGGTGCCGTTTGTGAAAGAGGTTTATCCGCACCTCAACGAAGTGGATCGCGCCTGCTACGTCAGGCTGCTCGAATGCGAAGATCAGGACATGTTCGGCTGGTTCATGGAGCGCGCCGAATCGGAAGATCCGGAACTTCAGCGCATGGTTCGCATGATCCTGGATCGTGTCCAGCCCAAGTAACGGGTTCGAATGCCGCTGGCATGCCTCACGGCAGTTGCTGGCGGCGTACCTTTTGGCCCAGGCGTTCGCGCTGGGTTCCTTGTTCCTGCTCGCCATACCGCTCTGGGCCAGTCTGCCCGGTGCCTTGTGCTGTCTGTTGCACGGCGCCTGGGCGTTGCCTCGCCAGATTCTACTGACCCACCCACAGGCTTTTCGCGGCTTGCGTCGTGACGCCGATGGCTGGCAGCTGTGGAGTCAGGCGAAGGGGTGGCAGCCGGTGCAGTTGCGCCCGGACAGCCTGGCGTTGCCGTTGATCGTGGTGCTGCGCTTTCGTCTGCGCGGTGAGCGGCGGGTCAGGACAATCTGCGTGCCCCGGAACTCGCAGGCGGCGGATCTGCACCGACGCCTGCGGGTGCGGCTCAAGTTCACTCGGCGTAGGTGGGTGGCACCAGAATAGTGTCCATGGCGACAGGTAGCATGTTCGGGTAGTCGAGGGTGTAGTGCAGGCCGCGACTCTCCTTGCGCTCCATGGCTGACAGGATCATCAGCTCGGCCACTTGGGCCAGGTTGCGCAATTCGATCAAGTCCCGGCTGACTTTATAGTTGCTGTAGAACTCGTCGATTTCGTCGAGCAACAGGCGCACCCGGTGCTGGGCCCGTTGCAGGCGCTTGTTGGTGCGAACGATTCCGACGTAGTCCCACATGAAGCGGCGCAATTCGTCCCAGTTGTGCGCAATGATCACGTCTTCATCGGAATCGGTCACCTGGCTGGCGTCCCAAGCCGGGAGGGCGACAGGGGCCGATACCTGTGGCAATTGCTCCAGGATGTCCGCCGCCGCCGAGCGCGCGTAGACAAAGCACTCCAGCAACGAGTTGCTGGCCATGCGGTTGGCACCGTGCAGGCCGGTGAAGCTGGTTTCGCCAATCGCGTACAGCCCTGGCACGTCTGTGCGACCTTGCTGGTCGACCATCACGCCGCCGCAGGTGTAGTGCGCCGCGGGCACCACCGGGATCGGCTGTTTGGTGATGTCGATGGAAAATTCGAGGCAGCGTTCGTATACCGTCGGGAAGTGCGTCTTGATGAAATCTTCGGACTTGTGGCTGATGTCCAGATAGACGCAGTCGACACCGAGCCGCTTCATCTCATGGTCGATGGCCCGGGCGACGATGTCCCGTGGCGCCAGTTCTGCGCGGGGGTCGAAGCGCTGCATGAAGCGTTCGCCATTGGGCAGCTTCAGGTGCGCACCTTCTCCGCGCAGGGCTTCGGTGATCAGGAAACTCTTGGCTTGCGGGTGATACAGGCAGGTGGGGTGGAACTGATTGAATTCCAGGTTCGCCACCCGGCAGCCCGAGCGCCAGGCCATGGCGATGCCATCACCGCAGGCGCCATCGGGGTTGCTGGTATAGAGGTAGACCTTGGCGGCACCGCCGGAGGCGAGGATCACGAAACGGGCGCCGTAGGTGTCGACTTCCCCGGTGCCACGATTGAGCACATAGGCACCCAGGCAGCGATCGCCCTCAAGGCCCAGGCGCTTTTCGGTAATCAGGTCGACCGCGACCCGCTGTTCCAGCAACTCGATGTTGGGCCGTTGCTGGGCCTGGGTGAGCAGCGTCCTGAAAATCGCGGCGCCGGTGGCATCGGCGGCATGGATGATGCGCCGATGGCTGTGACCGCCTTCACGGGTCAGATGGAACTCGAATCCACCGTCTTCCGTGCCGGACTGTTCGTCGCGGGTGAACGGCACGCCCTGGTCGATCAGCCATTGAATCGCTTCCCGGCTGTGCTCGACGGTAAAACGCACGGCATCTTCGTGACACAACCCGCCACCGGCGTTGAGAGTGTCGTCGACGTGGGACTCGACGGTGTCAGTGTCATCCAGTACGGCGGCGACCCCTCCCTGGGCCCAGAACGTCGAGCCATTGGCGAGGTCGCCTTTGCTCAATACGGCAATGCGCAAGTGACCGGGCAAGGTCAGCGCAAGGCTCAAGCCGGCAGCACCGCTGCCAATTACCAGGACATCGTGTTGAAACTGTTGGCTCATTTCAGGATTCCGCTCAAAGCGACCCGGGTCGGGGTTGGCGCCAGACATCTGGACAGGCATGCCCGGCAACCGCACAGCCCACTAGTATATAGAGGGGGGGAGCGGCACAATAGCCGAGCCGATATGGCATTGTGAAACTACTGTGACGGAAATCTGCCGACGCTTCGTCGGATGTTTTTTCCACCGGTTCGGCGACAAGCGAACTGTATCGTGGATTTAACACTCTTTTTCGCTTCAGGGTTGCACAATGTCGATTCTGTGCAGCTATAAATATTTGGAACTTTTGCCAAAGGCCCAAGATCAATAGACGGTTGCCTGAATCAAGGGACAGTGTCGGTTTCATCGCAGGATCGCGGTTGGATCCTTGGCGGTCAGACCGATGACAAGATTATTCGCGCAGCCGGGGAATCTCGAGCTGCGTTTTTCGTGCGTGCCGAATCAGAGCCCGCAGGAAACTTGCCTGGAGGGGGAGAACTTTTGCGAAAAGCCCGAGTCTATGTTTGCAAGCCCGGTCGTTTAGTAATGCAAGCCTCCTCCAAGCTTATCGAGGAGTGTTCATGCTAACCCAGGAAGAGGATCAGCAGCTGGTCGAACGCGTTCAGCGCGGCGACAAGCGTGCATTCGATCTGCTAGTGCTGAAATATCAGCACAAAATTCTCGGGTTGATCGTGCGTTTCGTGCACGACACCCATGAAGCCCAGGATGTAGCGCAGGAAGCCTTCATCAAGGCCTACCGCGCACTTGGTAATTTTCGCGGAGACAGCGCGTTTTATACGTGGCTTTACCGCATCGCCATCAACACGGCGAAGAACTATCTGGTTTCACGCGGCCGTCGGCCGCCGGATAGCGATGTCAGTTCCGAGGATGCAGAGTTCTACGATGGCGATCATGGCCTCAAGGATCTCGAGTCGCCAGAACGGGCTTTGCTGCGGGATGAGATCGAAGGCACCGTCCATCGAACCATTCAGCAACTGCCAGAAGATTTGCGTACGGCTTTAACTTTACGTGAATTCGATGGTCTGAGTTACGAGGACATTGCGAGCGTCATGCAATGTCCGGTGGGTACCGTGCGCTCCCGGATCTTCCGCGCCCGGGAGGCCATCGATAAAGCCCTGCAGCCTTTGTTGCAGGAAAACTAAAGACAGCGGCGACAGCCAAGAGAGGAACGCCATGAGTCGTGAAGCCCTGCAGGAATCGCTGTCCGCAGTGATGGATAACGAAGCGGACGAATTGGAATTGCGTCGGGTACTCAGTGCCTGTGACGATGTTGAAACCCGTGAAACCTGGGCTCGTTATCAGATCGCTCGGGCAGTGATGCACAAGGACCTGCTGCTTCCACGCCTGGACATTGCCGCGGCTGTTTCTGCTGCATTGGCCGACGAAGCCGTACCGGCAAAAGCCACCCGTGGTCCATGGCGCAGCCTGGGTCGTCTGGCCGTTGCCGCATCGGTAACCCTGGCGGTGCTGGCAGGTGTTCGTCTGTACAACCAGGACGAGATCGCAGGCGTCGAGTTGGCGCAGCAATCCACCCAACCTGGCCTGGCGGTTCCACAAGTCAAGGGCCCGGCTGTTCTGGCAGGCTACAATGAGAGTTCAGAAGCCACTGGTCCCATGGCCAATGGTGTGTTGCAAGGTCAGCCAGGCTGGAACGATCAACGTTTGCCAGGCTACTTGCGCCAACATGCTCAACAGGCTGCACTGAAAGGTACCGAGAGCGCTCTGCCTTACGCGCGTGCAGCAAGCCTGGAAAACCGTTAAGGAGGATCATGCGCGCCATACCTCTACTTACGCTTTTGCTCAGTGGCTGGTTCGTTGTTCCAGCCCACGCCGATCAGGCTCAAGACTGGTTGACCCGTCTGGGCCAGGCCGAGCAGAAGCAAAGCTTCCAAGGTACTTTTGTCTACGAGCGTAACGGTAGTTTCTCTACCCACAACATCTGGCACCGCGTCCAGGATGGCAAGGTCCGCGAGCGTTTGATCCAGCTCGACGGCTCCGCTCAGGAGGTCGTACGCATTGATGGGCATACTCAATGCGTCAGCGGCAACCTGATGGCAGGGCTGGGGGATACCTCCAACTCCACCGCTCGTGCACTCGATCCACAAAAGCTCAAGAATTGGTATGACCTTGCTGTCATCGGCAAGTCGCGCGTGGCCGGTCGCCCGGCAGTGATTGTTTCCCTGACACCCCGTGACCAGCATCGTTACGGTTTTGAACTGCATCTCGATCAGGAAACCGGCCTGCCCCTGAAGTCATTGCTGATCGATGACAAGGGCCGTCTGCTCGAGCGCTTCCAGTTCACTCGACTCGATCCCGCCACGGTTCCCACCGACAATGACCTGCAACCGGGCGCTGACTGCAAGGCGGTCAAGCTCGACAGCGACAAGGCTTCGGCGGTCAAGGACGCCCGGGTCTGGCATTCGGACTGGTTGCCACCGGGTTTCGAGCTGACCAGCAGTACGACCCGCAAGGATCCAGAGACCAAGGCCCAGGTCAACAGCCTGCTGTATGACGATGGTCTGGCGCGTTTTTCAGTGTTCCTCGAGCCCTTGAGCGGTGCAGGTACCACCGACACCCGTACGCAACTGGGCCCAACCGCCGCCGTCTCCCGGCGCTTGAGCACGCCGCAAGGCGAGATGATGGTGACTGTGGTGGGTGAGATCCCGATCGGCACCGCTGAACGGATCGCCTTGTCCATGCGCACCGACGCTACTGCAACCCAGCAGTGACTTGAAATCGAAATGTTTAGTGAGCATTTCAATTTGCAAATCCCCCCAATATTTTTTATAGGTCAGAGCCCCTCGGCTCTGGCCTTGTTTGTTGTTCCCGGAACAAAAATACCGGCGTATCTTTCCCGGTGTTCCTTGCTCCATATCGCTTAACCATGCTCGTCGTAACGGGAGCCGTATGTCGATACCACGCTTGAAGTCTTACCTCTCCATTTTTGCCACCGTGCTGGTGCTCGGTCAGGCGGCCGCTGTCCAGGCGGTCGAACTGCCTGATTTCACGCAACTGGTCGAACAGGCATCGCCTGCGGTGGTGAACATCAGTACCACGCAAAAATTGCCTGACCGCAGAGTCAACCAGCAGATGCCTGACCTCGAAGGCTTGCCGCCGATGCTGCGCGAGTTTTTCGAACGTGGCATGCCGCCACAGCAACCTCGATCCCCCCGTGGCGACCGCCAGCGCGAGGCGCAATCCCTGGGTTCGGGTTTCATCATTTCGCCTGATGGCTACATCCTGACCAACAATCATGTGATCGCCGATGCCGACGAAATCCTCGTGCGTCTGTCCGACCGCAGTGAAATGAAGGCCAAGCTGATCGGCACCGATCCGCGCTCCGACGTGGCGCTGTTGAAAATCGAAGGCAAGGATCTTCCGGTCCTGAAGCTGGGCAAATCCCAGGATCTGAAAGCCGGGCAATGGGTCGTGGCCATCGGCTCGCCGTTCGGTTTTGACCATACCGTGACCCAGGGCATCGTCAGTGCCGTCGGCCGCAGCCTGCCGAATGAAAACTACGTGCCGTTCATCCAGACCGACGTGCCGATCAACCCGGGTAACTCGGGTGGGCCGCTGTTCAACCTCAACGGTGAGGTAGTCGGTATCAACTCGCAGATCTACACCCGTTCCGGTGGTTTCATGGGCGTATCGTTCGCGATCCCTATCGACGTGGCCATGGATGTTTCCAATCAGCTCAAAAGCGGTGGCAAGGTCAGTCGCGGCTGGTTGGGTGTGGTAATCCAGGAAGTGAACAAGGACCTGGCTGAATCGTTCGGCCTGGAAAAACCAGCCGGTGCGCTGGTCGCGCAGATCCAGGATGACGGCCCGGCCGCCAAGGGCGGGCTGCTGGTAGGCGACGTGATCCTGACCATGAACGGTCAGCCGATCATCATGTCCGCCGATCTGCCACACCTGGTGGGCGCATTGAAGGCCGGCTCCAAGGCCAATCTGGAAGTGATCCGCGAAGGCAAGCGCAAGAATGTCGAGCTGACGGTTGGCGCTATCCCGGAAGAAGGCAAGGAGCTTGATGACCTGCCGCAGTCGAGCATCGAGCGCAGCAGCAACCGCCTTGGCGTCTCGGTAGTCGAACTGACGGACGAGCAGAAGAAAACCTACGACCTCAAGGGTGGCGTGCTGATCAAGGAAGTTCAGGACGGTCCTGCGTCGATGATCGGCCTGCAGCCGGGCGATATCATCACTCACCTGAACAATCAGGCGATCGGTTCGGCCAAGGAGTTCACGGACATTGCCAAGGCGTTGCCAAAGAACCGTTCGGTATCGATGCGTGTACTGCGCCAGAACCGCGCGAGCTTCATCACCTTCAAGCTGGCTGAATAACCCGCCTGTTGGTTGAATAAAAAACCGCCTCGAATGAGGCGGTTTTTTTTGTCGCTGGAAACGTCAGCCCATCATGTCCTTGATCATGCGTTCCTGCTCCATCAGCTCGCGCTGGCGGGCATCGATTCGCGACGACAGCGGGAAATTGCTGCCGGCCTTGCGCTTGGCAAAATCCAGTTGCTGGATGGCCTGGCGATAATCGCCCACCAGTGCGAAATACTCGGCGCGCGCCTGGTGCAGGCCGATGATGTTGCCCGACAGGCCGCGGGTTTCGGCTACCTGGTACCACACGTCCGGATCGTCCGGGCGCGATTTGAGCAGGCCTTCGAGGGCCTTTTCGGCATCGGCGGCGCGGTTCTGTTTCAGCAGCAGGTCGACGCGAACCTGATTCAGCGGGTAATTGCCGGGGTATTGCGTCAGCAGGCGGTCAACCCTGGACTGTGCATCCGGCAGGCGATTGTTGGTGATGTCCAGATCGACCTGGGCGAGGTTGTAGATGATCTCGTTCGGCGCCTTGGCCAGCAACTGCTTGAGGTTTTCCCGTGCTTCGTTCAGCTGTCCGCCCTTGATCTGGGCGATCGCCAGACCATAGCGCGCCACATCGCTTTTCGGGTTTTCATCCAGCAGGGCGCGGAAGCGCTTGGCGCCCAGGCCTGGGGTTTCTTCATAGATCAGCTGGACCCGGGCACGAATCAACTGATAACGCAGGGTGTCTTCGATGCCGCCCTGCGGGGCCTGCTCGGCGCGGTTGCGGGTGTCGGCGATACGCGATTCGGTCACCGGGTGAGTCAGCAGGAATTCCGGCGGCTTGGCGTCGAAGCGGTACTGACGCCCCAGGCGTTCGAACATGGTAGGCATGGAGCGGGGGTCGTAGCCTGCCTTTTCCAGATTGAGGATACCGATGCGATCGGCTTCCTGTTCGTTCTGGCGCGAGAATCGCCGTTGTTCCTGGATGGCTGCCGCCTGTGTCCCTGCAATCGCCGCAATACCGGCATCGCCGGCACCTGCCGCGGCAATCACGATACCGGCCAGCAGCGCGGCCATCATCGGTACCTGCATGCGCTGTTGGGCCTCGACGCCACGGGCGAAGTGGCGCTGCGACAAGTGAGCCAATTCGTGGGCCAGTACCGAGGCATACTCGCCTTCGGTCTGCGCATTGAGGAACAGGCCGCCGTTGACCCCGACAATCCCGCCGGGCGCCGCGAACGCGTTGAGCTGCGGGCTGTTGATCAGGATGAATTCCAAGCGCCGGTCATTGACCTGGCTGGTCTCCACCAGGCGGTAGACGCTGGACTCGACGTAGTCCTTGAGCTGCGGGTCATTGAGCTGAGCTACCTGGCTGCGCAACAGGGCAAGCCAGGCGCGACCCAACTGATACTCCTGTTGCGGCGAGACGATGGCAGAACTGGCGTCGCCGAGTGACGGCAGGTCGTCGGCGAAGCCCGGTGAGGCAAGCAGGCAAGCGAGCGTCAGCAGGGTAGGGCGCAAAAAAGTCATGCACAAAGCCTTAGTCGACAAAGAGCTTACTGTAGCCGGACACCAGCCCTGCGACCAGATATTCTAGGCAACTCAGCCACCTGACCCGGAGTGATGCAATGATCGACGCTGTAGCCCATGACGTTGAACTGGACGCCAGTGGCCTCAATTGCCCCTTGCCGTTGCTCAAGGCGAAGATGGAGCTCAATAAGATGTCCAGTGGTACGGTGCTCAAGGTCATCGCCACCGATGCAGGCTCGCAGCGTGATTTCCGCACCTTTGCCCGATTGGCCGGTCATACGCTGCTGCGTGAAGAAGATGAAGCGGGCATTTACCGTTACTGGTTGAAAAAAGCCTGAAACCAGCTGCGTTCGTTACTAAGGATTATTGATGTTCAAAGTGTTGCGCGACTGGATTCAGCGCTACTTCTCCGACGAAGAAGCCGTGGTACTGGCGGTCCTGTTGTTCCTGGCGTTCACCGCGGTGCTGACCCTGGGCGGCATGCTGGCGCCGGTGTTGGCCGGGATGGTGCTGGCCTACCTGATGCAGGGTCTGGTGGTGAGCCTGGAGCGCCTGCGGGTGCCGGGTGGCGTCGCAGTAGGGCTGGTCTTCGCGCTGTTCATGGGGCTGCTGCTGGTGTTCATCGTGGTCGTGGTGCCGTTGCTCTGGCATCAGCTGATCACCCTGTTCAACGAATTGCCCGGCATGCTCGCCAAGTGGCAGACGCTGTTGTTGCTGCTGCCGGAGCGTTATCCGCACCTGGTGTCCGACGAGCAGGTGCTGCAGGCCATTGAAGTGGCCCGGGGCGAGATCGGCAAGTTCGGTCAATGGGCGCTGACGTTTTCGCTGTCGAGCCTGCCGTTGCTGGTCAATATCATGATCTACCTGGTACTGGTGCCGATCCTGGTGTTCTTCTTTCTCAAGGACCGGCAAATGATCGGCGAGTGGGTGCGCGGCTACCTGCCCCGTGAGCGGGCGCTGATCACCCGTGTCGCCCATGAAATGAACCGGCAGATCGCCAACTACATTCGTGGCAAGGTCATCGAGATTTTCATTTGCGGCGGGGTGACCTACATCGCCTTTGTCGTCCTGGAACTCAATTATGCGGCGCTGCTGGCCTTGCTGGTGGGCATCTCGGTGGTCGTGCCCTACGTCGGGGCGGTGGTGGTGACCGTGCCGGTGTTTCTGATTGCGCTGTTCCAGTGGGGCTGGAGCGATCAGTTCATCTATCTGATGGCGGTCTACGGGATCATCCAGACCCTGGACGGCAACGTGCTGGTACCACTGTTGTTCTCGGAAGCGGTGAACCTGCATCCGGTGGCGATCATTTGCGCGGTGTTGTTGTTTGGCGGGTTGTGGGGCTTCTGGGGGGTGTTCTTTGCGATTCCCCTGGCGACGCTGTTCAAGGCCGTGCTGGATGCCTGGCCGCGTAAAGAGCCGGTGGTGGCGCCGTTGCTTTGAATGCTGGCTCTGAGGGCCTCTTCGCTGGCAAGCCAGCTCCTACAATGGTCGCGCGTACCTTGTAGGAGCTGGCTTGCCAGCGAAGGCGTCAGAACAGACACCCAATTAATCAGGCTTGGTTAAGGGTCTGGGCGGCCGCCAGAACCGCATCCACATGCCCCGGCACCTTCACGCCACGCCATTCCTGACGCAACACACCGTCCTTGTCGATGAGGAACGTGCTGCGATCCACGCCCATGTATTCCTTGCCATAGAGCTTTTTCAGCTTGATCACATCAAACAGCTGGCAGAGCGCTTCTTCCTTGTCGCTGATCAGCTCGAAGGTGAAGGCCTGCTTGGCCTTGAAGTTCTCGTGAGACTTGAGGCTGTCGCGGGACACGCCGAACACCTCGGTGTTGGCCGCCTTGAAAGCGTCCAGCTGGTCGCGAAAACCCTGGCCCTGGGTGGTGCAGCCCGGTGTGCTGTCCTTGGGGTAGAAGTAGATGACTACCTGCTTGCCCTTGAGGTCGGCGAGGCGCACGGTTTGCCCGCTGGTGGCGGGTGCTTCGAAGTCGGCAACCGGTTGGTCGAGTGCAACGGCCATGAATGCTTCCTTACATTGGGTTCTGTGGACGCCACGGTTCGATCAGGGCGTCGAGGTTCAGCGCGTCGGCGAAGTCCAGGAACTGGTCACGCAACCAACTGATCTGCACACCGGCCGGCAAGGTCACGGTAAACGTGGCATTGAGCATGGTGCCGCCGGTCTGCGGGGCCTGGTAGGTGTCACAGGTCAGGTTTTCCAGTTCGACGTTGTGGTCCATGAAGAACTGGCACAGCTCGTTGATGATGTCCGAGCGGTAGGCCGAGCTGACATAGGCCACGTAGGGCAGGGCCTGGGGACGGTTCTCCAGGGCGGCGCTGCGCACCACGTTGACGGTGAAGGCGTGGCGTTTTGCCAGGGTCGGCAGGCTGCCCTCCAGGCGAGCCAGGGCGTCCCAGCTGCCGGAGATTTCGAGGACCAGCGCACTGCACTCGCCATGACGCGTCAGGCGGGAGGTGACCACGGCGCAGCGATTTTCATGGCTGGCGCGGCACAGGACGTTAGTCAGCTCCATGGGGTTGGCGCCGAGGGCACTGATGACAAGGAATTGTTCGCGAACTGTGGGGGTGGACATGCAGCATTCCTAAAGCGATGAGCGGTCGGTACTTCTATCGGCTGGTTTTGCCGGGAGCGAGCCTGCGCATGCGAACTCCCAAAGCTTCGGGCACAAGGTCGCAACGTGGCTCCAGAGTAGCAGGAGCGGGGGTGGCAACCCTGGATCGGGGGCTTGGGATGTCGAAAGTGGAGGCGCAAACCCGAAATACGAGCTTAGCAGTATCGATCAAAGTCTGAAGGGTAGCGAAAAGCGGCGCCAAGGGGAATGGCGGCAGCGCAGTACTTCGCTTGTACAAGCATCTTGGCGCCAGTACCATTACGGCTCTCTTTTTCCGGCAGGAGCGGTTGCATGATTGCGGGCAGTATGGTGGCACTGGTCACACCCATGGATGCACAAGGTCGTCTCGACTGGGACAGCCTGAGCAAACTGGTGGACTTTCACCTGCAAAACGGCACCCACGCCATCGTGGCGGTCGGCACTACAGGTGAATCGGCCACCCTTGATGTGAGCGAACACATCGAAGTGATCCGTCGCGTAGTCAAGCAGGTCAACGGCCGCATTCCGGTCATCGCCGGTACCGGCGCCAACTCGACTCGCGAGGCGATCGAGCTGACCACCAATGCAAAGACCGCCGGCGCCGACGCTTGCCTGCTGGTCACACCGTACTACAACAAGCCGACCCAGGAAGGCCTGTACCAGCACTTCAAGGCGATCGCTGAAGCCGTCGATATCCCGCAGATCCTCTACAACGTGCCAGGCCGCACCGCCTGTGACATGCTGGCCGAGACCGTGATCCGCCTGTCGAGCGTCAAGAACATCATCGGGATCAAGGAAGCCACGGGCGACCTGCAGCGCGCCAAGGCCATCATCGACGGCGTCGACAGCAACTTCCTGGTCATTTCCGGTGACGATGCCACCGCGGTCGAGCTGATCCTGCTGGGCGGCAAGGGCAATATTTCGGTGACCGCCAACGTCGCCCCGCGTGACATGGCCGACCTGTGCATCGCCGCGCTGAACGGCGAAGCCGAGAAGGCGCGCGCCATTCACCAAAAACTGATGCCACTCAATAAAACCCTGTTTATCGAGTCCAATCCAATTCCCGTGAAATGGGCGCTGCACGAGATGGGCCTGATGCCGGACGGAATCCGTCTGCCGCTCACCTGGCTCAGCGCCGAATGTCACGAACCGCTGCGGCAGGCCATGCGCCAGTCCGGCGTCCTGGTTTAATTGAGGAAGTACAACGCATGAAGCGAATGGCCGGACTCTCCGCGCTTGCCTTGATCATCTCCAGCACCAGTGGCTGTGGATGGCTGTGGGGCCCGGATGGTTATTTCCGTGACCGTGGTAGCGACTACCTGGAAGCGCAACAGACCGCACCGATGCAACTGCCACCGGATATCACCACTGCCAAGCGTCTGGATCCGCTGTTGCCGATTCCGCGCAACGTCGCCGATGACACCGCCAAGGGCGAATACATCGTGCCTCGTCCGCAGCCATTGACCGCTGCCGCCGACGCCAGTGCCTACTCGCTGCAAAAGAGCGGCGATACGCGCTCGATCCTGGCGCAGAACCCGCCAGCGGAAGCCTGGCCCGTGGCCGTACAGTTCTTCCAGGACAACGGTTTCCGCCTGGATGAACAGCGCCCTCAGACTGGCGAATTCACCACCACCTGGCAGCGTTCCGACGAACTGTCCGCAGCCATGGCCAAGCGCCTGAGCGCAGCCGGCGTCGCCTCTGACAGCGAAATCCGTGCCCGGGTACGTATCGAGCCGGGTGTGCAGCGCAATACCAGTGAGATCTACGTGGTCACCGCCGAGCGTCCTGCCGGCAGCACGGCCGACGTCGCTTTCACCAACCGTTCGGTCAACACTGGCCTTGACGCGGCACTGGTCGACGACATGCTGGCGAGCATGAGCCGCATCTCCGAGAAGGGCGGTTCGGTCTCCATGCTGGCTTCTCGCGATTTCGACGCGCCAAGCCGCATCAGCCTGAGCGAAGACGGCAGCGGCAATCCGGTGCTGAACGTCGGCACCGACCTGGATCGTGCCTGGTCGAGCGTCGGCCGTGCGCTGGAGCAGGGCGAATGGCGTGTTGAAGACATCAACCGCAGCCTGGGCCTGTACTACATCAACCTCGCTGAAAAAGCCGAGAAGAAAGACGACAAGCCCGGGTTCTTCAGCAGCCTGTTCGGCAGTGCGCCGAGCAAGGAAGAAGTCGAGTCCCGTGCCGAGCGTTATCAGGTTCGCCTGAGCAAGGTCGGCGAAAGCGTCCAGGTCACCGTCGAGAAAAACATCAACACCGTGGCGCCGGCTGACGTGGCGCGCAAAGTGTTGAGCGTGATTCAGGACAATCTGGGCTGATCACATGCGTTTTGCCGTTCTCGGCAGCGGTAGCCAAGGGAATGGCACGCTGATAGCCAGCGCTGATACGTACGTGCTGGTGGATTGTGGTTTCTCCCTGCGGGAAACCGAAAAACGCTTGCTGCGCCTGGGTGTGAACCCTGCGCAGCTGAGCGCGATACTCGTGACCCACGAACATGCCGACCACGTGCATGGCGTGGGTTTGCTGTCTCGGCGCTACAATCTGCCTGTCTACCTCAGTCGCGGCACCCTGCGCGGGATGCGCAAACCGGTCGAACCCGCGGGCTTCCTGGCCGGTGGCGAACAACTGCAGATCGGCAACCTGAGCATTGGTGTCATTGCCGTGGCCCACGATGCGCAGGAGCCGACGCAATACGTGTTCAGTGACGGTGAGCGGCGCTTCGGCCTGTTGACCGACCTGGGCTCGTATTGCGACAAGGTGCTGGAAGGCTATCGCGACCTCGATGCATTGATGATCGAGGCCAACCATTGCCGGGACATGCTGGCTCGCGGTCATTACCCCTACTTTCTCAAGCAGCGGGTGGGCGGTGAGCTGGGACATTTGAACAACCATCAGGCGGCATTCCTGGTGTCCGAGTTGGGCTGGAAAGACCTGCAACACCTGGTCCTGGCCCATCTGAGCAGCAAGAACAACCTGCCGACGCTTGCCCGGCAATGCTTTGTCGACACCCTTGGGTGCGACCCGGACTGGCTGCAACTGGCCGATCAAGATTCAGGGCTCG
>Ga0160432_100063_pt1 | contig 124587 bp, 103 predicted proteins | sample HID1971M_E0MG_FD_108250 | JGI IMG/M metagenome (GOLD analysis project Ga0160432, IMG submission 108250) | Enriched millipede-associated microbial communities from UW Madison campus, WI, USA - HID1971M_E0 MG | ecosystem: Host-associated > Arthropoda: Insects > Digestive system > Unclassified ... | reverse complement strand
CTGGACTCGATGCCGGAGAACGCCGCGCACCTGGACGCCGCCCTCCTCGAGGCGCACCGTCGGGACGCCGAGCTCGCCGCTCTGCGTGAGGGCAAGGGCTTCGCCGGCGACGAGGACCCGTACCGCAAGCCGCTCGAGGACGACGCCCCCGAGGCCTGAGCCCGGCCGGCGCCCTGCGCCAGGACGTGGTCACGACCCTGCACGGCGACCCCGGCCTGGCCCGCGACGCACGACCCGACACGACCACGGAGGTCCCATGACCGCACCCGCCGGCCCCGCGCGGCCGCCCCGTCGCCCGACCGCGCCCGACGGGTTCCTCGTCGTCGACAAGCCTGCGGGCTGGACGAGCCACGACGTCGTCGGCCGGTGCCGGCGGCTGGCGGGCACTCGCAAGGTCGGCCACGCGGGCACGCTCGACCCGATGGCGACGGGCGTGCTCGTCGTCGGGGTCGGCCGGGCCACGAAGCTGCTCACGTACGTGGTCGGCGCGGACAAGGCGTACGACGCGACCGTCCGCCTGGGTGTCGCCACCACCACCGACGACGCGGAGGGGGAGGTCGTCGAGGCCGTCGGCGTCGGCGCGGGCGTCGGCGCCGAGGACCTGGCGCGCGAGGTCGCGGCGCTGACGGGGGACATCCGGCAGGTGCCCACGACGGTGAGCGCGATCAAGGTGGACGGGAAGCGCGCCTACGCCCGCGCCCGGGCGGGAGAGGACGTCGTCCTCGAGGCCAGGCCGGTCACCGTCAGCCGCTTCGACGTGCTCGGTACGCGCCCTGCGACGACGGTCGACGGCGTGGCCGTGCTCGACGTCGACGTGACCGTCGTCGTGTCCTCGGGGACGTACGTCCGGGCGCTGGCCCGCGACCTGGGTGCCGCGCTCGGGACGGGCGGCCACCTCACGGCGCTGCGCCGCACGAGGGTGGGCGGCTACGAGCTCGCCACGGCGCGCACGCTCGAGCAGCTCGAGGCCCAGGCGGACGCCGACGGCGTGCTCGCGACGCTGCCGCTCGCGGACGCCGCCCGAGCGACGTTCCCCGTGCGCGAGCTCACGGCCGACGAGGCGCGCGCCCTCGGCTACGGCCAGTGGGTCCCGGCCACCGGCGAGCGCGGCACGGTCGCCGCGGTCGGCCCGGACGGCACGCTCGTCGCGCTGCTGGAGGACACCCGTCGCCGGGGCGAGGCGCTGGCGAAGCCCGTCCTCGTCCTCGCCCCGGCGGGCGGCTGACCCGCGGCGCTCGTCCAGGTCAGCCGCGGAGCGCCGGCTCGCCGTGGCGTGCGGCGCGCTCCAGCGTCTCGTCGCGCGCGGCCTCGGCGTCGGGCTCGGCGCCGCCGGCGGTGCGCAGGTGGCCCACCAGCGACAGGAGCACCCCCGCCGCGGCCCAGAGGCCGAGGGCGAGCCACGCCGGTGCGGCGTCGGCCGACGGGAAGTACGACAGGTCGCGCAGCAGGGTGGCGCCCGCGCCGGGCGGGAACCACTGGCCGACCTCGCCCCAGTGCCAGGGGAGGAACTCCGGCGGCATGGTGGCGCCGGAGATCGGGTTGGCGACGAGCATCATCGTCACCGCGCCGACCGCGATCCCGGCCCGCCCGAGCAGCGCCACGAACCCGGTGATCGGCGCGGCCACGGCCGCGAGCGCGAGCGCCGCGGCCCCCGCGTTCGTCCACCAGTCGCCCTGCAGCGCCCCGAACCAGGACTGCAGGATCGCGACGAGGACGACGCCACCGACCGCGGCGTAGACCGCCACGGCGAGCACGCGGCGCAGGGCGCCGACCAGGAGGAGCGAGATCGCGACGCCCCCCGCGATCCCACCGAGGAGGAGGGGGAACAGCGCGGCCGCGAGGCCCGTGCCCCGCGGGTCGTCCGCGGACAGCGGCACGACGTCGGTCACGGCGACGGTGGGCGCGGCGGCGGGATCGCCGCCAGCCGCCGCCTGCTGCGCGAGACCCGCCTGGATCTGGGCGGCGGCCCCCGTGAGGAGCTGGTTCGTGGCGCTGCTCGCCGCCGACGCGGTGAGCACCTCGGGCGCCTCGCCGAGCACGATCGCGCCGTAGACGTCACGCGCCTCGATCGCGGCGACGGCGGCGGCCCGGTCCGTGACCGGGACGAGGTCGACGACGCCCGGCTGCGCCTCGTCGAGCGTCGCCTCGAGCGCGGCCACGGCCTGGTCCGGGCCGGCGACGGCGACGGGAAGGTCCTTCGGCTCGGCCGTGACGGCGGGCCAGGAGAACGCGAGCACGAGCACGCCGACGACGGCGGCGACGCCGACGGCGAGCCCGACGACGCGGCCCCACGGCGTGTGCGGCCCAGGACGCTCGACGGGTGGTGCGGTGGTGTCCGAGGTGGAGGACATGGCGGGCTCCCGGAGGGTGTGGACATCTAAAACGAATGTTCGTTCTTTATGGCAAGACTGCTCGCCGGTCCCTAGACTTGTCAACCGTCCGCCAGTGCCCTCGGGAAGGGGTCCGATGCCGCGAGTGACCGAGGCGCACCGCGAGGCGCGCCGCGCGCAGATCCGGGCCGCCGCGCTCCGCGCGTTCACGGCCAAGGGGTACCAACGGGCCTCCATTGCCGACGTCGTCGCCGAGTCGGGCCTCTCGGCGGGCGCGATCTACGGGCACTACGACGGCAAGCAGGCGCTGTTCGCCGCGGTCGCGGAGGAGGTCCTCTCCCGTCGCGGCACCGAGCTCGACGCCGCCGCCCGCGGCGGCGTCCCGCCGTCGCCGATCGAGGTCCTGACCATCCTCACGGGCGGTATGACGCGCGACCTCGAGGACGGCAGGATCCTCGTCCAGCTCTGGGCGGAGTCCACCGTGGACCCGGTGATCCACGACGTCGTCCAGGACGTGGTCGCCTCCCTGCGGGCTGTGCTGCTCGACGCGCTCCGGGCCTGGTTCGGCGCCCGCCCGGACCGGGCGCCCGGGGGCGCGGAGGCCGCCGCGCAGGCGCTGATCCCCGTGATGCTCGGCCTCGGCCAGGGGTTTCTCATGCAGCGCGCGCTGCTCGACGACTTCGACCCCGAGCGCTATCTCGCCGCCGCCGCGGCGGTGCTCCCGGGGTGAGGCGGTCCGCGCCCCGGCGTCGGTCTATCCTTGACGGTCGGCACCCGGCGCGGGTGCCGACGGCCGGCCATCGACGAGACGGAGCGCGACGCGTGCAGGTGTTCACGGACCTGGACCAGGTCCCCGGCGGCTTCGGCCCGTCGGTCGTCACGATCGGCAACTTCGACGGGGTCCACCGCGGCCACCAGGCGGTGCTGGGGCGCCTCGTGGGCCTGGCCCACGCCGACGACCGCCTCGCGGTGGCGCTCACCTTCGACCCGCACCCGGCCCAGGTGCACCGCCCGGAGACGGCGCCCGAGCTGCTGACGGGCCTGCGTGACCGGCTCGACCTCATGGGTCGTGCGGGCCTCGACGCCGTGCTGGTCGTGCCGTACACGCTCGACCTCGCCGCGCAGACCCCGGAGGAGTTCGTCACCCGCTACCTCGTCGACGGCCTGGGCGCGCGCACCGTGGTCGTGGGTCACGACGTGCGCTTCGGCAAGGGCAACGCCGGCACGCTCGCCACGATGGTGGAGCTCGGCGGCACCCACGGTTTCGAGGTCGTGGCGGTGGACGACGTCGGGGAGTGCGCGCCCGGCAGCGCCGGGGCGCGCGAGCGCTGGTCGTCGTCGGCGGCGCGCGCGCTGCTCGCCGAGGGCGACGTGGCGCAGGCGGCCGAGGTGCTCGGCCGCCCCCACCGCGTGCGCGGCACCGTGGTGCACGGGGACGCGCGGGGGCGCGAGCTCGGCTTCCCGACGGCGAACCTCGGCCACGTCGAGGGCATGGTCCCCGCCGACGGCGTGTACGCCGGTCGGCTGCTGCGGCCCGGCCTCGCGCAGGAGGACCCTGGGAACCCCGACGCGGACCTGCCCGCCGCCATCTCCGTGGGTACCAACCCGACGTTCGACGGCGTGGAGCGGCGGGTCGAGGCCTACGTGCTCGACCGCGACGACCTGGACCTCTACGGGGAGACGGTCGTGCTGGAGCTGGTCGAGCGGCTGCGTCCGACCCTGCGCTTCGACGGCATCGAACCGCTCGTCGAGCAGATGCACGCCGACGTCGCGCGGGCGCGTGACATCCTGCGCTGACCTCGACCGGGTGAAAGCCGACGCGGGCGGTCACGGGGAGCGTCCGGGCCGCTCCCTCCTGGCGTGACGGACCGGGCGTGCCCGGTCCGTGGGCCGCGGCGACACCGCGAACCCGTCGCGGCGTGCCACCGCCCTCCCTGATCCACGGCGGTGGCCGCGTCGCAGCGCGCTGTCCCGGGCCGCCTTCCACCCTGATCGACGGTGGCGGCCCGGGGCTCGCCCCGCGTCGGGCGGCGCCCGGCACCCGCTTCTCCCGAGAGGGGCAGAGCCATGGCGGCTCAGCAGACCATCGAGCAGGAGGTGCCCGAGCCCGGGCACGACATCCACTCGGACCCGGTCGGCCGGACGGTCCGTAGCGTGCGGCACGGCGGCCAGGTCCGCCCGCGGCCTCGACCCCGCCCGCGTCCCGACCCCGACCCGGGGTCGTCGCAGGCACCCCTGCTGCACGAGACGGAGCTCGCCGTACTCCGCGACATCGTGGAGGACCGGTTCGAGGCGACGACGTCGTTCGACTATCTCTTCCGCGGCCTGCGCGGGCACTTCCCCGCCGCGCACCTGCCGGTCGCCGACGGCGGTGACGCGCCCGAGGGGCCGATCGCGGGGCCGACCGTGGACTCGGTCGTCGCGGCGCTGAAGAAGCTCGGCGCGGGGATGATCGAGCCGGCGGGCCCGCCGAACCCGGCGCTGGACTCGACGATCCCCGCGATCTACACCTACTGGGGTCAGTTCATCGACCACGACATCACCCTCAACACCAACGGCCCGGACGGTCCGCCGGCGACGGGGGAGCGGCCGCGGCCCGGCGACCTCGTGCTGGGCGACATCGTGTCCGACCCGTTCACGGCGTTCCCGCCCGAGGTCGTGGTCCGCAGCCTCCACAACGGCCGGCACCCGTTCCTCAACCTCGACAGCCTGTACGGCAGCGGCCCGCGGTTCCCGGGGGAGGCCGGACGGCGGACCACCCGCAGCGAGGCCGCGTACGCCACGACCGACCCGACGAAGCTCGCGCTCGGGCGGGTGGCGACGACGGCGATCCCGGGGTTCGAGCTCGTCCCGCCGGGCGACGACCCGCAGCGCGACCTGCCACGGTTCTCGTCCGAGGAGGTCGCGGGCCTCGACGTCCCGGAGGAGGAGCGCCCGGCCCCCGGGTCGGCGAAGATCCCGGACGGGCGCAACGACGAGAACCTCGTCGTGGCCCAGCTCCACCTGGGGTTCATCCGGTTCCACAACGCCGTCGTCGAGTGGGTCCGCCGCACCGAGCCGTGGCTCACCGTGGACGAGCGGGCGGTCTTCGACCGGGCCCAGCAGCTCACCCAGCACCACTACCAGTGGCTGGTCGTGCACGACTACCTGCGCACGCTCACCAAGCCGGGCGTGCTCGACGAGGTGCTCGTCGAGCCGTCGCTGCTGTTCCGGCCCCGCCGCAAGGTCGCGATGCCGCTGGAGTTCGCCGTCGCGGCGTTCCGGTTCGGGCACTCGATGGTGCGTGGCGGCTACGACGTCAACCTCAACTTCGGCAAGGTCGTGCCGCCGGCGGCGTCGCCGCGGGCCGCGTTCGGGAGCCTGGTGCAGCTGTTCGAGTTCACCGGGGGCGGCGGCCTCGTGCCCACGGGAGCGCCTCCCGGCGAGGTGCTCCCGTCGAACTGGCCGATCGACTGGGCACGGTTCGTCGACAAGGGCGACCCGGACCGCCGGCGTTCCGCGGCGAAGATCGACCCGTTCCTGGCGGCCGGTCTGGCGACGATGCTCAAGGAGGGCACCGACCCGGGCCTGGCGCCCGGGGTCAGCGCCCTGCTCAAGCAGCTCGCGCAGCGCAACCTGCTGCGGGGGTACTGGCTGTCCCTGCCCACCGGGGAAGCCGTGGCCGAGGCGCTGCACGTGCCGGTCCTGACCCCCGAGCAGCTGACCCGGGGCGCGTCGCAGGACGTCAAGGACGCGCTGGCGGAGCTCGGCGGCACACCGCTGTGGTACTACGTGCTCAAGGAGGCGGAGATCCAGGGGAACGGCAACTTCCTCGGGGACGTCGGCAGCCGGATCCTGTGCGAGACCTTCGTCTACCTGCTCAAGGCCGACGACGCCTCGTACCTCTCCGTGGACTGGACCCCGGCGCAAGGGGTGCGGATCGACGGCGGGAAGATGATCACGACGATCGGCGACCTGCTCCGTTTCGCCGGCGTCCTGACCCTCGACGACGGCACGACGTTCCGCCAGGTCGACGGTCTCCCGGCGGGGCACGACGGGGACTGAGCCGCCCCACGATGTGTCGTGGCACACGTCGCGCCGCCCGCCGGGATCCGGCGGGCGGCGCGCTGGTAGCATGGTGGGGCCGTACGAACGGCCGCGGATCCAGAGCGCCCCGGTGAACGAGTCCCGGAGCACCGCGCAACGACACCGAAGGAGAGCCATGCCGCTCGACGCTGCCACCAAGCAGTCCATCATCACCGAGTACGCCACTCACGAGGGCGACACCGGCTCGCCCGAGGTGCAGATCGCGCTCCTCACGCAGCGCATCAACGACCTGAACGAGCACCTCAAGGAGCACAAGCACGACCACCACTCGCGTCGTGGCCTGCTGCTCCTCGTCGGCCAGCGCCGCCGCCTGCAGGGCTACCTGCAGAAGATCGACATCGAGCGTTACCGCGCGCTGATCCAGCGCCTCGGCCTGCGCCGCTGACTCCGCCTACCAGCCCGGTCACCCTCGCGGGGGCCGGGCTGGTCTGGTGTGATGTCCCTGTCGGCACGACGTCGCCAGACGACGCCGACAGACAAAGACCGTACGGCGACGGGTGACAGCCCGTCGCACCACCATCGCGCCGCCGGATCCTCGTCCGGTCCTCGGTAGTGGCTCCCCGAACCGTCCGGCCCACGGGCCGGGCCCGGCTCCGTGGGCCTCGATCGAAGACCGCCGAGCCGCGGCGGCGCCCTCGAGATCAAGGAGGGCACCCGTGGAGGGTCCCGAGATCCAGTTCGCCGAGGCCGTCATCGACAACGGCCGCTTCGGCACCCGCACCGTCCGCTTCGAGACGGGCCGCCTCGCCCGCCAGGCCGCCGGCTCCGTCGCCGCGTACCTGGACGGCGAGACGATGCTGCTGTCGGCCACGACGGCCGGCAAGCACCCCAAGGAGCAGTTCGACTTCTTCCCCCTGACGGTGGACGTCGAGGAGCGCATGTACGCCGCGGGCCGTATCCCCGGCTCGTTCTTCCGCCGCGAGGGCCGCCCCTCGACCGAGGCGATCCTCGCGTGCCGTCTCATCGACCGCCCGCTGCGCCCGCTGTTCGTCAAGGGCCTGCGCAACGAGGTCCAGGTCGTCATCGACGTCCTGGCCATCCACCCCGACGACGCCTACGACGTCCTGGCGATCAACGCCGCGTCGGCGTCCACGCAGATCTCCGGCCTGCCGTTCTCCGGCCCGGTCGCCGGCGTGCGCGTCGCGCTGATCGACGGCCAGTGGGTCGCGTTCCCGAAGTACTCGGACCTCGAGCGCGCCGTCTTCAACATGGTCGTGGCCGGCCGCATCGTGGGCGACGACGTCGCCATCGCGATGATCGAGGCCGAGGCGACCGACGACGCCTGGAAGCTCATCAAGACCGAGGGTGTCGCCGCGCCGACCGAGGAGGTCGTCGCCCAGGGCATCGAGGCGTCGAAGCCGTTCCTCAAGGCCCTGTGCGAGGCGCAGGCCTCGCTCGCCGCCCAGGCGGCCAAGGAGGTCAAGGACTACCCGGTCTTCCTCGACTACCAGGACGACGCGTTCGCCGCCGTCGAGGACGAGGTCTCCACGACGCTGCGCGACGCGCTCGCCATCGCGGACAAGCAGGACCGCGAGAACCGCCTGGACGAGCTCAAGGAGGGGCTGCTCGGCGCGCTCGGCGAGCGTTTCGAGGGCCGCGAGAAGGAGCTGTCGGCCGCGTACCGCGCGCTGCAGAAGAAGCTCATCCGCCAGCGCGTCCTCACCGACGGCGTGCGCATCGACGGTCGTGGGCTCGCGGACATCCGCACCCTGTCCGCCGAGGTCGAGGTCATCCCGCGCGTGCACGGCTCCGCCCTGTTCGAGCGCGGCGAGACCCAGATCCTGGGCGTCACCACGCTGAACATGCTGCGCATGGAGCAGCAGATCGACTCGCTCGGGCCGGTCACGCGCAAGCGCTACATGCACAACTACAACTTCCCGCCGTTCTCCACCGGTGAGACGGGCCGCGTCGGCAGCCCGAAGCGCCGCGAGATCGGTCACGGCGCGCTGGCCGAGCGGGCGCTCGTGCCCGTGCTGCCGAGCCGCGAGGACTTCCCCTACGCGATCCGCCAGGTGTCCGAGGCCCTCGGCTCCAACGGCTCGACCTCGATGGGCTCCGTCTGCGCCTCGACGCTGTCGCTGCTCAACGCGGGCGTGCCGCTGAAGGCTCCGGTCGCGGGCATCGCGATGGGCCTCATCTCCGACACGGTCGACGGTGAGACCCGCTACGCCGCCCTGACCGACATCCTGGGCGCGGAGGACGCGTTCGGCGACATGGACTTCAAGGTCGCCGGCACCAGCGAGTTCGTCACGGCCATCCAGCTCGACACCAAGCTCGACGGCATCCCGGCGTCGGTCCTGGCCGGCGCGCTGACCCAGGCCCGCGACGCGCGCCTGACCATCCTCGAGGTGCTCGCCGAGGCGATCGACGTGCCCGACGAGATGTCCCCGAACGCCCCGCGCGTCATCTCCGTGAAGGTGCCGGTCGACAAGATCGGCGAGGTCATCGGGCCCAAGGGCAAGATGATCAACCAGATCCAGGAGGAGACGGGCGCGGACATCTCCATCGAGGACGACGGCACCGTCTACATCGGCGCCACCGACGGCCCCTCGGCCGAGGCCGCCCGCGCGGCGATCAACGCGATCGCCAACCCGCACGTCCCCGAGGTGGGCGAGCGCTTCGTCGGCACCGTCGTCAAGACGACGTCGTTCGGCGCGTTCATCTCCCTCTCGCCGGGCAAGGACGGCCTGCTGCACATCAGCCAGATCCGCAAGCTCGTGGGCGGCAAGCGTGTCGAGAACGTCGACGACGTGCTGTCGGTGGGCCAGAAGGTCCAGGTCGAGATCGGTGAGATCGACCCGCGCGGCAAGCTCTCGCTCGTCGCGGTGACCGAGGACGAGACGGCGGACGAGTCCGCCGAGGCCACGGCCGAGACCCCCTCGGAGGCCTGACGCTCTGATGTCCTGGCACCTTCCGCTCGTCCCCGCGGGCGAGCCCGGTGCCGACCTGACCGCCGGGCAGGACGGTGCGACCATCCGTCGCACCGTCCTGCCCGGCGGTGTTCGTGTGCTCACCGAGTCGATGCCGGGCCTGCGCTCGGCCACGGTGGGCGCCTGGGTCGGCGTCGGCTCCCGCGACGAGACCGACGGCCACTTCGGCTCCACCCACTTCCTCGAGCACCTGCTGTTCAAGGGCACGCCCCGACGCTCGGCGATGGACATCGCCGAGTCCTTCGACGCCGTCGGCGGCGAGGCGAACGCGGCCACGGGCAAGGAGCACACCTGCTACTACGCCCGCGTGCTCGACGCCGACCTGCCGATGGCGGTCGACGTCATCGCCGACATGGTCACCTCGGCGCGCCTCGACGAGGGCGAGCTCGAGACCGAGCGCGGCGTGATCCTCGAAGAGCTCGCGATGAACGACGACGACCCCGGCGACGTCGTGCACGAGGAGTTCTCCGCCGCCGTGCTGGGCACGCACCCCCTGGGTCGGCCGATCGGCGGCACCCCGGACACGATCCGCGCCGTCCCGCGCGACGCCGTCTGGGAGCACTACCGCTGGCACTACCGGCCCGAGACCCTCGTGGTCTCCGCGGCGGGCGGCGTCGACCACGACGCCCTCGTCGGGCAGGTGACGGACGCCCTGACCACCGGCGGCTGGGACCTGGCCGCCGGAGCGGCCCCGCGCGACCGCCGGCCGACGGCCACCGACCCCGTCGGCGTCCCCACGGAGGGCGTCGAGCTCGCCGTGCGGCGCCAGGTGGAGCAGGCGAACGTCATCGTCGGGTCCACGGGCCTCGCGGCCACCGACGACCGCCGCTTCACGCTGTCCGTGCTCAACGCCGTCCTGGGCGGAGGCATGTCGTCGCGCCTCTTCCAGGAGGTGCGCGAGCGCCGCGGCCTGGCGTACACCACGTACTCCTTTGCCTCCGGGCACGGCGGGCTCGGCACGTTCGGCCTGTACGCGGGCTGCTCGCCCGCGAAGGTCGACGAGGTCACCGAGCTGCTCGTCGCCGAGCTGGAGCGGATGGCGAGCGAGCCGATCACCGCCGCGGAGCTGGAGCGCAGCATCGGCCAGCTCTCGGGCGGCCTCGTGCTGGGCCTGGAGGACTCCGGGTCGCGCATGAGCCGGCTGGGCAAGGCCGAGCTCGTGTACGGCGAGCTGCTGACCCTGGAGGAGTCGCTCGAGCGCGTCCGCGCGGTGACCGCCGACGACGTCCGAGAGCTCGCCGCCGACCTGGCCGCGCGGCCGCGGTCGGTCGTGCGCGTCGGGCCGTTCGGCGACTGACCTGCGTGCCGCGGGTGCCGCGCGGCGACCGGGTACCGGTCGCCGATCTCATCGAATGGAGACCAGATTCATGAGCAAGACCCTCAGGGTGGCCGTGCTCGGTGCGGCGGGGCGCATGGGCGCCACCGTGTGCCGGGCGGTCGAGGAGGCGGCGGACCTCGAGCTGGTCGCGCGCCTCGACGCGGGAGACCCGGTGGACGCCGGCAGCCTGGCCGGCGCCGACGTCGCGATCGACTTCACCGTGCCGGCCGCCACGGAGGCGAACGTGCACGCGGTGCTCGACGCCGGTGCGCACGCCGTCGTCGGCACCACGGGATGGGACGACGCGTCGCGTGGCCGGGTCACGGAGCACCTGGAGCGCGTCAACGCGGCGCGGGCCGGACAGGACGGGCTGGGCGTGCTCATCGCGCCGAACTTCGGCCTGTCCGCCGTGCTCGCGATGACGTTCGCGGCCAAGGCGGCGCGGTACTTCGAGTCCGCCGAGGTGATCGAGCTGCACCACCCCGACAAGGTGGACGCCCCGTCGGGCACGGCGCGGCACACCGCCGCGGCGATCGCCCGCGCCCGGTCCGAGGCCGGTCTGGCCGGGATGCCGGACGCCACCGAGACGGGTGTCGAGGCGCGTGGCGCCGACGTCGACGGGGTGCGCGTGCACGCCGTGCGGCTGCGTGGCCTCGTGGCGCACGAGGAGGTCCTGTTCGGCAACGTGGGCGAGCAGCTGGTGATCCGGCAGGACTCGTTCGACCGGGTGTCGTTCATGCCCGGCGTGCTGCTGGCCGTGCGCGAGGTCGTCTCCCGTCCCGGGCTGACGGTGGGCCTCGAGAACGTGCTGGACCTGTCGTGAGCGACGCGCCGCGCCGGCGGCTGCCGCGGGGGCTCGCGGGGGCGGTCGCCGTCACCGCGCTGCTCGCGCTGTACGTCTGGCAGATCGCCGGGCGCGGCGTGTCGATGATCGGCACCGGCGAGCCGGTGCTGATCGCCATCGGCCTGGCGGTGCTGGTCATCCCGCTGCTCGTCATCGTGCTCATCGCGCGCGAGTACCGCCTCGCGACGCGGGTGCAGCACATGGCCGACGTGCTCGCGGACGCGGGCGAGCTCCCGGTGGACGACCTGCCGCGCTCGCCCGGCGGCCGGGTGGACCGTGCGGCCGCGGACGCCGCGTTCGAGGAGCGCCGGGCCGCGGTGGAGCAGGACCCGGACGACTGGAAGGTCTGGTACCACCTGGCGTTCGCCTACGACGCGGCGGGCGACCGTCGTCGGGCCCGCGAGACGCTGCGCAAGGCGTCGTCGATGTTCAGGCCGGGCGCGACGTCCTGACGCGGCCGCCGGCCGGGCCTCCGGGGGCGGCCGGCGGACCCAGCGGCGCGAGCCGTGCCCAGCAGTACAGCCCGTGGCGCACCTGTCGCGCACGGTCGGCGAGCTCGCCCAGCGCGACCAGGGCGGGCGCGAACCGGTCGGCGGCGGGCAGGCTCCCGCCGCTCGCCGTCGCCCACGAGCGCGCGACGGCGATCAGTCGGTCCGGGGCCGCGGCGGCCAGCGCCTCTGCGAGCTCGTCCGAGACCGCCACCACCCAGGGGCCCTCGTCGGCGCCGTCCACGAGGGCGCCGTGCCGCGGGTGGGCCGTGACCTCCGCGTACGGCCGCGCGCACAACGCCTCCGCGACGCGCCCCAGCATCACGAACGGCTCCACCGCCGGCAGGCGCACGGTGTCGAAGAGCGGGCGGCCCGAGCCTCGCGCCAGGACCGACGGCCCCGCCTCCTGGTGGACCACCGTCGCGGCGACGGCGTCGGTGGGCGCGGCGAAGTAGTCGGTCACGAGCGGAGCTGCCCCCGGGAGGTCCATGGGGACACCGTCGCACCCGGGTGCTACGGGCGCGTCACGCCGTCGTGACGGCTCGGGAACGGATCGCCGCGTGCCGCCTACGACGACGCGTGGCGCGGGAACGCCTGGCGGGCCACGAGCACCGCGACGAGCGCGACGGCGACGATCGCCGCCCCGGTCAGCGCCAGGGCGCGCGCCCCGGGCCCGGCGACGACCGCCGCCCCGACTGCCGCGCCGAGCCCGATGCCGAAGTTCGAGGTCGCGTTGACGAACGCCCCGGCGATGTCCGGGGTGGCTCCCTGGGTGCGCAGCGCCGCGGCCTGGAACGTGGCGGGGATGGCGCCGAAGGCGGCGAGCCAGACGCCCGCCGCCACGAGCACGCCGACGGCGTCCGGCAGGGCGATGGCGAGCGCGACCAGCGACAGGGCGATCGCGGCCATCGCCGCGATCGTCAGGGCGCGCGGGCTCCGGTCGAGGTAGCGGGCGGCGCCCCAGAGGCCGACGAGCCCGAGCGCCCCGAACACCAGCAGCGCCGGCCCGACGGCCGACTCCGACAGCCCGGCGGCCAGGAGGAGCACCGAGATGTACGTGTACACGGTGTACTGCCCGCCGAAGAGCACGGTGTTGGTGCCCACGACGAGCCCGAGCCGGGCACGGCCCTGCCGGGCAGCCGCGGCGTCGCGCGGGGCGGCGGGCTCGACGGCGACCGACGGCAGCAGGCGGGCCACGAGCACGGCGGTCACGGCGCAGACGACCGCGAGCACGCCGAACGACCAGCGCCAGCCCACGGCGGCCCCGAGGGACGTGGACAGCGGCACTCCGAGCACGAACCCGATCGTGCCGCCCGCGGTCACGAGCGTGAGCGCCCGGCCGGTGTACAGCGGGCTGACCAGCCGGGCGGCGTAGGCGATCGACACCGAGAAGAACACCGCGTGGCCGAGGCCGCCCAGCACGCGCGCGCCCGCCACCACGGCGTACGACGGCGCGACGGCGACCAGCAGGTTGCTCGCCGCGTACGTGGCGAGCGTGGCGAGCAGCAGCGGCTTGCGGGCCAGGGACCGGGTCGCGATCGTCAGCGGCACCGCGAAGGCCGCCACGACGAACGCGTACACCGTGACCAGCAGGCCCGCCGTCGACTCCGAGACGCCGACGCCGCGCGCGACCTGCGGCAGCAGGCCCACCGGCAGCACCTCGGTGGTGATGGCGACGAAGTTGGCGACGCCGAGGACGGCGATCCCTGCCGCGGCGTCCCGGACGGTGCGGGCGGGGGCCGGGAAGGGAGACGTCACCGCCTCATCCTCCCATCGGCGGGGGCCTGGTTGCCCCGTCGCCCACGCCGGTTCAGAGGGCCAGGCCGTGGCCGAACCGGAACAGCGGGTCGGCGGTGTCGAACGGCACGTCCTCGCGGGACGCCTCCACGGCGGCCGTCGACCGGGGGAGGTCGAACGGGAGCCGGCCCTCGGCGGGGACGACGCCGGTGAGGGCGTCGACCAGCGCCGGGGTGGAGGCCCCGAAGTTCACGACCAGCGACCCGCCCTCGCCCAGCGCCTCGAGCACCGGCGCGAGGATCGCCGGCCGGTCGAGGTAGACGTCGACGACCGTCGGCACCTGCGCGGCGACCTCGGCCACGTGCGCGACGACGTCCGCGGGGAAGTCGAGCGAGCCGGCGTGGAAGAAGCCCTCGAAGCCGGGGCCGCGGTCCTCGTACGGCGCCTTGAGGCGCAGCAGCGCGACGTCGGCCTCGGCGGGGGAGGCGACGACGGTCGCGCCCTCGACGCCCTCGACGCCCTCGATGTCCTCGATGTCGGCCGCGCCCTCGACGTAAACGCGCAGGCCGCGGGCGAGCGGGAGCCGCGCCGCGCCGTCCGGCGCGGACGCCAGCGGGGTCACGGAGCGCGACTGGGCGCGCCGCCCGGCGGCCACGAGGTCGGGGTGCCCGACGACGGAGGCCGCGGCGTCGGGGTCGACGTAGCGGGCGCCGTCGAACAGGCCGAGCTCGAACTTCTCGCGCAGCAGGCGGGTGACGGACTCGTCGACCCGGGCCTCGGTGACGCGTCCGGCGCGCACCAGCTCCACGACGAGCTCGGGGCACGCCTCGCCGCCGAGCTGGTCGGCACCGGCCGCGAGGATCTTCTCCAGGCGGTCCACCGGCGCCAGGTGCTCGACACCCCAGGCGCGGGCCGGGAACGGCTGGCCCAGGATCTCGGCGTCCGACACCAGGCCCCAGTCGGTGCAGACGACGCCGTCGAAGCCGAGCTCGTCGCGCAGGAGGCGGGTGAGGACCTGGCGGTTGAAGCCGAAGCCGACCTGCTCGACCGCTTCGGGCCCGTCGCCGAGGTCCGCCTCGAGGCCCACCGGCATGCCGTAGTACGGCATCATCTGCCGCGTCCCTGCGGCGAGCAACGCCTTGAACGGCTCCAGGTGCTCGGCGAAGCGGCCGCCCGGGTACACCTGCTCGCGGCCGTAGGCGAAGTGCGGGTCCTCCCCGTCGGCCTGCGGACCTCCGCCCGGGAAGTGCTTGGTCATCGTCGAGACGGAGCGCGAGCCGAACGTGCCCGGCAGGCCGGCCTCGCGGGCGACGTCGCCGGTGGCCTGGAACCCGTGCACGTACGCGGCGCCCATCCGGCCGGTGAGCTCTGCGTCCTCCCCGAACGTGCCGTTCGCGCGGGCCCAGCGGGGCTCGGTGGCGAGGTCGACCTGCGGGTGCAGGGCCGTGCGGATGCCGACGGCGAGGTACTCGCGGCGAGCGGCGTCGGCGTGCTCCTCGACCAGGCGCTCGTCGCGGGTGGCGGCGAGGCCGAGCGTCTCCGGCCACTGGGAGAAGGGGCCGGACAGCAGCGCGGTGCCGGGGTTGTCGGTGAACGCGTGCCGCGGGTCCGTCGACACGGTGACCGGGATGCCGAGGCGCGTGGACGCCGCGAGCTCCTGGAGCCGGTTGTGCCAGAGCGCGAGCTCCCGGGCGGTGGGTGGCGCCATGAGGACGTTGACGTGCGTCATCTGCCGCCCGACGACCATGTCGGTGGTGGCGGGCACGCCCATCGCCGACGGGCCCTCGGACAGCGCGCCGCCCTCGCCCACCTCGATCATGGTCTGGAAGAGCTGGCCGGCCTTCTCCTCGAGGGTCATGCGTCCGAGCAGGTCGGCGACGCGCTCGGCGACGGGACGGGTCGCGTCCCGGTACGGGGCGTCGGCGGGGACGGTCGCGGTACCGGTCGGTGCGGACATCAGCGGGCTCCTCGGATGAACAGGGTGGCCACGGCGCCGAGGGCGACGACGACCGCGGAGATGACGAACAGGGCTGTGTAGTTGCTTCCCCCGGCGCCGATGGCGAGGAACGCCGGGGCGAGGGCCGGGGCCACGGACTGCGGCAGGGCGTTGGCGATGTTGAACACGCCCATGTTCTTGGCGGCCTCGGTCTCGGCGTTCGGCAGCACGTCGGTGACGAGCGCGAGGTCGACGGCGAAGTAGGCGCCGAGGCCGGCGCCGAACAGCGAGGCGCCCAGGTAGAGCATCGCGGGGCCCTGCACCAGGGCGAACGTCAGCAGGCCGGCGCCGGCGAGCAGGGTGGCGACGACGACGAAGACCTTGCGGCGGCCCGTGCGGTCGGACAGCACGCCGCCCAGCAGGGAGGCGACCACCATCACCGCGGCCTGCACGACCATGAGCCGCAGCTGCCAGCTCAGCGCCGTGGCGTTGTCGAAGCCGAACCGGTCGATGAGGAAGTACAGCTGGTAGGTGTTGTAGAGCGCGAAGCCGAACAGCATGAGGAAGCGGCCGAGGAAGGTCCACGCGAAGTCGGGGTGCCGGCGCGGCGAGACCCAGAACCCCGTGAGGAACGCGCCGAGGCGGAACGGGGCGACGTCGGCCCGGTCGAGGTGGCGGTCCTTGAGGACCGCGACGAGGGCGAGCACGCCGACCACGGCCAGGAACGTGGGGACGAGGAAGATCCAGATCTCGTTCGCCCCGGCGGCGGTGAACCCGAAGGCGAGGGCGATGCCGACCAGCGGGGCGAGCTGCTGGGCCATGCCGAGCAGGCTGGAGACCCGGGCGCGCTGGGTCTCGGCGACCTGGTCGGGCAGCAGGGCCTGGAGCGCGGCCTGGGTGCCGTTCATCGCAGCCTGCGTGACGGCCCACCCGATCACGACCATCCAGATCGCCGGCGCGAAGGCGATGAGCAGCAGGCCGACCGCACCGAGGAGCACGCCCCACAGCAGCCAGGGGCGCCGCATCCCGAGCCGCGACGTCGTGCGGTCGGAGAGGGCGCCGGCGACCGGGTTGGCGACGAAGGCGAAGAAGGCCCCGACGCCGGTCACGAGGGCGAGGTTGGTGGCGCGGGTCTCGGGCGTGGAGAGGGCGTCGACCTTGAGCGCCAGCGTGCTGACCACGGGGGTGAGCACCGCGATGTACAGCGCGAAGAACGCGAGGACGTAGGCGACGACCGTCCCGGTGCCCGCGGCGCCGCGGCCGGCCTCCGGGACGCGGGTCGGGGACGCGGGGGACTGGCCGGCCGGTGCGGGGGCCTGAACGTCTGCCATGGACGACTCCTGATTCTCTGCCGGGCCCGCCGTCGGACCCGCCTGGCGACCAATGCCTACCGGCCGGTCGGGAAGTCAGGTTACCGCATGGTAGGTATTGGTGCCAAGAGTCCTGCGGGGCGGCGCGCGGGTGAACCGCCGCGTCGGACACGGCAGGCGGAGGAGGGGAGAATGGCGGACGTGAGCGAGACGACGATCGAGGACGAGGCCACGCCCCGCCGGGGCTACGCCAAGGGCCGGGCCAAGCGCGAGGAGATCCTGCAGGCGGCGATCGTCGCGTTCGCCGAGGTCGGGTACCACGGCGCCTCGCTCCGGGAGATCTCGGCGCGGGTCGGCATCTCGCACCCGGGGCTGCTGCACCACTTCCCGACCAAGGCCGCGCTGCTGGAGGCGGTGCTGGAGCACCGGGACGCCGTCGACTTCGCCGACATCGACACCGACCTCGCGCAGGGGCGCTCGCTGTTCGAGGCGATCCTGCGGCTCGTGGAGCGCAACGCGCTGCGGCGTCCCGTGGTGGAGGTGTTCGCCGGTCTCGCGGCCGAGGCGACGTCGGCCGACCACCCGGCGCACGAGTTCTTCGAGGTGCGCTACCGCGACACCGTGTCCCGCATGCGCGGCGAGCTGGAGCGGCTCGGCGACGCGGGGCGGCTCCGCGCCGGCGTGGACCCGGCCGTCGCCGCGCGCACGGTCGTGGCGCTCATGGACGGGCTGCAGGTCCAGTGGCTGTACTCGCTCGAGCGGCCGCGCGCCGAGCGTGTCGACATGGCCGCGGACCTGCGAGCGTACCTCGGCCTGATCGTCGTCGACGCGGCCGGGTGAGGCCCGGCGCCCGGGGCGCCTTCGAGAAGGCGGTCTGTCGCGCCATCGGGGCGGATGGCGCGACAGACCGCACTCTCGAAGGCAGCTCGAGTCCGGGCGGTCAGGTCCGGGCGGTCAGGCGTTCGCGGCCTCGACGAGCTGCTCGAGCGTGCCCCGGTCGAAGCCGGCCAGGCCGAAGTCGGCGATGACCGCGAGCGGCATGTCCGTGGCCATGGCGAGCATCGACGGGTCGATCGGCGTCGCCTCGAGGGCGGGCCGGATCATCGCCCCCGCGACCGGGTGGGCCAGCGCCTCGCCGAGCGTCGACAGCTCGTGCAGGGGGAGGGTGACGTCCTCGCCGACGACGTCGACCACGAGCTCGGCGCGCAGGTCGCGGGACGAGGCGCCCACCGCGACGCGGAACTCGCCGCCCTCCATCGCCCAGCGGCGCAGCACGGGGTGCCAGTACGACAGGTCGCGGGCGTCGAGGTCGACCGTCACGACCTGCGACGCGCCCGGCTCGAGGTGCACCTTGGCGAACGCCTTGAGCTCGCGCTCGGGCCGCTGCACCTGGGCCTGCGGGTCGCCGACGTACACCTGGACGACCTCCGCGCCCGCGAGGGCGCCGGTGTTGGTCACGCGCACGGAGACGCGCACCCGGGCGTCGGCGCCGGAGCCGGACACCTGGGCCGTGGCGTCGTCGAACGCGAACGTCGTGTAGGTCAGGCCGTGCCCGAACGGGTAGGCGACGTCGACCTTGCGGGCGTCGTACCAGCGGTAGCCCACCAGCACGCCCTCGCCGTAGCGGACGTGACCGAGCTCGCCGGGGAAGTTCCCGAAGGCCGGGGTGTCCTCGAGGCGCAGCGGCAGGGTCTCGGTGAGCCGGCCCGACGGCGCGACGGTGCCCGTGAGGACGTCGGCGACGGCGGAACCGCCGGCCTGGCCGCCCAGCCAGCCGGTGAGCAGCGCGGGGACGGCCTCCTGCCACGGGGCGACCGAGATCGCCGAGCCGCCGGCGAGCGCGACGACGACCCGCGGGTTCGCCGCGGCGACGGCGCGCAGCAGCGCGACCTGGTCGGCGGGCAGGTCGAGGTGGTCGCGGTCGTAGCCCTCGGACTCGTACGCGGCGGGCAGGCCGAGGAACACGAGCACGGTGCGCGCGCCGCGCGCCGTCTCGACGGCCTCGGCGACGAGGGTGTCGGGGGAGCGGTCGTCGGCCGGGCCCTCGGCCAGCGTGTAGCCCGGCGCGAACGGGAGGTCGGCGCCGGCGGCCGCCCGCAGCGCGGTGAGCGCGTCGTCGAGGCGGGTCGGGTTGACCTGCGAGGACCCGGCGCCCTGGTAGCGCGGGGTGCGGGCGAGCTCGCCGACGACGGCGACACCCGGGAGGGTGTCGGGGGACAGCGGCAGGAGGGGCGCGCCGTCGACGGGGTCGTTCTTGAGCAGCACCGTGCCCGCGGCGGCGGCCTCGCGGGCCAGCGCGTGGTGGGCGTCGACGTCGAACGACCCCGGTGTGCCCAGGGCCGGGAGGGAGCGGCCGACGAGGTGCAGCACGCGGCGGGCGGCGGCGTCCACGAGGGACTCGTCGAGCGCGCCGGAGCGGACGGCGGCGACGACCTCGGCGTCGGTGCGGCCGCCCGACGACGGCATCTCGAGGTCCAGCCCGGCGGCGACGCCCGCGACGCGGTCGCGCACGGCGCCCCAGTCGGAGACGACGAGGCCCTCGAAGCCCCACTCGTCGCGCAGGACGGTGGTGAGCAGCCAGTCGTGCTGCGAGGCGTAGACGCCGTTCACCTTGTTGTACGCGCACATCACGGTCCAGGGCTGCGCCTTCGTGACGACCCGCTCGAACGCGGGGAGGTAGATCTCGCGCATCGTGCGCTCGTCGACGTCGGCCGACACGCGCATCCGGTCGGCCTCCTGGTTGTTGGCGGCGAAGTGCTTGAGCGACGTGCCGACGCCGAGGGACTGGATGCCCTCGACGAGTGCCGCGGCGAGCTCGCCGGCCACGACCGGGTCCTCGGAGAAGTACTCGAAGTTGCGCCCGCACAGCGGCGACCGCTTGATGTTCACGCCCGGACCGAGAAGGACGGCGACCTCGTTCGCGCGGGTCTCGCGGCCGAGCGCCTCGCCGACCCGGCGCAGCAGGTCGGCGTCCCAGGTCGACCCGAGCGCGGCGGCGGTGGGGAAGCAGGTCGCGGGCACGCTGTTGCCGAGCCCGAGGTGGTCCGCGCTCTCGTCCTGCTTGCGCAGGCCGTGCGGGCCGTCGGTGACCATCACCGACGGGACGAGCGTCTCGCCGTCGCGCTCGACCGGCTGCGTGTGCCAGAAGTCGAGGCCGGAGAGCAGGGAGGCCTTCTCCTCGAGCGTCAGCCCGGCGAGCACGCGCTCGACGTCGAACGGGTGGGCGGGGTGCTCGGGGGTGCTGTCCGCCGCGGTGGCGGGCAGCGTCTGGTCGAGGGTCACGGGGGCGCTCCTGGGGTCGGCGACGGGCAACCCCTGCAGCGTAGCAAGAAACCTACCGTTCGGTAGGGAAGGCGGGGGATCGCCTCAGATGGCGGCGGACCAGCGCCGCTCGACCACGTCCCGCACGCCGGTCGCCAGGGTGCGGGAGGTGCCGTCCGGGCCCAGGCCCGCCGAGGAGAGGAAGCGCTCGCGCGCGGAGTCGTCGTCGAGCACCCAGGTGACGACCTGCTCGGCACCGTCGGTGCGGAGCCGGTCGACCGCGGCGGACAGCAGACGCGAGCCGTGGCCGCCGCGCTGGTGCCGCGGCTCCACCTCGAGCGCCACGAGCTGGCCCGGGCCGACCGCCGCGAAGCCGACGACCTCCGGACCGTCGAGGGCGACGAGCACGGCGAAGCCCGGGCCCGGGGGCGCGGTGATCGCCCGCCCCCAGCGCTCGCGCATGGTGTCGGTGTCGAGCGCGTCGACGACGCCGTCGCCCAGCGCCACCTCGTGCGTCGTGCGCCACGCCGACACCTGGACGCGGGTGACCGCGTCCTCGTCGCCGGGGACCGCCGGGCGGACCGAGACGTCGGCCGTCTCGTGGAAGAGTGCCATCGGGCCACCCTAGTGACCGGTCGTCCGGCCCGGCGCCGTCAGCCCCAGCCGAGGGCCCGCAGACCCGCCGCGGCGGCGGCCGCGAGCACGACCACGAGGATGAACGGGGCGCGCAGCGCGAGGGCGATCGCGGCGACGGCGAGCGCGGGCACGCGCGCGTCGACGACGAGGGCCTGCCCGTCCGCGAAGGTCTGGACCACGACGAGCGACACCAGCAGCGCGACCGTGACGAGGGTCGACGTGCGCTGCACGCGGTCCGTGGCGAGCCAGTGCTCCGGGATCAGATGCCCGGCGAGCTTGAGCCCGAAGCTGAGCAGCGAGGCGGCGAGGACGGTCACCCACAGCACGGTGGTGGTCATGCGGCCTCCTTCCTGCCGTCCGGGGTGCCCGGGGTCGCGACGACGCCCACGACGATCGCGACCGCCGCGGCGGCCAGGACGGGCACGCCCGCGGGGACGACCGGGATCAGCGCCGCGGTGACGGCGACGGCGAGCGCCGCGACGACCTGCGCGGGCCGGGCGGCGAGACGCGGCCAGACGAGCGCGAGGAACGCCGCACCCGCGGCGGCGTCGAGGCCCCAGGCGCGCGGGTCGCCCAGCGCGTCGCCGGCGAGCGCGCCCACCAGCGTGAACGCGTTCCACAGCACGAACACGCCGACCCCGGTCACCCAGAACCCGGCCCGCGTGGCGGCGCGCTCCCGCTGGCCGACGGCCACCGCCGTCGACTCGTCGATCGTGAGCTGTGCCGCGGCGAGCCGGCGCCAGCCGCGCACCTCGAGCAGCGGCGCGACGACGGCGCCGTACAGCGCGTTGCGCACGCCGAGCAGGGTGGACGTGGCCACCGCGGCGACGGGGGAGCCGCCCGCGGCGACGACACCGATGAGGGCGAACTGCGAGCCGCCCGAGAAGAGCAGCAGGCTCAGGGCCATGGTCTGCAGCACGCTGACGCCGGCCACGACCGAGAGCGCCCCGAACGAGATGCCGTACAGGCCGGTGGCCACCGCGACGCTCGCCCCCTGGCGGAAGGCGGACCGCACCGCCGGGTCGCGCCCCTCTTCACGTGTCACGCCGGTAGGAAATCACGGCCCGCCGGCCGGCGGGAAACCTGTCCGGCCGCCGTCGGGGGCTCCGCGTCCCGGCTCAGAGCGCCACGTACACCGTCTCGAGGAACTCCTCGAGGCCCGCCTCGCCGCCCTCGCGGCCGAGCCCGGACTGCTTCATGCCCCCGAACGGGGCGCTCGCGTCGGAGACCATGCCGCGGTTGATCCCGATCATCCCGGCGTCGATCTCCGCCCCGACGCGTAGAGCCCGCTCGAGGGACGTGGTGTAGGCGTAGGCGGCGAGCCCGTACTCGGTGTCGTTGGCAAGTGCGAAGGCCTCGTCGTCGTCGGCGAACCCGACGACGGGGGCCACGGGGCCGAAGATCTCCTCGCGCACCGCCCGCGCGTCCCGGTCGACCCCGGCGAGCACGGTGGGCTCGAAGAACGTGCCGGGGCCGTCGGGGCGCCCGCCGCCCGTGAGCACCTGCGCGCCGCGGTCCGTGGCGTCGTCGACGAGCTCGGCCACCTTCTCGACGGCCTTGGCGTCGATGAGCGGGCCGACGTCGACGCCGTCCACGTCGCCGCGCCCGACGCGCAGGTCCGCGAACCGGTCGGCGAGACGCTGCGCGAACTCGCGGGCGACGGAGTCGTGCACGAGGAAGCGGTTGGCCGCGACGCACGACTGGCCGGCGTTGCGGAGCTTCGCGACCGTCGCGCCGGCGACAGCGGCGTCGAGGTCCGCGTCGGCGAAGACGACGAACGGCGCGTTGCCGCCGAGCTCCATCGACGTGCGCAGCACCTGGTCGGCGGACTGCTTCAGCAGCGTGCGCCCGACGGCGGTGGAGCCGGTGAAGGACAGCTTGCGCAGCCGGTCGTCGGCGAGCAGGGGGGCCACGAGGTCGCCCGAGCTCGCCGTGGGCACGACGTTCACGATGCCGCGCGGGAGCCCGCGCTCGGCCGCCTCGGAGCGGATCACCTCCGCGACCAGCATCGTCGTGAGCGGGGTCTGGTGGGCGGGCTTGATCACGACCGTGCAGCCGGCCGCGAGCGCCGGGCCGATCTTGCGCGTCGCCATGGCGATGGGGAAGTTCCACGGCGTGATCAGGAGCGCCGGGCCGACGGGCCGCCGGTGCACGAGCTGCCGGTTCGCGCCGGCGGGAGCGGTGCGCACGAGGCCCTCGGCCCGGACCGCCTGCTCGGCGTACCAGCGCAGGAAGTCGGCGCCGTAGGCGACCTCGGCCCGCGCCTCGGCCAGGGGCTTCCCGCACTCGGCGGTGATGAGGGACGCGACGGCCCCGCTGCGCGCGACGAGCCGCTCGTAGACGGCGCGCAGCAGCTCGGACCGCTCGCGCGGCGCGACGGCGCGCCACGCGGGTGCGGCGGCGGCGGCCGAGGCGAGCGCCCGCCGGCCGTCCTCGGGGGACGCGTCGGCGACGTCGAACAGCACCTCGCCCGTGGCGGGGTCGGTGACCTCGAAGGTCCGCCCGCCCGAGGCAGCGGTCCACTGACCGTCGGCGAGCATGCCGGTCGGCAGGTGGGCCACGAGCGCGGGGGACAGCGAGCTCATGCCCCGAGTATGCACAGCACGCCGTCCGCTCGACACGCGGAGCGCTCACCCCCGCTCCCGCACCGCCTCCGTCTGCGTCGCCCCGTTCCCTAGGATCCCTAGGATCGTCGGATGGACGAACCGCGGGGCCGCCGCCCCACGACGCTGCTCCTCCTCAACGGGCTGCCGGGCGCGGGCAAGTCGACCGTCGCGGCGGCGCTCGCGGCCGGGCGGCCCGGCACGCTCGTCCTCGACGTGGACGTGGTCCGCACGCTGATCTCCGGCGACCCGGCCGGCGCGGCGGAGCCTGCCCGGCGCCTCGCCCTCGACATGGCGCGCTCGCACCTGCGGGCCGGCGCGGACGTCGTCGTGCCGCAGCTCGTGGCGCGACCCGACCAGCTGGCCCGTTTCTCGCGCGCCGCCGCGGACGGCGGCGCGCGGTTCGTCCACGTGATCCTGCGGGTCGCGGCCGCGACGCTCGCACGCCGGGTGGGGGCGGACGGCGTGGCCCACCGTGCCGACCTCGACGACGGCACCCGGGAGGCCTACGCGGCGGGCCTGCGCGAGGTGGCCCTCGTGCCCGGGGCGATCGAGGTCGACGCCGACGCCGCGGGCGTCCCGGACCTCGCGGGACGGCTGGGGCGGCTGCTCGACGGGTGAGTCCCGTCCGTCGTGCCCGGTCGCGCCCGGTACGGTTGACCTCATGACGCTCGCCCCTGCCGCCGCGCGCCCTTTCGGCGCCGTCCTCACCGCGATGGTGACCCCCATGACGCCCTCGGGCGACCTGGACCTGGATGCGGCGGTCAAGGTGGCGAAGCGCCTGGTGGACGACGGCAACGACGGGCTCGTGCTGTCGGGCACCACGGGCGAGTCCCCGACGACGCACACCCCCGAGAAGGCCGACCTCGTGCGCGCCGTCGTGGACGCGGTCGGCGACCGGGCATACATCGTGGCGGGTGCGGGCTCCAACGACACCGTGCACGCCGTGCGGATGGCGGAGCAGGCGGCGGGGGCCGGCGCGCACGGGCTGCTCGTCGTCTCGCCCTACTACTCGCGCCCGTCGCAGGAGGGCCTCTACCGGCACTTCGCGACCGTCGCCGACGCCACCGAGCTCCCCGTGATGCTCTACGACGTCCCGGGGCGCACCTGCGTGCGGATCGCGGCGTCGACCTACGAGCGCATCGCGCGGCACCCGCAGGTCGTCGCGACGAAGGACGCCACCGGTGACGTGTCGTCCGTCGCGCCCCTGGCGGCGGCGACGGGGCTGGCCTGGTACTCGGGCGACGACAGCCTGCTGCTGCCGTCCCTGTCCATGGGCGGCGCCGGCGTCGTGGGAGTCGCCACGCATGTCGTGGCCGGGGCGTTCGCCGAGGTCGTGCGCCGCTGGGACGCGGGGGACACCGCCGGCGCCCTGCGGGCCTACCTGCCCACCGTGCCCGTCATCGAGGCGATCAACGGCGCCGGCGCGCAGGCCGTGATGGCCAAGGCCGCGGTCGAGGCGCTCGGCCTCGTGGACAACCGCGAGCTGCGCCTGCCCCACGTGGCCGCCTCGGAGGACGACGTCGCGCAGCTGCGCGACGCCCTCGCGACGGCGGGCTACCTGAACGACGGCGTCCGCGCGGGCGCCACCACACTTCCGTAAGACCTACCGGCCTGGAGGCCCCGTGAGCCACCCTCACCCCGAACTTCCCCTGCCCCCCGCCCTGCCGTCGAAGGGGCTGCGCATCGTGGCCCTCGGCGGCCTGGGCGAGGTGGGCCGCAACATGGCCGTCCTCGAGTACGAGGGGCGCCTGCTCGTCATCGACTGCGGCGTCCTGTTCCCCGAGGACCACCAGCCCGGCGTGGACCTGATCCTGCCGGACTTCGAGTACATCAAGGATCGCCTCGACGACATCGAGGCGATCGTCCTCACGCACGGGCACGAGGACCACATCGGCGCCGTGCCCTACCTGCTGCGGCTGCGCCGGGACATCCCGCTCGTCGGCTCGCGGCTCACCCTCGCGTTCGTCGAGGCCAAGCTCAAGGAGCACCGCATCAAGCCGGTGCTGCGTGTCGTGGCGGAGGACCAGACCGAGCGGTTCGGCCCCTTCGACTGCGAGTTCGTCGCCGTCAACCACTCGATCCCGGACGCGCTCGCCGTCGCCGTCACGACCGGCGCCGGCACCGTGCTGCACACCGGCGACTTCAAGATGGACCAGCTCCCGCTCGACGGCCGCATCACCGACCTGCGCGCGTTCGCCCGGCTGGGCGAGAAGGGCGTCGACCTGTTCATGGTCGACTCCACCAACGCCGAGGTGCCCGGGTTCGTCACCAACGAGGTCGAGATCGGCCCGGCGCTGGACGCCGCCTTCGCCCAGGCGGAGAAGCGGATCGTCGTCGCGTCGTTCTCCTCGCACGTGCACCGCGTGCAGCAGGTGCTCAACGCCGCCCACGCGCACGGCCGCAAGGTCGCGCTCGTCGGACGCTCGATGGTGCGCAACATGGGGATCGCCGCGGAGCTGGGCTACCTCGACGTCCCCCCGGGGGTCCTCATCGAGCTCAAGCAGGCCGCGAGCCTGCCCGACGACCGCATCGTCTACATGTCCACCGGCTCGCAGGGCGAGCCGATGGCGGCCCTGAGCCGCATGGCCAACGGCGACCACAAGGTGCAGGTCGGCCACGGCGACACGGTGATCCTCGCGTCGTCGCTCATCCCGGGCAACGAGAACTCGGTGTTCCGCGTCATCAACGGGCTCACCCGCCTCGGCGCCCGCGTCGTGCACTCCGGCAACGCCAAGGTGCACGTGTCCGGCCACGCCAGCGCCGGCGAGCTCCTGTACTGCTACAACGTGCTCAAGCCGAAGAACGTCATGCCGGTGCACGGCGAGGTCCGCCACCTGGTGGCGAACGGCGCGCTCGCCGTCCGCACGGGCGTGCCCGCCGACCGTGTGATCCTCGCCGAGGACGGCGTCGTCGTCGACCTCGTGGACGGCAAGGCGTCCGTCGTGGGCGCGGTGCCCTGCGGCTACGTCTTCGTCGACGGCTCGACCGTGGGCGCGGTCACGGAGAACGAGCTCAAGGACCGCCGGACGCTGTCCGAGGAGGGCTTCGTCTCCGTCTTCGCCGTCGTCGACACCGCGACCGGCAAGGTGATCGCCGGCCCGCAGATCCTCGCCCGCGGCATGGCGGAGGGCAGCGCGGTCTTCGAGGAGATCCAGCCCGACGTCGTGGCGGCGCTCGAGAACGCCATCGCGGGCGGCGCCGCCGACACCTACCAGCTGCAGCAGGTGATGCGCCGCGTCATCGGCCAGTGGGTCAACCGGCGCCTGCGCCGCCGCCCGATGATCGTGCCGGTGGTCGTGGAGGCCTGACGGACCGGACGCCCTGGTCAGGGCGCACGAGCGGCGGGGCCGCGCCAGTATGCTGGCGCGGCCCCGCCGCCGTCCCGGAGGTCTCGATGACCCAGCCCGACCCGTTCGTCCGGCCCTCCGGTGCCACCCCGCCCGGGACTCCGCAGGCGGACGCACCGGCGTCCCCGCCGCAGCCGCGGTTCGGCGCCTACGCGCCGGCGGGACACACCCCGCCGCCGGCCGGCGCACCCGCGGCGCCGGTGGGCTGGGCCGCGCCGGCTCCCGCGCCGGCCGCGCCGACGGGCCTCGCGACGGCGACCGTCGCCCTGGCCGTGGCCTGGTCCGCGATCCAGGTGGTGCTCCTGGCCGCCTCGTTCCAGGCGGTCGCACCCTACGAGGCGGCGCTCGCGGCGGGCGGGTCGCTCCTGTCGGTCTCGACGTCGTACGACGAGCTCGGCAACCTCCTCCTGCCGCTCCAGGTCGCGGCGTTCGTCGTCGCGTGCCTCTGGCTCCAGCAGTGCCGGCGCGCCGCGGTGGCGCTGTCCCCGACGGTCCGGCAGGTGCGCGGGCCGGCGTGGGTCTGGCTGGGCTGGGCGGTGCCCGTCGTCTCCCTCTGGTTCCCGTTCCAGGTGGTGCGCGACGTGCGGGCCGCCGTGGTGGGCGGCCGGACGCCGAGCCGGCTCGGCTGGTGGTGGGCGTGCTGGCTCGTGGGCCTGTGGGCGTCGAACCAGGCGGCCTTCTCGTCCCTGGGCCTCGCCTCGCGCGACCCGGAGACGATCCCCGTGTTCGAGGGCCTCGCCTCCGTGGCCGTGGTGGCGGGCGCCGTGCTCTGGATCGGCCTGGTGCGCGAGATCACAGCGGGGCTGCGGGCCCGGCTCGCCCCGGCTGGATGACCGGCGGGTGCGGCCCCGTACGCTGCCTGGCATGACCCCACCCCCGTCGACCACGGCGTCGTCCCACCCGCCCGCGGCGACCCCGCAGCGCCCCCCGCGCGCCGAGCTCCACCTGCACCTGGAGGGCACCCTCGAGCCGGAGCTGGCGTTCGCGCTCGCGGACCGGAACCGGGTGAGCCTGCCGTTCGCGGACCCGGCCGCGCTGCGCACCGCGTACGCCTTCACGGACCTGCAGTCGTTCCTGGACCTGTACCACGCGACGTCGCAGGTGCTCCGCACGGCGGAGGACTTCGCGGACCTCACGGTCGCCTACCTGCGCCGGGCAGCGGCGGGCGGGGTGCGGCACGCGGAGCTCATGGTGGACCTGCAGACCCACGTCGCACGGGGCGTGCCCCTGGCGGAGGTCGTGGCAGGCGTGACGCAGGGCCTCGCGGACGGCGAGGCCGAGCTGGGCGTCAGCGGCCTGGTGATCGCGGCCTTCCTGCGGCACCGGCCGGGGGCGGAGGCGGAGGAGCTGCTCGACGACCTCCTGGCCCTGGACGCCCCCGTCGCCGGCGTGGGGCTCGCGTCCACCGAGGTCGGGTACTCGGCCGTCCCGTTCGCGCCCGCGTTCGCCAAGGCCGCCGCGCACGGGCTGCGACGCACGGCGCACGCCGCCGAGGAGGGCCCGGCCTGGCACGTCACCGAGGTCCTGGACGTGCTCGGCGCGGAGCGGGTGGACCACGGCATCCGCGCGCTCGAGGACCCGGACGTCGTCGCACGCCTGGTGCGCGACCAGGTCCCGCTCACCGTGTGCCCGGTCTCCAACGTGCGGCTGCGCGCCGTGCCGTCCCTCGCGGAGCACCCGCTGCCGGCGATGCTCGAGGCGGGCCTGAACGTCTCCCTGAACTCCGACGACCCGTCGTACTTCGGCGGCTACGTCGACGAGGTCGACGACGCCGTGACGGCGCAGTTCCACCTGACCCGCGACCAGCGCGCCGACCTCGCCGCGGCGTCGTTCCGCGGGTCCTTCCTGCCGGCCGACGCGGTGGCGCGCCACGTGGCCGACGTCGAGGAGTGGCGCCGGGCGGGTTGAGCGGCGCCTTCGGACGGGACCCCTCAGCGCGCCAGCAGGGCGGGGCCGACGGCGCCCGCCGCGGTGTCGTAGCGTGCGGCGCGCGCGGGCTCGTCCCCGGGCAGCAGTCCGGCGAGCTCGAGCGACACCAGGCCGTGCACGAGCCCCCACAGCCCGACGGCGACGTGCTCGGCGTCGGCGGGCCCGGCGCCGAGCACTCGCGCGGTGGCGTCCCGCAGCACGCGGAAGGTGGGCTGCTCGGTGGCGGTCGGGGCGTCGGCACCCGGTCGCACGGCACGGTCGAACATCGTCCGGTAGTAGTGCGGGTCGGCCAGCGCGCTGCGACGGTACGCCACCCCGAGGGCGCGCAGGTCGGCGACGGCGTCGTCGGTGCGGGGGACGGCGGCCAGGTGCGCGGCGAACCGGCGGAAGCCCTCGGCACTGACGGCGGCGAGCAGCTCCTCGCGCGAACCGAACAGCGCGTACACCGCGGACGCGCTCGTCCCCGCGGAGGCGGCGACCGAACGGACCGTCACGGTGTGCTCGCCCCCCGTGGAGAGGGCCTCGGAGGTGACCTCCAGCAGGCGGGTGCGCAGGGCGTCGTCGTGCAGGCGGGGGCGGGCCATGCGGCGAGCGTAGACCCCTTGACGACTGTTTGCGAACGGTGTTCTATAACAGTGTTCGTAAACGTCGACGCCCTCACCCCTCGCCGGAGGTCCCCGTGCTCGAGCTCACCGACGCCGCCCGCATCACCGCAGGTGTCGTCCTCCTGACCGTCGTCGGCATCGAGTCCGGCGGCTGGTTCCTCGTCAAGGTGGTCACCGGGAAGGCGCCCGCCACGCCGTTCCAGGCGTCCTTCTTCCGGGCAGGGCACGCGCACGCCGGGGTCCTCGTCATCCTCGGGCTGCTCTGCGTCGTCCTGGCCGAGGCGACCGACCTCGTCGGAGCGTGGCGGTGGGTCGCCGCGACCGGGGTGCTGGTGGCCGCGATCCTCCTGCCGGCCGGGTTCTTCCTCTCAGCCGTGGGGTCGGGGCGCACGTCCCCGAACCGGGCCGTCCTGCTGCTGCCCGCCGGCGCCGTCGTCCTCGCCGTCGGCGTGGTGACACTGGCCGTGGGGCTTCTCACGGCCGGCTGAGCCCCGCCCCGGGGGGCGGCAACACGCGCCCGGGACCTGCGGCGTCGCGACCCGTGGCGCGGGTACCGTGGGGGGCATCATGGCGACCCGGACACCCGCCCGCAGAGTTACCGGGACCCCGATCACCGGGACCGCGCGGGGGACTTCACGCACGGGGCGGACCGCATCCGTGGCCGCCCCGACGCGGCGTGCACCCGCCCGGTCCTCCTCCGGCCGTTCGTCGTCCACCCGGTCGTCGGGCAAGGGATCGGGCAAGGGCTCGGGCAGGGGCACCGGCACGCGCAGGCCGCCGGCGCGACGACCGGTACGGTCGGGGCCGTCCTGGCCCGTCCGGGCGGTGCGCGGCCTCTACCTGGGCGTCGCGCACGGGCTCGGCGGCCTGACCCGCAGCATCACCAAGGGAGCAAGAGACCTGGAACCCGAGCACCGCCGAGACGGCGTCGCCTTCTTCCTCATCGCCCTCGCGCTGGTCGTGGCCGCGCGCGAGTGGTGGGGGATCTCCGGCACGTTCGGCACCGTCGTGCACGCTGTCGTCGCCGGCACCGTGGGGCTGGCCGGCGTCGCCGTCCCCGTGCTGCTCCTGTGGCTGGGGTTCCGCGTCATGCGGCACCCCGAGCGGGGACAGGCGAACTCCCGCGTCGCCATCGGCCTGATCTTCGTCGTCGTGTCGGTGTGCGCGCTCGTCGCGATCGCGGAGGGCACGCCCGCGCCGAGCGACGGCTTCGAGGCGCTCCAGGACGCCGGCGGCATCATCGGCTACCTCGCCGCGACCCCGGTCGTGACCGGGCTGACCGAGTGGGTCGCCGTGCCGCTCTTCCTGCTCCTGGGCTTCTTCGGTCTCCTGGTGGTCACGGCCACGCCGGTGCACCGCATCCCTGAGCGGCTGCGCGGCCTGTACGACCGCCTCACCGGCAACCACCGGGCCGACGAGGTCGCGGACGACGACGGGCTGGCGCTCGCGGAGGGTGTCTCCCGGCACGACGGCACCGACCCGTCGGCGCGCAAGAAGCGCACCCGCAAGACGAAGGCGCAGCGCGCCGCGGAGGCGGCCGAGGCCGACGGGCTCGACGAGTACGCCGGCGACGAGGCGTTCGAGAAGGCCGCCACGCTCGAGAAGGAGGCCGCCGCCAAGGGCGCGGCGAAGGGCACGCGCGGCAAGGCGACCCAGCGGGTCGGTGCTGCCGCGACCGCGCCGACCGAGGCCGTCGTCGCGGCCGCGCCCGACGAGCCCACGCCGGCCCCCGCGAGCGACCTGCCGCCGATGGGCCGCGCCGAGCAGCCCATGCTCGACGGCGACACGGTCTATCTGCTGCCCAGCGAGGAGTCGCTCGGCAAGGGCGCGCCGCACAAGACCCGGTCCGCGGCGAACGACCGCGTGGTGGAGTCGCTGACGAAGGTCTTCGAGGACTTCGGCGTCGACGCGCAGGTGACGGGCTTCACCCGCGGGCCGACGGTCACCCGGTACGAGGTCGAGGTCGGCGCGAAGACCAAGGTCGAGCGCATCACGTCGCTGTCGAACAACATCGCGTACGCGGTCGCCAGCGCGGACGTGCGGATCCTGTCGCCCATCCCGGGCAAGTCCGCGATCGGCATCGAGATCCCGAACTCCGACCGCGAGACGGTCGTGCTCGGCGACGTGCTGCGGTCCTCGGCCGCGCGCCGCACCGAGCACCCGATGGTCATGGGCGTGGGCAAGGACGTCGAGGGCGGCTACGTCGTCGCGAACCTCGCGAAGATGCCGCACATCCTCGTCGCCGGTGCGACGGGCGCCGGTAAGTCCAGCTTCATCAACTCGCTCATCACCTCGATCCTCATGCGGGCGACGCCGGAGCAGGTGCGCCTGGTCCTCGTCGACCCGAAGCGCGTCGAGCTGACGATCTACGAGGGCATCCCGCACCTGATCACGCCCATCATCACCAGCCCCAAGAAGGCCGCCGAGGCCCTCGACTGGGTGGTGCGCGAGATGGATGCCCGGTACGACGACCTCGCCACCTTCGGCTACAAGCACGTCGACGACTTCAACACCGCCGTGCGTGCCGGCAAGGTCAAGCCGCTGCCGGGGTCCGAGCGCAAGATCGCGCCGTACCCGTACCTCCTGGTCGTGGTGGACGAGCTCGCGGACCTCATGATGGTCGCGCCGCGCGACGTCGAGGCCTCGATCCAGCGGATCACCCAGCTCGCCCGTGCCGCCGGCATCCACCTGGTGCTCGCCACGCAGCGGCCGTCGGTCGACGTCGTCACCGGCCTGATCAAGGCGAACGTGCCGTCCCGCCTCGCCTTCGCGACCTCGTCGCTGGCTGACTCGCGGGTCGTGCTCGACCAGCCGGGCGCGGAGAAGCTCATCGGCCAGGGTGACGCGCTCTTCCTGCCGATGGGCGCGGCGAAGCCGATGCGCGTGCAGGGCGCGTGGGTCACCGAGTCCGAGGTCCACGCCGTCGTCGAGCACGTCAAGGCGCAGCTCAAGCCCGTGTACCGGGAGGACGTGACGGCGCCCGCGGCCGCGAAGAAGCAGGTGGACGAGGACATCGGCGACGACCTCGACCTGCTGCTGCAGGCCACCGAGCTCGTCGTGACCACGCAGTTCGGCTCCACGTCGATGCTGCAGCGCAAGCTGCGCGTGGGGTTCGCCAAGGCCGGTCGGCTCATGGACCTGCTCGAGTCCCGCGAGATCGTCGGGCCGTCCGAGGGGTCGAAGGCGCGCGAGGTGCTCGTCGCCCCCGACGAGCTCCCGTCGGCTCTCGCCCTCATCCGCGGGGAGACACCGGAGCCCTACGACCAGGACTCCGACGGCGCGGCCGGCGACGGCCCGTCGGACCCGTACGCGGACGGCACCGACGGGCACGCCCCGCCCGTGGCGAAGGAGTACCACGACGACGCCGACACCGACCCGGAGAACGGCTGGCGCTGACGTCCCCGGCCGCCGTCGCCGGGTGCGTCACGCGGTCCGTCGCCGGTCAGCCGTCGCGGGGGAGCACCTGGGGCGGAGGGCCCGTGGCGGCCGGCGGCTCTCCCCGTTCCGCGGCGACGTCGCCGACCGCCTCGTGGACCCGGTCCTCGCGGGCCTCGAGCTCCGCGGGGGACAGGGTGGTCGCGCCGGGGTCGTCGAGGGCGTCGGGGAGCGCGACCACGTCGTGCCCGCCGCCGATGTCCACGGTGGTGCCGGTCCAGGTCACGTCCGTGACGCGCACGGGGTCGTCCGGGGCGTCCTGGGAGAACGTCGCCGAGAGCAGGACGCCGTTGCTGGTGCGGGCGTCGCAGCACTCGGCGCTCTGGTTGGACAGCAGGTTGCCGAGCCCGTATGCGACCCACATCCCCTCGCCGTCGGGCCCCTTGCCGACGCGGTCGATCCGCTGGGGGACGTGCGCGTGGTGCCCGATGACGAGGTCCACGTCGCGGGACCGCGCGAGCCGCCGCACGACGTCCTCCTGCTGGTCGGTCAGCACCTCGGTGTACTCGACCCCCGCGTGCAGGCTCACGACGACGACGTCGGCGCCCTCCTCGCGGGCCTGCCGGGCCTGCCGCACGAGGCGGTCGGCGTCGATGAGGTCGACCGCCCACGGCGCGTCCGCGGGCAGGGGGAGCCCGTTGAGACCGTAGGCGGCGGCCAGGTGCGCGACGGTGATCTCTCGTCCCTCGCGCGTCAGGACGTACCGCTGCGGTTCCTCCTGCTGGGCAGCGCTGCGGGCGGTTCCGGCGAACCCCATCCCCGCGGCGGTCAGGCGCCGGATCGTGGCGGTGACGCCGTCGTAGCCCCGGTCGACGGAGTGGTTGGAGGCCGTCGAGCAGCCGTCCCAGCCCTGCTCGTCGAGGTCGCGCACCAGACCCGGTGGCGCGCCGAACAGCGGGTATCCGCTGGGGTCCGTGCCCTTCGGCGCCACCGGGACCTCGAGGTGGCACAGGGCCAGGTCCGCGCCCTGCACCCAGGCGTCCAGCCCGGCCAGCAGGGGGGTGAAGTCGGCGTCCTGCGGCCCGCCGGCCGACCTGACGACCGGGTTGTGCGTGAGAAGGTCGCCGGCGGCGAGCAGCGTGAACTCGGCCGGCCGGGGAGTCGGGCTCGGGGTCGGTGACGGGCTCTCGGCAGGAGACGCGCCCGCCGACGGTGCGTCCGCGCCGGAGGTGGGCGAGGGCCCGGCGCCGCCGAGCGGTCCGACGGCGAGCACCCCGCCGACACCGAGGGCGGTACCGCACAGCGCGGCGAGGGCGACGAGACGTCGTCGTGAGGGTCGTCCGTCGTCGGACGCGTGGCGCGGCACGCGAGGAGAGTACTGCTCGCCTGCTCGTCCTACCCGGTGTACTCGCGGGGCGAACGCCGCCCCTGGCGCCCGGATAGGGTGGGGCGGTGGTCAACGAAGCGCCCTCGCCCTGGAACGTCGCCAACGCGGTGACCCTCGTGCGCATCGCGCTCGTGCCCGTGTTCGCCTGGGCGTTGCTCATGGAGGGCGGCGACTCCGTCACCTGGCGGCTCGTGGCGACAGGGGTGTTCGTGGTCGCCGCCATCAGCGACCGGGTGGACGGCTATCTCGCCCGGTCGCGCAACCTCGTGACCGACCTCGGCAAGATCCTCGACCCCATCGCGGACAAGGCGCTCGTGGGCGCGGCCCTGATCCTGCTCTGCTGGCCGCTGGGCGAGCTGCCCTGGTGGGTGCCGACGGTCATCCTCGCGCGCGAGCTGGCCGTCACCGTGCTGCGGATGGTCGTACTGCGGTACGCCGTCATGCCGGCGTCGCGCGGCGGCAAGCTGAAGACGGTGCTGCAGGCGGTCGCGATCACGCTCTTCCTGCTGCCTCTGGCGGCCCTCCCCGGTGCCGTGCACGTCGTGGCGTGGGTCGTGCTGTGGGCCGCGATCGCGGTGACCGTCGTGACGGGCGTCGACTACTTCGTGCAGGGCGCGCGCCTCCTCGCCGCCGGCCGCCGCGAGACCGGGCCCCGGCCCGCCGCGTGACGCAGGACGGCGAGAGCCAGGTGCCGGCCACGTCGTCGGGGACGGAGGCGCTCGCGCGGGCGGTGCTCGAGGGCGCCCGTGCCCGCGGCTGGACGCTGGCCGCGGCGGAGTCCCTCACCGGCGGGCTGGTCGTGGCCGCCCTCGTCGACGTGCCCGGGGCGTCCTCCGTCGTGCGCGGCGGCGTCGTGGCCTACGCGACCGACCTCAAGGCCGCGGTGCTCGGCGTCGACCCGGACCTCCTGGCGCGGCGGGGGCCCGTGGACCCCGAGGTCGCCGCCCAGATGGCGTCGGGCGTGCGCCGCTGGTTGCGCGCCGACGTCGGCCTCGCGACGACCGGTGTCGCCGGGCCCGACCCGCAGGACGGTCACCTGCCGGGCGAGGCGTACGTCGCCGCGAGCACCCCGGCGGGCGACCGGGCGCTGCGGCTCGACGTCGCCGGCACCCGTGCCGAGGTGCGGGCCGGGGTGGTGCGGGCCGTGCTGGCCCTGGTGCTCGAGGCCTGGGGCGACGCGGCGCCCGACGCCGCCGCGCCGCTCGACAGGCCTGTGAAGGGTGCGTGACGAGCCTGTCGCGGGTCGTGACCGCGGGAACAAGCCCTGGGGTGTCCGCGTTGCGCAGGGTGTGATGACCGACAGGGCACGAAGCCGTCTCGATGCACGCCACACCAGGCCGGGCATGCCGCGCGCGCGGTACGGTAGTGCCACCCCTGCAGCCAGGGGAACGACAGGACGGACGAGGAACCCGGTCACGACCGGTCCGGTGCCGGGACGATCGGACACGGAGAGGGGGCGCGAGATGGTCGTACTGCGACGTGAGATCGGCGACGTGCTGCGCGACGCGCGGCAGCGCCAGGGGCGCACCCTGCGTGAGGTGTCGTCCGCAGCGAGGGTCTCGCTCGGATACCTGAGCGAGGTGGAGCGCGGGCAGAAGGAGGCGTCGTCGGAGCTGCTGGCGTCGATCTGCGAGGCGCTCGACGTACCGATGTCCCTCGTGCTGCGTGAGGTCAGCGACCGGATCGCGGTCGCCGAGGGCCTGCACATCCCCGACACGATCCCGGCGGACGTCTACGCCGGACTGCTCAGCCGTGCCGGCGAGCCGCGCGACGCCGAGTCGGTGCGAGGAGACCTCGCACCGGTCGGCTGACGCCGAGATAGAGAAGCACGACCCACGAGATAGAGAGGGGACCACCCGTAGCCGGCTACGGGTGGTCCCCTCTCTATCTCGTGGGTCGTGCTTCTCTATCTCGGCATGTCCTGGCAGGTCGGGCACCAGTAGATCGCCCGTTCACCGCCGTCGGGTCGTCGACCGGGGCCGGCGGTGCTGCCCAGCGCGACGGGCGTCCGGCAGCGGTGGCACGGCTTGTGGTGCCTCCCGTGCACGGCGAGCTCGACGGCCCCCAGCCCGGCGCGTCGCCCCACCTCGACGCTCCGCGTCATGAGCCGCCGCCCGGTCGTCAGGAGGGTGCGGCGCTCGTCGTCGTCCAGCTCTCCCACGGGGGTCCAGGGCCATCGTCGAGTGGCGAACAACGACTCCGCCGTCCAGATGGTGCCGAGCCCGGCGACGGTGCGCTGGTCGAGCAGGGCGACGCACAGTGGTCGCGCAGGGTCGGAGACGAGTCGGCGCGCGCCGTCGCCGAGCCGCTCCGGGAAGTCGTCGCCGAGGACGTCCGGACCCAGGTGGCCCAGCAGACGCGGCTCGTCGCGGGTCCGGAGCACGTCGAGCATGCCGAGCTGCAGGCCGAGGCAGGTCCAGGACGCCGTGGCCAGCACGGCGCGGACGGCGGGGGAGCGGCCGGCCGCCTGGCGGGTACCCGTGCGGTACACCCGCCAGGAGCCGTCCATCCGCAGGTGGGTGTGCAGGGTGCGCCCGTCGTCGAGCCGGGTGAGCAGGTGCTTGCCGTACGCGACCGACTCGCGGACCGTGGCGCCGGTGAGGTCCACGCCCGCCGCCGAGGGCCAGCGCAGCTCCGCGCGCACCAGGGGCGAGCCGCGCAGCGCGACGCCGAGCCGTTCGGCGGTGAGCCGCAGCACGTCTCCCTCGGGCACGGCGCCTCCTAGGCCGGGCGCAGGCCGCGCGGCGTCACGCCGAAGCCGGCGTCGAGCAGCGCGGCTGCGGCAGGGGTCCGGTCGCGGGCGGCGGTGAGCGCGGGTACGCCGTCGACGCGCTGCACGGTGACGCGCCCCAGCCGGTCGGCGCGGGTCTCGGCCACGAGCAGCCGGGCCGCGGCGGCGCGCCGGGCGTCGTCGCCGGCGTCACCGCGGCCGAAGGACAGCACCGTGCGCCCGCCGCGCTCGACGAACAGCACCAGCTCGCCGTCGACCAGCACGACGACGGCGCCGGCCTTGCGCCCGGGCCGGTGCGAGCCTGCGCCGTCGTCCCCGGAGCCCGAGGCGCGGGCGCCGGACGACGCCCCGCGCGGCCAGGCGACGGCCGCGCCGTACGGGTTGGCCGGGTCGGTCGCGGCGAGGAGGACGGCGCCCGGCTCGGCCCGGCGGCCCGAGCCACCGCCGTCGTCGGCGCCCTCGACGAGCGCGTCCCGGGCCCGGGCGCGGTCGGCAGCGTCCGTGCGCAGCTGGTCGACCGCGCCCGGCAGCGCGAACTGCGAGCCGCCGAGGCCCTCGACGAAGTAGCCACGTCGTACGGCCCCGCGCTCCTCGAGCACGCGGAGCACCCGGTACACGTCGCGGAAGCGGGAGGTCACCCCTTCAGCGGGCGCCGCCGCGCGCGTCAGGACGCCGTGCCGCTCCAGCAGCACCTGGGTGAGGGCGTGGGCGCGCACGGTGGGGTCCTGCTCCACGGCGGGCAGCGCGGACCACCTCCCGCCACCCGTACGGGGCACGGCGACGGCGGAGGTGGGGCGCGCCAGCCCGAACCGCGACGGCCGCACCGGCCGCGCCCGGCCCGGGGCGGCCGGCGCACGGTGCGCCCCGCCGCCGCGCCGGGACGATCCGCCGAGCGACTCGCGCAAGGGTCCCAGGCGGTCGTTCGTCACCCAGCCCGCCCACACCAGGTCCCACAGCGCGTCGAGCGTCGCCGCCTGGCTCGCGTCGGCGAGCTCCGCGAGGCGCGGCAGGAAGTACCCGCCCGAGCCGGTGAGCAGGTCGAGCACCGCACGGTGCAGGTCGGTGTCGAGCGGCCCGCCCTCGTCGACCGGGTCCGGGTCGCGCAGCGTGAGCGGGGCGCCGTCGGCCAGGTGCAGGCTCACCATGCCGTCGCCGCCGCCCGAGCCCGGGAGCCGACCGTGCCCGCACCACAGCACCTCGCCGGCGGTGGTGAGCTCGTCGAGGGCCGCGGGGGAGTAGTCGGAGACACGGGCCGGCAGCACCAGCGTCTCGAGCGCCGACGCCGGTACCGCCGCCCCCGAGAGCTGCTCCACCGCCCGCAGCACCCCGTCCGTGCCGCGCAGCGTCCCGCCGCCGGACCCGGCGCCGCCCACCCGCACCCCGATCCCGTGCCAGCGCGGGAGGAAGACCCCGAGCGACTCGGGCTCCACCGGCTCCACCTCGGCGCGCAGCGCGGCGAGGGACCGGCGGCGCAGCGTGCGCAGCACCTCCGGGTCGCACCACTCGTCGCCCGTGCCGCCCAGCGAGGAAGGCCGGAGCGCCCCGCGGGCCACCGCGCCCGCCGCCTCCAGCCGCGCGAGCACCTGGGCCACGACCGCGATGCCGAGACCGAACCGGCGCGCGACGTCCACCGCGGGGAACGGGCCGTGCGTCCTGGCGTGGCGTCGGACGAGGTCGCCGAGCGGGTCGGGCACCGGCTCGGTGAAGGTCTCGGGCACGCCGACGGGCAGCGCCACGCCGAGGGCGTCGCGCAGCCGGCCGGCGTCCTCGACCACCGCCCACTGCTCGGCGTCGGCGTCGTCACCCCCGTGGCCTCCGACACGGACCCGGAGGACGCGGCGGGAGCTCTCGAGGTCGGCCAGCCACGCGCCGACCCGGTCGCGCGAGTCCTCGCGGGTGCGGTCCCGCAGGGCGCCGACCGGGTGCGGTCCGGTGCGCCGCAGCACGTCCCACAGGCCCTCGGCGTCGCGCGCCTGCCGCTCCGGCGCCAGCGCCTGGAGCTCCGCCTCCGTGCGCTCCACGGCACCCGGGTCGAGGAGGTCCGCGAGCGGGGTGGCGCCCTGCTCGCCGAGCAGCTCCGTCAGCAGGTCGGGGTCGAGCGACAGCGCGGCCGCGCGCCGCTCCGCGAGCGGCGCGTCGCCGTCGTACAGGAACTGCGCGGTGTAGCCGAACAGCAGCGCCTGCGCGAACGGGGACGGCGTGGACGTCGTCACCTCGACCAGTCGCACCCGCCCGCCCTGCAGGTCGCGCATGAGCTCGGTGAGCGCGGCGACGTCGAAGTCGTCGCGCAGGCACTCGCGGGCGGCCTCGAGCATGATCGGGAAGTCCGGGAACTGTGACGCGACCTGCAGGAGCTGCGACGCCCGCTGCCGCTGCTGCCACAGCGGCTGTCGCCGGTCCGGGCGGCGTCGCGGCAGGAGCAGCGCCCGAGCCGCGGCCTCGCGGAAGCGCGCGGCGAACATCACCGAGCCGCCGAGCTCCTCGCGCACCGCGTCCAGCACCTCGTCCGGGTCGACGAGCAGGTCCTCGGCGGTCACCGCCGGGGCGTCGCCGTGGCCCGGCGCGCCGTGGTCCCCCGCGCCGTCCCCGCCCCAGCCCGGGCCGCCGAGGTCCCAGCCGGAGTCCCCGGCGTCGGGCAGCCGCAGCACGATCCCGTCGTCGGCGTGCATGGCCGCCACGTCCGTGCCGTAGCGCGCCCGCAGCCGCGCCGCGACGACCAGCGCCCACGGCGCGTGCACGGGCGCCCCGAAGGGGGAGTGGATCACCACGCGCCAGTCGCCCAGCTCGTCGCGGAAGCGCTCGACGACCACGGTGCGGTCGTCGGGCAGCCGCCCCGTCGCGCGGCGCTGGTCCCCCAGGTACGCGGCGAGGTTGTCCGCCGCCCAGGTGTCGAGCCCGGCGGCGCGCAGCACCTCCCGGCCGCGCCCGGTGCCGCGCTCCTCGTCGTCGGCCAGCAGCGCGTCGGTCTCGCGGACGAACGCGCCCACGGCGCGCCCCAGCTCCGCGGGGCGACCGGGGGAGTCGCCCTTCCAGAAGGGCAGGCGCCCCGGGAGACCGGGCGCGGGGGTCACCAGGACCCGGTCGGGCGTGATCTCCTCGATGCGCCACGTCGACGAGCCGAGGGTGAACGTGTCGCCGACGCGCGACTCGTAGACCATCTCCTCGTCCAGCTCGCCCACCCGCTTGCCGCCGCGAGGCCGGTCGACCGCGCCGCCGCCGTCCGCCGGCGCGCCCGAGGTCGGCGCCTCCGTGGCGAGATAGACGCCGTACAGCCCGCGGTCGGGGATGGTGCCGCCGCTCGTCGCGGCGAGCCGCAGGGCGCCGGGCCGCCCGGACAGGCGGCCGGTGGCGCGGTCCCAGACGATGCGGGCGCGCAGCTCCGCGAACTCCTCGCTGGGATAGCGGCCGGCGAGCATGTCGAGCACGGCCCGCCACGTCGCGTCGCCCAGGGCGCGGAACGGGTGGGACCGGCGGAACGCGGCGAGGAGGTCGTCGGCCTGCCAGTCGTCCGTCGCGAGCGCCGCGACCACCTGCTGCGCGAGCACGTCCAGCGGGTTGGCCGGCACGTGCAGGTGCTCGATCTCGCCCGCGCGCATCCGTTGCGCCACCACGGTGGCCGGGACCAGGTCGCCGCGGAACGTCGGGAAGACGACGCCGTGCGACACGGCGCCCACCTGGTGTCCGGCGCGCCCGATGCGCTGCAGCCCGCTGGCGACCGACGGCGGCGCCCCGACCTGCACCACCAGGTCCACGGCGCCCATGTCGATGCCCAGCTCGAGGGACGACGTCGCGACCACGGCCGGCAGTCGGCCCGCCTTGAGGTCCGACTCGGTGCGGGTGCGCTCGACACGGCTCATCGACCCGTGGTGCGCGCGGGCGAGCACCACGGCACCGTCGCCGTCCGGGAGGCCGACCGAGGCGCCCGACTGCGCCTGCGCCTGCGCCGGCCACTGCGTGCCGGGCTCCGGGAGGTCGACTCCGGAGCGCTCGGTCCAGATCTCGTTCATCCGGGCGGTGAGCCGCTCCGCACCCCGGCGCGAGTTCGTGAAGACCAGCGTCGAGCGGTGGTCGGCGACCAGGTCCACGACCCGCTCCTCGACGTGCGGCCACACGGACGCGCGGCGCACCGGGGAGGCGGCGTCGCCCGTGAGGTCCAGCTCCTCGTCGCCGAGCCCGCCGCCGGGGGCCGGGGCCGGTCCCGAGGTCGCCGGCCGCGGGGAGGTCGGGTCCGGGACCCCGCCGGAGTCGAGGTCCGCGAGGTCGGGCACGGGCACGACGACGTCGATCGCCCACTTCTTGCTCGCCGCGGGCTGCACGACGACGACCTCCCGGCCGCCGTCGTCCGCCGTGCGGTGCCCGGCGAGGAAGTCCGCCACGGTCTCCACGGGCCGGACCGTCGCGGACAGGCCGATCCGCTGCGCCGGCCGGTCGAGCAGCTCGTCGAGGCGCTCCAGGCTCAGCGCCAGGTGGGCGCCGCGCTTGGTGCCCGCCACCGCGTGGATCTCGTCCAGGACCACGGTCTCGACGCCCGCCAGGCCCGCGCGGGCCTGCGACGTCAGGACGAGGAACAGGGACTCGGGGGTGGTGACGAGCACGTCCGGCGGGCGGGTGGCGAACGCGCGACGCTCGGAGGCGGGGGTGTCGCCCGTGCGCGCACCGACGGTCACCTCCTCGACCGTCAGCCCGTCGCGGGCGGCGGCCTGGCGGATGCCGGCGAGCGGCGAGCGCCTTGAGCGGGGACACGTAGAGCACCCGGCAACGGCGGGCGCGCTCCGGCGGGGGTGTGGTCGTGAGGCGGTCGATGGCCCAGAGGAACGCCGCGAGGGTCTTGCCGGACCCGGTCGGGGCGACGACGAGCGCGTGCCGGTCGGAGCTGATCGCGTCCCAGGCCCCGGCCTGCGCCGCCGTCGGCGCCGCGAACGCCCCGGCGAACCACGCGCGCGTGGCCGGGCCGAACCGTGCGAGCACGCCGTCAGGCGCGACGGCAGGATCGGCGGGAGTGCCGGACGGGGGGACGACCACCTCGCCATCCTGGCAGGGAGCACCGACAGCGCGCAGGGCGGGACGGCCCTCCGTGCCGGTGCCCGCGCCGTCCGGCGTGCCGACCGTCCTTCCGACCGTCCTCCCGGCCGTGCGAGGCTGGGGGCGTGCGCTATCGCGAGTTCGCCGAGCTGGTCGACGAGGTCTTCGGGCCCGCCTACGGGCGCGCCCTCGTGCGGGAGCAGGTGCTGCCGCGCCTCGACGGCCGCACCCCTGCCGAGGCGCTCGAGGCGGGCCTCGAGCCACGTGACGTGTGGCACGCGCTGTGCGACGCGCTCGACGTCCCCGAGCCGGACCGCTGGGGCCGCGACGACCGCCGCCAGGCGCCGCCCGCGCGCTGATCCACCCTGAACGACGCCGCGCCCGCGCCGACGGGGGGCCGTAGCGGCATCATGGCGCCATGCGCCGCGACCGTCCTCCGCTCGTGACGGTGGCCGACGTCCGCGCCGCCGTGTGGTCCCTGGCCTCGACGGCGGCGGGGCTCGGGGTCGCGATCGTCCTGGTCGAGGGCGTGCGCGTGGCCTCCCCGTGGGACGTGCTGCTCGCGGCGCTCGTGGTGGGGCTCGGCGACGCGCTGCTGCGGGCACCGCTGCGGCGCCTCGCGCGCGCCGGCGGAGCGGTCGTGGCACTCCTGCTCGGCCTGGCCGCGCAGGTGGCGGTCGTCTGGGCCGCACTGACGTTCCTCCCGGGCGTGACGAGCGACTCGTGGGGGGACGTGCTCGCCGTGCTCCTCGTCGCCGCGGTGGTGATGGCCTGCGGGCACTGGGTGGTCGGTGCGCGGGACAACGCGTACGTCGTCGGCGACCTGCTGCGCCGGGCCCGCCGCCGCGCCGGACTCCCGCGCCGGGCCGTCCGCGACGACGCCGGGGGTGGCGGAGCCGACGGCGGCGGTGCGGACGACCGGCTCCCGGGCGTGCTCGTCGTCATGCTCGACGGCGTGGCCCGGCCGACGCTCGACCACGCCCTGGAGGCCGGGCTCGTGCCCACGATGGAGCGCTGGCTCGGTTCGGGCAGCCACCGGCTCGAGTCGTGGTGGGCCCGCGTCCCGTGCACCACCCCGGCCAGCACCCTCGGCCTGCTGCACGGCTCCACCGACGCGGTGCCGGCCTTCCGGTGGTGGTCGCGGCGGCTCGGGCGCCTGGTGGTGACGAACCGTCCGGCGGACGCGGCCGAGGTGGAGCGGTCGGCCTCCGACGGCCGCGGGCTGCTCGCCGACGGCGGGGTGGCCGTGTCGACGATGTTCTCCGGCGACGCCCCGACCAGCCTGCTCGTGATGAGCCGCGCGGCGGAGGGGCTGGGCCCCGGCCAGCTGTTCGTCCGCTTCTTCTCCAGCCCGTTCGTGCTCGTGCGGGCGGTGGTCGGCACCGTCGGGGAGGCGCTGAAGGAGCTGTACCAGGGGTGGCAGCAGGTGGTGCGCGGGGTACGCCCCCGGGTCGCGCGCCGGGGGTGGTACCCGGTCCTGCGGGCGGTGACCAACGTGCTGCTGCGCGACCTCAACACGTCGCTCGTGGCGGAGCAGCTCGTGCGTGGCGCGCCCGTGGTGTGCGTGGACCTCGTCGACTACGACGAGATCGCGCACCACGCCGGTCCGCTGCGGCCGGAGGCGCTGCGCGCGCTGGAGGGGCTCGACCGGGTGGTCGGGCTGTGGGAGGAGATCGCGCGCGGCGCCCCGCGGCGCTACCGCACGGTGGTCGTGTCGGACCACGGCCAGTCCCTGGGGGCGACCTTCGAGCAGGTGGTGGGGCGGTCGTTCGCCGACGAGGTGGCCCGGCTCATGGCGATCCCCGCCCCGGCGCGGGGCGACCGGGCGGACGGCGAGGCGTGGGGGCCGGCGAACACCGCGCTGCACGCGCTGCGCCGGGACGGCGAGGATGACGGTCGGCTCCTGGTCGGGCCGGACCGCGGCGCCGGGCGGACGGACCTGCCCGAGGTCGAGGTGATCGGGTCGGGCAACCTCGGGATGGTGTGGTTCTGCCGCGAGCCTCGCCGGCCGTCGGCCGCCGAGGTGGCGGCCCGCTGGCCCGCGCTCGTGCCCGGTCTGGCCGAGTCGCCGGCCGTCGGCTTCGTCGTGGTGCACGGTGCGCAGGGGCCGGTGGCGCGCGGGCGGCTCGGCTCCCACGACCTCGCGACCGGCCGGGTGACCGGTCGGGACCCCCTGGCCGAGTACGGGTCGCGGGCGCGCGCCGACCTGCTGCGCCTCGCCGGGCTGGAGGACGCCGGCGACCTCGTGGTCGTGTCGGCGGTCGGCCCGATGGGCCGGGTGCACGCGCTCGAGGGGTTGGTGGGGTCGCACGGCGGGCTCGGCGGCGCGCAGAGCGAGGCGCTGCTGCTGCACCCCGCCGACCTCGTCGTGCCCGACGACGAGCGCGAGGACGTGGACGGCACCCGCGTGCTGGTGGGCGCCGAGGCGGTGCACCGGCGGCTCGTGGCGTGGCTCACCGCGCTCGGCCTGCGGGAGGGCTCGTGAGCGGGGCACCGGGCGGGCACGATCCCGCGGGCGGGCCGGGGCTCCAGGTGACGTGGCTCGGGCACTCGACCGTCGTCCTCGACGTCCCGAGCGCGGGCGGGGGCACCACCCGGCTCGTGACGGACCCGCTGCTGCGGCGGCACGCGGGCCTCCTGCGGCGCCGCGGCGGGCGTCCGGACGCGGAGGTCTGGCGCGGCGCCGACGCCGCCCTGCTGTCCCACCTGCACCACGACCACGCCGAGCTGGGCTCGCTGCGGCTGCTCGGCGACGTGCCGGTGCTCACGGCACCCGCCAACGCCCGCTGGCTGCGCGGCAAGGGCCTGCGCGGCGTCGGCCTCGAGCTGCCGCCCGCGGCGGGGCACCCGCCCGGCCACGACGTCGCGCACCACGCTCCGCACCACGCTCCGCAGCACGCTCCGCAGCACGTCCCGCGGCACGCCGACTGGCACGACGTCGCGGGCGTGCAGGTGCGTCTGACCGCCGCGGTGCACGGCGACCGGCCGATGCCGCACCGTCCGAACGCCGCGAGCGGTCACCTGGTGCGCGGGCGCGGCGCGACCGTGTGGGCCGTGGGAGACACCGAGCACTACCCGGGCGTAGGGCGCGTGCGCGAGCTGGCCGGCGGGCGGGTGGACGTGGCCCTCGTCCCCGTGTCCGGCTGGGGCCCGCGGCTCTCGGGCGGGCATCTGGGCCCCCGCGGCGCCGCCGACGTGTGCGCGGAGGTCCGCCCGCGGGTGGCGGTCCCGGTGCACTGGGGCACGCTGCACGTGCCCGGCGGGCAGCACCTGCCGCGCGGGTGGATGGAACACGCCGGGGAGGCCTTCGCGGCGGCCTGCCGCCGAGCGGCGCCGGACGTGCGCGTGGTGGTCCTGCGGCCCGGCGGGACGTGGCGCGACACGCCCGGGGACGAGGGCGGTCTCGAACACGTGTTCGGGTAGAGTCTGTCCCCAGGAGGGTCCTCGGACGTCGTCCTCCACAGCCGCGACGGACCGCCCCGACCGTGTCGGTGGCGGCACGTACGGTCGACGACAACATGAGCACGCAGCCACGAACGCCGGCGCGCAGCCGCCGCGCCCAGAACGCAAAGGTGACCGACATGCCCGCAACGGCAGACCGCGAGAAGGCACTCGAGGCCGCGCTCGCCCAGATCGACCGCAGCTTCGGCAAGGGCTCGGTCATGCGCCTCGGCGACGAGGGACGCGCGCCCGTCGAGGTCATCCCCACGGGCTCCATCGCGCTCGACATCGCGCTCGGCATCGGCGGCCTCCCCCGCGGCCGCGTCGTCGAGATCTACGGCCCGGAGTCCTCCGGCAAGACGACGGTCGCGCTGCACGCCGTGGCCAGTGCCCAGCGGGCCGGCGGCATTGCGGCATTCGTCGACGCCGAGCACGCGCTGGACCCGGAGTACGCCAAGAAGCTCGGCGTCGACACCGACGCCCTGCTGGTCTCGCAGCCGGACACCGGCGAGCAGGCCCTGGAGATCACGGACATGCTGATCCGCTCCGGAGCGCTGGACATCATCGTCATCGACTCGGTCGCGGCGCTGGTGCCGAAGGCCGAGATCGAGGGCGAGATGGGCGACAGCCACGTGGGCCTGCAGGCCCGGCTGATGTCGCAGGCCCTGCGCAAGATCACCGGTGCGCTGAGCGCGTCGGGCACCACGGCGATCTTCATCAACCAGCTCCGCGAGAAGATCGGCGTCTTCTTCGGCTCCCCGGAGACCACCACCGGTGGCAAGGCGCTGAAGTTCTACGCCTCGGTGCGCATGGACATCCGCCGCATCGAGACCCTCAAGGAGGGCACGGACGCGGTGGGCAACCGCACCCGCGTGAAGGTCGTCAAGAACAAGATGGCGCCGCCGTTCAAGCAGGCGGAGTTCGACATCCTGTACGGCGTGGGCATCTCCCGCGAGGGCGGGCTCATCGACATGGGCGTCGAGCACGGGTTCGTGCGCAAGTCCGGGTCGTGGTTCACCTACGAGGGCGACCAGCTCGGTCAGGGCAAGGAGAACGCCCGCGCCTTCCTGCGCGACAACCCCGACCTGGCGAACGAGATCGAGAAGCGGGTCAAGGAGAAGCTGGGCGTCGGGGCCAAGCTGGACGCCCCCGCCGATGAGGCGGCCGCGCCGGCGGACGGCGCCGCGGGCTCCGCGACCGGTCTGGCGGTCGATCCGGCGCCGGTCAAGGCTGGTGCCAAGGGCAAGAAGGCGCCGTTCTGACGGGCGCCGACGGGTCCGGCGCCGTCCCGGTCGCGGTCGCGCCGGTGAGTGCCGTCCCGACCGGAGCCGCGCTCGTCGTGGCCGCCGGGGGAGCGGGCTCGTGACTTCGGGGGATACTGCCCCGGGCGGTCGCGGCGTGGGGAAGCGTCGCGGCCGCCGCCACGGTGGCTCGGCTGTCGGCTCGAAGGGCGACGCTGACGACGGTGCCCCGCGCGGGCGACAGCCACGTCGCTCCGTGGCCGAGCGGCTCGAGGCCGGCGAGCTGACCGTCGAGGACGCCACGGAGAAGGCGCGCGAGACGCTGCTACGGATCCTCACGGCGGCCCCGAAGAGCCGCGCCGAGCTCGAGCAGTCGCTCGCGCGCAAGGGTTACCCGGGGGCGGTCGTGGGGCCGGTGCTGGACCGGTTCGACGAGGTGGGGCTGGTCGACGACGCCGCGTACGCCGACATGCTCGTGCGTACACGGCACGCCGAGCGGGGGCTCTCCCGGCGCGCGCTGGCGATGGAGCTGCGCCGCCGCGGCATCGCCGAGGAGACCGCAGCCGACGCGCTCGAGCAGGTGGACCCCGACGACGAGCACGCCGCCGCGCTGGCCCTGGCCCGCAAGCACGTGGCGCGCACCCGCGGGCTGGACCGTGACGTGCGCGTACGCCGCGCCGTCGGGGCGCTCGGGCGCAAGGGCTACGCGCCGGGCGTCTCCTTCGGCGTCGTGCGCGACGCCCTGGCGGAGGAGGGCGAGGACGACCTCGACGACGACTACCCCGGCGCGGAGGACTGACCGGCGCGCTACACGCAGGTTTCCGTCGTGGAGGTGGAGGTGGAGGTGGCGGTGGCGGTGGGTCGGCGTCCACGTCCGCCACGGACCACCGGCTCACATCCCACCCGCACGGTTCCCCGGGACGACACTGCCCCCGGACGCGAGAAGCGTCCGGGGGCAGTGTCGTCGTCCGCGCGGCACGCAGGCGTGCCGGAGCGCTACGTCGCGCTCGGGTCTCCGGTGGCGGCGATGGCGTTGCCGGGGCCACCTGGCCCTCCGGTGCCGGCGGCGACCGTCGGGTTGCCGATCCCCGGTCCGGTCCCCGTGGCGCCGGACGTGCGCCCGCTGAGGTACCGCGAGAGCCACCGGGCCACGGCGGTGAGCACCCAGTTGATGACGATGAAGATCAGCGCCGCGACCGTCAGCGTCTGCAGGTTGTTGCTGTTCCCGTTGCCGAAGGTCTGCGCGGCGCGCAGCAGCTCGGGATAGGCGATGATCTGCCCCAGCGCGGTGTCCTTCAGCACGACCACGAGCTGGGACACCAGAGCGGGCAGCATGGCGATGAGCGCCTGCGGGAGCTGGACCGATCGCAGCACCTGGCCTCCCGTGAGCCCGACCGCCAGGCCCGCCTCGGACTGGCCCTTCGGGAGGTTGCCGACCCCCGAGCGGACCAGCTCGGCGATCACCGAGCCGTTATAGAGAATGAGGGCGATCACGACGGCCAGGAAGGCGGGCTCCGGGACGCTGTTGAACCCGAGGAGCAGCCAGAAGAAGATCATCATGAGCAGCACCGGCACGGCGCGGAAGAACTCCACGACGATCCCGCTCGCCCAGCGGATCGTCCTGGAGCGCGCCAGGCGACCGGAACCGAAGACGAGGCCGAACAGCACGGCGCCGACGACGGCATACCCGGCCGCGCGGAGGGTGTTCTGAAGCCCCGGGATGAAGTAGTACTGCCACGCGTCGGACGTGAAGATCGGCTGCCACAGCGAGGCGGCGAACTGCCCCTTGTCCGCGAGCGCGACCACCACCAGGTAGGCGATGTAGAGCACCAGCGCCAGCGCGACGATGTTGCCGAGGATGATGAACACGCGCGCGCGGGGGCCTGGTGCGTCGAAGAGGACGGACTTCTGGGAGCTCAACGGCGCACCGCCAGTCGGTTGGAGAGGTAGGTGGTGAGCAGGCCGATGGGGATCACCAGGACGGCGAAGCCGATCGCGAAGAGGATGAAGATCGCGTAGATGAAGTTGGCGTTGCTCTCGATCATCTCCCGCATCAGCGTCGACGCCTCCGTCGAGACGCTCACCGCCACGACGACGGTCGAGTTCTTCAGCAGGGCGATCAAGGTGTTGCCGAGCGGGGCGATCGCGCCGCGGAACGCCTGCGGCAGGATGATGAGGCGGGCCGCGGGCAGGAAGGACAGGCCGATCGCCCGCGCCGCCTCGGCCTGACCGAGCGGCACGGTGTTGACGCCGGAGCGGATCGACTCGCACACGAAGGCCGCGTGGTAGACGGTCAGGCCGACGACGCCGAACCGGAAGAAGTTCTGCGCGAAGTCGTCGGACAGGCTGATCTGCAGCTGCGTCCATACCGCCAGGAACAGGAACGTCATGATGACGGTCAGCGGCGTGTTCCGCAGGATGTTCACGTACGCCGCGCCGGCCCACCGCAGGCTCGCGATGGGCGAGATCCGCATGAGCGCGAGGACGGTGCCGAGGATCAGCGAGAAGATCGCTGCCCAGAACGTCAGCTGGATGTTGACCCAGTAGGCGCCTGGAACGTCGTACGCGGCGAAGAGCTCGCCGAACTGGGACAGGAAGTCACCCACGGTGTGTCAGCCTCCGGGGGATGGTGCGGCGCGTGCCGCGGTGGACGGACGAGGGGAGCGGCGCGGTAGCACCGCTCCCCTCCGTGCCGCTGGGCGGATCGGTCGACGTCAGGCGCAGGCGTCCGGCGTCGGCGGGTTGAGGTCGGCGTTGGGGGTGTAGCCGGTGCCCTCGGTGTTCGAGGTCACGGCCTCCTCCCAGGAGCCGTCCTCGATCATCGAGGTGATCGCCGCGTTGATGTCCTCGCAGGTGTCGTTGTCCTGCGGCAGGCCGACGCCGTAGTTCTCCTCGGAGAACGGGTTGCCGACGACCTTCACCTTGCCCTTGTTGGCGGGCTGGGCGGCGAGGCCGGCGAGGATGATGTCGTCCGTCGTCACGGCGTCGACCTGGCCCGCCGTGAGCGCGGTGACGCACTCGGCGTAGCCGGGGCGCTCGACCAGCTGCACGCCCTCGGCGTACTCGTCCTTGATGCGCTGCGCCGACGTCGAGCCGGTCACGGAGCACAGGTTCTTGCCCTCGAGCTCCTCCGGGCCGGTGATGTCGGTGTTGTCCTCGGCGACGAGGCGGTCCTGGCCGGCGAAAGCGACCTGCTCCTTGCGCTCGTCGGTGATGGAGTAGGTCGCGAAGATCATGTCGACCTGGCCGGTCTGCAGCATCGTCTCGCGGTTGGCCGACGGTGCCTCGACCCACTCGATCTGGTCCTCGGAGTAACCGAGCTTCTCGGCGACGTAGCGGGCGACGTCGGTGTCGAAGCCGGTGTACTCGCTGCCGTCCTGGTAGCCCAGGCCAGGCTGGTCGAACTTGATGCCGATCTTGATGGAGTCGCCGCCACCGGACCCACCGGTCTCCTCGCCGTCACCACCGCCGCCGCCGACGTCACCGCCTCCGCAGGCGGCGAGCGTGAGAGCGGTCAGTGCGGCGAGCGCGGCGGCCCCTGCGTGTCGTGTGCGCATCGTTCTTACCCTTCGTTGTGGTCGCCCGTGCGGGCCGGGGACGCCGATGTCAGGTCCCGGACCGCGCGGCCGGCGGGGGTTCCCGCCCTGTGCGTGGGTGTGGTGGTCGATGGTCAGTGGGAGAGGATCTTGGAGAGGAAGTCCTTGGCCCGGTCGCTCTTCGGCGCGGTGAAGAACTCCTCGGGGGTGGCCTCCTCGACGATCTGGCCGTCCGCCATGAACACGACGCGGTTCGCGGCCTTGCGGGCGAAGCCCATCTCGTGGGTGACGACGATCATCGTCATGCCCTCCTTCGCGAGGGCGACCATGACGTCCAGGACCTCGTTGATCATCTCCGGGTCGAGCGCCGAGGTGGGCTCGTCGAAGAGCATCACCTTGGGCTTCATCGCCAGCGCCCGGGCGATCGCGACGCGCTGCTGCTGCCCGCCGGAGAGCTGGGCGGGCATCTTCTGGGCCTGGTTCTTCACCCCGACCCGGTCGAGCAGCTCGAGGGCGCGCTCCTTCGCGGCCTTCGAGCGCTGCTTGCGGACCCGCACGGGCCCGAGCGTGACGTTCTCCAGGATCGTCTTGTGGGCGAAGAGGTTGAACGCCTGGAACACCATGCCGACGTCGGAGCGCAGCTTCGCGAGCGCCTTGCCCTCCTCGGGCAGCGGAACCCCGTCGATGCGGATCTCCCCGGAGTCGATCGTCTCGAGCCGGTTGATGGCCCGGCACAGGGTCGACTTGCCGGAGCCGGACGGGCCGATGACCACGAGCACCTCGCCCTTGCGGACGGTCAGGTCGATGTCCTGCAGCACGTGCAGCTCGCCGAAGTGCTTGTTGACGTTCTTCAGCTCGACGAGCGGGGCCCCGAGAGAGGACGACGCCTCGGCAGGGTCGGTCGTCGTGGTCGCATCGCCGTGATCCATTTCTCGAACCTATCCACTCGGTGTTTCCGCGACCAGCACCGGGTTGTCCGGTTCCGCAACGGTTCAGTAACAGTGCACGCGCCTTCGACGCGGGCACGAGTCCTCGACGGCGGCGACCGCGGGTCGTCCGGCAGTGGTCGAGCAGCAGGGATGGGTCGCCTCGTCGGGGCCCGGCCGTCGGGCACCGTACCCTAGATGCGATGTCCAGTACCACGCAGAGCCCCGCCGTGTCGGCCCGTCCCACGGACCCGCCGTCCGGCCAGCGCACCTATCTCGTGCGCACCCTGGGCTGCCAGATGAACGTGCACGACTCGGAGCACATGGCCGGCATGCTCGAGCAGGCCGGATACGCGCGCGCGACCGCCGAGGACGAGGCGGCCAGCCGCGCCGACGTCGTCGTGATCAACACCTGCGCCGTGCGTGAGAACGCCGCCACCCGGCTCTACGGCAACCTCGGGCAGCTCGCCGGGATCAAGTCGGACCGGCCGGGGATGCAGATCGCGGTCGGCGGCTGCCTCGCGCAGAAGGACCGCGGCGAGATCGTGTCCAAGGCCCCGTGGGTGGACGTCGTCTTCGGCACGCACAACCTCGACGCGCTCCCGGTCCTCCTCGAGCGGGCCCGGCACAACGCCGAGGCCCAGGTGGAGATCGCGGAGTCGCTGCAGGTCTTCCCCTCCACGCTGCCCACGCGGCGCGAGTCCGTCTACGCGGGCTGGGTGTCGATCTCGGTCGGCTGCAACAACACCTGCACGTTCTGCATCGTGCCGCACCTGCGCGGCAAGGAGCGCGACCGCCGTCCGGGGGAGGTCCTGGCGGAGGTCGAGGCGCTCGTGGCCGCCGGCGCCGTCGAGGTCACGCTGCTGGGCCAGAACGTCAACAGCTACGGCGTCGAGTTCGGCGACCGCGGCGCGTTCGCGAAGCTGCTGCGCGCTTGCGGCACGATCGAGGGCCTGGAGCGCGTGCGCTTCACCTCCCCGCACCCGGCGGCGTTCACCGACGACGTGATCGAGGCCATGGCCGAGACGCCGAACGTCATGCCGAGCCTGCACATGCCGCTGCAGTCCGGCTCCGACCGCGTGCTGCGCGCCATGCGCCGGTCGTACCGGTCGGCCAAGTTCCTCGGCATCCTCGACCGCGTGCGGGACGCGATGCCGGACGCCGCGATCACGACCGACATCATCGTCGGCTTCCCGGGGGAGACCGAGGAGGACTTCCGCGAGACGCTGCGCGTCGTGGAGGCCTCGCGGTTCAGCTCGGCGTTCATGTTCCAGTACTCCCCGCGCCCCGGCACGCCGGCCGCGACCATGGAGGAGCAGCTGCCCAAGGAGGTCGTGCAGGAGCGGTTCGAGCGCCTGCTGGCCCTCCAGGAGCGCATCGCCGGCGAGGAGGCCGCCCGCCAGGTGGGGCGCACCGTCGACGTCCTCGTCTCCGAGGGGGCCGGCAAGAAGGACGGTGCCACCCACCGGCTCTCCGGCCGCGCCCCCGACAACCGGCTCGTGCACCTCGCGCTTCCCGCCGACGTCGCCGCCGGGGCAGAGCGCCTCGCCGGCGCCCCCACGTCCCTGGACGACCCCCGCCTCGCTGACGCCGCGACGCTCGACCCGCGCCTGCCGCGCCCGGGCGACGTCGTGACCGTGGGGGTCACGCGGTCGGCGCCGCACTTCCTCGTCGCGGACGCGGTGCTCGACGGCGGCGCGTACGCCGTGCGCCGCACCCGGTCGGGCGACGCCTGGGCGCAGCGGGAGACGGCGCGCCTCGGCGGTGGCGAGGACGAGCACTCCCACGGCTCGGCGCCGTCCCTAGGCCCGGTCGTGCTCGGGATGCCCTCGCTGCGGGGCTGAGCGGTCGGGACGGGAAGCTCGAGCAGGCCCGGCTCAGGACGGGTCGTCGAGCCCCGGCCCGCCCGGCGTCATCGCGCCCACGGTGCTGAAGAACTGCGACGACGTGACGAGGCCGCACGACACGGTGGCGGCGAGCTGCTCGTCCGTCGCGCCGTGCTCGAAGTCCACCGACACCTCCGCGTAGAGCGCGAGCCCCTCGCCCTCCGGCCGGGCGTACACCTTGGGCCACACCCGCTCGCGGTTCCAGTCGTTCACGGCCTGCAGCACCGCGAGACGGGCTCCCTCCGGCACCTTCCCGGCCCAGCGGCCGCGCACCTGCAGGATCTCGTCGTGGTCGCCGAGCAGCAGGAACCAGAACCGGTTGCCGTCCCAGGTCCCCGTCACGTCGCCGTCGTCGTCCGTGCGGAACCGGTAGCCGCGGCGGGTCAGGTCGTCCGCGACGCGGGCGGGGGACAACGGCCTCGGTGTCGTGGCGCGCGGGCGCCCCTGGCGACCCGGCGTGCGCTCGCCGCGGGTGGCCACGCGAGCGCCGGCGTCCTGCACGGCGCGCCCGACCGCGTCGGCCGCCCGCCGGACGCCGCCGAGCAGCCGGCGGGCGGTGCCGCCGGACCGGTCCGCGGGGGTCACGACGCGTCCCGCAGCGGGTCGCGGAACGTGGTGTCGAGGTGCTCGAAGAACATCGACCCCGTGCTGAGGCCGCACTGCAGCAGCTGGTCGAGCTGCGCCTCGCCGACCGCGCTTCCGACGTCGACCGTGACCTCCGCGCACACGACGACGGAGCCGTCGTCGCGCACGCGCACGTACGTCTTGGGCCAGATCCGCTCGGCGTTCCACTCGTTGCAGACCTCGAGGATCTCGCCGAGGCGGTCGATCGTGAGGTCGCGGTGCCACTGGCCGCGGACCTGGAGCACCTCCGACCGTTCGCCGAGCACGAGGAAGTAGAACAACCAGCCGTGCCAGAGCCCGCCGACGTCTCCGTCGGAGTCGACGAAGTAGGAGAAACCGGACCGCTCCAGCCAGTCCGTCACGCGGTCGCGCGACAACGGGGCCAGCGCGTCGTCAGCGCCGACGTGGTCGGCGAGCAGACCCTCGATCCGGTCGTGGAGCTCGTCGTCGCGAAGGTCGCCCACGAGCTCGTCCTCCCGGCCGACGGAGGTCGGCCGGATCTTGCTTGCCCGGCGTGAACCGAAGAACCTCACCCGACCACGCTACACGTCGAGGCCCACGGCGGTGCTCGCGCACCGAGGGCCGGACGTCGTGGGACCGCGGCCCCGCGCCGCCCGGCGGGGCGGCGGCCGAGGGCGAGGGTAGGTTGGGCGCGTGCCAGCCCGCGCCGTCGTCCTGCCCGGAACGTCCCTGCTCGTGCCCGGTGCCGGCGGCGGCGCCGACCGCCTCGGCGACGTCCGTGTCGCGGTGGCGTCAGCCCTCGACCGGCTGGTGGCCGCGTCCGTCGCGCCGGCCGCGACGGGCGGGGAGGGTGACGTACCTCTCGTGGTGCTGGCGCCCGTCCCTCGGGGCGCGGGCGGCGGGTTCGGGCGGCGGCGGCCGTCCCTCGCGGGGGCGGGCATCGCCGACCGCTGGGTGCCTGACGTCGTCGCGTGGGGCAGGACGGACCCGGCACCCCCGGCCGCGCACGTCCCGGCGTCGGTCGCGCTGCTCGCGCTGCGCGCCGCGCTGCGGCGGGCGGGACGCGACGGGCCGGGCGACGTCGTCGTGCTCGAGGTGCCCCACGCCGCCGAGGTGCCGGCCGAGGCGGTCGCCGCGCTGCGCCGCGCCCCCGCGGTCGTCGTCGCGGGGGGTGCCGCGCCCGGGACCCCGGGCGCGGCGGCCGTGCCCGACCCGGCGCCCGACCCGGCATCCGGCTGCCCGGTGCTCCTCGCTCCTGCGGTCTCGGCCGTGCTGGACGCCGCCGTGGCTCCGGGCCGGTGGTCGTGGCGCGTGACGACCGTCCCCGGCGGGCACGAGCACCTGCCGGCGTCCTACGGGGTCGCCGAGGGAGGCGCCGGCTGACCTGCCGGCCGGCCGACGCCCGCCCGGCCCGACGTCGCGCAGGGCGCCTCCGCTCGACGGCCCCTGCGCGTCAGGGCACGAGCGACGCGGCGACGGCGTCCGCCTCGTCGGCGCGCCCCAGACCCCGGAGCGTCCCGACCAGCTCGTCGGCGACGGTGGCGAGGTCCGCCCGCGCGCCCGTCGCCGCGAGGCCCTCCAGCGCAGCCCGCAGCGGGTCGACCGCCGCGGTGGCGTCGCCCGCGGCCCGGAGCGCGCTGCCCGCCAGCCAGAACGCGTGGGCGGCGTCGAAGGGCAGGCCGGCGCGGCCGAACTCCTCGGCCACCGACTCGGCCTGGCGCGCCGCCTCGGTGTGCTGCCCGGCGGTCGCGAGCAGTCGGGCGCGCACGTCGCGCAGCTGGCGCTCCTCGGCGGCGACGAACGCCGCGCGGCGGGCCGCGAGCTCGCCCGACAGTGCGGGCGTCGGCGCCGCGGGAGCGCCTTCCGTGGCGCGCGCGACGTCGCCGAGCACCCGCTCGACGGCGGCGAGCGCGGCGTCGACGTCGCCGGCGCGTGCCTGCGCCGCGGCGGCGGCCCGGACGACGGGGCCGACGTAGGCGGGGTCGGTGCCCGCGGCCCGGAGCAGGCCGACGGCCCGCGCGAAGGCGGGTACCGCGCCCTCGTCGTCGCCCAGGGTGGCGGCCACCTGCGCGGCCTCCGCCAGCGCGAAGCCCGCGTCCTCGAGCCTCCCGGACTCCTCGGCCAGGCGGGCGGCCGTGAGGTAGGCCGCGGACGCCTCGACGGGGTCCGGCTCGAGCTCCGCCCGCGCGAGGGCGGCGGCGACCGGGTCGGCGTCGAGGCCGGGGTTCGCGCCCACGAGGTCGACGCCCGCGGGGGAGGCGGCGTCGGCGCCCGCGAGCGACGTGGGCAGCGCCTCGGGCAGGACGTCCGGCGTCGCGCCGGAGGTGGGGTCGGGCGCCGTGGCCGCACGCTCGGCGGCGGCGAGCACGCCGAGCTCGACGGGCAGCCGCCGGGCCTGGCGTGCCCACGCGGCGTCGAGCAGGCGGGCGTGCCGGTCGGTGCCGTGCCGGGCGTCGAAGGCGCGGGCGATCGGCACGAGCTCGGCGCGCGCCCACGCGTCGAGCTCGTCGACCGTGCGCGCCGGGACGCCCTCGAGCTCGACGGGCGTGCCGGCGTGCGACTCGCGCAGCACCCCGGTGGCGACCGCGACGTGGGTGAGCACGGCGAGCCGCTCGCCCGGCGAGTCGGACACCGTGAGGTGCTCGGGGTGGGCGCGCAGGAGGCGCAGGGCACGCTCCGGGTGCCCGGTGCGCGCGAGGAACTCCACGTGGCGGGACGCGGCGACCTCCTTCGACACCGCGGCGTCGAGGTGGCTCATCGCGCTGCGGTGCACCGCAGCGGCCCCCGCGGCGTCGCCCAGGTCGAGCAGGAGGAGCTCCAGCAGGGACTCCATCCCCGCGGGCTCGTCGCCGCAGGTGGCACCCGACGCGACGGCGGCGCTCACGACGTCGGCCGCCTCGCGGACGCGGCCGGTCTCCGCGAGGTACTCCGCCTGGCCGGCGGGCATGCAGGCGGCGCAGTCGGAGAACGAGTCCCGGGGCGTCGTGATCCAGGTGCGGTAGGCCTCCTCGGTGCCGGGGGCGCCCCGGGCACGGAGCCAGGCGAACCGCTCGCCGGCCACCGCGCTGGTCCCGTTCCCGGCGAGCGCGTACCGGCGCTCCATGTCGTCGAGCGTGGCGTCGAGCTGCGCCGTCGGGACGGACGGGAAGCGGGCGAGCAGGCCCACCATCCACTTGAACGACCAGAACAGCGAGTGGGTGTCGCTGCCGTCGAACAGCTCGGGGTGCTCGTCCCACCAGCGCAGCAGCTGCGTGAACGGCAGGAACGCCTTCTCCGCCTCGGGCGTCGAGGTGTAGGAGTCCACCAGCGCGAACAGGGCGTAGGCGCGCGCCTCGTCCGGCCCCTCCGCGGTGATGCGCGCGGCCTCCTGCTCCGCGGCGGCGCTGCGCGCGACGCCGTACGGCATGCTCATGATCGTCGAGACGGCGCGGTTCGCCTCGTCCAGGGTGCGGGTCATCGGGCGTCGTCCTCGGTCTCGGTCGTGCGGGGCTCGGTCGTGCGGGGCTCGGTCGTGCGGGCGTCGGGCAGGGCACGCTCGAGCAGCGTGCGCAGGGCGTGGTCGAGCAGGCGCGCCTCGGCGCCGGCCAGCGGCCGGCCCGACGCGAGCAGGGCGGTCACGTACAGCGACCGGGCGCCTGCCGCGCGGACGGCGGCGTCGCCGGCCGCGAGCAACGCGCGGACCGTCGGGTTGGCGTCGTTGAGCACGAGGCGGCGGGCGCGGGCCGGGCCGGCGAGGCCGGCGAGCACGGCGCCCCAGACGTCCGTGGCGTCGCCGACGGGGGCTGCGGCCTCGCGGGCCTGGCGGGCGTGCTCCCCGTCCCGGTCGGTGAGCAGCATGGCGGGCACCTCGGACGGCGAGAAGACGCGCAGCTGGACGTCGCAGTCCTGGTCGGCGAGGTCGTCGCCGAGAGCGGCGAGCGCGCCGGTCACCTCGAGCTCGCGCAGCGGCTCCACCTCGCCCAGCACGGCCTCGAGGTCGCCCGGCGCCACGGGGGCGAGGCGCCACCGCGGCCGTCGCCGGGCGACGCGGGCGAGCAGGTCGGCGTCGTACACGTACCCCGCGTTGAGCACCGGCAGGCCCTGCGCCGCGGCGACCGCGGCCACCCGGCGGTACTCCTCGACGCTCGTGGTCCACAGCACCCGCGCGGGCGCCTCCCCGTCGGCGGGCTCGGCCAGGTCCGCGAGGGTGTGCGTGCCGACGGTGGTCTCGAACGGCAGCACCCGGGCGGCCAGGTCGAGCATGGCGTCGTCCTGCACCGCCAGGGCGCGGACGGCGAGGTGGTGCGTGGACAGGAACGACCGTGCCAGCGGCGACGGCTCCGCGAGGGTGTCGAGCGTCCAGGCGCGGACCTGCTCGCCCAGCGCCTCGCGGGTGGCGAACAGGACGTCGTCCTCGAACAGTCCCTCGCGCGACGCCGTCGGCCGCAGGGCGGACGCGTCGACGACGCAACGGACGAAGAACGCCCACTCGGGCAGGAGGCTCTCGACGCCTGTGCCGAGCAGCATGCGCTTGAGCGACACCCGGTGGTGCGCGGCCGTCGTGGGCGCCACGGCGGCGGGGAGCACGAACGCGACCCCGGTGAGCCCGGCGACGGGCAGGTCGAGGTCGATGTGGGCCAGCGGCGTGAAGCCGAGGGTGCGCTCGCAGTACGCCGCCAGCGCCCGCGCGCGCTCGGCGTCGTCCGCGTGGGTCGCCCGCCAGGGCAGCTCGCCGCCGCTGAGGCGGCGCCGCACCGTGCCGCCGTCGTCCAGGCGCACCTCGACCGACACGTCGACGGGGAGCAGCCCGCCGAAGTCGGCGGCGAGGGCCGCCACGGTGTCGGGCTCGAGCCAGTGCTCGGCGTCGCGCAGCGGGCGCAGCCGCACCACGCTCCCGGGACCGTCAGGCACGGGGGGTGCGGCCGGGTCGGCCGGGTCGAGCTCCGTGAGCTCGTACCGGCCGTCGGCGTACCCGCGCCACCGCACCGGTGCCGCCTGCGGGTCGCGCGCCGAGCGCGACACGAGGTCGATCTCGTCGGCGACCATGAACGCCGACAGCAGGCCGATCCCGAACTGGCCGAGGAACTCCGCGCGCCCGCCCCCGAACCCGGTGCCGAGGCCGTCCGCCGACGGGCCACCGGCGCCGGTGTCCCGCTTCGAGCTGCGGCCGATGGTGGCGAGCAGGTCGCGGGCCTCGTCGGCCGTGAGGCCGACGCCCGTGTCGTGCACCTCGAGCCCGCCGTCCTCCCGCGGGCGCAGCAGCACGCGGGCGGGCGCGTCGGCGTCCAGGGCGCGGCGCGCGGTGATCGCGTCCACGCCGTTCTGCAGCAGCTCGCGCAGGTAGACGCGCGGGCTCGAGTACAGGTGCCGGCTGAGCAGCTCGACCAGGCCGCGCAGGTCGACCTGGAAGGCGTCGGTGCCGCTGGTCACCGCGCGTCGCCCGCCGCGGCCTCGGCCGCCCCCTGCGCGGCCTCCGCCGCCGGGTAGCGCTCGTCCAGCATCTCGAAGAAGGACAGACCCGTGGCGAGGCCGCAGTCGACGATCCGCTCGAGCTGCTCGTCGTTCGCGCCGCTGCGCAGGTCCGTCGCCACCTCGGCGTAGACCACGACGGCCGACCCGTCGTCCTCCGGGCGCGCGAAGACCTTGGGCCAGATGCGCCCCACGTTCCACTCGTTGAGGAGCGCGGTGAGCGGCTCGAGCTCGGAGACCGGGAGCGTGCGGCTCCACCGACCCCGGATCTGCAGGATCCCGCGCGGCTCCCCGACGAGCAGGAAGTAGAACGTGTTCTCGTCCCAGACCCCGCCGAGGTCGCCGTCGTCGTCGATCCCGAAGTACCACTCGCGGCGGGTCATCAGCGACTCGAGCCGCTCCCGGGTGAGCGGGGCGGGGGCGGCGGGGGCCGCGACGGTGGGCTTGGTGAAGAAGGCCATGGGTCCTCGTCCTGTGCGGGATCCCCGGCGCACGCGTCGTTGCGCCGAGCATCGTTGGGTGGCGAAGGACACCCTAACCAGGCGGTCCGACAGCGCACCGGCGGCGGGCTAGGGTCGTGGGCGTGAGCGCACCGCCCCCCACCCCGAGCCCGTCCGGGAGCACGCGCGGTGACGTGTCCGGAGCGGCCGTGGTGGTCGCCGTCGTCGGCCCCACGGCGACGGGCAAGTCCGACCTGGCGCTCGACCTGGCGCAGGCGCTGTCCCCGGGTGGCGCCGACGACGTGGTCCGCGGGACGGCCACCGCCGAGATCGTCAACGCCGACGCCTTCCAGCTCTACCGCGGGATGGACGTCGGGACGGCGAAGGTGCCGGTCGACGAGCGGCGCGGGATCGTGCACCACCAGCTCGACGTCCTGGACCCGGCCGAGGACGCGTCCGTCGCGCGGTACCAGAGCGCGGCGCGCGCCGACCTGGACGCGATCGCCGGCCGTGGGGCGCGGGCCGTCGTCGTCGGCGGGTCCGGCCTGTACGTGCGCGCGCTGCTCGACCACATGGACTTCCCCGGCACCGACCCGGACGTCCGGGCCCGCCTGGAGGAGCGCGCCGAGCGCGAGGGCCGCCGGGCCCTGCACGACGAGCTCGCCCGGCTCGACCCCGGCGCGGCTGCGTCCATCGGCCCGCACAACACGCGCCGGATCGTGCGCGCGCTCGAGGTCATCGAGCTGACCGGCCGCCCGTACACCGCCAACCTGCCCCGCCAGGAGCACGTCCGCCCGGCCGTGCAGATCGGGCTCGACTGCGACCGCGAGGTGCTCGACGCCCGCGTGGCGGGCCGGGTGGAGCGGATGTGGGAGGAGGGCCTCGTCGAGGAGGTGCGCTCGCTCGCGTCGCCGGAGCAGGGCGGGACGGGCGGGGGCCTGGGCACGACGGCGGCCCGCGCCGTCGGATACGCCGAGCTGCTCGCGTGCTGGCGCGGGGAGCGCACCCTCGACGCCGCGCGAGCGGCGATCGTCGCGAACACCCGCCGTCTGGCGCGCAAGCAGATGGGCTGGTTCGGCCGGGACCCGCGCGTGCGCTGGCTCGACGCGGGCTCGCCCGACCTGCTCGACGAGGCGCTCGCTGTGGTGCGCGCCGCCGACGCCGGGCGGCTGCCCGCGCCCGGGACGGTGCCCGTGCGCCGTAGTCTGGGCTCATGACGCTGCGCTTCACCAAGGGTCACGGCACCCAGAACGACTTCGTGCTGCTGGCCGACACCCGGGGGGACCTCGACCTCACCCCGGACCAGGTGCGGCGCCTGGCCGACCGCCGCGCCGGGATCGGCGGCGACGGCGTCATCCGCCTCGCGCCCACCGCGGCCGTCGCGCGCGCCGGCGAGCCGGTCGCCGACCGCGTGCTCGCCGAGGAGCCCGCCGCGATCTGGTTCATGGACTACCGCAACGCGGACGGCTCCGTCGCCCAGATGTGCGGCAACGGCGTGCGCGTCTTCACGGCCTTCGCCGAGCAGCTCGGCCTCGCGGACCTCGACGACGGGCAGGAGCTCGCGCTCGGCACGCGCGCCGGAGTGCGGCGGGTGCGCAAGGAGCCGGGCGGCTGGTACGCCGTGGACATGGGCCCGTGGGCACTGCCCGGCGGGGACGCCGCGGCGTCGCGCGGCGCGGACTCCGCCGTCCTCGTGCGGGGCTGGGAGGCCCCGCGCCCGGCGCTGAGCGTCGACCTGGGCAACCCGCACACGGTGGTCGCGCTCGCGCGGGCCTCCGAGCTGGCCGACGCCGACCTGACCCGCGCGCCCGAGGTCGACCCGCTGCCCCCCGAGGGCACCAACGTCGAGCTCGTCGTGCCGCTGGCCGAGACGGTCGACCCCGACGGGCGGACGGTCGGGCACGTGCGGATGCGCGTGCACGAGCGCGGCGTGGGGGAGACGCAGTCCTGCGGCACGGGGGCGTGCGCCGCGGCGCTCGCCGTGCGCACCTGGGCCGCGGCGGGTGCCGACGGGCCCGTGCCCGACGTCTGGGAGGTCGAGGTGCCCGGCGGGCTGGTCCGCGTCCGGCTGCTCGACGGCGGTCACGTCGAGCTCGCCGGCCCGGCGGAGCTGGTGTTCAGCGGCGAGACGGAGCTCGCGGAGCTCTGAGCGACCGCGGCGGCACGGGGAGGGGCGTCAGTCGACGCGCAGCACCCGGAAGCCCTTGGACGACGCCGCCCGCTCGACGCCGCGGCCCAGCTCGGCCTCGATCCAGCGCGCGAGCGAGTCGGAGCCCAGGTTCTTCTGCACCACGAGCCACGCGTCGGCGTCCGGGGCCAGCCGGGGGAGCCAGGCGCGCAGCAGGTCGTGCAGCACGGCCTTGCCGACGCGAATCGGCGGGTTCGACCAGATCGCGGCGAACCGCACGTCGTCCGGCACGTCCTCGGCGCGCACGGCGCGGACGTTCTCCAGGCCGAGGCGCGCCGCCGTCGAGCGAAGCAGGTCGAGCGCCCGCTCGTTGACGTCCACGGCCCACACCGTGGCGCCGGGGGACGCGAGGGCCAGGGTGAGCGCGATCGGGCCCCACCCGCAGCCGAGGTCGAGCAGGTCGCCGGCGGCGGGCGGGGCCGGCGCCGCGCGCAGCAGCACCCGCGTCCCCTTGTCGACGCCGCCGGGGGAGAAGACCCCGGACGCGACGTCCACCTCGAGCTCCTGGCCGGCCAGCTCGACGACGGCGCGGCGGCGCTCGGCGGCCGAGGCCGGCTGCGCGGTGAAGTAGTGGTCGGGCTCCTCGCTCACCCGGCGATCCTAGGTCGCCGTCGCCCGCCCGGGAGAAACCACCCGGGGAAAAACTCTCCTCCGGGACTGTCTCGCGTGGGACCCTTGTTGTATCCCTACGGCGGCCGGACCGCCGACCCCGACCCGAGAGGCACACCTTGACCGACACCCCGACCAACCCCGACACCCCGCAGGCCGACGAGACCGCCGGGGTCCCCGGCGCCGAGACCTCGGCGGACACGCGTCGCGAGGCCGAGCGCGACGCCCAGGCGATCGCGCAGGACGTCGTCGCCCGGGTGCTCGCACGGGCCGGGACGGCACGGTCCGAGGGCGCCACGGTGCACACCACCCACGACGGCGACCAGCTCGACCTCGAGGAGCGCATCTCGCTGCGCCGGGTCGCCGGGCTCTCCACCGAGCTCGAGGACGTCACCGAGGTCGAGTACCGCCAGCTGCGCCTGGAGCGCGTCGTGCTCGTCGGCCTGTACTCCGGCGGCGAGGCCGCGGCCCGCGACGCGGAGGTCTCGCTGCGAGAGCTCGCCGCGCTCGCCGAGACCGCGGGCTCGCAGGTCCTCGACGGGCTGCTGCAGCGTCGGCAGAAGCCCGACCCGGGCACCTACCTCGGGTCCGGCAAGGCGGCCGAGCTGGCGGACGTCGTCGCCTCGGTCGGTGCCGACACCGTCGTCGCCGACACGGAGCTGGCGCCGTCCCAGCGCCGCGCGCTGGAGGACATCGTCAAGGTCAAGGTGGTCGACCGCACCGCGCTCATCCTCGACATCTTCGCCCAGCACGCCAAGTCGCGGGAGGGCAAGGCGCAGGTCGAGCTCGCCCAGCTCGAGTACCTCCTGCCGCGCCTGCGCGGCTGGGGCGACTCGATGTCCCGCCAGGCCGGTGGCCAGGTGGGCGGCCAGGGCGCCGGCATGGGCTCCCGCGGCCCCGGCGAGACGAAGATCGAGCTGGACCGGCGCCGGATCCGCAACCGGATGGCCAAGCTGCGGCGCGAGATCGCGGCGATGGCGCCCGGCCGGGAGACCAAGCGCCTCGACCGCAAGCGGCACGGCGTGCCGAACGTGGCGATCGCGGGATACACCAACGCGGGCAAGTCGTCGCTGCTCAACGCGCTCACCGAGGCGGGCGTCCTCGTGGAGAACGCCCTGTTCGCCACGCTGGACCCGACCGTGCGACGGGCCCGCACCGAGGACGGCCGGCCGTACACGTTCACGGACACCGTCGGGTTCGTGCGGCACCTGCCGCACCAGCTCGTCGAGGCGTTCCGGTCCACGCTCGAGGAGGTGGGCGACGCCGCGCTGCTGCTGCACGTGGTCGACGCCTCCCACCCGGACCCCGAGGGCCAGATCGCCGCGGTGCGCGAGGTGCTCGCCGAGATCCCCGGGATCGCGGACGTTCCCGAGGTCGTCGTGCTCAACAAGGCCGACGTCGCCGACCCGGCCGTCGTCGGGCGGGTGCAGCGTCGCGAGCGGCGCAACGTCGTGGTGTCCGCGCACTCGGGCGAGGGCATGGCCGAGCTGCGGGAGCTGATCGCGGCCGAGCTGCCCCAGCCGCACGTCGAGATCGACCTGGTCGTCCCGTACTCCCGCGGCGACCTGGTGCACCGCGTGCACGAGGCGGGCGGCACGGTCGCCGAGGAGCACCTGGCCGAGGGCACCCGTCTGCGCGGTCGCGTGGACGAGGCGCTCGCCGCGGAGCTCAAGCACGCCGCCGTCGCGGGCTGACGGTCGGCGGCGTCGGCGCGCTCGGAGGTGGGCCCGGCCGGCGCGCACGGCTGTGGGCGCCGGCCCCGGACGGTCGGCGGGGCACCCTAGGATCGACGGGTGACCTCCGCCGACGCCCCCGACGCCCCGCAGCTCCTCGACCTGGCGGTGGGGGCGCTCGGCGGCGGGCGGCGCGAGGGCCAGCGCCGCATGGCCGAGGCGGTGGCGGAGGCCGTCGACGACGGCCGGCACCTCTTGGTGCAGGCCGGCACGGGCACGGGCAAGTCGCTCGCCTACCTCGTCCCGGCCGTGCGGCACGCGGTCGTCGACGGCAGGCGCGTCATCGTCTCCACCGCCACCCTCGCCCTCCAGCGGCAGGTGGTCACGCGTGACCTGCCGCTGGTCGCCGAGACCGTGGGGCCGAAGCTGCCCCGTCCTCCCAAGGTCGCCCTGCTCAAGGGCTGGCACAACTACCTGTGCAAGCACAAGGTGACCGGCGGCTACCCGGTCGAGGGCGCGACCCTTTTCGACCTCCCGGCCGACCCCGGCCCCGGCGAGGGATCGGGCGCCGAGCAGCACCCGGCGCCCCCGACCCCGCCCGGACCGCGCCGGCGGGGCGGGCGCCCGGACGACACCGCCACGCTCGCCGACCACGTGCGCCGGCTGCACACCTGGGCCGACGAGACCGACACGGGTGACCGGGACGACCTCGTGCCCGGTGTCCCCGACAAGGCCTGGCGCCAGGTCTCCGTGACCGCGCTGGAGTGCCTCGGCCAGCGGTGCCCGCTCCTCGCGGAGTGCTTCCCCGAGCGGGCACGCGCCGCGGCGCGCGAGGCCGACGTCGTCGTCACCAACCACGCCATGCTCGGCATCGCCGTCTCGGGGAACCCGGGGGTGCTGCCTGAGCACGACGCCGTCGTGGTCGACGAGGCGCACGAGCTCGCCGAGCGCGTGACGGCGGCCGCCACCGTCGACCTCTCCCTGACGGTGGTGGAGCACGCCGCGCGCCTCGCGCGGCGGCACGCCGGCACCGAGACCGAGGCGCTCGACGCCGCCTCGCAGCGCCTCGGCAGCCTGCTCGCCACGGCGCCCGCGGAGCGGTTCCCGCTCGGTCTCCCCGGCGACCTGCGCGTCGCGGTGGGCGCCGTGCGCGACGCCGCGCGCGAGCTTCTCACCCGGCTCAAGCCGCAGGGCTCGGGAAAGGGGCAGGAGGCCCCGGACGCCGGCATGAAGATGGCGCAGTCCGCCGTTCTGCAGCTCTTCGAGGTCGCGGAGCGGATGGCGGCCGAGGACACGACGGCGGACGTGCTGTGGTGCTCGCGCCCCCCGGAGAACGCGCCGTGGGCGGGCGACGGCGTCACCCGGCTTCACGCCGCACCGCTGGCGGTGGCAGGACTCATCCGCACGCACCTGCTGGGCGAGGCGACCGGGGTGTTCACCTCGGCGACGCTCACTCTCGGCGGCACGTTCGACCCGGTGGCGCGGTCGCTCGGCCTGGCCGGCTCGGGAGGCTCCGACGAGACCGCGGACTGGGCGGGGCTCGACGTCGGCAGCCCGTTCGACTACCCGCGCCAGGGGATCCTCTACGTCGCGAGGCACCTGCCTGCGCCCGGACGGGAACCGACGACCGACGCCCAGCTCGACGAGATCGCCGGGCTGATCGAGGCTGCCGGCGGGCGGACCCTCGGGCTGTTCTCGTCCCGCCGGGCGGCGCAGGCCGCGGCGGAGGCGATGCGAGAGCGGCTGGACGTCCCGGTGCTGTGCCAGGGCGACGACCAGCTCCCGACCCTCGTGAAGGCGTTCGCCGACGACCCGGCGACCTGCCTGTTCGGCACCCTCTCCCTGTGGCAGGGCGTCGACGTCCCCGGGCCGAGCTGCCAGCTGGTGCTCGTGGACCGGATCCCGTTCCCGCGCCCTGACGACCCGGTGAAGGCGGCGCGCGCCCGGTCGGTGGAGCAGGCGGGCGGCAACGGCTTCATGCAGGTCTCGGCCACGCACGCCGCGCTGCTCCTCGCGCAGGGCGCCGGCCGGCTCGTGCGCACGGGGGAGGACCGCGGGGTCGTGGCCGTCCTCGACCCCCGCCTGGCGACCGCCCGCTACGGGTCGTTCCTCACCCGGTCCATGCCGGACTTCTGGCCGACCACGGACGGCGAGCTCGTCCGCGCTGCGCTCCGGCGCCTCGACACCTAGCGTGGGGCCGTGGACGAGACACGCAGGACGACCAAGCTCGCGATCGTCGGAGCGGGCGCGGTGGGTTCCACCCTCGCGTACGCGGCGCTGGCCCGGGGCGCAGCCCGGTCCGTCGCACTCCTGGACGTCAACCGCGCGAAGGTCGAGGCCGAGGTCCTCGACCTGCGGCACGGGGGCATGTTCATCCCGCAGGCGGAGATCGACGGCTCGGACGACGTGGAGGTCTGCCGCGGCGCCGACATCGTCGCGGTGACGGCGGGGGCCAAGCAGAAGCCCGGCCAGAGCCGCCTCGACCTGGCCGAGGCGACGGTGGGCCTCACGCGGTCCATCCTGCCGGGCCTCCTGGAGGTCGCCCCGGACGCGGTGTTCCTGATGGTCACCAACCCGGTCGACGTCGTCACCTATGCCGCGCAGGAGATCAGCGGCCTGCCCCGGGGGCGGGTGTTCGGCAGCGGGACGGTCCTCGACTCGTCGCGGCTGCGCGACGCGCTGGCCCGCCACTGCGGGGTGGCGGTCGGGAACGTGCACGCGAACATCGCCGGCGAGCACGGCGACTCGGAGATCGTGCTGTGGAGCTCCGCGACGATCGCCGGCGTGCCCCTCCTGGACTGGCGGCCCTTCCGGGGGCGCCCGCCGCTCGACGAGCCGGCCCGGCAGCGCATCGCCACGGAGGTCGTCGAGTCGGCCTACCGCGTCATCGCCGGCAAGGGGGCGACCAACTACGCGGTCGGTCTGGCGGCGACCCGGATCATCGAGGCCGTGCTCAACGACGAGCACCGCGTGATGAACGTGTCCTCGCGCCTCGACGACTTCTACGGCATCAGCGACGTGTGCCTGTCGGTGCCGTCGCTCGTCGGCCGGCGGGGCGTGGCGGAGACGATCGACACCCCGTTGTCGGACGACGAGGTCGCCGGCCTGCGGGCGTCGGCCGAGAGCATGCGAGCGGTGCAGCAGCGCCTCGGGTTCTGACTGCGGGGGTCGCGGGACCCGTGACGCTCAGAGGCTGCGGAGCACCGCCACGACCCGACCGAGCACCTGCGCCTCGTCGCCCGGGATGGGGGAGTACGCGGCGTTCTGCGGCAGCAACCAGGTGTGCCCGTCGGCCTGCTTGAACGTCTTGACCGTGGCCTCGCCGTCGATCATCGCGGCGACGACCTCGCCGTTCTCGGCGACGGGCTGGCTGCGCACGACCACCCAGTCGCCGTCGCAGATCGCGGCGTCGATCATCGAGTCGCCCGCGACCTTGAGCAGGAACAGGTCCCCGTCGCCGACGACCTGCCGCGGGAGCGGGAAGACGTCCTCGACGACCTGCTCCGCGAGGATGGGGCCCCCGGCGGCGATCCGGCCGACCAGCGGGACGTACGACGGAGCCTGGGCCGGCTGCGCGTCGGACGCTGCGAGCGACCCGGCCACGTACCCGGGCGCGGCGTCGCCGCCGGGAGCGTCCTTGTCGGTCGCGGGCGCCTCGGGGTCGACGACCTCGATCGCGCGGGGCCGGTTGGGGTCACGGCGCAGGTAGCCCTTGCGCTCGAGCGTGGTGAGCTGGTGCTTGACCGACGAAGGGCTCGCCAGGCCGACGGCCTCCCCGATCTCGCGCATGGTCGGGGGGTACCCGCGCGCCTCGACGGAGCTGCGGATGGTCTCGAGCACGCGCCGCTGACGCGGAGTGAGGCGGTCGGACGACGGCGAGAGCTCGCTCACCGACGCCAGCGCGGTCGTGGAGGCCGCGGCCGTCGCGGCCGCGTCCTCGGGGGTCTCGTCCTGGGCAGCCCATGACGTCGCCGCCGTCGTGGACGCCGGGGTCTGATCCCGTCCGCTGGTCATCGCGTTCTCCGTCCTCCAGGGCGCGGCCCGCGGGCGGGCCGATGAAATCCGACAAACCTTCCATCGCGCTGTCGGTCACTCTAGGCCAGTTCCGGCCCGACATCAAACATCTGTTCGATCGGGGCTCGACCGTGTCGCCCCGACGTGGTACACCTAGTACAGCAGTTCGACGTACATACGTTCGAGAGGTGGGTCGGTCGGCGAACTGATGTTCGACGGAGCGGCCGCCCACGGCGGCACCACGTGGACCGGAGGCAGGACGATGCAGAACGCGCGCAGCACCAGCGACGCTCACGGGTTCCTCGGGCTCGGGGGGCTCCGGCTCACCCGCCGCGGCCGGGTGGTGGTCGCGGCTCTCGTGCTCCTGGTGCTCGTCGGAGCCGGACTGTTCGGCCAGCGCGCCGTCGCCGAGTCGCCCGGCGCGGGCGTCGAGGTCCGGCTCCAGACGGTGGCGCCGGGCGACACGCTCTGGCGGTACGCGGAGCAGGTGCGTGACACGGGTGAGGACCTGCGCGACGTGGTCGCGGAGCTCCGCCACCTCAACGGGCTGACCTCGGCGGAGCTCCAGACCGGGCAGGTCGTGGTGCTCCCGCTGGACTGACGGCACGCGCCGCGGGGGATCCTGCTTGCGCGGACGGTCGCCCGCCGCTTACCTTGTCGGGCAGCCGGGCGCCGGTCCGGAGCCGAGCGCAGGAGACCAGCGATGCACTGCCCGTTCTGCCGCCACGCGGACTCACGAGTCGTCGACTCGCGCACCTCCGACGACGGCGCGTCCATCCGTCGCCGGCGTCAGTGCCCCGCGTGCCAGCGCCGGTTCACCACGATCGAGACGGCGAGCCTGTCGGTGGCCAAGCGCTCCGGGGTGACCGAGCCGTTCAGCCGGGACAAGGTCGTGGCGGGCGTGCGCAAGGCGTGCCAGGGCCGGCCGGTGAGCTCCGACGACCTCGCCGTCCTCGCGCAGAAGGTCGAGGAGACCCTGCGCGCCTCCGGCCGCCCCGAGATCGAGGCGAACGAGGTCGGCCTCGCGATCCTCGGGCCGCTGCGCGAGCTGGACGAGGTCGCCTATCTGCGTTTCGCCAGCGTCTACCAGTCGTTCGAGTCCCTCGAGGACTTCGAGTCGGCGATCACCTCGCTGCGAGCGGAGCGCGACGAGCGCGCCGGCGCCGGGAGCGGCACGACCGCCTGAGGCCCGGGTCGCCCGGTCCGGGCGAAATGCCCTGGCGTCGGGTAGCGGCCCGGGGCATGCTGGACGGCACCAGGTGCCGCGCGGTCCCGCCGTGCGAGCACATCCCACCCCGACCGACGAGGTGACCGCGATGACGACGGACGACTCCAGGACTTCGGACGACTCCAGGGCGAAGCCCAGCGAGGACACGAAGGCGCGCTTCCGGGAGGCGCTGGAGAAGAAGAACGCCGCCAGCCACCCGACCGCCGGCAAGGACGGCAACACCGGCCAGGTGCACGGCTCGGAGACCTCCGGGCCGGTGCAGAAGATGTTCCGCCGCAAGTCGGGCTGAGCCGACCACCGACGCGCGAAGGGCGGCCCCGGATCCTCGGGGCCGCCCTTCGCGCGTCGGTGGCGCGTGCGCCGTGCCGGGTCAGCCGGCCGCGGGTCCCGGCGGGAACTCGGGCCGCTCGAACGCGTCACGGATGCGCAGGCGGATGGTCGAGTCCATGGCCTGCAGCTTGGCCGAGGCGCCGCGCTGCGTGACGTCCGAGATGTCGGTCACCACGTAGCCGATCTCGCCGCGCGTGGCGAGCATCTGCGCCTCGATGTTGGCGCCGTGGTCGGCGAAGACCTGGTTCACGCGGGCAAGGACGCCGGGCACGTTGCGGTGCAGCAGCATGATGCGACCCACGCCCGTGTGCGCGAGCTGGAGGTTCGGGAGGTTCACCGAGAGGGTGGTGGACCCGGTCGCCATGAAGTCCCGCAGCTTCTTGGACACGAACTCGCCGATCGCCTCCTGGGCCTCCTCCGTCGAGCCGCCGACGTGCGGGGTGAGGATGACGTTCGGCAGGCCGCGCAGGGGCGACGTGAAGCCGTCGCCGCGCTTCTTCGGCTCGGTCGGGAAGACGTCGACGGCCGCGCCGCCGAGGTGGCCGGAGAGGATGTGCTCCCGCAGGGCCTCGACGTCCACGACGAAGCCGCGCGACAGGTTGAGGAAGATCGCGCCGGGCTTCATGCCGGCGAACAGGTCGGCCCCGAAGAGGCCGGCGTTGCCCGGCCGCCCGTCCACGTGGATCGTCACCGCGTCGGCCTCGGCGAGCAGCTCCTCGATCGTCTCGACGCGGTGCGCGTTGCCGAGGGCGAGCTTCTCGGCGGTGTCGTAGAAGACCACGCGCATGCCGAGGTTCTCGGCGAGCACCGACAGCTGGGAGCCGATGTTCCCGTAGCCGATGATGCCCAGCGTCCGGCCCCGCACCTCGTGCGAGCCCTCCGCCGTCTTGTCCCAGACGCCGTCGTGCAGCGCCTTGTCGCGCACCGTGAGGCGGCGCGTCAGGGCGATGATCTCGGAGATCGCGAGCTCGACGACGGAGCGCGTGTTCGAGTAGGGCGCGTTGAACACGGCGACGCCGTGCGCGGCGGCGGCGTCGAGGTCGATCTGGTTGGTGCCGATGGAGAAGGTGCCGACGGCCTGCAGGCCGGGGACGCTCTCCAGGACCTTGCGGGTCACGGTGGTCTTGGACCGGATGCCGAGGATCTGGAAGTCCGCGAGGGACTCGATCAGCTCGGTCTCGTCGAGCGCGCCGGGGCGCGTGACGACCTCGATGCCCGCATCACGAAGATTCTGGGCAGCGACGGGGTGGACGTTCTCGAGAAGGAGGGCTCGCAGCACGAGGCCATGGTGCGCCGTGCGGGCCCGCGCCCACAAACGCGTCTCACGCCGCGGCGAGCTCCACGATGCCGGCGGGCAGGGCGCGCTCGTGCACGACGACGAGCCGTTGGGTGGGGCGGGTCATCGCGACGTACAGGTCCGACGCCCCGCCGGGCCCCTCGCTGACGGCCGCCGGCTCGACGAGCACGACGGCGTCGAACTCCAGGCCCTTGGCCGCGCGCGGGTCGAGCACGCTCACCTGGGCGTCCTCCGGGCGCTGGGCGAGCAGGCGTGCGGCCTCCTCCGCACCCAGCGCCCCGGGCAGGGCGGACTCCACGGCCTCGCGCAGCGCGTCGACCTGGTCGGCGGCCGCGACCACCGCCACGCGGCCCGCGCCGTCGGCCCCGACGAAGCCGGCCGCGAGCGAGGCGACCTGGTCCACGACCTCCTGCACCAGCACGGGGCGCTCCGGCCCCGACGGGGTGACCCGGGTGAGCTCGAGGGCGTCGTCGACCTGCCGTGCGGCGGTGAGCGGCGAGACGGGGAGCGCGGCCTCGGCGGCCATCCGCTGCGCGGCGTCGGCGACCGCGGCCGGGGTGCGGTAGGAGACCGTGAGCTCCTCGAGGCGCCAGGAGCCGCCGAGCACCGGGTCGAGCGCGCGGGCCCACGACCGGGCGCCCGCGGGCGACGACGTCTGCGCGACGTCGCCGACGATCGTCATCGAGCGCGTGGGTACGCGGCGCACCAGCATCCGCCACGCCATGGGCGACAGCTCCTGCGCCTCGTCGACGACCACGTGGCCGTACGTCCACGTGCGGTCCTCCGCGGCGCGCTCCGCCGTCGTCAGCCGCGGCCCCGTGGACTCGAACCGGGAGGCCAGCGTCTCGGCGTCCACCAGGCCGCCGCCCGCGCCGGTGGACTCGAGCACGGACCGGGCGTACTCCAGCTCCGCGGCGCGCTCCGTGGCACGCGCCCGGGCCTCGGCCTTGGCGATCGAGCCGTCCTCGCCGAGCAGCTCGGCCGCCTCGTCGAGCAGGGGCACGTCGGCCTCTGTCCAGGGCGCGTCCGGGTCGCGACGCAGCGCCGCGCGCTCGCTCGCGGACAGCTCGGGCGCGGCCTCCGCCAGCCGGTGCGGCTTGGTGAAGAGATCGGCGAGGAGCTTCTCGGGGGTGATCGGGAACCAGGCGAGGTTGAGGGCGACCCGCACGTCCCGGTGCGAACGCAGGTCCTCGGTGACCATCGCGACGTCCTCGGGCGCGAGGTCGGTGACGGCCGCGGCGCGGTACTGGTCCACGAGGCGCGCGAGCATGTCGCGGACGAACGCGGCGCGGGCATCGTTATGGGGCTTGTGCGTCCGGCGCGCGCGGCCGATCGCGTCGCGCACGTCCCGGCGGCGCACGACGAGGTCGTACCCCTCGAGCCGGAAGCGGACGTCGCGCGCCGGGACGCGCTCGCGGGCACGCACGGCGCGGCGCACGACGTCGCGCCACAGCAACCGCCCCTTGATCTCGGTGGCGGCGGGGGTGTCGGCCAGGTCGGCCCGGACGCCGGGAAGCAGCTCGCCCACGGTGGTCGCGACGACGCCGGTCTCGCCGAGCGACGGCAGCACCTGGTCGATGTAGCGCAGGAAGGCGCGGCTCGGCCCCACGAGGAGGACTCCGCTGCGCTCGAGCACGCGCCGGTGCGCGTACAGGAGGTAGGCGGCGCGGTGCAGGGCGACGGCGGTCTTGCCGGTGCCGGGTCCACCCTGCACGACGAGCGCGCCGGCGAGGTCGGCGCGGATGATGCGGTCCTGCTCGGACTGGATCGTCGCGACGATGTCGGTCATGCGACCCGTGCGGCGCGTGGCCAGCGAGGCGAGGAGGGCTCCCTCGCCGGAGAGGGTCGACGCGGCGAGGGAGCCGTCGTCGCCCTCGGTCCCGTCCGCCAGGGCGTCCAGGTCGAGCACCTCGTCCTCGAGCCCGGTGACCGTGCGGCCCGTCGTCACGAGGTGCCGGCGACGACGGACGCCGGCCGGGTGGAGGGCCGTGGCCCGGTAGAACGGCGTCGCGGCGGGCGCCCTCCAGTCCGTGAGCAGCGACCGGTGCTCGGCGTCCGCGAGACCGAGGCGGCCCACGTACCGGGTGTCGCCGTCGTCGAGGTCGAGGCGACCGAACGCGAGCCGGTCCTCGACGGCGTCCAGCTGGGCCACGCGGTCCTCGTAGAGGGTGGCGAACGCGTCCCGCTCGCTCCGGTTCTGCGGCGACCCCGACGGTCCCGAGCGCCGGACCTCCGCGAGCCGGTCGCGCGTCGCGCGTCGCAGCTCGTCCAGTCGGGCGTAGAGGCCGTCGACGACCCCCTGCTCGCGTGCCAGCTCGTCCTGCCTGCCTGCCACGCATCCTCCCCAGCGTCCTTCGGGCCGCGCTCTCACGACGGTGCGGTCCCGGCGGCGGACCATCATTGCAGATGCCGGGAGCGCCCGGGGGCACCGTCCGGCGCCGAGGGGCGACGCGCCGGGCTCGCGGCACCTGCCCGGAGCGGAGGGCCGGGACTAGGATCAGGCCCATGAGCAGCGGCGACGTCCTGCGAGCCGGGTCCGACGGACCCGCCGAGGACGCGGCCGCCACCGTCCTCCTCGTGGAGGACGACGACGGGGACGCGTTGCTCGTCACAGAGCTGCTCGAGGACGCCGAGGTCACGGTCGTGCTGCGGCGGGCACGATCCGTGGCCGAGGCCGTGGATGCCCTCTCCCGGCCCGGTGGCACCCCGGGGGTCGACTGCGTCCTGCTCGACCTCGGGCTGCCGGACGCCGTCGGGCTGACGGCGGTGTCGCGGCTGCGCGAGGTCGCCGAGCGCGTGCACGACGTCCCTGCCCTCGTGGTGCTCACGGGCCTGACCGGTGGCGACCAGGGCCTGCAGGCGGTGGCCGCGGGGGCCGACGACTACCTCGTCAAGGGCGAGACGGACTCCGGCCTCCTCGGCCGGTCGCTGCGCTACGCGCTCCAGCGGCGCCGGTCCGCGGCCCAGCAGCGCGCGCTCTACCGCAGCGCGGTGCGGGCCGAGGAGACCGCGCGGCTCGAGCGCGCGCTGCTGCCCAAGCCCCTCGTGGGTGACGAGCGCATCTCCGTGATGGTCGGGTACCTGCCCGGCGGCGGCGGCCTGCTCGGCGGGGACTTCTTCGACACCGTGGAGCGACCGGACGGCTCCGTGCTGTCCGTCGTGGGCGACGTCGCCGGCCACGGCCCCGACGAGGCGGCGCTCGGTGCGACCCTGCGCACCGCCTGGCGCACCCTCGTCCTCACCGGGACGCCGCCCGAGCGCATCCTCGAGCACCTGGAGCGCGTGCTGCTGACCGAGCGGGCCCGGCCGGAGGTCTTCGTCACCCTGTGCCAGGTGGTGGTCGCCCCCGACCGTTCCGGGATCGATCTCTACCTGGCGGGCCACCTGCCGCCGCTGCTCATCACCGGGCCGGTCGGAGACCTGCGCTGCGAGCTGCTGCCGCCCACCGGCCGGGGGCGGGCGCTCGGCGTCCCCGTCGACGGCGGGTGGGAGCCGCGGCGGATCCCGCTCGACGGCCCTTTCGCGATCATGCTCTACACCGACGGGCTCGTGGAGGCGGAGGTGCGGCACGGTGGCGGCGTCCCCGACGCGGCGACGGAGCCGGTGCTGGACGGCCTGGGCAAGGACGCGCTCGGGCTCGTCGCGCTGCACGGCGAGCGGCCCGCGCGTGTGGGCCCGCTGCGGGCCCGGGTGCCGCGCCTCGGGCAGTCCGGGCTGCACGACCTCGTGCGCGAGGACGTCGAGCGGCAGGGCGTCGTCGGCGTGGTCGAGCGTGTGCTGCGTCGCGTGCGCGCGCTGCACGGGGGTCCGCTCACCGACGACGCGGCGCTGCTCGTCGTCGGGTGGACCGGGCACGACACGCCGTACCTGGGGGAGCGGTCCTCGACCCTCGCGGACTCGGCCGAGTGGGCGCGCCCGTGAGGCGCGAACGTCCGCTGCACGACGTCGTCCTGCGGCTGCTGCTCATCGTGGGCGCGGTGCTGCTGCTCGCGCTCGCCGTCGCGCTCGTCGCGATCCAGCGCTCGCTGGTGCTGCTGCGGGTCGGCGCGGGCGACGAGGCCATGGACGCGGCCCACGCGTGGAACCTCACGCTGCTGGTCGTGGTGATCGTGCTCGTGCTGCTCGTCGTGGTCATGGGTCTGTTCATGTGGCGCGCCCTGCAGCGCGGTGTGACACGGCCCCTGGCGCGGCTCGCCGACTCGGTGCGCGCCGCCAGCACCGGGGAGCACGAGCACGAGATCCGGGTCGAGGGCACCGGCGAGGTCGCGGCGCTCGCTGCCGACGTCGAGCACATGCGGCGCGAGCTGGTGCAGCAGGTGGCGGAGGTGCGCGCGTCGCACGCCGAGACGGAGCGCACCCACGCCCGGCTCGCCGAGCAGGCGCGGGAGCTGGCCCGCTCCAACCAGGAGCTGGAGCGCTCGAACCGCGACCTCGAGCAGTTCGCCTACGTGGCCTCGCACGACCTGCAGGAGCCGTTGCGCAAGGTGGCGAGCTTCACCCAGCTGCTCCAGAAGCGCTATGGCGAGCAGCTGGACGAGCGGGCCGACCAGTACATCGCGTTCGCCGTCGACGGCGCCCGCCGCATGCAGCGGCTCATCCAGGACCTGCTGAGCTTCTCGCGCGTGGGTCGCTCGGGCAGCGAGCCCGAGGACGTGGACCTGGAGCGGGCGCTCGAGCAGGTGCGGCACGACCAGGAGGGCCGGATCGTCGAGGCGGGTGCGGAGATCACGCACGACCCGCTGCCGGTCGTCCGGGGGGAGAAGGCGCTGCTGACGATGCTGCTGACGAACGTCGTGGGGAACGCCGTGAAGTTCCGGGACCCCGACCGTCCGCCGCGCGTGCACCTGTCCGCGCGGCGGGTCTCGGGGGCGGAGCCCGGTTGGGAGCTGTCCTGCACCGACAACGGGATCGGCATCGACCCCCAGTACGCCGAGCGCGTCTTCGTCATCTTCCAGCGGCTGCACCCCAAGGACGTCTACTCGGGCACCGGTATCGGGCTCGCGCTGGTCAAGCGGGTGGTCGAGCACCACGGCGGACGGGTCTGGCTGGAGCCCGCCCCTGGCGGCGGGACGTCGGTGCGGTGGACCCTCCCGGACCGCGACGAGGCGTCGGACGGCATCGTCGGCTAGGCTCGGTAGGCGTCGCTGACCTGCGACGATGCTGCAATGGGGACGGCAGGGGCGCGCCCCGACCGGGCGTTCGACGACGAGGGAGCGAGCATGACGGACCAGCAGGCGGGTATCGAGGTCCTGCTCGTGGAGGACGACCCGGGCGACGTGCTCATGACCCGCGAGGCGTTCGAGGAGCACAAGGTCGCCAACCGGTTGTCCGTCGTCGCGGACGGCGTGAGCGCGATGGCCTTCCTGCGCAAGGAGGGCGAGCACGCCCAGGCGCCGACGCCGGACCTCATCCTGCTGGACCTGAACCTTCCGCGCATGGACGGCCGCGAGGTGCTCGCGGCGGTCAAGGCCGACGAGCGGCTCAAGCACATCCCCGTGGTCGTGCTCACGACGTCGGAGGCCGAGGAGGACGTGCTGCGGTCGTACGCGCTGCACGCGAACGCGTACGTGACGAAGCCGGTCGACTTCGACAGGTTCATCCAGGTGGTCCGGCAGATCGACGACTTCTTCGTCACCGTGGTGCGGCTGCCCCACCGCTGACGGGGCCGGCGAGAGCGGCGCCGAGGGCCGGGAAGGATCCGGGGCAGGGCACGGTTGACACTCCTGCGGGCGCGAGCCCGTCGGCACGAGCCGGAGACCCGAGGAGGAGACCGTTGCTGGACCCGCAGAGCATCTACGAGGTCGACGAGGCCGCCGTCGAGCGCGTCCTGCCCCACCAGGGGCCCGACGCGGCGCCGACCGGTACCGGACCCGTGCTCCTGCACGCGCTCGACGGGTTCGTCGACGCGGGCTCCGCGGGTGAGCTCGCCGTGGAGCACGTCACCGAGGAGCTGACCACCACGCGCCTGGTGACCTTCGACGTCGACCAGCTCCTCGACTACCGCTCGAAGCGGGTCGGGATGACGTTCGACGCCGACCGGTGGTCCGCCTACGACGAGCCGTACCTCGCCATCGACCACGTCGCCGACCGCGAGGGCACCGGCTTCCTGCTGCTGCACGGCTCGGAGCCCGACCTGCAGTGGGAACGGGTCGTGGCGGCCGTGAAGGGCCTGGTCGAGCGCTTCGACGTCTCCCTGACGGTCGGCTTCCACGGGATCCCGATGGGTGTGCCGCACACGCGGCCGCTGTCGCTCACGGCGCACGGCACGCGTCCGGGCCTGGTGGAGGACTACACGTCGTTCTTCGGCACCGTGCGGGTGCCCGGCTCGCTCGCCGCGCTCCTGGAGTACCGGCTCGGCGAGGCGGGGCACGACGCGATCGGCTTCACCGTGCACGTGCCGCACTACCTCGCGCAGTCCCGGTACGCGCCGGCGGCGGTCGTCGCGCTGCGGCACGTGGAGCGCGCCACGGGCCTGGACCTCGCGACGGGCCTGCTCGCGGAGGCCGCGGCGGACGCGACCATCGAGGTCGAGAAGCAGGTGGGGGAGTCGGGCGAGGTGAAGGCTGTCGTCAAGGCGCTCGAGGAGCAGTACGACGCCTTCACGAGGTCGGTGGGGCGGCCGAGCCTCCTGGCGGAGCAGGCTCCCCTGCCCACCGCCGACGAGCTCGGCGCGGAGTTCGAGCGCTTCCTGGCCCAGCAGGACGACGACTGACGCCGCGCCTCCTCCGCCTCGTCCTGAATGGTCGTTGCGCGGCTTCCGCGGCATATCCGTGGCGCACCGGTGTGGTCCGTGCCACACTGACCGCGTTGCAGAGGCGCTCCTTCGCACGAACCGGCGGTGCGGCCTGCAGCGACGGGTGGCCGCCCGGCCCGCTCGTGCCCGTTGTGACGGAAGGTCGAAGGATCAGCATGGCGCAAGGTTCTGTGAAGTGGTTCAACTCGGAGAAGGGCTTCGGCTTCATCGCGCAGGACGACGGCGGCGCCGACGTCTTCGTGCACTACTCCGCGATCCAGACGCAGGGATACCGCACCCTCGACGAGGCCCAGCGGGTCGAGTTCGAGATCACCCAGGGCCCCAAGGGGCCGCAGGCGGAGCAGGTCGTGCCGCTCTGAGCACCCGGCTCGCCTGACGACGGCCGCGTCCCCGGGAGGGGCGCGGCCGTCGTCGTGCCGGGCGCGACCGGTGCTCGACCATGCGCACGCTGCTCGACCGGTGGGCGGGTCAGGCCCCGGCGAACCTCGCGAGCTCGTCGCCGACGAGGAGGCGTGCAGGGACGGGGAGGCTGCGCAGCCGGCGCGCGAGGCCGGCGTCGTGCAGGTCGACCTCGTCCGTGGCGCGCTCGTCCGTGGCGCGCTCGTCCGTGGCGCGGTCGCCGGACGCGTCGTCGGGCTGGTCGCCGGTGGGGTCGCCGGTACCGCCTACGGGCGAGGGAGCCGCGTCCTCGGGCGCGGCCCGCACCGCGACGAGCACCACGTTTCCGTACCGGCGGCCCTTCAGGACGGCGTGCTCCGCGATGACCCCGAGCCGGCCGTCGGCCACCGCGTCCGGCCCGAACGCGGCGGCGAGCGTGGCTGCCTCGCGGCGCGCGAGGGACAGCGGAGGGCGGTCCGCGCAGTTGGCGAGCAGGACGCCGCCGGGTCGCAGCACCCGGTGCGCGGCCGCGGCGAACCCGCCGTCGGCCAGGTGGTCGGGCGTGCGGTCGCCCGCGAAGACGTCGCGCACGACGACGTCGAACGAGCTCGGCGCCAGCGACGCGAGGGCACGGCCGGCGTCGTCGGCCCGCAACCGGAGCCGGGGCGAGCGCGGCAGCGCGAACCAGGACCGCACGAGCTCGAGCAGGCGCGCGTCGACGTCGACGCCCAGCTGGCGCGAGTCCGGTCGTTCGTGCTCGACGTGCCGCGCGAGCGCACACCCCGCCGCCCCGAGGTGCAGCACCCGGAGCGGGCCGTCGGGCAGCCCCGCCAGCACGGCGGCCATCTGCTGCATGTACTCGAAGGCGAGGAAGCCGGGGTCGGCGAGGTCGAGGGCGGAGCTCGGCACGCCGTTGACGTGCAGCGTCACGCGGTCGGGGTGGTCCGGGTCGCGCTCGACGCGTGCCGTGCCCGTGTCGATCGGCACCTCCTCGTCGGGGAGTGTCGGTGCGTCGGAGGATGCTGGGTGGCGTCGACCGGACCGGCGCTCGGGGCGCGATCCGCCTCGGGAGGAGCGGGACATGCGACCAGTCTCCCCGCTTCGAGGCGCGGGGAGTGCCCGCGGTCCGACGGTTGACAGGTTCGAACAGGTGTTCGACACTGGACGGGCGCGGGAGACCGCGGAGCACGGGAGGTGGAAGATGTCGGCTCGCACGAGATCTGCCGGTGCGACGGGCGGTCGTGGCCATGCCGGCCGCGCCGGCCACGTCGGTGTGGGCGCGACGCTGCCCCCGAGCCCTGAGGTGACCCGGCTGCTCGACCGCTCCGACGCGGAGCTCGCGGCGGCCGCGACCGTGTCGGACCCTGCCGAGCGCTTCGTGCACGCCCACCTGGCGGCGCTGCGCGCGGCCGCCGCCGTCGTCGCGCTGCGCGGCCGCCCGTCGGCCCGGAGCCGGGCGCGCTCGGTCTGGGACATGCTGGCCCTCGTGGAGCCCGACCTCGCCGCGTGGTCGGGGTACTTCGCCTCCGGCGCCCGCGTCCGGGCGGCGGTCGAGGCGGGGCTCGAGCCCGACGTCGACGCTCGCCGGGCGGCCGAGCTCGTGGCGTGCGCGGAGGACTTCCGGGACGAGGTCGGCCTCCTGGTCGACCCGCGCGCCGGGTTCGCGCGTCCGCTCGCCGTCGCGCCGGCGGCGTCGTGAGCCGTGGCCCGCGCTCGGCCGAGGCGTTCCGGGACTGGGGCAGCGACGAGTCCGCCACCTCCGTGCTGCACGTCGACATGGACGCCTTCTTCGCGTCCTGCGAGCTTGCCCGCCGCCCGGAGCTGCGCGGCCGTCCCGTCATCGTCGGGGGGCGGGAGCGGGGCGTCGTGCTCGCGGCGACGTACGAGGCCCGGGCCTTCGGCGTGCGCTCCGCGATGTCGATGGCCGCCGGGCTGCGCCTGTGCCCGCAGGCCGTGGTGGTGCCGCCCGACCACACGCTGTACCACGAGGTGTCCGAGTCGGTCATGGCGATCCTCGCCACGATCACCCCGCTGGTGGAGCGCATCTCGGTCGACGAGGCCTTCCTCGACGTGAGCGGGGCCCGGCGCCGGCTCGGCGCGCCGACGGCGATCGGGGCGCGGCTGCGCGAGCAGGTCCGGGACGAGCACGGGATCACGTGCTCCGTGGGGGTCGCGCGGAACAAGTTCGTGGCCAAGCTGGCGTCCACCCATGCGAAGCCGGACGGGATGATGCTCGTGCCGGAGGACGCGACCGTGCCCTTCCTGCGGACGTTGCCGGTCGGTGCGCTCTGGGGGGTGGGCGAGAAGACGGAGGCCGCCCTGGCGCGCTGGGGCATCACGACCGTGGCCCAGCTCGCGGACACCGACGTGCCGACGCTGCAGGCGGCGGTCGGGTCGGCCTCCGGGGCGCACCTGCACGACCTCGCGTGGGGGCGCGACCCGCGACCGGTCGTGCCGGGGCACGAGGAGCGCAGCGTCGGGGCCGAGACGACGTTCGAGCGCGACCTGTGGGACCTGGGTGCGGTGGAGCAGCGCGTCCTCGAGCTCGCCGATCGGGTTGCGGCCCGGCTGCGGCACCAGGGTGTGGTCGCGCGGACGGTGTCGATCAAGGTGCGCACCTCCGACTTCAGGACCCTGACCCGGTCCCGCACGCTCGATGGCCCCACCGACGTGGCGCGCGCGATCTTTCTCGTCGCGCGCGAGCTGCTGGGTGCGGCGGACCTGCGCGGCCTGCCCGTGCGCCTGGTCGGCGTCCGGGGTGAGAACCTGCAGGTCAGGACGGGCCTCGCCGAGCAGGTCACGCTCGACGAGGCCGTGGATCCGCGCCAGGAGGCCCGTCGGGAGGCCGAGCTTGCGCTGGATGCGGTGCGCGAACGGTTCGGCCGATCCGCGATCAGCCTGGGTGCGGCGTCAGGCCGTCGCCGAGGTTCACCCCCGCCGACTACCGTGCCGGGCGGCGCGGGCATATCCTGAGGACGTTACCGTTCCACCTCGATCCCCGGGGGGACTCGATGCCACTGTCCGAGTACGAGCAGCGAGTGCTGGAGCAGATGGAGCGCGCGCTGAGCAGCGACGATCCCCGTCTGGCCAACACGCTGCAGCAGGCGCGCCGCCGGTCGCCCCTGCGCTATGTCCTGGCCGGCGTCGGAGTCGTCGCGGGCCTGCTGCTGCTCGTGATCGGCGCTGCCACGTCGCAGGCCTGGGTCGGCGTCGTCGGCTTCGTCCTGATGTTCGCCGGCGTCGCCTACGCGTTCGCGGCCCCGCGCCGGTCGGGGCCCACGGGTGTGGTCCGGCCGGACGGCACCGTCGACCCCGCGACCAACCCGGACCGCACGCGGCCGGGTCGTACGGCACCGCGGCCGGCGCCCGCGGCGAAGAAGGAGGGCTTCCTGGCCCGCCTGGAGGAGCGCTGGGAGCGGCGACGCGACCAGGGCCGTTGAGCGGCCGAGGCAGCGCCTCACCACCACCAGCGTCACACGCACCGACGAGCCCGCCCCGTCCTCCGAGGACAGGGCGGGCTCGTCGGTCGTCCGGACGCCGCGCCCCCGGGCCCGCCCCTGGCTCCTGCTCCACTACTCCCGGGGAGGTCGGGCGCGTCGCGCTGACGTCCCCGCGACCCTCACCGGGCTCATCGTGTCGACAGGGTCTCGCCGAGCCCGGCGGTGACCGCCGTGGTGAGCCGCTCGAGCTCGTCGAGCTCGGGCGCGACAGGCTCCCGCGCGTACCGGCTCGTCTCGGCCGCGCGTGCGAGCGAGGCGAGGTCCTCGCGCACCTCGGGGGCGAGCTCGCGGCCGGTCCGGGTGGTCACGGCGGACGCGATGGCGTCCGGGGCGCGGCGGAGCGTGGTGGCCGGTGGTAGTCGGACGCCCTCGGCGGCAAGGGCCGCGAGCACCTGCTGCCAGGCGAGCTCGGGGTCGAGCTCCTGCGAGGCACGGCGTCGTCGGGCGAGCAGCAGCACCAGGCCGCCCACCAGGACGACGACGAGGCTGCCCGAGGTGATCCACACCCAGCCGGGGAGACCGGTGTCGACGACGGGCGTGGCCGCGGCGGCGGTCGAGGCCGACGGCGTCGCCTCGTCGTCGGTCGAGGTGCTTCCCGCCGAGGGCTGCCGGTCGCGGAGGTCGTTCGCCGTGGGTACCGCGGTCGGGTCGCCCTGGACGCGCGGCATCGTGTACGCGGGCGGGCTCCCGGTCTGCTGGGCGGGCGTGGGCTCGAAGCGCACCCACCCGGTGCCGGGGAAGTAGATCTCCGGCCAGGCGTGCGAGTCCTGCCCCGTGATCCGCCAGGTGGTCTCGCCCGTGCGGTCGCCGGGCAGGTATCCGACCGCGAGGCGCGCCGGGATGCCGAGCGACCGCGCCATGACCACCATGGTCGTCGCGAACTGGATGCAGTAGCCCGTGCGGTGCTGCAGGAAGTCCCAGACCGGGTCCCCCGTGCCGCCGCGAGGGATGGTCGTCGAGTAGGTGAAGCGGGTGGGGTCGCGCAGCCAGCGCTGGAGGGCGACCGACTGGTCGTAGGCGGAGTCGGCGTCGCCCACGGCCTCCCGCGCGGCCGCCTCGACGTCTCCCGCATGCGCGGTGTCGGGCACCTGGGTGTAGACCTCGTCGAGGTCTGCTGCGGGGGCCTCCCGGAGGACGGCGGGGTCGAGGTCCCGCTCGTGCACGGTGAGGGTGTAGGAGTCGCCCGAGGCGGTCAGCCCGCCGACCACCTCGTCCCGGGCGGGGTCGTAGCCCCACCCGCCGCCGTCCGTGGCCACCTGGCGGGGGTCGATGCTGATGGGCAGCTTGTCGTCGCGGAGCTCGCCGACGTCGAGGGCGACGCGGCGCACGGAGGACTCGCCCGACGGCGGGTCGTCGGGCCACAGGACGTCGCGGTCGCCGAACTCCCTGCCGCCGCGCTCCTCCCCGCGCTGCCACCGGCGTCCGTCGAAGGCCGTGGCGGTATAGCTGCGCAGCGGCCCGACGTCGGCGTCGGAGCCCGTGTCGTAGGACAGGACGACGGAGCTGGACCGCTCGGTCAGGCTCCGGAGGATGTCGAGGTCCTCGGCGAGGCGGATGGTGTCGCCCGTCGTCGTGAAGGTGCGGTACCAGCCCGCGGGACCGCCGGGGAGCGCGGCGGACGCCGTCCCGACGAGTCCGGCGACGACGGCGAGGACGACGGCGCCGGCGGTCGTCGCGACGGCACGGGAGCGCTCGGCACGCCGCACGGGAGCGGGCGTGCGCTCGGCCCGTCGCGTCCGTGCGACCAGCGGGCCGTCGAGGGTGAGGAGCAGCAGCAGCGCCGTGACGGTCACGACGAAGACGCCCCACGGCACCCGTCCCGTGAGCACGAGCGGCGGGGTCCAGAGGGCGAGGAGCGGCAGGCCGACCGCAGCGGGACGCCGCAGCGCGCCCGCGAGCGCGTCGGCGAGCAGCAGCACGAGCAGCGTGCCGCCGACGGTCAGCAGCCCCATGGGGACGCTCCCGGTCACGGGAGCGACCTCCGACCGGGCGATCTCGCCGGCCTCGCCGAGCCGGGCCACGACCCGCGACACGTGCTCCGGGGTGACCAGGAAGGTGGGGTCGGCGGTGGGGCCGCCGTACCGCGCCAGGACGAACCAGGCGGCGACGACGCCGCCCAGCACGCTGGGCCACGCGGAGCCGGACTCCTTGGTGTGCAGCCCTCGGGCGCGGGCCCGTCGCTCGATCACCACCCGGGACGTGACCGTCGTCGCGCTGACGAGGAGGATGCCGAGGAGGCCCGCGCGCGTCCAGCCCCCGGGCAGCACGATGCTCGTGAGCGAGAGCATCGACGCGGCGACCGCCACGGCGACCAGGACCCCGGAGGCGACGGTGCGGGCTGTCGGGCCCGCGTGGGCGGGGATCATGCGGCTCCCTCCGCGAGGAGCGCCCAGGCGCGGTCGGGCGCCGTGCCGGGACGGCAGGTGGCCACGCGCCAGCCGGCGGCGCGCAGCGCGCCTACCGTGTCCCCCGCCGGTGTCAGGCCGGCGCCCGCGGCGTCGTCCGGCGCCACGACGAGCGCCCAGCAGGTGCCCTCGACACCGAGCTCGGCCATCTCGCGCAGCGCGCTCTCCGACGGGGGGCCGAGCACGGCGACGACGATCTCCTCCTGCGAGCGCGAGGCGCGCAGGGCGCGGACCGTCTGCAGGACGGCGCGCTCGGCGTCGGCGGACCCGCGGTGCCCGCGCAGGTCGACGGTCCCGTCGAGGATCGTCGCGCGGCCGGTGCGCGCGCCCGCGGCGAAAGGCACGGGCGCGGGGCCCGAGCCGGTGGGCACCAGGCGCGCGGGGTGGCCCGCGTCGAGGAACGAGGTGGCGACCGAGGCCGCGAGCTCGACGGCGAGCTCGCCCTCGGCGTGCGTGCGGGAGCCGCGGGTGGACGGCCAGACGCCGGTGCGCGGGTCGACGGGCGGCGGCAGCAGCGACCGGTCGAACAGCACGGTCACCGGCCGCACGCCGGCGCTCTCGTCCGCCCGGACCATGAGCCGGCCCTGGCGGGCCGAGCCTGCCCAGTGCACCCGGCGGGGGTCGTCCCCGGAGACGTACTCGCGCAGCACGGAGTCGTCCGTGGACGCCAGCCGTGCGCCCGTGGCCGCGCGCTCGACGTCGCCGAGCACCCGCGTGCGCGTGGGCAGGCCGACCGTGCGGGGCCACACCGCCACGCGGGTCGCGGCGCCGAGCGGCTGCGTCGTGCGGACCAGCCCGAAGACGTCGGTGCGGGTGGTGAGCAGCGGGCCGAGCGCCCACCGGCCCCGGCGGGACGGCGTGAGCGCGTAGGAGACCGCGATGCGGTCCGCGTGCGCCGTCACCCGGGCGCGGATGCCGTGCGGCCCCGCCAGCTCGTGCGCGGCCTGCTCGGACAGCCGCAGGCGGGCCAGCCGCTCGTAGGCGGCGCCCGTGCGCGCGCGGGCGCCGACGACCAGGCGCACCGCGGCCGTCTGGTCGCGCACGACCGGGTTCGGCGTGAGCTCGCGGGTGACCACGAGCGCTCCGCGACCGGCGTCGAGGCGTTGCACCCCCATGAGCACCCAGGAGAGGAGGACGGCCAGCACGGCACCGGCGCCGAGGCCCACGACGTCGGGCAGCTCGAGCAGCGTGCCGACCGTGACGAGGACCAGGCCCGCGACGAGCAGGGCCAGACCGCGGCGCGTGGGCCGGACGCGGACGACCCGTCGCAGCGCCGGGTGCCGGGTGTCGCCCGGGCCGCCCTGCCCAGCCCTGCGGTCGGTGGCGGCGGGGACCGCGCCGGACTCGTCGTCGCCGGACATCGCCGGCCCTACCGGCCGCGTTCGCGGGAGGGCCGCGCGAACGACGCTGCGGGCGGGGCGACGGCGACGCGGCCACCGGGCACGGCGGTGCGCTGGACGATCTCGGAGATCACGTCCTCGGAGGTCACGCCGCCGAGCCGGGACTCCGTGCTGAGGATCAGCCGGTGGGCCAGGACCGGCACGGCGAGGGACTGCACGTCGTCGGGCAGCACGTGCTCGCGCTCCGCCATGGCCGCCGCGGCCTTGGCGGCCCGCAGCAGCTGGAGCGAGGCCCGCGGCGAGGCGCCGAGCCGGACCCCCTCGTGCTGCCGCGTGGCGCCCACGAGGTCGAGCACGTACTGCTTGACGGGTCCCGCGGCGTAGACGGCGCGGACCGCCCGGGCGTACCGCACGATGTCGGTGCCGGTGGTGACGGGGGACAGGTGGTCCAGGGGGTCGGCGGACTCCTGCCGGTCGAGCATCTGCATCTCGGCGTCCGTGTCGGGGTAGCCGACGGTGAGGCGGGCCATGAACCGGTCGCGCTGCGCCTCGGGCAGCGGATACGTGCCCTCCATCTCCACCGGGTTCTGCGTGGCGACGACGAGGAACGGTCGCGGCAACGTGTGGGTGGTGCCGTCGATCGTCGTCTGGCCCTCCTCCATGCACTCGAGGAGCGCCGACTGCGTCTTGGGCGAGGCGCGGTTGATCTCGTCACCGATCACCACGTTGTTGAACACCGGCCCGGGCCGGAACTCGAAGTCGTGCGTGGCCGTGCGGAAGATGTTGACGCCGGTGAGGTCGCTCGGGAGCAGGTCGGGCGTGAACTGGATGCGGCCGACGCGGCAGTCGATGCTGCGCGCGAGCGCCTTCGCCAGCGTCGTCTTGCCGACCCCGGGGACGTCCTCGATCAAGAGATGACCCTCGGCGAGCAGGACGGCGACGGTCACCTCCGCGAGTCCGGGCCGCCCCGAGACCACGGAGTCGATCGCCTCCCGCACCCGCGTGGTGGCGGTGACGAGCTCGTCGAGATCTCTGGTCAGGGCGTCGAGGTCGATCCCCGTGGAGGGGGTGGCGCCGTCCCTGCGGTCCTCCGTCTCCGTGCGTGCGCCGGCGAGCGTGGGGGAGACGGGTTCTGGGTGCACGGGTGACCTCCGGTTCACGTGCTCGTGACGGTTCTCGCAGCCTAGTGGAATCGGGGCCGGACGTGACGACGATCACCCGCTCCACCGCCCTCCACGACGCACCCCGCGGGAGGTGGTCGCGGGCGTGCGGCGCCTATCGGCTCCGGGCCTGCACCCCGTGCGGCACCCGTCCGGCGGCTTCCCCTCCACCGCCCTCCACCGGTGGGCCGCCCGCGCCCGACGCCCTGACCTGCGGCGATGTGTGGGGACTGTGGGGGAGGGGGTGAGATGGGGAGGACTCCCCATCGATCGCCGCGCCCGGTGGAGGAAAGTGGAGTAGCGTGGAGGCTGCGGGAGCGCGAGGGGAGGTGCGGGCCGTGGCAGGTCTGGAGGACACGTTTCCGGGGGCCGGGCTGCTGCTCGGCACCTACACCCCCAAGCTCGACGAGAAGGGCCGGCTCATCCTCCCCGCGAAGTTTCGTGCCCGACTCGCTCCCGGCCTCGTCATGACGAGGGGACAGGAGCGCTGCCTCTTCCTCCTCCCGATGGACGAGTTCGGCCGCATGTACGAGCAGGTGCGGCAGGCCCCCGTGACCAGCCGGCAGGCGCGCGACTACCTGCGCGTGTTCCTGTCGGGTGCCAGCGACGAGCTGCCGGACAAGCAGGGGCGGGTCGTCATCCCGGCCGCCCTGCGCGCGTACGCCGGCCTCGACCGGGACGTCGCCGTGATCGGCGCCGGCACCCGCGTGGAGGTCTGGGACCGCACGACCTGGGAGACCTACCTGGCCGAGCAGGAGTCGTCGTACTCCGAGACGTCCGAGCAGATCTTCCCGGACCTGCAGTTCTGACGCACCACCCACAACCGCACAGCAGACGAGCAGCAGTCGGGCCCCGCACGACGAGGCCTCCTCCCGCGAGGGTCTGGCGCACTTCCCCGGCGCCAGAACGGCGCGGAGGGAGACCTGGCCGGGCGGGGCCCCGGCGACCGGACCGACACGAGCACGACGCGAGAAGAGCACGAGAGGAGGAGCACCGATGAGCACACCGGACGACGCGCGGCCCGCGGGCGACCGTCACCTGCCCGTGCTGATGCAGCGGTGCGTCGACCTCCTCGCCCCGGCGCTCGCCGCGCCCGGGAGCGTGCTGGTCGACTGCACCCTGGGCATGGGCGGTCATGCCGAGGCGGTGCTCGAGCAGGTCCCGACCGCCCGGGTCGTGGGGATCGACCGCGACACCCAGGCGCTGCACCTGGCCGGGGAGCGGCTCGCCCGCTTCGGCGACCGGTTCACCCCGGTGCACGCGGTGTACGACGAGATCGGCGACGTCGTCGCGGACCTGGGCCTGGACGGCGTGCAGGGCGTCCTCATGGACCTGGGTGTCTCGTCGCTGCAGCTCGACGAGGCCGGCCGCGGCTTCGCCTACGCCCAGGACGCCCCGCTCGACATGCGCATGGACCAGACCCGCGGCGCGACCGCGGCCGACGTCCTCAACACCTACGACGAGCGGGCCCTCGCGCGAGTGCTCCGCGAGTACGGCGAGGAGCGGTTCGCGCCGCGCATCGCGCGGGCGATCGTGCGGCGCCGCGAGGAGCGGCCGTGGGAGCGGACGGGCGAGCTCGCCGACCTGGTGCGCGCGTCCATCCCCGCGGCGGCGCGGCGCACGGGCGGCAACCCGTCCAAGCGGACGTTCCAGGCGCTGCGGATCGAGGTGAACGGCGAGCTCGAGGTGCTCGAGCGTGCCGTGCCCGCCGCGATCGAGGCGCTGGCCGTCGGCGGACGCATCGTCGTCGAGTCCTACCAGTCGCTGGAGGACCGGATCGTCAAGCGGGCCATCGCGCGCGGCACGACGTCGAGCGCCCCGGCGGGCCTGCCGGTCGAGCCGGAGACGCACAAGGCCTACCTCGAGGCCCTGACGCGGGGCGCGGAGGAGGCCGACGAGACGGAGCTCGAGCGCAACCCGCGCGCCGCCTCCGTCCGCCTGCGCGCCGCTCGTCGCGTCCGCCCCACCCCCGACCACATGCGCCCCGTACCGCCCCGCCCGCACACCCGCCCGCACACCCGCCCGCACACCAAGGAGGACCGCCGATGAGCGCCCTGCGTGCCCCCGCCACCCCCGGGACCCGCCCCGCCGCGGCACCCCGCCGTGCGCCGCTGACCCCGCTGCCGGGCGGCGCCGCGGACCGCGGCCGTCGTCTCGACGCCGTCCGCGCGCCCCTGCAGGCGACCTCCGGCGTCCCGTTCCTCGTGCTGTGCGCGGTGATCCTCGCCGGTGCGCTGCTGGCGGCCCTGCTCCTCAACACGTCGATGGCGCGCGGCTCGTACGAGGCGTCGCGGCTGCAGGCCGAGGTCGGTCAGGTGGCGCAGGACGTCCAGACCCAGCAGGAGAAGCTCCGGGCCGCGGAGGCGTCGCTGGCGGAGCGCGCCACGAAGCTCGGCATGGTCCCCGCCGAGGACCCGACCATGATCAGCGTCGAGAAGCGCGCGAAGGTCGGGATCGGCGACACGGAGACGCCGTGACCGGGCGGACGACGCCCCCGGCGCGCGGTGGTGCGCGGAGCGGCGGCTCGAGCACGGGCTCGGGTGGCCGCTCGTCCGGCGGCCGCGCGACACGCCCGGGCCCGGCGCGCACGACCCGGACCCCGGCCCCGCAGACTCGAGGGGTGAGCACCTCCCGCACCGCGAACGGCTCGACGCCGCGCCCGGCCGCGCGTCCCGGCCAGGGGTCGACCTCCCGGTCGACGCCGCGCTCGTCGGGCCGTGGCACGACGCCCCGGTCCGGCGCGGGGCGGGGGGCGTCGGACCGGAGCACGAACCCGACCTCGGGCGGGGGGCGCCGACGCGCCGGCACGCCGGCGGTCCGCTCCACGGGGCGGACGGCGGTCCGCGGCGGGGGCGCCCCGCCGCGCCCGCGTGGCGGGGCCGCGACCCGGGGGCGCCCGGGCGACCCCGGGCGTCGGCAGCGATGGATCATGGTGGTCGCGGCGCTCGTGCTCACGGTCTTCGTGGGCCGGCTGGTCCAGGTCCAGATCTTCCAGGGACCGGCGCTCGCGGCGAAGGCGCAGGAGGCGCGGACCACGCACTCGGTGGAGCTCGCGCACCGCGGCGACATCGTCGATACCAACGGGCGTGTGCTCGCGACGTCCGTCGACCGGTACACGGTCTCCGCCGACACCCTCGCCATCCAGGCCTTCCAGGGGGGCCAGCGGGTGGACACCGCCACCGGCAAGGCCGTGCAGGACGGTGCGCTCGGCATCGCGCAGCTCCTCGCGCCGATCCTCGACGCGCAGCCCGCGGAGCTCGCCGCCAAGCTCAACGGTGACGACCGGTACGTGATCCTCCAGCGCAACGCCGTGCCCGAGGTGCAGCGGGCGATCGCCAAGCTCGACCTCCAGGCCTACATCCGCACCGAGCTCACCTCCCGCCGCACCTATCCGGCGGGCGTCGTCGCGGGCACTCTCGTCGGCTTCGTCGACCGCGACCAGGTGGGCCAGGGCGGGCTCGAGCGCGCCTACGAGGACGTGCTCGCCGGCGCCGACGGCCGGGTCACGTACGAGCGCGGCCGCGACGGCGTCCCGATCCCCAACTCCGAGCGGGACGCCACCGAGGCGGTGCCCGGCAGCAACGTGCAGCTGACGATCGACCTCGACGTCCAGTGGAAGGCCGAGGAGCTGCTCGACGACGCCGTCTCGAAGACCGGGGCGAAGTACGCCATGGCCGTCGTGGAGGACGTGCGCACGGGCCAGGTGCTCGCCGTGGCGGACTCCGGCGACGTCGACCCCAACGACCGGTCGACGTCCGCCGTGGCCAACGGCTCACGGGCCGTGAAGGACGTCTTCGAGCCCGGCTCCACGGGCAAGGTCATCACCATGGCGGCGGCCCTCGAGGAGGGCTACTGGAAGCCGGACAGCCAGTTCCAGGTGCCCTACCGGTACCAGACGCCCAACGGCGAGTCGTTCAAGGACTCGCACGAGCACCCCGTGCAGCAGCTCACGCTCGCCGGCGTGCTGGCGCACTCGTCGAACACGGGCACGGTGCAGATCGGCGAGAAGATCCCGCTGGACGTCCGCTACGACTACCTCGGCAAGTTCGGGTTCGGGCAGCCCACCGGCCTCGGACTGCCGGGCGAGTCGGCGGGCATCCTGCCCTCCGAGAAGACGCTGGCGCACGACGCCCGCACCCCGTACACGATCCTGTTCGGTCAGGGGGTGGCCGTGAACGCGATGCAGGCGACGCAGGTCTTCTCGACGGTCGCGAACGGCGGCGTCCGGGTGGAGCCCAGCCTGGTGGCCGGCACGCGCGCGCCCGACGGCACGTTCACGCCCGCCGAGGCGCCCGAGACCGAGCGCGTGGTCTCGGAGCAGACCTCCGCCTCGGTGATGCGGATGATGGAGTCGGTCGTGGGGGAGGAGGGCACCGCCGCCAACGCGCGGGTGCCCGGCTACCGCGTGGCCGGCAAGACCGGCACCGCCCAGATGTGGACGGGGGCCGGGACCACCTACATGGCCTCGTTCATCGGCGTCGCGCCGGCCGACGATCCCCGCTACACGGTGTCCGTCTTCCTGCGCAGCCCGCAGTCGTCGATCTACGGCGGCGTGGTGGCCGCGCCGGTCTTCAGCGACCTCATGGGGTACACGCTGCAGAAGATGGACGTGCCGCCGAGCTCGACGCCGTTCAAGCCCTACGACCTCACGTGGTGAGCCCGTGGTGAGCACGCGGCGGGCACCCGGTGAGCATCACCTGAGGTCCGTGACGGTTCTCATGCCGGGCGCCCCGGGTGCCGGGCCCGCAGCACGCAGACGGTAGGTTCTTCTCCGTGACATCCCCGCTTCCCCGTATCCGGCCCGCGGGCACGACGCCCCGGCGGGTGCGGGACCTCGCCCTGACCTTCGGGCTCGAGGTGACGACGCCGGTGGCACCGGACGAGGGCGGCCCCCGGCCGCAGGTCCCCGCCGGCGTCGTCGTCACCTCGGTCGCGTCCGACAACCGCGTCGTCGCAGGTGGCGACCTGTTCGTCGCCCTCCCTGGTGCGCACGCCCACGGCGCGCGGTTCGCCGCCGACGCCGTGGCCCGCGGGGCCCGGGCCGTGCTCACCGACGCCGCCGGCGCAGCGACCCTCACCCGGGGGCCCGACGCGCTCGACCTCGCGGTGCCCGTCCTGGTCGCCGCCGACCCGCGGGCCGTCCTCGGCCCCGTCGCGGCCTGGGTGTACGGCGAGCCCGCCGAGCACCTGATGACCTTCGGCGTCACCGGCACCAACGGCAAGACGACGACGACGTACCAGGTCGACCACCTGCTCCGGGCCCTCGGCTGGACGGGCGGCCTGATCGGCACGGTCGAGATGCGCGCCGGCGACACGGTGCTGCCGAGCCGGCTCACGACCCCGGAGGCCGCGGACCTGCAGGCGCTGCTCGCCGCGATGTGCGAGGCGGAGGTGCGCACGCTGGCGATGGAGGTGTCCTCCCACTCGCTGTCGATGCACCGGGTGGACGGCATCGAGTTCGGCGTGGCCGGGTTCACGAACCTCAGCCAGGACCACCTCGACTTCCACGGCGACCTGCAGTCGTACTTCGACGCCAAGGCCTCGCTGTTCACCTCCGAGCACGCGCGGCGCGGCGTCGTGGTCGTGGACGACGTGTGGGGCGAGCGCATGGCGGCCGCCGCGCAGGTGCCGGTCGCGACGCTGCGCACCCGGGAGCCGCGGGACGGCGAGACGGCGGCGGACTGGACCGTCACCGACGTCGCGCCGCACGGCACCGGCTCGGCGTTCACGCTCACGCACACCGACGGACGCTCCCTGCGCACGTCGACGTCCCTGCCGGGCGGGTTCAACGTGGCGAACGCCGCGCTGGCCGTCACGATGGTGCTCGAGGGCGGCGCGCACGTCGAGGACGTGGCCGAGGCCCTCGCCGCGGCCGACGGGCTCTCGGCCGTCGTGCCCGGCCGCATGGAGGTCGTCGGCGCGGGCGGGGACGGCCACCCGCGCGTCGTCGTGGACTTCGCGCACAACACCGAGGCGCTCGAGCTCGCGCTCGCCGCCCTGCGCCCGACGACGGCCGGCCGGCTGGTCGTCGTCTTCGGCGCCACGGGCGACCGCGACAAGGGCAAGCGGCCCGCGATGGGCGCCGCCGCGGTGGCGGGCGCGGACGTCGTCGTCGTCACCGACGACGACCCGCACGGCGAGGACCCCGCCGCCGTGCGCGCGGCGGTGCTCGAGGGGGCCCGCGCGGCCCGCGACGTGGCGCGCGAGGCAGGCCGCGACGTCGTCGTGACCGAGGCGGCGCCGCGCGCGGCCGCCATCGAGAGGGCCGTGCTCGACGCGGGGGCGGACGACACCGTCCTCGTGGCGGGCCGCGGCCACGAGACCATCCAGGAGGTCGCGGGCGTCGACCTCGAGCTCGACGACCGGGACGAGGCCCGCCGCGCGCTGCAGCGGCGGCACGAGAGGACCACCGCATGATCGCGCTGACCGCCGCCGACGTCGCCGAGGCGACCGGGGGACGGCTGCACGCCGACGCCGCCACTCCCGTGACCGGGCCCGTCGTCGTGGACTCCCGACGCGTGGAGGCCGGGGGCCTGTTCGTCGCGCTGCCCGGCGAGCGGGTCGACGGGCACGACTTCGCCCGCGGCGCCGTCGAGGCGGGGGCCGCGCTGGTCCTCGCCGCCCGCGAGCTCGAGGGCGTGCCGACCGTCGTCGTGGACGACGTCCAGGCCGCGCTGGGCGAGCTCGCCCGCGTCGTCCTGGGGCGCGTGCGGACCCGTGGCGACCTGCGGGTCCTCGCGGTCACGGGCTCGGTGGGCAAGACGACGACCAAGGACCTGCTCGGACAGCTCCTCGCCGACCTGCTGCCGGACGGCGTCGCCCCCGAGGACGGCCTGGTGGTGCCCACCGGGTCGTTCAACAACGAGGTCGGCCTGCCGCTGACCGTGCTGCGCGTCACCGAGGCCACGAGGTTCCTCGTGCTGGAGATGGGCGCGGACGGCCCCGGCAACATCGCCTACCTCACGCGGATCGCACCGCCCGACGTCGGCATCGTGCTCGCCGTCGGCGTGGCCCACGTGGGCAAGTTCGGGTCGGTCGAGGCGATCGCGCGCACCAAGGCCGAGATGGTCTCGGGCGTCGTGCCGGGCGGCACCGTCGTGCTGAACGCCGACGACCAGCGCGTCGCGGCGATGGCGTCGCTCGCGGCCCCCGAGCACACCGTCACCACGTTCGGCACCATCTCCTCGGCCGACGTGCGCGCCGCGGACGTCGAGGTGGACGCCTCCGGCAGGGCGACGTTCGGGCTCGCCGGCGGCCACGGCACGGGCGACCCCGCTCCCGTGGCCCTGCGCCTCGTGGGCGCGCACCACGTGAGCAACGCGCTCGCCGCCGCCGCCGCCGTCCTCGCGCTGGGCGGCACCCCGGCCGCCGTGGCCGACGGCCTGTCCCGCGCGACGCCCCTCAGCCCGCACCGGATGGCGGTCACCGAGCGCCCGGACGGCGTCACCGTGATCGACGACGCGTACAACGCCAACCCGGACTCCATGCGTGCCGCGCTGCGGGCGCTCGCCGTCATGGCGGGCCGCACGCGCCGCTCCGTCGCCGTGCTGGGCGAGATGCTCGAGCTCGGGGACGGCTCGCGCGCCGCGCACGACGAGATCGGCCGCCTCGTGGTGCGATTGAACGTCAAGCTCCTCGTCGTCGTCGGCGACGGGGCGTACCACATCCACGAGGGGGCCCTGCAGGAGGGCTCCTGGGGAGAGGAGTCGGTCTTCGTGCCTGACCTCGACGCCGCGCGCGCGGTGCTCGGCGAGGCGCTCGAGCCGGGCGACGTCGTCCTCGTGAAGTCCTCCCTCGGGTCAGGCCTGTGGCGGCTCGGCGACGAGCTCGCCGCGGGCGGCGCCGCCGCGGAGGTCGCCCCGTGATCGCGATCCTGGTCTCGGCCGGCGTCTCCGGGCTGGTCGCCCTCTTCGGGACCCCCCTGTTCATCCGGTTCCTCATCCACCGGAACTACGGCCAGTTCGTCCGCCAGGACGGGCCGACGGCGCACTTCACCAAGCGCGGGACGCCGACGATGGGCGGCGTCGTGATCATCGCGGCGGCCCTGGTCGGCGTCGCGGTGTCCATGCTGGTCGCCGGGAGGCCGCCGAGCGCGTCGGCGCTGCTGTGCCTCTATCTCATGACCGGGCTCGGCCTGGTCGGCTTCCTCGACGACTTCACGAAGATCCGCAAGCAGCGGTCCCTGGGGCTCACGCCGAAGGCGAAGATCGTCGGCCAGGGCTTCGTAGGGATCAGCTTCGCGGTCCTCGCGCTGCAGTTCCCCAACGCCAACGCCCGGACGCCCGCCTCCACGCGGATCTCGTTCCTGCGGGACACCAACCTCGACCTGGCGTTCGCCGGGGTGACGGTGGGCCTCATCCTCTTCGTGATCTGGGCGAACTTCCTCATCACCGCCTGGTCCAACGCGGTGAACCTCACGGACGGGCTCGACGGCCTGGCGACCGGCGTGTCGATCATCGTCTTCGGCGCATACGTCCTCGTGTGCATCTGGCAGCTCAACCAGTCGTGCCAGCGGCTCGCCGCGGCCGGGCCGCGCTGCTACGAGGTGCGTGACCCGCAGGACCTCGCGATCGTCGCCGCCGCCATCGCGGGCGCCTGCATCGGCTTCCTGTGGTGGAACGCCAGTCCCGCGAAGATCTTCATGGGCGACACGGGCTCGCTGGCCCTCGGCGGTGCCCTGGCCGGCATCTCGATCCTGTCGCGCACCGAGATCCTCGCCGCGATCATCGGCGGTCTCTTCGTCGTCATCGTGATGTCCGACGTCATCCAGATCGGCTTCTTCAAGATGACGGGCAAGCGCGTGTTCAAGATGGCGCCTCTGCACCACCACTTCGAGCTGTCCGGGTGGGGCGAGGTCACGATCGTCATCCGGTTCTGGCTCATCGCCGGCCTGTTCGCGGCGCTCGGCATGGGCGTGTTCTACGCCGAGTGGGTCGCCACGTGACCCTCGCGCCGCTGCCCGACGGCGCCCGCGTCGTCGTGGCGGGCCTCGGCGTGACCGGTCGTGCCGTCGTCGCCGCCCTGTCGCGAGGTGGGGACGTGCGTGCGGCCTCGGTGGTGACGGTCGACGGTCGCGCCGACGACGCCGACGTGCGCGACGCCGACGACCCCGCCGTGGCGGAGCGCGTCGTCGCGGGCGCGGACCTAGTGGTCGCCTCCCCGGGGTGGGCGCCGAGCACCCCGCTGCTGGCCGCGGCCCGCGCCGCGGGCATCCCCGTGTGGAGCGAGATCGAGCTCGCCTGGCGCCTTCGTGTCGAGCGCGCTCCTGGCTCCGACGGCGCGCGGGGGCCCGCCCCCTGGCTCGCGGTCACGGGCACCAACGGCAAGACGACGACGGTCGAGATGCTCGCGTCGATCCTCACCGCGGCCGGCCTGCGTGCCGCCGCGGTCGGGAACGTCGGGACGCCGGTCGTGGAGGCCGCCCAGGACCCGGCCTTCGACGTCCTGGCCGTGGAGCTGTCGAGCTTCCAGCTGCACCACACGCTCACGACGTCCTTCGAGGCGGCGGCCGTGCTCAACGTGGCCGCCGACCACCTCGACTGGCACGGCTCGCTCGAGGCGTACGCGGCGGACAAGGGGCGCGTCTACGCCCGCGCGCAGGTGGCGTGCGTGTACAACGCGGCCGACCCGCGCACCGAGCAGCTCGTGCGCGACGCCGACGTGTCCGAGGGCGCCCGCGCCGTCGGGTTCACCCTCGGCGCCCCGGGCCCCGGGCAGCTGGGCGTGGTCGAGGACGTGCTCGTCGACCGCGCCTTCCACGCCGCGCCCGGCGCGCGCGACCGGCAGCGCACGGCCGCCGAGCTCGGCACCCTCGCCGACCTCGCGCACCTCGCTCCCGGGAACGGCACCCCTCCGCCGCACGTCGTCGCCAACGCCCTGGCGGCGGCGGCGCTCGCCCGCGCCCACGGCGTGCCCGCGGCGGCCGTGCGCGACGGCCTGCGAGCGTTCCGCCCCGGCGCGCACCGCATCGCGGAGGTGCGCGCCCTCGACGGCGTCGCCTGGGTGGACGACTCGAAGGCCACCAACGCGCACGCCGCGGCCGCCTCGCTCGCGGCGTACGAGCCCGGCACGGTGGTGTGGGTCGCGGGGGGCCTCGCCAAGGGCGCGTCGTTCGACGCCCTCGTCGCCGACCGGGCCGACCGCCTGCGCGCGGCCGTCGTCATCGGCGTCGACCCGGAGCCGATCCGCGGGGCGCTGGCCCGACACGCGCCCGAGATCCCCGTCGTCGTGGTCGATCCCGGCGACACTGGGTCGGTGATGCGTCGCGCGGTCGCGGCGGCACGGGACCTCGCCCGTCCGGGCGACACCGTGCTGCTGGCCCCCGCCGGCGCGTCCATGGACCAGTTCGCCTCCTACGCCCAGCGGGGGGAGGCGTTCGCCACGGCCGTGGCGGAGCTGTAGCGGCGCGACGCCGCGACGACGAGCGAGAGGTGTCGGATGGCGGTCACGACGGGCACCCGACGCGGCCCGCGAGGGTCGGCCGGTCGTCCGTCGACAGGCCGGACGCCGAGAGACGGGCCGGCGCCGCGCTCCACGACGAAGCGGGCCGAGCGACCCTGGCTCGGCCAGTGGAACAGCACCGTCACGAGCTACTACCTGCTCGTCGGGGCCACCGGGCTGCTGCTGGTCATCGGCCTCGTCATGGTGCTGTCCAGCTCGACGGTGACGTCCATCGCCGAGGGGGACTCGCCGTTCGCCGCGTTCCTCGTGCAAGGCCGGTACGCGCTCATCGGGCTGCCGCTCATGCTGGTCGCCGCCCGCCTGCCGGTGCGGTGGTACAAGCGGCTGGCGTGGCCCGCCTTCCTGGTCGCGCTGGCGCTGCTCGTCGCCGTGGTCTTCTTCGGCCGGTCGGTGAACGGCAACCAGAACTGGCTCCCGCTCGGGCCGGTGCAGATCCAGCCCTCCGAGCTCGCGAAGCTGGCGGTCGCGGTCTGGCTGGGCGCCGTGCTCGGCCGCAAGCAGCACCTCCTCGGCCGCTGGGGCCAGGCGATCGTCCCCGGCGTGCTGGGCCTCGCCGCGGTCCTCGGGCTCGTCATGGCGGGTCACGACCTCGGCACCGCGCTGATCATGGCAATGCTCGGCCTCGGCGCCTACTGGGTCTCGGGCGCCCCTGCGTCCCTGCTCGCGGTCGGAGGCGTCGGTGCGGCGCTGCTGGTCGGCTGGGCGTTCATCCTCAACCAGGGCAGCTCCGACCGCCTCACCCGCATCCTCGCCGCGTACGGCACCTGCACCGACACGCAGGGGCAGTGCTACCAGTCGATCCACGGCATGTACGGGCTGGGCACCGGCGGGTTGTTCGGCGTGGGCCTGGGCGCCAGCCGCGAGAAGTGGAAGTACCTGCCCGAGGCGCACAACGACTTCATCTACTCCGTGATCGGCGAGGAGCTGGGGCTGCTCGGCACCCTGCTGGTGCTCGCGCTGTTCGCCGTCCTCGGGATCGCGATGGCGCGGGTGGTGCGCCGCCACCCGGACCCGTTCGTGAAGATCACCACGGCCGCGATCGGCTGCTGGGTCGTGGGCCAGGCCTTCGTGAACATCGGCGTGGTGATCGGCGTCCTGCCGGTGATCGGCGTCCCGCTGCCGCTGGTGTCGGCGGGCGGGTCCGCGCTGGTCACGACGATGCTGGCGCTCGGCGTGGTGATCAGCTTCGCGCGCAGCGAGCCAGGTGCCGCCGAGGCTCTCGCCGCGCGGCGGAGCGTCGTCAAGCGCTCGGTCGCGGTCCTCTCGCGACGGGGCCGGGACGGTGCCACCGGTGAGGGCGCGCGGCGCCGCGGGGGCGACGGCGGCCGATAGGGTCCTGCCTGTGAAGAGCTCTGCAGTCACGTCCGTCGTCCTCGCCGGGGGCGGCACCGCCGGCCACGTCAACCCCCTCCTCGCCGTCGCGGACGAGCTCCGCGCGCGGGAGCCGGAGGCCAGGATCCTCGCCCTCGGCACCACGTCGGGGCTGGAGGCCGACCTCGTCCCGGAGCGCGGGTACCGGCTGTGGCCGATCCCGCGCGTGCCGCTGCCGCGGCGCCCCAGCGTCGACCTGCTGAAGCTGCCCGGCCGCCTCAGCGCCGCCGTCAAGGCGGCCGAGTCCGCGATCGACGAGATCGGCGCGCAGGCCGTCGTCGGCTTCGGGGGGTACGTCTCGACCCCCGCGTACCTCGCCGCCCGGCGCAAGGGCGTCCCCGTGGTGATCCACGAGCAGAACGCCCGCGCCGGACTGGCCAACAAGCTCGGCGCCCGCTGGGCCGCCCGCGTCGGGGCGACGTTCCCGGGCACCCCGCTGCCGGGCGCCCAGGTCGTCGGCCTGCCGCTGCGGGCCGAGATCGCGGAGCTCGTGTCGGCCCGCGAGGCCGACGCGCTGGCCGCGCGGGTCCGGGCCGCGGACGCGCTGGGCCTCGACGCCGGTCTCCCGACGCTGGTCGTCACGGGGGGCTCCTCGGGCGCGGCGTCGGTGAACGCCGCGCTGGCCGGGTCGGTGGAGGCGCTGCTGCGCGCCGGGGTCCAGGTGCTGCACCTGACGGGCAAGGGCAAGGACGGGCCCGTCCGGGCCGCCGTCGACGCCGCCACGGCCGCGGGCGGGCACGAGGCCGCGCGCTACCAGGTGCGCGAGTACCTGTCCGAGATGCAGCTCGCCCTCGCCGTCGCGGACCTGGTCGTCGCCCGCTCGGGCGCGGGCACGGTGTGCGAGCTCGCCGCCCTCGGCGTTCCCGCCGTCTACGTGCCGCTGCCCATCGGCAACGGCGAGCAGCGGCTCAACGCCGCGCCGCTCGTGGAGGCGGGCGGCGGCCTCCTCGTCGACGACGCCGACCTCACGCCCGCCTGGGTGGCCGAGCACGTGCCGGCCCTCCTGGCCGACCGGCCGCGGCTCGACGCGATGGCGTCCGCCGCCCGGGCGACCGGGGTGCGCGACGGCGCCGCCCGCGTGGCCGACCTTGTCGCCGAGGCGGTCGCGCAGGGGGCCGCTGGATCAGGTGCCGGTTCGGGCAGCGGCTCGGGCACCGGGCGGCAGGCATGAGCGCCGCACCGTCGGCGCGCCCGCCGGCGCTCCCCGTCGAGGACCTCGGTCGTGTGCACCTGGTCGGTGTCGGCGGCGCGGGGGTGTCCGTCGTCGCGCGGCTGCTGGCGGCCCGCGGGGTCGACGTCCAGGGCTCCGACGCGGCGGCCGGCCCCGCCCTCGAGGCGCTGCGCGCCGACGGCGTGCGGGTCTGGGTCGGGCACGACGCGGCGCACGTCGTCGGGCCGGACGGCGCGGCCCTGGTCGACACGCTCGTCGTGTCCTCCGCGGTGAGGGAGACGAACCCGGAGCTGGCCGCGGCCCGCGCGGCCGGGGTCCGGGTGCTGCACCGCTCCCAGGCGCTCGCGTCGCTCATGCTGGGGCGCCGGGCGGTGGCCGTCGCCGGCGCGCACGGCAAGACCACGACGTCGGCGATGGTCGCGACCGTGCTGCGCGGGTGCGGCGTCGACGCGTCGTTCGCGATCGGTGGCACGGTGCGGGTGCGGGACGCCGAGGGCCACGAGAGCGCGGTGCCCGGCGGCCACCTCGGTGCCTCCGACGTGCTCGTGGCCGAGGCGGACGAGTCGGACGGCTCGTTCCTCAACTACGCCCCCACGGTGGCCGTCGTGACCAACGTCGAGCCGGACCACCTCGACCATTACGGCTCGCAGGAGGCCTTCGAGAGGGCGTTCGAGGAATTCGCCGGCCGCATCGTCGACGGCGGCACGCTCGTCGCGTGCGCGGACGATGCCGGCTCGGCGGCCCTCGCGGACGCGCACCGGGCCGCGGGCGGTGCGGTGGTGACGTACGGCGAGGCCGCGGGTGCCGACGTGCGGGTGCGCGACGTCGTCGTCGGGGCGGGCACCGTCGAGGCCGGCGTCTCCGGCGGCCCGCTCGGCGACGAGCCGCGCACGCTGCGCCTCGCGGTGCCGGGCGCGCACAACGCGCTCAACGCGACGGCCTCCGTGGTGACGGCGGTGCTGCTCGGCGTCGCGCCGGGCGACGCCGTCCGGGCCGCGGGGACGTTCGTCGGCACGGGGCGGCGGTTCGAGCCCAAGGGCGAGGTCGACGGCGTGCGGGTGTTCGACAGCTACGACCACCACCCCACCGAGGTGGAGGCGCTGCTGCGGGCGGCCCGGCCGGTGGCCGGGGACGGTCGCATCGTGATCCTCTTCCAGCCGCACCTGTACTCGCGGACGCGGATCTTCGCCGACCGGTTCGCCGCTGCGCTGGCGCTCGCGGACGAGGTCGTCGTCACCGGTGTCTACCGCGCCCGCGAGGACGTCGACCCGACGGTGGGGCCGCACACCATCACGGACCTGCTCGGACGGACGTCGTCCGGCGGGGGAGTGCGGGCCGTCGAGGACCGGCTGGAGGCGGCCCACGTGGCCTCCGCGCTCGCCCGCCCCGGCGACGTGGTGCTCACCGTCGGCGCGGGCGACGTCACCGAGCTCGGCCCGGTGATCCTGGCGGACCTCGCCGCGCGCACCTCCGGCGTGGCGTCGCCGGGCGGCGCCGCCCCCGACGAGACCATGGGGTGATGCGACCCCCGGCCCGCCCGCGCCCGACGACCCGTACGACGTCGGGCTCGTCCGGTGCCGGCGCGCGCCGGCCGCCGACCACGGCCGCGACCCCCACGGCGCCGGCCGGGGCACGCGGCGGGAGGGGGACCTCCCAGGGGCCGTCGACGGGTGCGTCCAAGGCTGCCCCGAAGACTGGCCCGAACACTGGCCCGAAGGCGGCGCCTGCCGGGCCCCGGCGGCCCGCCCCGCGCACCGCCGCGACGGCGGTGGTCCCGGCGGGGCAGGAGGTCCCGCCCCGCGTGTCGACGGCGATGGCGGACCGGCTCGCCGAGCGCACCGCGATGCGCCGGCACCGCGCCTGGCGGCGGGTGCTCGCGTGGGTCCTCTCGGTGGCGCTCGTCGCGGGCCTCGCGTGGGTGGCGCTCTGGTCGCCGGTGCTCGCCCTGGAGAAGGCGGAGGTGGCCGTCACCGGCGCGGGGCGGTACGTCGACGAGGCCAGGGTGCGCGAGATCGCCGAGACCCCGGACGGCACCCCGCTGCCTCGCCTGGACACCGTGGCGATGCGGGAGCAGGTGCTCGGGCTGCGCGGGGTGAAGGACGTGCGGATCGCGCGTGCGTGGCCCCACGGGCTCGCGGTGGAGCTCACGCCGCGCGTCCCGGTCGCGGCCGTGCCGGACGGCGACCGGCTGGCGCTGCTCGACTCGTCCGGGGTGCGGGTGGCGACGCGCGACACGGCGCCGAAGGGGCTGCCGCAGGTGGACGTGCCGCTGGACGACGCGCTGGCGCTGCAGGCGGCGCTCCACGTGCTGGCGGCCCTGCCCGCCAAGCTCGCCGGCCAGGTGGACCACGTCAGCGCCGACACGCAGGACGCCGTCGAGACGGTCCTGGAGGACGGCACCACCGTCCGGTGGGGCGGCAGCTCCGACCTTCCGCTCAAGGTCGAGGCGGTGCGCACGCTGCGCAAGCTCGACGACGGCGCGCGGACCATCGACGTCTCGTCGCCCGAGCTTCCGGTGACCCGCTGAGCGGCGCGAGGGCGGCGGGGCACGCCTGGGCGGGTGAGGCAAGCACCGGGCGCGCGCGACACGCCGATGCACGTCCGGCCTTGCACCCACCGCGCCGCCTACCGTCGATCGCAGCAGCAACCTGACATAACTCTAACCCTCAACTCGAACCTTAAGGTTAGGCCCGCGGGTCGCCGGCGGGCGACGGGGGAGCGAGGACCGGACGTCGGGACAAGGAACGACCCGAGAGGCAACGACGTGGCAACTCCGCAGAACTACCTGGCAGTGATCAAGGTGGTCGGTATCGGCGGTGGCGGCGTGAACGCCGTGAACCGCATGATCGAGGTCGGGCTCAAGGGTGTCGAGTTCATCGCCATCAACACCGACGCGCAGGCGCTGCTGATGTCGGACGCCGACGTCAAGCTCGACGTCGGCCGTGAGCTCACCCGTGGCCTCGGCGCCGGCGCCGACCCCGAGGTCGGCAAGAAGGCGGCCGAGGACCACGCCGAGGAGATCGAGGACGTCCTGCGGGGCGCCGACATGGTCTTCGTGACGGCGGGCGAGGGCGGCGGCACCGGCACGGGCGGCGCGCCCGTGGTGGCACGCATCGCCCGCTCGCTCGGTGCGCTGACGGTGGGCGTCGTGACGCGACCGTTCACCTTCGAGGGCCGCCGCCGCTCCGTGCAGGCCGAGCAGGGGATCGACGCCCTCCGCGAGGAGGTCGACACCCTCATCGTCATCCCCAACGACCGGCTCCTGTCCATGTCCGACAAGAGCGTCTCGGCGATCGCGGCGTTCCACTCGGCGGACCAGGTGCTGCACTCCGGCGTCCAGGGCATCACCGACCTCATCACGACGCCCGGCCTCATCAACCTCGACTTCGCGGACGTGAAGTCCGTGATGCAGGGGGCGGGCTCGGCGCTGATGGGCATCGGCTCGGCCCGGGGCGAGGACCGCGCGGTGCAGGCCGCCGAGCTCGCGATCTCGTCCCCGCTGCTCGAGGCCTCCATCGACGGTGCGCACGGCGTGCTCCTGTCGATCCAGGGCGGCAGCGACATCGGCCTCTTCGAGGTGCACGAGGCCGCGCGCCTCGTCCAGGAGGCGGCCCACTCGGAGGCGAACATCATCTTCGGCACGGTCATCGACGACGCGCTCGGCGACGAGGTGCGGGTCACCGTCATCGCCGCCGGGTTCGACGGCGGCGTGCCGCAGGCCCGCAAGGACGGCCGCGGTCTGGGACAGATCGCCGGCGCGCCGGCCAAGCCGACGGTCACGGTCGGCGAGGGCGGCACGACGGCGACGTCCGTGCCGCAGCCCGGGATGCAGACCGCCCCGCCGCGTCCGCCCCAGCCGGCCACCGCGTCGGTGCCGGCGGCCTCCGTGCAGCCTCGACCGATCCCGGCGGAGCCGGACGACGTCCCCGTGAGCCTCGACGCGCCGCCGGCCCCGCCGGCCGGGGCGCGGCCCGCGGAGCAGCGCCGCCCGTTCACGGTGGTGGAGGACGCCGAGGGCGAGGGCGTCACCGTCGAGCGTCCGGTCGAGGTGCCGCGCCTGTTCGACGAGCCGCGCCGTCCGGCCGAGGAGCTCGACGTGCCCGACTTCCTCAAGTGAGCGCCGGGTGAGCGGAACTCACGGCGCGGTCGGCTGGGCTCAGGAGGCGCTGTTGCCGGACCAGTTCGGTGCGGGACTGCTGCGGGTGGACCTCGGGGAGGGCGTCGTGGCGGGCTTCACCACGCGTCACGGCGGCGTGTCGCCCGCCCCCTGGTCGTCGCTCGACCTGGGCACCTCGACGGGCGACGACCCCGTGCGGGTGCGGGAGAACCGCGCCCGCCTCGGGGCCTGGGTCGGGGCGCCGGTGGCGTTCTCGGCGCAGGTGCACGGGGACCGTGTCCTAGGCCTGGGTGCCGCCGAGCTCGCCGAGTGGTCGTCGACGGAGCCGCCGGCCGCGGCGGGCGAGGCCGACGCCATGGTCACCGCGGAACCCGGCCTGGGGCTCGGCGTCCTGGTCGCCGACTGCGTGCCGGTCGTCCTCGCGGACCCGGTGGCCCGCGTCGTGGCGGTCGCGCACGCGGGTCGGGGCGGGGTCGCCCTGGGGGTCGTGCACCGCGTGGTCGAGCAGCTGCTCGAGCTCGGGGCCAGGACCGAGGACCTCCGGGCCGCCGTCGGCCCGGCGGTCTGCGGCGCGTGCTACGAGGTGCCGGCCGCGATGCGCGACGAGGTCGCCGCCGTCGTCCCCGAGACCTGGGCGACGACCACGGCCGGCACGCCCGCGCTCGACCTGCCGGCCGGCGTGCTCGCACAGCTGGCAGCGCACGGCGTGGCCGCCAGCCGGGTGGACCGGTGCACGCTCACGGACACCGACCTCTACTCGCACCGTCGTGCCACCGCCCAGGGTGCGACGACGGGGCGGCAGGCGGGGGTCGTCGTCCTGACCTGACGTGGTCGTGGACCGGCACGCCCGCGACGCGCGACACACCGGCGTGTCGTGCGTCGATGCCGCCGCGGGCGTGGTTAACGTCGTGACACCGTCCGGGACGGAGGGCGGGACGTGGCGACGAACGGAGCAAGGCGATGGGCGGAGCGCTTCGCAAGACGATGCTGTACTTGGGGCTCGCCGACGACCAGGGTGAGTCGGAGGAGTACCTCGACGAGTACGAGGAGCTGGAGGCACCGGTGCGCGACCGTGACGACTACCAGGCGCAGGTGACCCCGCTGCACCGCGGCGGAGGGAGCGAGTCGGTGATCGCCTCCGACCTGCGACGCATCACGACCATCCACCCGCGCTCGTACAACGACGCCCGCACCATCGGCGAGGCCTTCCGGGGCGGCACGCCGGTGATCATGAACCTGTCGGACATGGACGACGCCGACGCGAAGCGCCTCGTGGACTTCTCGGCGGGCCTGATCTTCGGGCTGCGCGGGTCGATCGAGCGCGTGACGAACAAGGTCTTCCTGCTCTCGCCGGAGCACGTGGAGATCGCAGGCGAGGAGCCTCCGGCGGAGAAGGCCCCCGGACGCGGGGCGTTCTACAACCAGAGCTGACCGCGCCCGAGAGCGCCGATCGCACCGTCCGGCACGGGCCGGGGCAGTCCTTGCCCCGGCCCTGCGTCGTGCTCGGGTAGGTTCGACCCCGTGAGTCTCGTCTTCAACCTGGTCTACCTCGTCCTGTGGCTGTTCCTGCTGTGCCTCATCGTCCGGCTGGTCTTCGACTGGGTGCAGTTCTTCGCGCGCGACTGGCGGCCGAAGGGCGTGCTGCTGGTGCTGGCGGAGGCGGTCTACACGGTCACCGACCCGCCGCTGCGCTTCCTGCGTGGGCTGATCCCGCCGCTGACGCTCGGCCAGATCCGTCTCGACATCGCGTTCCTCGTGCTCTTCATCGGCACGGGCATCCTCATGCGGGTGGCCTCGTTCCTCGCCACGATGTGACCGCCGCCGCGGCCGCTCCGCTGTGACCTGGGACGGGGTTCGCACCGGCCGGTGGAGGGCGCCCCGGTGCTGACCTGTGAAGACGTCGTGTGGGCGGGACGACCCGGCCTCGTCGGACGGGTCGCCCGCCGACACGTCCGCTACCGTGGTCATCCAGACGGCCCGGGAACCGGGTCCCACCGACCCTGCAAGAACGATGAGGTGAGACGATGGCGCTGCTGACGGCAGAGGACATCCTGAACAAGAAGTTCGCCGCGACCAAGTTCCGCGAGGGCTACGACGTCGAAGAGGTCGACGACTTCCTCGACGAGGTCGTGCGGACCCTCACGGCGGTCCAGGAGGAGAACGACGACCTGCGCTCCAAGCTCACCGCGGCCGAGCACCGGGTCGCCGAGCTGAGCCGCTCGGACGCTGCCCAGCAGGCGCAGCCCACCCCGACCCCGGCGCCCGCCCCGACGCCGGCGCCCGCCCCGGCCGCTGCGAAGCAGCAGCCGGCGGAGCCGGAGTCCGCCACCGGGATGCTCCAGCTGGCCCAGAAGCTGCACGACGACTACGTGCGGTCCGGTCAGGAGGAGGGCGACCGCCTCATCTCCGAGGCCAAGTCCGAGGGTTCGCGCATCGTCCGCGAGGCCGAGGAGACCAGCCACCGGACCCTCTCGCAGCTCGAGCAGGAGCGGTCGCTCCTCGAGCGCAAGATCGACGAGCTCCGCCTCTTCGAGCGCGACTACCGCACGCGCCTCAAGAGCTTCCTGCAGAACCTGCTGGGCGACCTCGACGCCCGCGGCTCGGCCCTGCCGCCGCAGCGGCAGAACGCCGGTGCCGGTCGCGGCTCGGAGCTCTGAGCGGGGGGCCGTCACCCCGCGCACCCCGCTCCCTCGTCACGCCTCAGGCCGAGCGGCCCGCACAACACGCACGCCTCACCGCGCGTGCTGTTGTGCGGGCCGCTCGGCGCATTTACGCTGCGGTGACTCGTCGTCGACGCACCAACGAAAGGGCACCGATGGCCAAGCTCTCGACCACCACGCGCGCAGCACTGCGCGAGAACTTTCCGCACCTCGCGCGCGACGTGAAGTCGTTCCCGGTCCGTGACGGCGAGGAGCCCTGGACCCTGCACGAGGTGGAGGAGCTGGCGGCCTTCCTGCTCGAGGAGAAGGAGCGCCTCGAGCGCGAGCTCGCGGCCGCCGACCAGGAGCTGTCGGACCTGCTGCGCAACTCGGGCGACGGCGCGGGGGACGACCAGGCGGACTACGGGTCGAGCGCCCTCGAGCGGGAGCAGGAGCTCACCCTGGTCAACAACATGCGCGACCTGCTCGCCCAGACCGCGCACGCCGTCGACCGCATCCGCAAGGGCACGTACGCCACCTGCGAGATCACGGGACTGCCCATCGGCAAGGCGCGCCTGCAGGCGTTCCCGCGCGCGACGCTCTCCGTCGAGGCCAAGGCGCGCGAGGAGCGTCGCTGACCGGGCGGTCCTGCCCCGGCGGCCGGTCCGTTCCGCCTACACTTGCGGACGATGTCGACCACGCCCGCCGGCTCCGCCCCGGCCCCTGAGCCCGCGCCGCGCGACGGCGCACCCGAGTCGTCCGGGTCGGACGCGCCCGACGACACCGTCCCCACGGGGGGCGCAGGTGCTGTCGCCGAAGAGGCAGAGGCCCCGGTGCCCGAGGCGCGTCGTCGCCGGCTGATCGTGGGGACGTTCGCGCTCGCCGCTCTCGTGCTGCTGGTCGACCAGCTCACGAAGTGGTGGGCCGAGTCCGCCCTCGTCTGGGGAGACGACCCGAAGCCCCTGATCGGTGAGCTGCTGCAACTCCGGCTGATCTACAACCCGGGCGCGGCGCTCTCGATCGCCACCGGCATGACGTGGATCCTCACGATCGTCGTGGTGATCGTGGTGGTGATCATCGTGCGGGCGATCCGCCGGATCGGCTCGACCGGCTGGGCCGTGGCCCTCGGCCTGCTGCTGGGCGGCGCGCTGGGCAACCTCGGCGACCGCTTCTTCCGCGAGCCCGGGTTCGCGGAAGGTCACGTGGTGGACTTCATCGACTACGGCGTCTTCGTCGGGAACGTCGCGGACATCGCCATCGTGGCCGCCGCGGTGCTCATCGTCGTCCTGTCCTTCCGGGGGATCGGCCTGGACGGCCGCCGGCACGTCGAGGGCGGGGACGCCCCCGCTCAGCCGGCCGAGGGACGCTGACGATGTCGACCGGTTTCACCCGCACCCTGCCCGTGCCCGACGGCCTCGCGGGAGAGCGTGTCGACGCCGCGCTCGCGCGCATGCTCGGGTTCTCGCGCACGCAGGCAGCGGAGCTCGCGGCGTCGGGGGCCGTGCTGCTCGACGGGCGCGAGGTCGGCAAGTCCGACCGGGTGGTCGCCGGCGGCTGGCTCGAGGTCACCGTCCCGGAGGCACGTCCGGCGACGACGGTCGTCGCGGAGCCGGTGCCCGGGATGGCGATCGCCTACGAGGACGACGACGTCGTGGTCGTCGACAAGCCGGTCGGGGTCGCTGCGCACCCGTCGCCCGGCTGGACCGGCCCCACCGTGGTGGGCGCCCTGGCCGCGGCCGGATACCGGATCGCGACCTCCGGCGCCGCCGAGCGGCAGGGCATCGTGCACCGTCTGGACGTCGGCACGTCCGGCCTCATGGCGGTGGCGAAGAGCGAGGCGGCGTACAGCGGCCTCAAGCGGGCGTTCAAGGAACGCACGGTCGAGAAGGTGTACCACGCGCTCGCGCAGGGCCACCCGGAGCCGACGACGGGCACGATCGACGCCCCGATCGGGCGGCACCCGAGCGCCGACTACAAGTTCGCCGTCGTCGCGGACGGCAAGCACTCGGTGACGCACTACGAGGTGCTCGAGATGCTGCCCGCCGCGTCGCTCGTCGAGGTGCACCTCGAGACCGGCCGTACCCATCAGATCCGGGTGCACTTCCAGGCGGTGCGGCACCCGCTGGTCGGCGACCTCACCTACGGCGCCGACCCGGTGCTCGCGTCGAAGGTGGGGCTGGAGCGCCAGTGGCTGCACGCCGTGCGGCTCGGCTTCGAGCACCCGCTGACAGGCCGCTGGGTGGAGGTCACCAGCGAGTACCCCGACGACCTGGCGCACGCGCTCGAGGTCGTCCGCGGCGCCTACCGCTAGCTCGCCCCCTCTTGTCCGATGAGGGCGGACGCCCTAGCGTTCGTCGCGACGGGTGACACGAGTCACCCGCGACCTCGACGAGGAGGACGCATGTCATCACCCATCGCACCGGACGGGCGGGCGACCGAGGTGGCCCGGCGGCGACGCCGCTCCGCCACCGCCGTCGCCGCCGGAGCCGCCGTCGTGACCGTCCTGGCCGGCGCCGTGCCCGCCCAGGCCTCGCCGCCTCAGCGCGTCGACCCCAGGAACCCCGACCTCGGCCCTCACGTCACCGTGTTCGGCCCCGACACCCCGCAGGACGAGATCCAGGCGGCGATGGACGCGCTGCACGCCGCCCAGGTCGACGCCGAGATGTCCGCCGAGCGTCACGCGGTCTACTTCCTGCCCGGCACCTATGGGTCGTCGTCCGACCCGCTGCAGGTGAACGTCGGCTACTACACCGAGGTCGCCGGTCTCGGCGCCTCCCCTGGGGACGTCACGGTCGAGGGCGCGATCGAGGTGCGCAACCGCTGCGTCGGCGACGACGCGAACCCGAACTGCATCGCGCTCGTGAACTTCTGGCGCACCGTCGCCAACCTCACCCTCGACGTGGACACCTCCGGCCAGGACGGCTGCAAAGCCACCGCGAACTTCTGGGCGGTCTCGCAGGCGGTCTCGATGCGCCGGCTCGACGTGCGAGGGCCGGTGTCGCTCATGGACTACTGCACCGCGGGTCCCCAGTTCGCGAGCGGCGGGTTCATCGCGGACACCCGGTTCGACTCCGCCGTGACCAACGGATCCCAGCAGCAGTGGCTGACGCGCAACAGCGAGCTCGGCGGCGGCTGGTCGAACGGCGTCTGGAACCAGGTCTTCTCCGGCGTCGTCGGGGCGCCGTCCGACGCGGGGTTCCCCGCCGAGCCGTACACGGTGCTCGACGAGACCCCGGTGAGCCGGGAGAAGCCGTACCTCTTCGTCGGCGGCGACGGGCGGTACGCCGTGCGCGTCCCCGAGGCGCGGACGGGAACGCGGGGCGTGTCGTGGGCCGACGGCGCGACGCCGGGCCGGACCGTGCCCATCACCGACTTCTACATCGCGCGCCCGGGGGACTCGGTCGCGACGATCAACTCCCAGCTCGCGCGCGGCAAGCACCTCCTGCTCACGCCGGGCGTCTACGACGTCGACCGCAGCATCCGGGTCACGCGACCGGACACCGTCGTGCTCGGCATGGGCCACGCGACGCTCACCGCCGCGCGCGGCGCGGTGCCGCTCGTGGTGGGCGACACCGAGGGCGTGGTGGTCGCGGGGGTGACGATCGACGCCGGCGCCGAGGAGTCGCCGGCGCTGCTGCAGGTGGGCAAGCGTCACGGCGCCAACCACCGGTCGGACGCCGCCAACCCGGTGACGCTGTCCGACGTGTACTTCCGGGTGGGCGGCCCCCACGTCGGCAAGGTCGACACGGCCCTGCGGATCGACGCCGACGACGTGCTCGTCGACCACACGTGGGTGTGGCGCGGCGACCACGGCGTCGAGGGGTTCCCGGCCGACGGGTCCGCGGGCGTCAACGGCGACACGGCTCGCTGGCGCACCAACACGGGGCGCAACGGGGTCGTCGTCGAGGGGGACCGGGTCACGGCCACGGGGCTGTTCGTGGAGCACTTCCAGGAGCACAACACGGTCTGGAACGGCGAGGACGGCCGGGTGGTGCTCTACCAGAACGAGCTGCCCTACGACCCGCCGACCCAGGCCGACTGGACGCAGCCCGACGGCACCCTCGGGTGGGAGGGGTACGTGGTCGGCGACGACGTACGGCGCCACCGCCTCGACGGTGGCGGCGTCTACGTGTTCAACCAGAACGATCCGAGCATCGTCACCGAGAACGGCTTCGCCGTCCCGGACCGCCCGGGGGTGCGGCTGCACCACGTCATGACCGTCAACCTCAGCGCCGGGACGATCAACCACGTCGTCAACGGGCTGGGCGACGCGGTGCCGCCGTCGACGTCGGGGGCGCCGGAGTACGTCGTCGACTACCCCGCTCGCTGACCCGGGCGTCGTCGAACCCGTGCGGCCCGGCCGGAGCCTCGGCCGGGCCGCACCCGTCAGGCGGAGGCACGCACGACGACGCGGGCGCCGTCGTCGGGCCACGGCGGCGCGTCGCGGCCGTCGAGCGCGGCGAGCACCTCGGTCGCGAGGTGCTCCGCCTGCCGGGCCACGGGCTGGGCCACCGTCGTCAGTGGAGGGGCGGCGACCCGCGCCCCGGGGGAGTCGTCGACGCCGATGACGGCCAGGCGGGACGGCACGGGGACCCCCGCCTCCCGGGCCCCCGCGAGCACGGCGAGCGCGACCTCGTCGTTGTAGGCGGCGACGGCGGTCACCCCGGCGCCGGACAGGGACCGCACCGCGGCCGTCGCCGGCTCGCCGGTGCGGACGGCGACGGTCGCGGGCTCGGCCATCCCGCGCTCGGCGCAGGCCGCGCGGAGGCCCGCGAGGCGTGCCTCGGCGAACCGGCCGAGGCGTGGGTCGTCCGTCGTGACGTACCCGATGCGGGTGTGGCCGGCCGCGGCCAGATGACCCGCCTGCAGGGCGCCGATCCCGCGCTGCGAGGCGTCGAAGTCGCCCGTCCCGGCGGCGTCGGCCGGCTCGACCGCACCCACGACGCGGATCCCGGCCCGCGTCATCGCGCGCGCGTCGTCCGGAGCGAACGGGGCGAGCCCCACGACCGCGAGCGGCGTCACGGCGCGCCACAGGTCGGCCAGGGCGCGCGAGTCGCGGTGGTGGTGCACCAGCACGAAGAGCCCTCGGGCGGCGAGGGCGTCGGTGAGATGGTCGAGCAGCCCCTCGACCACGGGGCCGACGGGCCAGTCCGGCAGCACGGCGACGACGAGATCGCTGCGCCCGCGCCGCAGCGCCCGGGCGGCGGCCGAGGGCGCGTAGCCCAGCCGCTCGGCCGCGGCGTGGATGCGCTGCCGGGTGGCGTCGGAGACCGACGCGCCGGGCGTGTCGTTGAGGACGTAGCTCACCGTCGTGCGCGAGACCCCGGCAGCGCGGGCGATGTCGGCGCTGGTCACTCGCGGCACGGCTGCTCCTCGGGGTGTCTCGGCGGCAGGATGCACTCTACGCACGGGGTGTGAGAAGTGTCCGGCGCGGAGGTTGGCATTGTGTCGGTCCCCCCTGGAAGACTCGTCGCATGCCCGACGCAGGTTCCCCCATCGCCCAGCCGACCGGTACCTCCGAGGACGACTTCGTCCACCTGCACGTGCACACCGAGTACTCGATGCTCGACGGCGCCGCGCGGATGAACGACCTGTTCAGCGAGGTGTCGCGGCTCGGTCAGAAGGCCATCGCGATCACGGACCACGGGTACCTGTTCGGCGCGTTCGACTTCTGGAGCACGGCGCAGAAGCACGGGGTCAAGCCGATCATCGGCGTCGAGGCGTACGTGACCCCGGGCACCAGCCGCCACGACCGCACCAAGGTGCTGTGGGGCGAGCAGCACCAGCGGCGCGACGACGTCTCCGCGGGCGGCGCCTACACGCACATGACGCTCTGGGCGCGCGACAACGAGGGGATGCACAACCTCTTCCGCGCGTCGTCGCTGGCGTCCCTGGACGGCCAGATGGGCAAGTGGCCGCGCATGGACCGCGAGCTTCTCGAGACGTACGGCAAGGGCCTCATGGGCACCTCGGGCTGTCCCTCGGGCGAGGTGCAGACCCGCCTGCGGCTGGGCCAGTGGGACGAGGCGGTGCGCGCGGCGGGCGAGCTGCAGGACATCCTCGGCAAGGAGAACTTCTTCGTCGAGCTGATGGACCACGGGATCGAGATCGAGTCCCGCACGTACAAGGACCTCCTGCGCCTCGCCGAGCACATCGACGCGCCGCTCGTGGCCACCAACGACCTGCACTACACCAAGCAGGAGGACTCGCACTCGCACGAGGTGCTGCTCGCGGTGAACTCGGGGTCGACGCTCGACGAGCCGACCTACGACCAGGGCGGCAGCCGGTTCGCCTTCAGCGGCGACAGCTTCTACGTGCGCTCGGGCGCGGAGATGCGCCGCCTGTTCTCCGAGCTGCCGCAGGCGATCGACAACACGCTGCTCATCGCGGAGCGCTGCGACGTCTCGTTCGACACCAAGGCGAACTACATGCCGCGGTTCCCGGTGCCCGACGGCGAGGACGAGGTCAGCTGGTTCGTCAAGGAGGTCGAGGCGGGCCTGCGCCGTCGGTACCCCGAGGGCATCGGCGACGACGTCCGCAAGCAGGCGAACTACGAGGTCGAGGTCATCATCCAGATGGGCTTCCCGGGGTACTTCCTCGTGGTGGCCGACTTCATCAACTGGGCCAAGGAGCAGGGCATCCGCGTGGGGCCCGGCCGTGGCTCGGCCGCGGGCTCGATGGTCTCGTACGTCATGGGCATCACCGAGCTCGACCCGCTCAAGCACGGCCTGATCTTCGAGCGCTTCCTCAACCCGGAGCGCGTCTCCATGCCCGACGTCGACGTGGACTTCGACGAGCGCCGGCGCGCCGAGGTGATCAGGTACGTCACCGAGAAGTACGGCGACGACCGCGTCGCGATGATCGTCACCTACGGCTCCATCAAGGCGAAGCAGGCGCTCAAGGACGGCTCCCGCGTGCTCGGCTTCCCCTTCGCGATGGGGGAGAAGCTCACCAAGGCGATGCCGCCCGCCGTCATGGGCAAGGACATCCCGCTGTCCGGGATCTTCGACCCGAAGCACGAGCGCTACGCCGAGGCCGCGGAGTTCCGCGCGGTGCACGACGCCGACCCCGAGGCGCAGCGCGTCGTCGAGACGGCGCGCGGCATCGAGGGCCTGAAGCGGCAGTGGGGCGTGCACGCCGCGGGCGTCATCATGTCGAGCGACCCGCTGATCGACATCATCCCGATCATGCGCCGCCCGCAGGACGGCGCAGTCATCACGCAGTTCGACTACCCGACGTCCGAGGGCCTCGGCCTCATCAAGATGGACTTCCTCGGGCTGCGCAACCTCACGATCCTCGACGACGCGCTCGAGAACATCGTCATGAACGGCAAGGAGCCGGTGGCGATCGAGACGGTCGAGCTCGACGACAAGGCCACCTACGACCTGCTCGCCCGCGGCGACACGCTCGGCGTGTTCCAGCTCGACGGCGGCGCGATGCGCTCGCTGCTGCGGCAGATGCGGCCGGACAACTTCGAGGACGTCTCCGCCGTCATCGCGCTGTACCGCCCGGGGCCGATGGGCATGAACTCGCACATCAACTACGCCCTGCGCAAGAACGGCATGCAGAAGATCGAGCCGATCCACCCGGAGCTCGAGGAGCCGCTCAGCGAGGTGCTCGGCGAGACCTACGGCCTCATCGTCTACCAGGAGCAGGTGCAGCGCGCCGCCCAGATCCTCGCCGGGTACTCGCTCGGCCAGGCCGACCTGCTGCGCCGCGCGATGGGCAAGAAGAAGAAGGAGATCCTCGACAAGGAGTTCGTGCCGTTCGAGGCCGGCATGAAGGAGCGCGGCTACTCCAAGCCCGCGATCCAGGCGGTCTGGGACACCCTGGTGCCGTTCGCCGGGTACGCGTTCAACAAGGCGCACTCCGCCGGGTACGGCGTCGTCTCCTACTGGACGGCGTACCTCAAGGCGAACTACCCGACCGAGTACATGGCCGGCCTGCTGCAGAGCGTGCGGGACGACAAGGACAAGATGGCGCTCTACCTGGGCGAGTGCCGTCGCATGCACATCACCGTGCTGCCGCCCGACGTCAACGACTCCGCCGCCAAGTTCACCGCCGTCGGGGACGACATCCGCTTCGGCCTCACGGCCATCCGTAACGTCGGCGCCAACGTCGTGGACGCGATCATCGCCGCGCGCGAGGAGAAGGGCGCCTTCACCTCCTTCACGGACTTCCTCGACAAGGTGCCGGCCGTCGTCTGCAACAAGCGCACCATCGAGTCGCTGATCAAGGCCGGGGCGTTCGACTCCCTCGGCCACCCGCGCCGGGCCCTGCTCGTGGTGCACGAGCAGGCCGTGGACTCCGTCATCTCCGTCAAGCGCAAGGAGGCCGAGGGCCAGTTCGACCTCTTCGCCGGCTTCGGCGGGGCCGAGGAGGACGCGGCGATGACGTTCGCCGTCGACGTGCCCGACCTGCCCGACTGGGACAAGAAGCAGCGGCTCGCCTTCGAGCGCGAGATGCTCGGCCTGTACGTGTCGGACCACCCGCTGTCGGGGCTCGAGCACGTGCTGGCGCGCGCGGCGGACACGTCGATCGCGTCGCTGATGGCCGACGAGGGGCGCCAGGACGGCTCGCAGGTCACGGTCGCGGGACTGCTCACCAGCGTGCAGCGCAAGATGAGCAAGAACGGCAACCCCTGGGCGGCCGTCACGGTCGAGGACCTCGAGGGCGCCGTCGAGGTGATGTTCTTCGGCGAGACGTACCTCGCGTACTCGACGATCCTCGCGGAGGACCAGGTCGTCACCCTGCGCGGCCGCGTGCGGCGCCGCGACGACCAGATGCAGCTGCAGGCGATGGAGGTGTCGCTGCCGGACACGTCCGCCGTCGCCGACGCGCCCGTGCTGGTCACCGTGCCGCACACCCGCTGCGTCGAGCCGGTCATGGTGCGGCTGCGCGAGGTGCTCGCCACGCACCCGGGCTCGGCGGAGGTGCACGTGAGCGTCGCGGAGCCGGGCAAGCGGACGGTGGTGCGCGCGGCGGACACGCTTCGCGTCGAGAAGTCGCCCGCGCTGTTCGGCGACCTCAAGGCCCTCCTCGGCCCGAGCTGCCTGTCATGACGGCTCAGGGCGTGGTGTCGGACGACGGCTCGGCGGACCACCGCTTCCGCGTCGTTCCGGCCGCGTACGTCTACCTGCGCCGCGAGGGCCAGGTCCTCCTGCAGCTGCGTCAGGGCACCGGCTTCATGGACGGGCACTGGGCCGCCGCCGCGGCGGGGCACGTCGAGGCGGGGGAGTCGGTGCACGCCGCGGCCGTCCGCGAGGTCCGCGAGGAGCTCGGCGTCGTCGTCGACCCCGCCGACCTGGTGCCCGTGACGACGATGCACCGCGGGCAGCCCGGCGGCCCGGCGCTCGAGCAGCGGGTCGACTTCTTCTTCACGGCGACCCGCTGGGCGGGCGGCCCGGAGATCCGCGAGCCCGCGAAGGTCGCGGACCTGCGGTGGTTCCCGTTCGTCGCGCTGCCGGACCCGGTCGTGCCGCACGAGCTCGTGGTGCTGCGCGCCCTGCACGACGAGGGTCGGCACGGCACCCGCGTGCCGCCGATCCTCACCGACGGCTTCTGACGACGCGGCACGCCGGGGCCCGCTCGGGCGTTCAGTGGTGGTGGACGTGCGCCGCGAGCGGGTCGTACGGCGCGGCCCCGGGCCTGCTCCACAGCGGCACGGGCCGGCCGCGGTCCTTCCACCACGTGGCGGTCGGGTGCTGCGGCCACCCGGCGGGGGAGTCCTCCCAGCGCTCCTGCCGCCCGTACACGGTCAGGTCGAGCAGCTGCGCCTGCGCCATGACCGCCTCGACGCCGCGGTGTGTGGTCTCGTTCGTGAGGAAGGCCCTGTCGCCGACGCGCAGGTAGCAGGAGATCAGCCCGCGGTCGTCGCTGAGGCCGCCAGCCACCGCCTCGTCGGTCACGCCTTGCATCGAGTACCAGGGCACCCGGTAGCCCATGAACTCCACGAAGGGCGCGACCTCCCCCCACGGGCCCTCGCAGAAGACGGCGAACGTCACTCCGCGGTGGTGCAGGTACGCGGCGTCCTGCACGCTCCAGATGCTGGCCGTGCAGCCCTCGCACTGCCCCTCGACCGGCTGCCCGGCGTGCCACATGTGCTTGTACGCGACGAGCTGGTCACGCCCGTCGAAGACATCGAGCAGCGGGACCGGCCCGTCGGGACCGACGAGCAGCGCGCTCGCGTCGACCTCGGTCATCGGCAGGCGCCGGCGCGCGGCGGCGATGGCGTCGCCCTCGCGGGTGTGCGCCTTCTCGCGGGCGCGCAGCTCCTCGCGGCCACGCAGCCACGTGGCGCGGTCGACGGCGGCGGGGGCAGGGGTGGGGACGGCGGCGGTCACGGTCGGCTCCTCGTGCAGGGCGGTCCGGTCGGTCGTGGGACCGCCGAGCGGGTCCGGACTCATCGGTGACCACGCGCCGTCGTGGCGGCGCTTCTCGGCCCCACCTCGCGGACGGGGGCCGGGCGTGTCCGGCGCGGCCGTAGGCTCGGGTCGTGTTCCGCCTCAACCCCGAGCAGCTCGTGTTCGTCACCGAGCGCCACCTCGCCACCCTCACGACCCTGCGCGCGGACGGCAGCCCGCACGTCGTGCCCGTCGCCTTCACCTGGGACGCCGACGCCGGGGTCGCGCGCACCACGGCACGGCGCACGTCGACGAAGGTCGCCAACGCGCGCCGGGCGACGGCCGAGGGAGGCCGGCCACGGGCCGCGCTCTGCCAGGTCGACGGCGGGCGGTGGCTGACGCTCGAGGGGACGATCGAGGTGAGCGAGGACCCGGACGAGGTCGCGGACGCCGTCGTCCGGTACACGAAGCGCTACCGGCCGCTCGAGCACGACCCCGACCGCGTCGTCCTGCGCCTCACCCCCGACCGGGCGATGGCCTCCACCTACATGGCCTGATGCTGTGGGTGTGCTCGTGGCCCTGTTTCGACCCGAGACAGGGCCACGAGCACACCCACAACCATCGGCTCAGGCGACGACGGCGGTCTCGTCGCCCTCGGGCAGGGCGACGGTGACACGGTCCCCGCGGACGAGCTGGCGACCGCGCCGGGTCTCCGCCACGCCGTTGACGCTGACCTCGCCGTCGGCGACCAGGTCCCGGGCGTGCGTGCCGGACTCCGCCAGGCCCGCGAGCTTGAGGAACTGGCCGAGGCGGATCATCTCGTCGCGGATGGGGACGTCGGTCGGTGAAGGCTCGGCGCTCATGCGTCCATTCTCCGGCACCGGGGCCCGGGCGCCGACCCGCGCTGCCTAGACTGGGCGGGTGATCCGACGCATCGACCTCCGCGGGCAGGACCTGACCCGCACCGAGCTGCTCGGGGTGCTGCCGCGCCCCGAGATCGGGGTGGACGAGGCCGTCCAGGCCGTCACCCCGATCATCGCCGACGTGCGAGCCCGCGGCGCCGCCGCGCTCCGCGACCTGTCGGAGCGCCTCGACGGCGTGCGTCCGGAGCATCTGCGCGTCCCGGCGTCGGCCCTGGCCGACGCCCTCGCGGGGCTCGACCCGCTGGTGCGGGCGGGGCTCGAGGAGGCGATCCGGCGCGTCCGGGCGGTGCACGCCGCCCAGGTGCCGACGGAGCACGCCACGCAGCTCGCGCCCGGCGCGGTGGTGCGCCAGCGGTGGGTCCCGGTGCAGCGCGTGGGCCTGTACGTGCCCGGCGGCCGCGCCGTGTACCCGTCGTCCGTGGTCATGAACGTGGTCGCCGCGCAGGAGGCCGGGGTGCCCGGGCTCGCCGTCGCGTCGCCGCCGCAGCGGGACGCCGGCGGGCTGCCGCACCCGACGATCCTCGCCGCGTGCGCGCTGCTCGGCGTCGACGAGGTCTACGCGGTCGGCGGGGCGCAGGCGGTGGCGATGTTCGCGTACGGCGCCGCCGGCACCGAGCCGCAGGACGGCGACGTGCTGTGCGACCCGGTGGACGTCGTGACGGGCCCCGGCAACGTGTACGTGACGGCGGCCAAGCGGCTGGTGCGCGGGGTCGTCGGCATCGACGCCGAGGCCGGGCCCACGGAGATCGCCGTGCTGGCCGACGCCACCGCCGACGCGGGGCACGTCGCGCTGGACCTCATCAGCCAGGCCGAGCACGACCCGATGGCCGCCTCCGTGCTGGTCACGCCGTCGGTGGAGCTGGCGGGCGCCGTGGAGGCCCGGCTGAGCGACCTGGTGGGCTCCACCAAGCACTCCGCACGCGTCCTGCAGGCGCTCGGCGGGCCGCAGTCCGCCGTCGTGCTCGTCGACGACCTGGAGCAGGGCCTCGCGGTGGTGGACGCCTACGGCGCGGAGCACCTGGAGATCCAGACGGAGGGGGCCGCGGCGCTCGCGGAGCGCGTGCGCTCGGCGGGGGCGATCTTCGTCGGACCCTGGTCGCCGGTCTCCCTCGGCGACTACATGGCGGGCAGCAACCACGTGCTCCCCACCGGCGGATCCGCGCACTTCTCCAGCGGCCTCGGCGTGCACGCCTACCTCAAGTCCGTCCAGGTCGTGGAGTACACCCGCGACGCGCTCGAGGTTCTCGCCGACCGCATCGTCGCCGTCGCGAACGACGAGGACCTGCCCGCGCACGGCGAGGCCGTCCGCGGCCGGTTCCTCTGAGCATCCGCACCGCGCCGACGACCTGCACCCGCGAGCACGCGGAATAGTGTGCCAAGCGGCACGGCGCACACCGCCGGCCGCGTCGGAGGGCCGTGCGAGCATGGACGCATGCCCGCGCCGCCACCCCGCCTCGACCCGGTCGTGGTGGGCGACGTCGTCGGGAGCGCCGCGTTCCGCCGCGCCCAGGGCTACCAGCGCGGGGGCATGGTGCGCACGTGGCACTGGGACCCCGACGCGCGGGCGCTCACGGCGCGGGTCGCGGGCAGCGGGCCCCAGCCCTACAGCTGCCGGGTGTCGTTCACCGTCGGGTCCGACGGGCGGTACGCCTTCGAGGGCTCGTCCTGCAGCTGTCCGGTGGGTGCGGACTGCAAGCATGTCGCGGCCGTGCTGCTGCACGTCGGTGCCGAGCCCGAGGCGACGGGCGCCGCGACCGTCGCCGGCGACGTGCACGACGACGGGCCCGTCGGCTGGCGCGGGCGCCTGGCCGCGGTGACCGGAGCCCGGGACGCCGGGTCGCACGTGCCGGCCGTGCGTGGCTCCCGAGACGGCGGCGTCCTCCCGGTCGCGCTGCGGTTCCGGCTCGACGAGGCGTTCGGCGGCCTGCCCCCGGAGCTCTCGGTGCGGCCGGTCGTGCCCGGGCGCACCGGCTGGAAGGTCGCCCCCGAGGCGAGCTGGGAGGCGCTGGCCACCGGCCTGTACGCGTTCGCCGACGTGCGCGCCACGCCCGCCCCCGAGGTGCGGCGCTGGTTCGCCGACCTCGGGTCCGCGCTCGGCGACGGGGGCGGGTTCGGCCGCGGCCGGCGCGCCTGGCGCCCCCTGGCCGCGGGCGGCCGCGGGCTGTGGTCGCTGCTCGACGAGGCAGCGGACCTGGAGATCCCGCTCGTCGCGCACGGCTCCCGCGACGAGGTGCTCCTGGCGGGCGCGGCCGAGCTCCGGCTGATGGTCGGAGCGGGGGACGGCGGGGTGCGCCTCGACCCGGTCGTGGCCTTCGACGGCGTCGAAGTCACGCCGGCGGTCCCGCTCGGCGCGGTGGGCGACACCGGCCTGTACGCGGTCGAGGCCCAGGACCGGCGGACGGTGCTGCGGCTCGGGCCCACGCCGCGCCGGCTGTCCGACGCCGCGCGCGAGCTCGTCGTCGTGGGCCGGGTGGAGGTGCCGGGTGACGACGTGGCGGAGCTCTACGCCGAGCACCTCCCCGTGCTCCGCCGCGCGGTCCGCGTCGTGACCGACGGCTCCGTCGCTCTGCCCGACCCGCCACGCCCCGTGCTCGTCGCCGAGGCCGCCTTCGCCTCACCGGAGCACGCCCACCTGTCGTGGACGTTCGAGTACCCGGCGCCGCCCGGCGGCGCGGGCTCGACGCGTCGCGTCCCGCTGGACGGGGCGACGTCGGACCCGGTGCGGGACCCGGACGCCGAGGCCGAGATCCGTGCGAAGGCCCAGGCGACCGTCCGGGGCGTGCCGGGCTTCGAGCGCTTCGACCTCGCCGCGCGGACGGAGGCGAAGGGCCTGGACGCCCTCGACCTCGCCCACGGCGTGCTGCCCGCACTGGCGGCCACGGGCGACGTGCGCGTCGATGCCGGCGACGTGCCGGACTACCTGCACCTGGACGCCGCCCCCCGTGTCGTCGTGTCGGGGGCGCCCTCGGGGGACGCCGACTGGCTCGACCTCGGCGTCTCGGTGACCGTCGGTGGCAAGGAGCTCCCGTTCGCCCGCCTGTTCACCGCCCTCGCGCGCGGGGACAAGCGGCTGCTGCTCGTCGACGGGTCGTGGCTGCGCCTCGACCAGCCGGTGCTGGGCCGCCTGCGCGACCTCATCACGGAGGCCACCGCGCTGAGCGACCGGCCGGGGAAGGCGCGGGTCAGCCGCTACGACGCCCACCTGTGGGGCGAGCTCGAGGACCTGGCCGACGTCGTCGAGGCCGCGGAGACCTGGCGGCGGTCGCTGGCCGGCCTGCGCGCGCTCGCCGCGGGCGAGCGCGTCGCGGAGCCCGTCGAGGTGCCGGACGGCGTGCAGGCCGAGCTGCGGCCGTACCAGCGGGAGGGGCTCGAGTGGCTGACCTTCCTCTGGCGGCACGGGCTCGGGGGGATCCTGGCCGACGACATGGGGCTCGGCAAGACGGTCGAGACCCTCACGTTCCTGGCGCACGCGCGGGCGACGGCTCCGGACGCCGCGCCGTTCGTCGTCGTGGCGCCCGCCTCGGTGGTGGGGAACTGGGCGGACGAGGCGGCGCGCTTCACGCCCGGGCTGCGGGTGGTGGCGATGCCCGCCACCTCGAGCACGCTCGGCACGGACCTGGCCGTGCTCGCCCTCGGGGCCGACGTGGTCGTCACGTCGTACGCCGTCTTCCGCCTCGAGTTCGACGCGTTCGACGCCCTCGAGTGGGGCGGGCTGATCCTCGACGAGGCTCAGGTGGCGAAGAACCCCCGCACGCGGGCGCACGAGACCGCCCGGCTGCTGCGTGCCCCGTTCAAGCTCGCGGTCACGGGCACGCCCCTCGAGAACAACCTCATGGAGCTGTGGGCGGCACTCGCGATCGTCGCGCCGGGGCTGTACCCGTCGATGCACCGCTTCAAGGCGGAGACCGCGCGGCTGGTCGACGCCGCGGCCACCGACGACGACCCCCAGGTGGTCGGGGCCGGCAACCGCGCGCTCGCGCGGCTGAAGCGCCGGATCCGCCCGCTCGTGCTGCGCCGCACCAAGGAGCAGGTCGCGCCCGAGCTGCCCGAGCGCACCGAGCGCGTGCTGCGCGTGCCGCTCACGCCCGACCATCGCAAGGTCTACGACACGCACCTGCAGCGCGAGCGGCAGCGGCTGCTCGGACTGCTGGAGGACTTCGACGCGAACCGTGTGGCGATCTTCCGGTCCCTGACGACGCTGCGGCGCCTCGCGCTCGACGCCTCGCTGGTCGACGACGCGTACGCGGGCGTGGGCTCCGCCAAGCTCAACGTGGTGACCGACGAGCTGACCGAGATCGCGGCCGAGGGCCACCGTGCGCTCGTCTTCTCGCAGTTCACGTCGTTCCTGCGGCGCGTCGAGCAACGCTGCACCGCCGCCGGCCTGCGCGTCGTCTACCTCGACGGCGCCACGCGCCGGCGCTCCGACGTCGTCCGCACCTTCAAGGACGGGGACGCCCCGGTGTTCCTCATCTCGCTCAAGGCGGGCGGGGTCGGGCTCAACCTCACCGAGGCCGACTACGTGTACCTCCTCGACCCCTGGTGGAACCCCGCCACGGAGGCGCAGGCCGTGGATCGCACGCACCGCATCGGCCAGACCCGCAACGTCGTCGTGACGCGCCTCGTCGCGCAGGACACGATCGAGGAGAAGGTCATGGCGCTCGCGCGCCGTAAGGCCGCCCTGTTCGACGCGGTGCTCGATGACGCGGCGGGCACGTTCGCCCGGGCGCTCGCGGCCGACGACGTCCGGGGCATGCTCGACGGCTGAGGTCGTCAGGACCTCGTGCGCCGCCGGCGCCTCAGCGCACGCCGAGGACGAACGGGTGCACCACCGCGGCACCGGCCTGGCGCAGGAGCCGGGCGGCCACCGTGAGCGTCCAGCCGGACTCGGTCCAGTCGTCCACCAGCAGCACGGTGCGGCCCGGCAGTCCGCGCTGGGCGGCGTCTCCCAGCTCCAGCCGCAGGCGCCGCGCCACCCCCGCCAGCCGCATCGCCGAGTTCACGTCGTGCCGGTCGGGCTGCTCCGTGCCGGCGGCCGGCCCGACCGCTCCGATGAGCGGCACGCCGAGGTAGGCGGCCAGCCCGGACGCCAGGTGGTAGGTGAGCTGCGGGCGAGTCGTGGACCGTACCGCCACGACCCCTTCGATCGTCGTGCGGCGCCCGCCCTCCGCAGCCGGCTCGGCGCCCTCGGCGCCCTCGGCACCGCCGGGGCGGATCGCGTCCCAGTCGTCGAGGACGCGTGCGGCGGCGTGCCGCAGCGGCACGGGCACCTCGCCGTCGGGGGCACCTGCCGCGAGCAGGTCGCGCAGCGGGCCCGACCAGCCCAGGCCGTCGAGCCGGGCCACCGCGCGGCCGGGCTCGGCGCGCTCGTCGGGCGCGATCTTGCCCTTGAGATCGAGGCCGAGGGCCGCGAGCCCGGACGGCCACATCGCGCGCGGCCCGACCTCCACGCCGGGTCGGTCCATGTCGGCCCGCGCCGCGGCCACGGCCTCGGCGTCGGGGACGGCGGGCAGCGTGACTCCGTCGCACCGGTCGCAGCGGCCGCAGACCCAGCCGTCGGGCAGCTCCGGGTCGTCGAGCTGGGCGCGCAGGTACGCCATCCGGCAGCCGGAAGTGGCCACGTAGTCGACCATCGCCTGCTGCTCCGCCCGGCGGGTGGCCTCCACCCGCGCGTAGCGCTCGGCGTCGTACGCCCACGGGGTGCCGGTGGCGACCCAGCCGCCCTGCACGCGGCGCACCGCACCGTCGACGTCGAGCACCTTGAGCATCGTCTCCAGCCGGGAACGCTTGAGGTCGACCTGCGTCTCCAGCGCGGCGGTGGACTGCGCCCCCTCGGACGCCCCGAGGGCACCGAGCGTGGCGCGGACCTGCGGCTCGGCGGGGAACGCCTGCGACCCGAACCAGTCCCAGATCGCCCGGTCCTCGTGCCCCGGCAGGAGCACGACGACGGCGTCGTCCACGCCACGGCCGGCGCGGCCCACCTGCTGGTAGTAGGCGATGGGGGAGGACGGGGCACCGAGGTGCACGACGAACGCGAGGTCGGGCTTGTCGAAGCCCATGCCGAGGGCGGACGTCGCCACCAGGGCCTTGACCCGGTTCTCCTTCAGGTCCTCCTCCAGCTGCTCCCGCTGGGTGGGGTCCGTCCTGCCGGTGTAGGCGGCGACCGCCAGGCCCGCGCCCCGGAGCTGCTCGGCCACCTGCTCGGCGGCGGACACGGTGAGGCAGTAGACGATGCCCGACCCCTCGACGTCCTGCAGCGCCTCGACGAGCCACGCCACCCGCGTGGGCTGGTCGGGGAGCTCGAGCACCGCGAGGTGCAACGACTCGCGGTCCAGCCCGCCCCGCAGCACGAGCACGTCCTCGTCGGGGACAGGGTCGCCGCCGGCGGCCGCGCCGTGCACGCCGAGCTGCTCGGCGACGTCGGCCGTGACTCGGGCGTTGGCGGTGGCCGTCGTGGCGAGGACGGGGATGCCGGGCGGCAGGTCGGCGAGCAGCGTGCGGATGCGACGGTAGTCGGGTCGGAAGTCGTGCCCCCAGTCGGAGATGCAGTGCGCCTCGTCGATCACCACGAGGCCGGCGTCGGCGGCCAGGCGGGGGAGCACCTCGTCGCGGAACGCCGGGTTGTTGAGCCGCTCCGGCGAGCACAGCAGCACGTCGACCTCGCCCGCCGCGATGGCCGCGTGCACCTGGTCCCACTCGGTGACGTTCGAGGAGTTGATCGTCACGGCGCGGATCCCGGCGCGCGCCGCCGCCGCGATCTGGTCGCGCATGAGCGCCAGGAGCGGGGACACGATGACGGTGGGCCCCGCGCCTCGGGACCGCAGCAGGGACGTGGCGACGAAGTAGACAGCGGACTTGCCCCAGCCCGTGCGCTGCACCACGAGCGCGCGACGACGGAACGCGACCAGGGCCTCGATCGCGCGCCACTGGTCCTCGCGCAGCGCGGCGTCCTCACGCCCGACCAGCGCGCGCAGCGACTCCTCCGCCTGCTCGCGCAGCGTGCCGCCGCCCTCGCCCGCGCTGTCGAGCAGACCGCGGAGCATCGCGAGCTTGGCCCGCTTGGCGGCGTCCGGTGCCGGGCCGCCCGCGGCGGCCTCCGCGGGCGGCGTCGCGCCCGCGGCAGCCCGGGACCTGTGCGGGGGCTCCGGCTCGGGCGCCAGGTCGTCGGGCGGCGGGACGTCCTCGTCCGTCGGGTCGAACACGAGGTCGGCGTACGGGTCGTCGGGGTGGCTCACGTCATCGATCGTAGGGGGCGCCGCCGACCTCCGGGGGCGTCCTCCACAGGGCACGGCCCGGTGCCGGGCGGGT